>CDZK01035398.1_pt1 | contig 97430 bp, 102 predicted proteins | sample 557401 | NCBI WGS metagenome assembly CDZK01 (sample SAMEA3182108, study PRJEB8094) | gut metagenome | biome: human; feature: gut; material: Stool; isolation source: human stools | place: Canada | collected 2013-04-25 | reverse complement strand
GCCCCTAATTCTAAATATAATGAACCAAAAACTTGTTTTGAACAAAATGTAGCCATAGAAATCACTCCTTCTAGATCAAGTATTATTTCATCGCTTCCCTTTAATGATTTTTTCAATTCTTCCAGTAAAGAATACCCAGTTTCTTTATCACTTATTATTGATCCAAAATTTTTAACTATTATTGTTTTCATGCAATATTTAATTTTATCTGCCTATTATTTTCATACGATTCAATATCTGCTAAAGTTATCGGTTTATTTAAAGGTAATGATAAATATATTATTGTACCTTGCCAATAACCACTTTGCCCTATTAAAGTCTTGTTATTTTCATTTTTTAGATAAACACCTTGTGAATATATATGTAAACGTCCTTGAACACGTGTTGTTATTTCGTTTAAAATCCATAGACCATATCCCATATGATTAGACATTTTCTTAGAAGTTTCACCTTTCTCTATAGACTTCTTTATAATTTTTTCTGGGGTATATTCATATTCTTTATAAGCACTACCTAAAGTTGAAATAATGCCTTCTCCTGTATCTGCACATATTATTTCTATATTATTCCTATTACCTTCCGCTACAATTATTGATCGCATATCATTAACAGCATGTTCCCAAAAATTCAACAATATTTCACTTAAACATAAAAAAATCATTGAAATTATTTTTGGGAAACCTTTATAATACTCTTTAATTGGTGGCAAAAACTTTTTTTCAATCATTTCTTTTGAATAGCTATCAGATCGTAAAAGAGCCTGAGGTGCAATAAAAAATTTATCTTGCAATTTTATAGATAATTCCTTATAACCTTTATCTGCTATGTCTTTATTAGAAATATATAAACAAATTAGTTCATAAAAACCATATTCTTTCCATTTTTGTTGAATATAGTCATTTACCTGCAATTCTGGTTTTTTAAAACAATTATTAATATATGTATATTCTATAACTTTATAAATTAATAAAATACCTAAAGCAGATATCTGTTTGGTTTTAGTGAGATCAATTTTAACACATGGAGTCATAGATTCTTGCAGCTTAAAGATAATCTGCATGTTATCAATAAAAGTTACAACATCATTTGCTTTAAATATTTTAGGAACCTCTAATATCATTTATTAAATGTCTTACTAAATTGATCAAATAATTTCTTTTCCTTTCCCCAATCTTTTGAGGATGGCACAGTCAGTACTGTCATATAGTAATCTGTAATTTCTTGTGAACATTTCTGTAATTCATTTGAAATAAACAACTTATAATGAGATATAAAAGCATTTATATCATTCACTTTCTTAGCCAATTCTTCTGCATTAGCAATTTCTGTAAGCAAAGAAATTTGTTCCAATCTATTATATAATTCGACACAAATCTCTATAGATCTATCTTGAATTTTTCCATACTTTAAAATACTTTTTTCTTTCGTTTTTAATTTAAATTGGGCAAGGCAATTAATAATAACAACACCAATATTAACAATTAAGATTAGTGTTAATGTCCAAAAAGTTACCTTGTTTGTACCTGCTTCACTAAATAAATCTTTTATCAATTTTACTAATTCTTCATTCATTACAATAATTTCAACAACAAATCACTTAAGTTAATTCTTTCAATATTTCTTTATTTTCAATTATCTATTAGTAATGGATTTTCATGTATTAAAAGAAGCATAAAGCCCTATTCATTGTCAGGTAAATATTCATACTCCCTTAAAGCATTCTGCAATTTTTGGATATATTCTTCATTAGGCAATATACTTGAAAATATATAATAGAATTGTTCTGCTGTAAACGGCCGCATACCTGAATAAATAAGATTATCATCGGCATATACAGACATAGAAGTACACAGACTTTCATTTAGAAATATAGGAGCATCGTAATGGATATACACCGTAATATGCCTTTCATATCGAGATCCTAAATGAGTTGCCTGATAGACATCTTCTTTTTCTTTATTGCTATTTTGAGGGATAAAGCCCAAAGCCTTTAATTGAGTATCCAAATTGAAACGGGAGTCATAGATTGTTGCCATATTACTTTTTCATTAATATCTGTATGGTCCGTTCTTTCTCTGCCAGTAATTGTTGCAAATGCTCGATCTCTTTCGCTTGAGTTTCGATCATTATATTACCATCTCCGTGCTGTATTTTATTACCATTACCGGTAATTAATGGGCTTAGATCAGATATTTCAATGTTACGGTCAAAGAAATAATCAATAGGCAGTCGAAAGAAGTCTGCAATCTTTTCTAATGTATCTGCTCTGGGATTACCATCTTTAATAATAGCATCTAAACCTGATGGATATGTTTGCATATATTCTATCAACGATTTCTTCTTAAGATGTCGTTCTTCTAGTAATTTACTGATTTTATGACCATTAAACATTTTTCCTATTTATAATTAGTCTAAAATGATAGCATATATAGTAATTTTAACACAATATACGCTATTTATATTATCTTGTTTTGTATGTTTGCAGTATAAATATAATCAAAAGATATGGAAGAAAAAACAGTAAAAAGTATGAATCTTGCACTTGAGCGCCCGACAGAGCGTCTTTACGTGCTAATTCCAGAGGAAATGGAACGTTTGCTGAATGAAAAAGCAAAGGAAATGAATACCAAAATAGCTCACATCGTCCGATTGGCTATTGCAGAATACCTGAATAAATAACCCTTAAATCTTACAATTATGCAGACTGATACACCCATTCAAAACAAAGAAATCCGGCAAACATATCAACCGGTTATATGCTATCGGGAGGCTTTCCCAAAAGAAACCGAAGGGGATTATTCATTTGTATATAAAACAGAAATTTCAACATCTGACTTAAAAGTACTTAGTCCCTTTTTAACCCCTAAAATATGTGCTGAATATGGTATTTATCCGTTAGTGAGTTTTAGTCATGTCAGTAACTCTAAAGCGAGAATAACCGGAGCCACTGAAAATTATCCCATTTTCAAATTACAACATGGAGGCTGGAGCCAAATATATCAACCCTTACATCCCAAAAAGCAATACCGTATTCTCTGTGTTGGTAACAAACCTAAAAACTATGTTTATGGACTGAATGTGTTAACCCAAAAGTTTAAAGCTTTCCAAAAAGAGCAACAGTATAAAAATTTCCAAAAGCTTCCAGCAGCAATATTATGTAACGGTTTACGTGATGCCCTTCATTTGGCGAGTTTAGGTTATTATCCACTTTGGCTAGGTTCTGAAACCTCCAAATTGACGGAAGAACAGTACGGTAAGATTATGCAATGTGTTGAAGAACTTTACATCCCTCATAATATTGCGTTAGGCTCAATCCGGACAAACTGTTTTTCTAATTTAAAAAAGCAGACAAACAAGAACATAAACAAAAAATCCCGCTTGTGATTGGAGAGTTTTTAATGACGAAACTCATAGCCAAAAAGTAATCGATCTTGCAATTATGATTGCCAAAGAAGAAAAAGAAAGAACAGAGAAAGCCAAAAACGAAATTGCAGCACTCTGATGAGAAGAATTTTAGATCAATATCAACCCTTTAAAATTTAGTTATGTCAGAAATAAAAAGTATACCCGTAAAGGTTGTCATCGAAGATGTAACAGGAGAGAATGGAGGCCTTATTGGGGAGTTGAATCGTGTTGGCGTGGAAGTTGGAGATATCAGAACCGGACTTTATAATCCTGAGAATAAATCAGTTCAGTTTTCAATAGGTTGTAACGACTGTTCTGTTTGGGTAGGAGAGACTTGCAGACTTTTAGAATCTTAATACTAACAAAAATCCCGCCTGCGGTTGGGGAACTTTCAGCGGGATTAAACTTTATCAGTCATGGAAACAAATTTAGGACAAATTGGCCAAAGTGCCAACATTCCGGCCGGAATATTTTCCGGTACCGAAATATTCGCCCACAGAGGGGAACTATATGCAATTTACAACGGCGTACGGATTTTATTCCAGGATTTACCCAGTATGGAGAAACGTAATTTTGTAGAAATGTACATGAAAGACAAAGAAGGTCAGGAATTCATCCGGAAACAATTCGGTATTACCGGTTTTGAGTCCGGTTTCAGGCAGTGGCTTTTCTGCAAATTCGGAGCCCTTGACGGAGATCCGGACAGCATCGATGATCAGATCAATCCGGATACCTACAATTCTGCCTGCCAGCGAACCGATTGTCCCGGTCGTGGAAAAATATGCGGCAGCGATATCGCATTAAAAAGTCACGAAATTGCAACCCTCCGTGAATTGAAATCCGGCAAAACAGCCAAAGAGATTGCAGCCTCTTTGTGTATCTCCGAACCTGCCGTCAAAAGCCGGATCGAAAAACTAAAAGACAAGTTTAATGTAACCAATGCCGTTGCGCTCATCGGAATAGTTACAGAATTAGGAATATAGTCTGTGTTGAGTGACCTCCGGATGCCGCACCGGGGAAAGTCCAAAGCGGTGAGTTCTTTCACAAAGTCCCGGCCGTAGCGTCATGGCCGGGACACCCTCCGGAGAAGATCGCAGGTGCGTAATATGTAAGGACAACGGCTATCGCGCGAACAGCTGACAGAAGGTTATCCGGGTTCGAATCCCCTCTCCGGTCAATTAATTCCCAACATCAAAACATGAAAAAGAAAGAACAACACTACCGCGTCTCTGACTTTGAAAACGCCATCCGGAAATCGGATCTCAATATCCTGATTTCAACAGTCAACTATCTTCCTGATTCTCTCTATGTAAAAGAGATAGTCGGATTTGTCGAGCAAAATAACCGGGGCATTAGGGTTACCTGGAATAATGCCGGCGAAGCATTTGTAGCAACTGCCAGAACACCAGAATTTGATATTAACCTCTAATTCTTCAAATATGAAAATACATTACTTCTATAACCATGAACAGGGAGGTTTCGGTTTCTATAAATTAGAACTTCGGGCCTATCTGGAAGAAAAGGAATATTCAAGATTAGGAGAACTAAGATTAAATTTTCGTTGTCTTGAACACCTGAACATCCATATTTCGAAAAATCAAAAAGCCTTTCAATCAAATGATTTCACACATCGTTACGGTGCAGAAAACTGTTTATGCCATTTCAGTCATTCTGTTCGAGAATTAAATGAAGACATGAAATCCTGGGGTTTATATCCCATAGACCGGAGAAACTATGAAAGATTTCGAAAAGTTGGTATCAAACTATACCAAAATACTGATCTAGTCAACTTCTCAAACTTTACCGGCCCTCAAAAAAGCATAGGACGTGTCATAATTGGTGATTAACTTATAGAATTTGAGTTATGGAGAAAATTTACATGATAAAGTACACTCTTACCAGAGTCCCGAAAAATAAACTACAAAAGAATATCGATAAATTATTACGGGTCGATGACCGTTTTCTGTTAAAAGAATCAGATTTTGATAAATACAAAAAATCGGTAGACGAACGAATACAGAAAGCCAACGAAACAAATCGCAGGTGTAAACCCGAGAATAATTCCCTTGAAATAAGATTTAAATTTAAGGATTTTCCTGACGATCGGGAACTCTTTATAAACGATTCTATGTTTATTCTGAAATTTTTGGAAATAAAACCAGAAACAATAATCGATCACCATCTTTTAAATATTTAACGATTTAAAATAACTCGTTATGTTCGGCAAACAATGGACTAATACAGAGGACGATTTTATGAGAAAACATTATCCTTCTGAATCGAATCCTGCAATCTGTGAAAAACTGGGAAGAAGCCTCCGGAGCGTATATTCCCGCGCAAAAATCCTGGGACTGAAGAAAAGCCCGGAATTTATGCAGGAACAATGGCAAATGCTGGCCGTGAATTTACAGAATAACGGAAGACGTTATCGTTTTTCCAAAGGAAATATTCCGGCGAATAAGGGAAAGAAAATGCCGGCAAATGTTTATGAGAAAGCCCGAAAAACAATGTTCCGGAAAGGAAATATCCCGGCCAACCATAAACCGATCGGATATGAACGAATAAATGCAGATGGCTATATAGAGGTGAAAGTTGCAGAACCCAACAAATTCAGATTAAAGCACCGGGTGGTTTGGGAAGAGAATTTCGGGATTATTCCTCCGGGATATAACGTCCAGTTCCGGGACAAAAACCGGCAGAATCTGACCCCGGATAATTTATATCTGATCAGCCGGTCAGAACAACTAAAAAAGGAAAATAGCATGTATGCCCGGTATCCGGAAGAACTGCAGCGGGTTATCCGGATAAAAGGAGCACTACAACGTCAAATAAATAAATTCAGGAAAGATGAATAATACAGGAATTACTTTGGTAGATGTCCGGAAAGAAGCTATGGACGCTATCCGGAAACTGAAAAGCGGGGATATCGATGTAAAAACAGCTGGCGCGATAAAAGATTTACTGAATACGGTAGTGGATACAGCCAAAACACAGGTGGCTTATATCCAATCGATCCCCAATACAATAAAAGACCAAATGTCTGTGAATGAAGTAAAAGCCATTGCCGGAACTTTAGTAGACCGGGATGCAGAGCTGGATTGTTCATTAGCAGAAATCCGGCAAAACCAAAAACAAATTTACAAATAAAGAGAAAACCGTTTTAATCAACTATCAATGAAAAAAGAACTCTCCCGCAACTGGGAATATATAACAATCAGAAGAGATCCGGCCAGAGCAGAGTTTATTTGCAAAAATCTTCAGCGATGGGGATTCGAAACATTCATTCTGAAGCATAAAACGGTAACATCTCCGCTTCGCTGTTATGTATATGTCAGAAAAAATAAAACGAACCATGCTGCAACCAGATAAAACTTTACAGTCTCTTTTGCTCCTCTTTGACCGATATGTCCTCAAAGAGAAAAACGGAAAATTCCAATTTAGCGGTGAAATATTTGAATACCATTTTGCATGTGAAGTACCGGCCGCAGAATTGGTGACAGAAATCGGCGGATTCCTGACAACGATTCCCAAATACATGTGGAATCTGAAAGAGCAGGACAGCAAAATTCAAGGAAAATGAATGTAACAACGTAACTATGTATGTAGAACAGCAAAACATATTGGATGCCACAAATGGTGGCCTGGATATCATCCTGTATTATTATCCTCAGGCCCGGCAGGCCTTGGAAACAAGGGAAAAGAGATTCAAGATACGGGAAGAAAGAACGCCTTCAGCTTCTCTGAAACAAGCCGCTGACGGCAATTGGCTGGTAACCGACTTCGGAGACGACCAGGTCCCCCGCAACGGTATCCAGGTATGTGCCCGGGAAGAAGGAAAAAGCTTCCGCGAAGCGATAGCCCTTTTAGCCGGGCGGTACAATATCGGTGCCCTCAGGCAGAATATCAATAAGCCGGATGTGGAATACCGGGACGCCCGGAGCGATGAAGAAGAAGGCAGCTATTCCTTTGAGGTCAACGACACCATTTCCGACGATGAATTACAGGTTCTCGGTCCTAAGGTAACCAGAGATGTTTGCAGAAAATACTACGTCTTTTCCCTCAGGTCGTTTACCTACATCAAAAACCGGAAAGCCCGGATCACCCGCGCAACGGAAAACTATCCTATTTTCCTGTTCGATCATCAGGACTGGAAAAAAATCTATCAGCCGCTTAATCCGGAAAAGCAATATCGTTTTTCCTATGCCGGCAATAAACCGAAGGATTACATCAACGGCCTTCACCAGCTCCAGAAAGCATATGAAGATTCCCGGAACAAACAAATGCGGGAAGATCCGGAAGGCCGGGAACAGGAAAAAGAAATAGAAAAACTTCCGGAAGCCGTTTTATGCAGTGGTGACCGGGATTCGCTCAACGTTGCCGGCTTTGGTTATCACGTCCTCTGGCTAAACTCCGAGACAGCCCGGCTGACAGAATCCCAATACAAAATAATTATGCGGTGCGTGGAAACTTTATACGTTCTTCCGGACATCGACGAGACCGGTATCCGGTCAGCCATCCGTTTGGGATTGCAATACCTGGATATCCGTTTTATCTGGCTGCCCGAATCATTACGGGAATATAAGGACAACCGCGGTAAACCCCGGAAAGATCTCCGGGATTATGTAGAACTCTATCCGGACCGGAAAGACTTCCAGAAACTGATGAATGTAGCCATGCCCCTGCGTTTCTGGGATGAAGTGACAAAGGAGGACGGAAAAAGATACTACTTCAACGATGAACACGCTCTGTTCTTCCTGAATGCAAACGGCTTCGGCCGCATCGAATATAAAAACACCAAAGGTAAAAGCATTTTTGTCCGTGTCGAAGACAATGTGGTACGGGAAGTGGAACCCGAAGAAATCAAAGATTTCATGCTGGAATTCATGGAAAAACGCTATCTGCCCATTCCTCTCCGCAATGTGGTTCGTAAACCTAATCAGCTTTCCGAAGCCACCCTGAAAGGACTGAAGAAGCTGAAACTGGATTTTACCGATTATGATGCCGAATCCCAGTTCCTGTTTTTCCGCAACAAGACCATAAAAGTCACCGGAGAAGAAATCAGGGAATTCCGGCCCGGAGATACATCACAGTGCGTTTGGGAAGAAAAGGTAATCCCGCACAATTTCCGCCTCCTTCCTGAGCCCTTCCGGATCACCTGGAATAAGGATAATGATACTTATGATATCGAAATTTATAATCAGGACAGCTTATTTTTCTGCTACCTGATCAATGCCAGCCGGGTACACTGGCAAACGGAACTGGAAACCCGACTGGAAGAAAAGGAACCGGAATACCGGAAAAAATACCTGCAGGAACACAAATTTTGTATCGATGGGGAATTACTTTCTCCGGAGGAGATCCGCGATCAGAAAGAACATCTCATCAACAAAATGTTCGCAATCGGGTATTTGCTCCACCAATACAAGAACCGGGCACGTCCCTGGGCAGTATTTGCCATCGACAACAAAATAAGCCCGGAAGAAGAAAGCCACGGCCGGAGTGGTAAATCATTCTGTTTTTCTGCCCTGAATATCTTTAAGAAATCGGTCACACTGCCCGGCCGGAATCCGGAGATTACAAAGAATCCGCATATTTACGACCGGGTGACGGAATATACAGACTATATTCTGGTAGATGATGCCGACCGGTATTTACCGTTTGAATTCTTCTACGACACGATTACCGGCGTGATGACCGTCAACCCCAAAAACAACCAGTCGTACGAAATTCCCTTCAGCAAATCCCCGAAGTTTTGCTTCACATCCAATTTCCCGCTCCGGAACTCGGACGATTCCACCGAAGCCCGGGTATTGTATACGGCATTTTCAGACTATTACCATGAGAAAACCGAACGCAACAACTACAAAGCAACCCGGAAAATAGCCGACGATTTCGGGAAAAACCTTTTTGACGATTACAATGAAGAGGAATGGAATGCCGACCTCAATTTCTTCGCCCAGTGCCTCAGGTTCTATCTTTCGGTCCCCTCCCCCTGGAAAATAGATGCTCCGCTGAAAGATGTAACCCTGCGTAAACTGCTTGCCGACATGGGATCGAACTTTAAAGAATGGGCCGATGTCTACTTTGATCCGGAAGGAAACCATGTAAATGTATGTATTGTCCGCGAAGAAGCCCTGGAGGACTTTGTAAAGTCGACAAAAACAACCCGCTGGACAACCAACAAATTCACCAAGTCCCTGAAAGCCTATTGTGCTTACAATGGATATACCCTGAATCCGAAGGATCTCCAGAACTCCCAGGGACGTATCACCCGGAAGATTGAAGGTACTCCTAAAGATATGATCTATGTCAAAACCAAAGCCATTGATCCGGTAGAACTAACCGAAAACAACATGAAAGAAAAACTGAAAGAAGACGATAAACCGTTCTGATGGAAACGCCCGGAATATATCGGAAAAAGGTCATTGATTTTCTTGACCGGATGCCTGTCGGTTCTGTGTACATCATCGACCATATCTGCAAGGCAGAGAACAAGGATATGTTTATAGAAATAGTCAAAGAATATATCACTTCAACACGTCGTGCCTACAGTAACGGAATCGAATTTACCAGCGACTATTCCCGGATCCGCAAGATGGATGTCTCAGGACTTCCGAAATTGTATTGAACCTTAGCTATTTTGATCCGTATAGTTACAATTGCCGTCCTTCCCTATCAGACAGGGGAGGGATTTTCTTTGATCTTAACGGCTTCCCCCTTTTTCCCCTTAGAAAAAATACCGGAAAAAAAATGTAACTCTGTATCCATTCGCTGAAACTCCAATAAACACAAAGGTTACAAGGTTACATTCTTATTTTTTAAAGGATACAAGGTTACAAAATAAAATGTAACCAACAGAAGGTTACAAAAGGTTACATTTTTGCTTTTTTTCTGGTTACAAAATGGAAATAACCGGACGGATGGAGTTAACACAAAGTATAACAACCATTTACAAAAACAATTTCACTCAGGATACACGGTTACACTTTTTTCCGGTAAAAACTGAATTAACGTGTTAAACTTCTCTCCGTACTTTCGCCGGAAGGTCCGATTTTATAACTTTATACAATAAAAGAAAGTCCATGACCAAAAACATCATCACGATCGATCTTCCTCCCCATCTGGCAGATTATTGCCGACATGAATTCGGGGTGGATAACGAAGGAAACATCATCCTTCGCCGTTCCCATGATATCGGCAAACAGATATATTCTCATATTCTGACATCCGATCTTCCCCGAAAGCAACTTCCGGGTTTACACCCTACCCTTTTTATCATTCCGGTCACTAAATCCAATCGTTATATCCTGGGATCCCGTTTCCTTTATATATCACGATGGGGTGAAGAAAAGATTCAGGACTATATCGAATCAGATTTCAATCAACGAATGCGGATCCTGTTTGAAGCCGGTTACCGGAAAAACTATTCCCAGAAGCAAATCATTGAAGCCATTCTCCAGGCATATAACATCAAAAACACATCACTCAATTACGAGGCTGTGAAAAAATCTGACTACCGGAATCAGAAAAAAATACGCCGCTTGGTATTCGATGACCTGCAAAGCATTGTAAATTAATAGAATATAAAATATTTCAGTGTTTTTGCCGGAAAAGCAGGTAAAAACATTGCGCAAAAACAACAAATTGTCCCGATGCGAAATCTTTCTGTTATCACCACCGTCCGCCTGGCCCTGTTCCGGAACTGTCAGCTACCCTCTTACCCGGTATCCCGGATAAAATTATCGTCCATTTTACACACGGGTTACCATTTTGAAGTCATTCCCGGCATAAAACCCCTATCCTGTTCCTTCGAAGAAACCGAAAAGGATTCGGAGGCCGGCACCTGCTTCGAGAAAAAACTGAAATTCGAACTATCCAAACTCCGTCCGGAGCTTTCTGTCCTACTGGACCGCTATGCCCATAACCAGGTCGTTGCCGTCATCACGGATGCCAACGGATATTCCTGGCTGGTCTATCCATTGATACGGACCATAAAACGAAGTTTACCCGGTACGGCTAAAAAAGCGAACCTCACGGAAGTAAACTTTTCGGGCAAAGGAATCTGGGAATCACCCTGCATCGAGCTCGACTCATAGTCCTTTCTTTCCGGTGGCTCCCGTTGTAATATTGATAGTCAGTTACACTTCAGCCGCATGAAACAATCTTATTATAAAATCAGCAACAAATCTGCCGGAGAAGCCGAAATCCTGATCTATGGAGTGATCGGCGACAGCTGGTGGGAGGAATCCATTACAGCCAGACGGTTCGTCACCGATTTCAGGCAACTCGAAAAAACCTGTTCCAAGATAAACATCCGGATCAACTCTCCGGGCGGATCCGTATTCGACGGCTTGGCCATATTTAACGCAATCCATTCTTCCCAGGCTGATGTCCATACCTATAACGACGGACTGGCCGCTTCCATGGGTGCCGTCATTCTGCTGGCCGGACAGACCGTACATTCTGCAAAAAATGCCCTCCTGATGCTTCATTCTCCCCTGGGTGGAGTATACGGTACTGCCAGGGATATTCAGAACTACCTGACCGTATTGGACAAAGTGAAGGGATCCCTGATTACCTGCATCTGCACGAAATCCGGAAAAACACAGGAAGACATCGAATCGAAATACTTCGACTTCGAAGATCACTGGCTCAGTGCTGATGAAGCAATAACAGAAAACCTGATCGATGAGATCGAAGAACGCGAAGCCAAAGTACCGGAGAATATTACCTCGATGACCTATTCCGACATTGTCAACCAGTTTAATGACCTGATGAAACCGGATCCGAAACGGTTCAACGTACTCTCTTGGCTGAATAATCTCTTGACAAATACCAAAACAAACGATGAAATGAATCTATCCGAACTGATCAAAATCTGTAACATCGATGCCAAGGCATCGGAACAGGACGTGCTGGAGCACATCAAAAATCTGATAACAGAGAATACAACTCTGAAAACAGATAAAGGAACGGCTGAAAATGCCCTGAAAGCGGAACAGGAAGCTCACGAAGCAACCAAAACAGAACTAGCGGAAGCCCGGCAGCAAATAGAAAACCTGAAAAAGGCCCCCGGTGACCGTTCCGACGAAGTGAAAAAAGAAACCGACGACACCAAAAAAGAGATGGTCGACCGGTTGAGTAAAGAAGACATCGAATTTTTTGCAAATCTTTAATGCCATGCCAAATACAATTACTGAAAAACTGATTGGTTCCGCAGAAAAATACCGGAAACAACTTTTACAGCTTCCCGCCATAGGGGTGACGGAAGCCCTGGTGCACATGACAGGCCGTCCCGGAGTGATCCACAAGGAGACCACCAGCTGGATGACCGGTGACTTTGAGCTCCGTCCGTACAACGGTGAAAAAAATGCCGGTAAAAACGTCGGATTGGATGCCCGTACGCTGGAAACATTCCTGGGATCCTGTGTCGAAGAATTCGACCCGAACATCCTCCGTTCCACCATTTACGGTCAGCTGTATGCCAAAGGAGGAAAAATCGAAGACGAACAGATCCACAAAGGGATCCTGATGAAGATCATGAAAACCCTGATGAAAAAACTGAACAACAGCCTGTTCACTGCCGTCCGGAACGAAAACGGTACGAAAACCTCAGAATTGTTCAACGGTTTCGATACCATTACTCAGAAAGAAATTACCGACGGAAACATTAGTACAGCCAAAGGGAATTATATCGAAATCGAGGAAATCACCTCCCAGAATGCAGTGGATATTCTGAAGTCCGTTTACCGGGCCGCTTCGGATGAACTGAAAAACGAAGAAACAAAACTATTCATTCCCCGGACGGTATACGACGCTTACTGCGACGACTATCAGCTGACCGTCGGTGCAGCGCCTTACAACAAGGCATTCGACAAAACCTTTGTAGAAGGCTCCCAGAACATGTGCGAGCTGGTACCGCTGGTATCGAAAAAAGGTTCCAAATTTTTCCAGTTAACCACTAAATCTAATATGCTTTACGGTTACGGAAACGGTGTCGAGAAAGAAACCATACGCGTGCGCGAATGTGATAATCCCTTCCTGCTGCAGTTCGTTGCTGCCTTGTTCTTTGGAGTCGATTACGAATACATCGGAGAAGAGAGATTATTGGTTGCAAAACAAAAAGATTCTATCGGTTCATAAGAAAGGAGGAAACTATGTCTTTATATCAGGATTTAAATTGGGCTCAGGGCAAGAAGAATCTGCCTGGTCTTCGTGGCGTCGCTTACTTTATCAACAAAAAAGATATCGTCAAGTGGCCGGTATTGGCTGATGAAGGGGAATCGGCAACTGCCTGTTCCACCTATGTCGGAGATTTCGAGCTGGCTGCTGACGCCAAATGGAAAAAAGTGGACGTGATCCAGCGGAAAAACTCCCTGACATCCGAGCCTCAGGGCGAACGCGAATCAACGACCGTTCTCAATAAATTGTCAGTGAAGCATGCCGGAACCGACGAAGAGGCAATCGCATTGCAGCGCTACGGTAACCGGGACGACCTGGTATGGCTGGTGCAGGATATGAACAACCAGAAAAAATTCCGGGTAGTCGGTTCCCCGATTTTCGACAACATCACCAAAGTTTCCCTGAACCTCGGTTCCGAAGCCACTTCCGAAAAAGCCACCACCATCGAGGTCGAAGCTACGGATGAATGTCTGCCATTCTACACCGGAAAAATTGTAACCTCTGAAGGTGACATGAACGCGCCGGATCCTGCTCCGGAAGGTAGCGTGTAAACTTGTGTTTCTCATGATGATGAATCCCGCTGCTCCGGTGGCGGGATTTTTTTATTTATAAAAAAGTAGTATCTTAATAGTAATGTTATAGTTATCCGTTTGATATATGGATTTTTTGTCATAATTTTGTGTCGAGAAACAGTCACAGATAACCCTATACTTATGTCAGGCTTCCCTTTTAATGAACGTAAAGCACTTGCTGCAGTTCTTTTCATACTAAAAGAAATGGGAGGTAAGGTTGATAAACACAAACTTGCCAAGATACTTTATTACGCAGATGAAAAACATCTGTGCAGATATGCACGTCCGGTTATAGGGGATCGTTACATAGCTATGCCTTATGGACCTGTTCCTTCAAGTGTTTATGATGGTGTAAAAAAAAGCGCTGGTTTCCCGCTTTTTCAGGATGCCCTGGATTCCGACGGCAATGCGGTCATATCTGACCAAGAGCCGAATATGAAACTTCTTTCCCAAACAGATGTCGAGTGTTTACGCGAGTCAATCCAGGAAAATAAGGATTTATCATTTTGGGATTTGGTAAATAAATCTCATAAAGAGGCTTACAACAACGCCTGCGGGGGTACAATATCTGTTCTTGACATGGCAAAAGAGGCGGGAGCATCAGAGGAAATGATAGAGTATATTAACGAGCTAATGTCCGACTATCAACCCATTTGTTGATTATGCCAAAGTTAAGCGAACTACTTTCTGCCAATAGTAACTCTGTCAATGTTACGTCATATTCCATCGCTCCCGGGGATGTATTATCTGACTATATTTGCTATATAATAGCATGCTATTTATTAATATGAATATTTATATTTATTTTAGAGAGGAAGTATAGTATTTTTTCATATTTTTGTTGCAAATGGCAGAAGAAGAAATAATCATGGAAAAAGTAAAAGATAAAAATATCTCTAAAAATTTAAAAATTAGAGTTTTAGATGAAGCATTTGATTCTTTTAAAGAAATTATTGATGAATATGCCCAAGCCCATGACCTTTCAGAGAAAGATTATGAAACACTGTTGGATTTGGCCAATAAGGCATATTTAGAGAAAAAGATGACTTATTTTTTAGAAGATAAGTTATCTAATTTTGGGGCATATTTGTGGTGGTCTGCAGCATGTGTTTTAAGACAAGATTTTTGTAAAGAAGATAAATACTATGATAGAATCATGTATTTGAAACAGCTAAATCATACATTTACAAATGAGTAAAAAAGAAACAGTTTCATCGGACGAGGGAAAAATTCAGAAAAATCCTCAAGTGGAAACTGTTGCAGAAATAATGCCAGAGGTTAAAAATACCTCTAAAATGAAGGGAATGATTCAAAGTTTGGAGATGATGGCAATGCAACGTTCTTCACGGGATAATTTAGATATTTCTAAATTTACAGATACACAAAGGGATAAGCTCTTAGATATTATGTCTAAGAATGAAGATAATGCTTTTAAGTTTCATAACAAAAGACTTGAAGTAACAGAAAAGTTAAATACTAAAATAATAGAATCTACGACAGTTAGTCAGAGAACTATTCGTTATATTGGAATTTTAGCACTTCTTCTTGTATTTGCTCTAATGGTTATAATTTTAGTATATAAAGATCAGTACTTTTCTGCTTTTCTTTCATTTATTGCAGGTTTAGGTGGTGGATTTGGATTGAAGGGGGTTTTTGATAAAGCTGTTCAGAAACCGACTTTAGTATCTGATGATAATGACGATGATGACAAATGATACAGAGCAGGTTTAGGCCTGCTTTTTCTTTTTCTATAATTTTGCCATCTCAAAAACTTTCCGTATCATTGCAGTGCTTAATCATACCGAGGTCGGAGATAAACCGCCCTCAATCCGTTGGCGGATTTTTTATGTCTATCACTCAACACATGATAAACGCATACGGCGTGTACCCCCGTTTAGTAGCTTAATGGCTACTATAAGTCCTCGGTGATGATTAAGCGCGGGAAAGGCACGCCGTTTTTCTGTGCCTGCAAAAATGCTTAAAACACCGAATTATGGAACCGACCTTAACAACCGCCAAAGTGCGGAAACGTATTTCTGAAAGTACGGAAGCACGCCAGTCATTCATTCAATTCTTCAGGGACAACTACCCGCCTGTCAGGAAACTGAAAATCATCGACGGCAAATACTATTTCATCGCCCATGCGAAAGCCGGGAAACGTTACCTCTACGCCAAAGCCTATTCCCTGGAACGCCTGAAAGAATATTTCATCCGACAGTTCAAGGAAAAAGTAATCACCATGGCTTAGGTAAACCTGGATACCACACGGAGTCTGTCCCTCCCGGACAGGCTCTTTTTTCGTCCTTTCCCTTTTCCGCTCCCTGTTCTACCTTTAAAATAAAAACAATGGCTAAAAAAGGAACTTCCAAAACAATAGCAACAAGTCCACTCCCGGAAATTACCGGCGACCGGAAAAAGGACTGGCAGACTTTCCGGAGGCGTAAATCTATTGATTTCGGTATCCGCTTGCTGGAACGTTACGTCCCCCGTAACGTCCGGCTGATTGCTTATTGCCGGGCATCCCGTAACCTGAAATACATTACTGAAAACTTAAATGCTATACTCCATGCAGACAATTAACGAATGGCTGGCCGGAAACCGGGATTATGCTTCCGGTCTGGCTCTCCTGGCAAAATACTCCAAAAACAGGATCCTCCTGCAAAACCTTTCCCGGAAACCCCTGCCGGCAAAACTGGAATATGAATTACGCAAACTGTCAAAAACACCGGAACCACCCGTTGTTCCCCCGGCTAACATTCTGCCGGAAACAGCTCCGGAGTCTGTTCCGGCACCACTCACCGGAAAACCCAGAATAAATCCGGATGATTTACCGGATCATCTCCGGCAACTATGGCAGGAAACAGCCGAAAAATACCGTCTTGCCCGGACCCTCCACGAAAAATTGAAACTGTTGGCCGACGCTGATCAGCGCACCCTGCTCATCGGGCAGCTGGAAAATTACCGGAAAGAGATCCGGACCAACTGGGACGTAATCGATACCTGGGCCAAAAAACAAAATCAGGGAAATTCCTCCGTCACAGTAGACGAAAAGCGGATCAACGCCAACCGGAAATACCTCAGTGAAGGTAAAAAGGCTGTAACAGGTTTGTCCGGAGCGTCACGGGCAAAGAAACTGGAAGCCATGCAACGCCGGATTGATGAATTACTCGCTGCCGGAGAGAAGTTTGATCCGGAAAATCAGAAAGAACTGGAAGAATTGGGAATGAAATTCGATGGCTAAACCGAATACACTGGATCTGCTCCACGATCACATGTTCGGAGAAAGTTCCGTACAACTGACCGGAAAACAAAAAGAACAACTCCGGCGGTATCAGTCCGTTTTTACCGTCTGGCTGGAAAACCCGTGGATGTCGAATAAGGCTCTGCGGGAATTTCTTGTAAACACCTATGGCATTTCCGTCACCCAGGCTTACCAGGACATCAAAAACGTACAGATACTACTAGGAAACGTCAAGCGTGCCGCCAAGGAATGGTATCGTTATATTGCCAACGAAATGGTTAAACAGGCAATTTGCGACCTTGACAATTCCGAAGAAGATGTCAAATCCGCTTTTTTCAGGGCCAAAGCCAAAATCGCAGCAGCCGAAGCCCTGGTAAAAATCAACCGCCTGAATAAGATCGATGCAGATCCGTTCGACTGGGATCAGATTAAACTACCTGATTTCGAACCGACTAACGATCCGGTAGAAGCCGGAATCCTGACCGGGACATCCCGTTCCGAACTGGAAGAAAAGATCCGGAAACTGGAAGAGAAATATTCCGAAGTCATCGAAATAAAAGACGTACCCTATGAATCTGTCGCCAGAGATTAAGAAGCAATATTTCAATACGCCTCAAATGGAAGCGATGTATATCGCTGCCAATACCACTGTTATAGTCGGTGGGCGTCGCCTGGGAAAATCCCACGGTTTCGGGGCCCCTTTTCTTCTCCGGAACATGAAACACATGCCGGGCAGCTCCGGAGGGGTAGTCGGGACTTCCTATCAGCAACTGTTGACCCGTACACTCCCTGGTACGCTGAACGCTCTCCGGCAATGGAACATACAGCGCGATGTACATTACTACATCGGCCGAAAGCCCCCTTTATCCGCCAATTTCAAGGAACCGGTTATTCCTCCGGCCAGCTATGATAACTCCGTTATTTTCTGGAACGGGACTATTCTCCGGCTGATCTCTCAGGACCGGCCCGGAACTTCCAATTCACTGACTCTGGACTGGGGTCTTTTCGATGAAGCCAAGTTCCTGAACTTTGACAAACTGAAAGACGAAACCTTCCCGGCCATGGGTGGTTATTCTCCCAAATTCCGCGATTGCCCGTGGTACCGTTCAAAACTCATTATTTCCGATATGCCGACCACGAAAAAAGGATCATGGTTCCTGGTGTATAAAAACATGATGGATGAAGAGCTGATCGAAACGATCGCGTACCTGGTTGTCGAAAAATTCCGTCTGCAGACAAAAGCCAGGTCGGAAGGCTGGACAGATTCCATGCAGCGCTATTACCGGCAGATCGTCAGCGAAATGGCCCGCCTGCGTTCCGTAGCTATCCTTTACCGGGAATGGTCGTCCATCCAGAATCTGGCCCTTTTGGGAGAAAAATACATCCGTGACCTGAAGCGGGATCTTCCGCCCATGGTCTTCCTGACCTCCGTCATGTCCAAGCGGGTAACCAAACTACTGGGCGGTTTTTATTCCAACCTGAGCGAGAAGCATTACTACACCGATTTCAATAATTCATACCTGGATAATTGCGGGTATGATTTCGATAAGTTACAGGATGAATCCTGCCTTCAGGACGGGGATCTGGACTTTGACCGGCCGATTTGCATCGCATTCGATTACAACGCCAATATCAACTGGATAGTATGTGGTCAGGATGTTTCCATGCAGATGCGTACCCTGAACTCCTTTTTCGTAAAATATGAACGTAAACTCCGGGAAGTAATTCAGGATTTCTGTAAATATTACCGTTTCCACCGGACCCGGGAAGTTGTCTACTATTTCGATAGTACAGCTATTGGCAATAACTATGCGGTCAACGGAGATGATTTTGCCGCCACCGTCCAGGATGAATTTCAGAAACAGGGCTGGCGGGTCTATCCGGTTTACATCGGCCAGCCTATGCCACACCGGGAAAAACACAAAATGATCAATGAATCCTTTATCGGCCAGGGAAACTACCTTTATCCCCAAATCAACAAAGCCCATAACGAAGCCCTGATTCTGGCTATGGAACAAGCTGGCGTCCGGATTGGCACCAAAGGTTTCGAGAAAGACAAGTCCGGTGAAAAATACGCCGAAACTGAAGAAGATCTTCTCCAATACCGCACCGATGGAACCGATGCTTGGGACACTCTTTTCATAGGCATGAACAAATTTCCCCACCAATCCGGATCGATGTTTGGATTGGTATCGATGATGAAGTAATGTTATATCATTTCTTGAAGATAAAATTAAGACATTAGTAAATACTTGAACTGTCATTCGGGGAGGTGCTTTTTTATCCTATTCTCCCCTTTTTCAGTTTTCCAAAAGTGAACTTTCTGAATTTCAATCAATAAACATTGAAAACACCCCGTATTTTTTCAGTTTTCACGCACACGACCCCGCACCGCCCTGTCGATGAATCCGGTAATCGATAGGATCAATGGTACGTTATATGACAGCATTTTCTTTTGACAATCAGTTGATTACCTTGGTAATTGAAAAGGTAATCAGCGATTACCACTCTGTCCTTTCTTTCCGCTCTCCCTTCCCTATCTTCGTAATAAAAAAGAACTATGTTATCTATCTACAAAGCCAAGCAAATACTGGAAAGCAAACAGGAGGTAAACCTGAAATACTGGGACAAGGAAGGCAATATAATCACAGCCGATCAGGTGGTCTGTACATCCAGCTATCATGAGAATAATACCTTCAACCTGCTGCATACACAGTCCGGGGAAGTCCGGAAGATCCGGGCCTGGAATATCTTTGAACTGAACGGAGAGGAGGTGTGTCTATGATGGACTATGTATCCGTATTGGAAGTAAGCTCCGATGTTGCAGCTATTATTAACGAAGTTTCGTCAGCAGATCTGTTTGATAAAGAACCCACTCAGCCGGTAACGGTAAAAGGTTCTTCCCGTGGGTATGTACAATGGGGATATGACAATAATTTACCGCAACAAATCAGAGATAAAGTATACGATTCGGATGTTATGAGCCCTAACATGCTGTTCAATGTTCTGACTTGTTATGGGCGAGGTGTAAATTATACCCGGAAAGACGGTAGTCCCATAGAGGAAAAAGAAATCACAACCTTCTTTAAGCGTAACCGGTTAATCCCCCTGATGTGGGAAGCGATTACCGATATTAAGTTCTGGAATTTTGCCGTATTAGTACTGATTCTCGATAAGGAAGGCAACAAGGTAGTACAGCTTGTGCATAAGGAAGCCATGTATATCCGTCTGGAAACCTGTAACCCGGCAACCGGCCGGATAGAACATGTGTTGTATGCCAACTGGGAAGATCAGGAAAGTGCGGAACATCCGGAGGTCATCGAATTGTTGGATATGCGTGATCCCTGGGGTGACATGATGATGCGTTTGGGGCGACTCCCCGGAGCCGATGGACGCATGTTAAGAACAAATGTCCGAAAATTTGCCTTTTTGGTGCGTATCCCAACGCCGGGCAATAAGTATTATCCGTTTGCCTACTGGATGTCAACCCTTCGTTCCGGCTGGTATGACCTGAGCGTCATGGTACCGAAGGTCAAAAAGGCACACATGAAGTCCGGAATGAAGATCCGCTACCAGGTAGAAATTGATAAAGAATTCTGGACGTATCTCTTCCAAAGTGAACAAATAACCGATCCGGAGAAGCAAAAGGAACGTCGGAATAAAGAGATCCAAAATATCAAGGAATTTCTTTCCGGTCTTGAAAGCGGGGATAAAGTGTGGTTTTCGGGTTATTACATTGACCCGAATAAGGTGGAACACCGGTTGGTCCGCATCAACATCATTGATACAAAGAAGGAAGGGGGAGACTGGATTGAAGATGCCGAAGAAGCCGCTAATTTCTTGTGTTATGCCCAGGGCGTACATCCGCACCTGAACGGAGCAACACCTGGTAAAAATAAAGGTTCCCAGTCGGGTTCAGATAAGCGGGAGTTATTTACCATGAAACAAGCGATCGAAAAACCGGTCCGCGATCTTTTGCTGGAACCGTTGGTATTGGTAGCGGATGTAAACGGCTGGGACATCCGGTTCGATATTCCCGATATTATGCTGACAACATTGGATCAGGGAACCGATGCAAAGGAAATTTCACAAAATAAGAAGGATAAAGATGATACTGCAGAATAAAGAACAATTTATCAGATACATCCCGACTGCGGCGGCTTCCGATTGGAGGGATATGGAGACCTTTCGGGATAGTGCCGAACGCTGGCTGAAAAATGAAATCCTGGGACGCGTATTGTACGAAGAACTGGAAGCTGATGCAGAGCGGGAACAATATCAGGAACTATCGGATCTATGCTGTAAAGTAATCAGCCTGGATGCTTATCATCGGGCTATTCCTTTTCTCGACCTGGTACAGAATGCCAACGGCTTTGGGGTCGTCTCCAACCAGAACCTGGCACCGGCTTCCCGGGAGCGGGTGAATCGCCTGATTCAGGAAACAGCTCTGCAACGGGATGATGAAACAGAAGTTTTATTAGATTACCTGGAAGATACCCCGGCCTTTCATGACTCCTGGAAAGGTTCGAAAGCGTATTCGGTGCTGTCGGATTGCCTGGTGATGACGGCCAGAGAACTGAAACGGCTATGTAAATGGTCCGGAAGCCGGGAAGAATTTCTGAAGCTGAAACCGATGCTGACACTTCAGATGTATAGTGTACTGGGCCGTTGGGTAAGCCGGGCATATATCGATGAGCTGCTCGAACAACAGCGGGACAATGACGTCACCGAAGAAAATGCCGGTGTTCTGAACATGCTGAAGTTTGCTCTGGCCAATTACGTAACCGGTAATCTTAAAGATGCCGATGCTTTCCGAGATGAAGCGGTAAGCCTGATGGATGCCAGGCCGGAAGCCTATCCGACCTATGCCAATAGCAAGGAATACCGGACACGTCACCAAAACAATTACGAAAATTCAGCCGATTCACCGATTTATATTATGGGAGGAATATGAGAACTGTAAATTTAATTCTACCGCATTCCTGGGAAGAATTGTCCGAACGTCAGTTACTGTTCGTTTCTTCTCTGTATTTACAGGGGCTTACCCGGAATGCTTTTCTAACGAAGGCATTTATATACCTGTCAGGTTTACGTATTTTACCGGGCCGTTACGGTAACCGGGAGAATCCGGTTTATCGGTTCCGGAAGAAGGGAGAGAAAGCCTTTCCCATGTCAATGGGTGAAATCCTGGATTTTTGCCGAGAATGTGAATTTTTATTGGAATACCGGGAAAACTTTAGTCCGCTGCCGGTGCTTGCCGGCCGGAAGGCTTTGAATACCCTGATGTACGACGCCTGTTTCGGGCAATTCATATCGGCAATGGTTTACTACAACCAATTCAAGGATCCGGAACAAGACCGGCATTTCCTAGATAAATTATGTGCCGTGATGTACCCGGCCGGTCCATGGGATCCGGATAACATCCGGCAGGAAGAGTTCGCCTGTTTACCTTTACATGTCTGCTATACCGTTTTTCTTTGGTTCGGGACGGTAATGAACGTTGTCTCCAGAGAATGTCCGGGACTGTTTCGGGAAGCTTCAGATGATGCAGAACCGATTTCTTTACGGGAAAATATTCATGCCATGTACAACCTCGTGACAGAACACGATATTACCAAAGAAAAAGAGGTTGCCCGGCTGGAAATGTGGCGGGTACTCTACGATATGGACGAAAAAGCCCGCCGGATCAAAGAAATGAACGAACGCCTGGAACAACATGGAAGAGTTTAATATTACCGAATATGTCCGGAGAATACAGCAAAGTCTGAAAGCTACATCCGGATATGAATTCTGCCGGGTATCCGACCCGAAAGCAATGGAAGAAGTGCTCCAGAACAGTAAGCGCTGCGACCGCTTCTTTGCCCTCGATGACAGTCAGGAAGGTATGATTTTCCAGGGAGACGGCGGAGGCTGGTTTGAACGCCGGCCGGTAGTTATATTCTTACTGGGTAAATTATCAAAATGGCCCGATATGACAGGCCGGGAACGGATACTGAATGAAATGCGGAGCATTTACCGGAAAATTATTTCCCGGCTGATCCGCGACCGGGAACACCTTGAAGCACTTGCCTACCTGGCCGATGACAGCATCCCTTTCGACGAGATCCCGGGTGAGTTTGCCGGAGGTACCGCCGGACTTTTCTTTACGTTTACTGTGGATATCCCTCTGAACTTGGAATACAATGGGGCAGACTGGCAGTAATTTTACCGGATCGGTTACCGCCTGGAGCGAAATCACGATGAAAGTGCTACTGCAGCGGATGGATGTATTGGGTTTCGGTGCCGAAGCGGGACATCTGCGCAGTAGCCTGCAAAAAGGCCGTTTGCAGGTTTCCGACAAAGGGAATGACATTTACAACCTGATCATGTCGTTCAATTTATACGGTCGCTTTGTCGACATGGGCGTTGGCCGGGAATTCCGCCGGGGGAATGACGGACGGCACACGGAATCCCGGCGTAAACCTAAGGAATGGCTTTCCCGGTACTGGTGGGCACAATTCCAGCGGCTCAGAGAAATCATGAAAGAAAAGTATGCCAGTGCTTCTGCAGAAGTCGTTATGGACGAACTTTCCCAAATCATGGGTGGGGCGAAAACCATGAAGGGCTTTATGTACGCCGTCCGGCAGTCTGAGCGTAATGCCCGGAACTATGCCCGCCGCCGTGCCCTTCCCGGCAGGTGGACGAATAATCATAAGACGTGGAAGCCGCTGTAAAATAATTTTCCGAAAAAGTTGCCAAGTCAGGCAACTTTTGTTATATTTGCTGTATGAAAAGGGAAATAATAGCATTCGGAGATTATTATGACGATTTCATGAAAACCCTGTCAGCGGTTGAGCGCAAGAAGGTTCATTATATACTTGATCTTCTACAAACCGAAGATAGAATTAGTACGAAATTCGTAAAATTTATCAGAGATGGCCTCTATGAAATAAGGGCTATGTATAATGGAAATATCTACCGGATATTTTTTATTTTCGATGAAGGACGGATCGTAGTTTTATTTAATGGTTTTCAGAAAAAGACACAGGAAACCCCGGAAAATGAAATAAAGAAAGCACTAAGAATAAAGGAGGAATATTATGAAAGCAAAGAAGATTAAAAGTATCAGTGCCGAACTCGACGAATTATATGGTAAAGAAGGTACGCCTGAAAGGGAAGCTTTCAGAAAAGAAGCGTATGCGTATTACACCGGTCAAATTATCGAGCAGGCCCGCAAGGAAGCTAATATGACTCAGGAAGAACTTGCCCAAAAAATAGGTTCGAATAAATCTTATATTTCCCGGGTAGAAACTGGCAAGACAGAGCCCAAAGTATCTACTTTTTACAGGATTGCCGCTGCACTGGGACTGACTGTTGAGCTTACTCCTGCATAGGATAAGTCTAGGAGATTTAATGCCTTTATTAAAGAAGCTCTGGAAAATCAGTTGAAGTTATCAAATAGTTGATACTATAATCAGAAAATAGGAGGTGGATATCTATGACGCCTGAAAACAAAAAGGAATTTCGTACCGTCGCTATCATTTTTTTGATAACGATAGGAATCGGACTGTTAAGTGCTTTCGTTTCAATGTGGTTTTTAATAGCTTTTATAGTTTTAGCCTTATTCCTGTGGAACTGGCGCTGGGCGCTTGTTATTACTTTACCTTTAATCTGGGTATGCATTGATTTTTCATTTTCATTATAAATGAGCTGGGTTTTTATTCGGCACGCCCCGGTTTTCGCCGGGGCTTTTTCTTTCCCCTGAATTTTGCCATTTCAAAAACTTTCCGTATCATTGCAGTGCACAATTTTCATAGTAGGGTGGAGATAGACCGCCCTCGAATCCGAGCAGCGGATTTTTTATGTCTATCACTCAACACATGATAAACGCATAACGGCGTGTACCCCCGAATAGCTGTTGCTTAATGGTAATAGCGGTCCCTACTATGAGGATTGTGCAAAACGGGTCAGGCACGCCGTTTTTCTGTGCCTATAATGCACAAAATCATAGTATTATGGAACCAACCTTAACAACCGCCAAAGTGCGGAAACGTATTTCTGAAAGTACGGAAGCACGCCAGTCATTCATTCAATTCTTCCGCGACAACTACCCCCCTGTTAGGCAGCTTAAAATCATCGACGGCAAGTACTATTTCATCGCTCATGCAAAAGCCGGAAAACGCTACCTTTACGCCAAAGCCTATTCCCTGGAACGCCTGAAAGAATATTTCATCCTCCAGTTCAAGGAAAAAGTAGTCACCATGGCTTAGGCAAGCCTGGATACCACACGGAGTCTGTCCCTCCCGGGCAGGCTCTTTTTATGTCCTTTCCCCTCCTGCTTTGGCTGCGTAACTTGCCGGAAAAAAGAAACGATGACAGGAACCGAACAAACCCGTATAGAAGTGCTTTTGGATGGCCGACAGGCTTCCGACCAGCTGAAAGACCTTTCTAAAAATGCCGCAGCCCTCCGTATAGAATTGGCAAAAGCCTATCAGGCGAATGACGCCGGAAAAGTAGCCGAAACAGAGTGGGAACTCAGTAAACTGAATACCCGGATGAAACAACTCCGGAAAGAAACGGTAGACGTTCAGGCTGTCCTGAATAACCTTTCCGGTGCTACAATGTCAGACCTCCGGCAGTCCATCGCTTCGGTAGATGCCCGCCTGAACAGCAAAAATATAAGGCGGAATTCCGAAGAATGGAATAAGCTGACAGAAGTAAAACGTACTCTTATCGCCGAGCAAAAACGGCTGCGGCAGGAAATGGGAGCAACGGACGGCGCTATCCGCAAACAACGGTTATCGGTTGCCGACTGGATAGTATCATTGGGAATAGTTCAAAGGGCTTTTAATGGTGTAAAAAACTTCTTGCGCGAAAGCCTCTATTCTTTCAACGCTTTTGAAAAAAGCGTAAAAGGCCTTTCTTCTCTTACCGGACTAACCGGCAGTGAGCTGGATTACCTTTCCGATCAGGCAAAGGAATTGTCTACTTCCACTCTCGACGGTGGTATCATTATCCGGCAAAGTGCAACCGAAATTACAGATGCCTATAAAATGATCGGTTCCCAGCGTCCCGAGTTACTTAAAAATAAGGAGGCCCTTAACCAGGTGACACAGGAAGCTATCATCCTGTCGGAAGCGGCGGAAATGGAACTGCAGCCGGCTTCAAGGGCTCTTACGAATTCATTAAACCAATTCAATGCATCCGCTGATCAATCCCGTCGGTTTATCAATGTGCTGGCTGCAGGATCACAGGCCGGAGCAGGTGATATCAACTACCTTTCCCAGGCTATTGAGAAATCCGGAACCACGGCAAACCTGATGGGACTGGAATTTGAGCAACTGGTTGCCCTGATCGAGACAGCAGCCCCCAAATTCAGCGAAGCGGCGGTTGCCGGTAATTCCATCGATAAGGTCCTGATGGAAATGAAAGCAAAACAAATCGGTTACCGCAACGGTGTCTTTGACGTGAATGCCGCTCTGGACGAATTGGCCGGACGGTTTGCCAAAGGCGAACTGGCAGCCAATATTTTCGGCAAAGAACATGCCAAGATGGTGGAAGTGCTGGTAGATGGCCGGGAGGAATTCGTCAGGTATCAGGAAGCGGTCACCGGAACCAACAAAGCCATCGAACAGGCCGCAACCAATACCGACACAAACGATGCCCGCCTGAAACAGCAACAGAACCGCCTGGAACAGCTGCGTATAGAGTTGGGAGAAAAGTTGACTCCACTGGTCGGCGCCTTCACTTCCGGAACGGCTTCCCTGATACAGGTATTGATTCCGATGGTAGACCTTCTGGGTAAATACAAAACTTCGGCAGCGCTGCTGACTGCCGCTCTGACGGGACTAGCCCTGAAGGGAAAAATCTTACATGGCATAGAATTGCTGAGAAACGCTACCGGGAAAGAATCAGTTATCATCGGAAAAGCCAGGATTTTAGGCATGAACTCCCATATTGCAGCCCTGAAACTCCAGACGCTTGTTACCGGCTCTGCAACCATGGCGGAAAAACGGCATATCGCGGCTATCCGGCAAAAAATCACTGCCATGAAAACGGCTAATGCCGCTCTGGCAAAAACTCCCTGGGGTTTATTGGTCTCAGGAGCCTCTATGGCTATCGGACTGATCATCGATCTGGTTAAAAACACGGACAAACTGTCAGAAAGCCAGAAACGGCTGAATGAAATCGATCAGCAATATACAGGTAGCCTCAGGGAACAGACCGGACAAATGGAAATGCTGATGGTACAGATCCGGAAAACTAATCCGGGAACAGAAGAACGGATAAAATTAGTGGACCGCCTGAACGAACTGATACCGGATGTAGTGGACAAGCAAACCTTATACGGAGCCAGTCTTCAGGATTTGAAAAAATACGAAGCAGACTACCGTACAGAACTCGAAAAACGTATCCGCATGCAGGCTAATGAAGCAAAATATACTGAACTTGTCCGGCAGCAGATGGAGGCTGAAGAAGAACTCTTAAAAGCGCGTCAGGCACTTGCGCGGTCTGAAAGTGAGTTGAATAAAGCCAATACAATCGGGTCCGGAGAATATTTCATTACAGCCACCAGAACTGTAGAAAAAGCCCGGGAAAGGGTTGAAGAACTGGAAAGAGACTTACAGAATATTCAGGCATTAAAGGATAAAATTGATTTCACTTCAGCAGAATCTGACGATAACAATAGTACATACAACTTCAGGTCTGCAATAAATTTCGATGATAATGCTTGGGAAGATGAAATTGAAAAAGAAATCACTGCAGAAATTGAAAAATCTGAACTTTTAGCTGCAACCCGGGAAAAAGAATTGGAAAATCAGCAGAAATACCGGGAAGAAATACTTTTTCAGGCAAAATCAGCTTTGGAACAGGAAGACCGGCTCTATGAAGAACGCCTGAAAAAGGCCGGACTGTTCGGTAAAAAACAGATTGCCCTGAACAGTGAAGATGCCGGAATTTTACAAGCCCTGGAAAAAGAACACCAGGCTAAAATTTTACAGATTACCTCAAATGCCGAAAAGCAAAAACAACAACAACTCAGTCAGGCTGTAAAAAAAGAACTGGATACCCAAAAAGCCGGCTACGAACGTGAACTGACCGAACTCCGGATCCGCCACAACGAAGCCCTGGCCGACGAAACCCTGACTGCCGGAGAACGCAAAGATTTACAGGAAAAGCACCGGCAGGAAGAACGCGAACTGACCATCCGGCATACCCGAGATCTGATTGCTGTAATCCAGCAAATCCTAAACTCAACGGAAATAGACGGCATAGATCTGGCCGGTAATATTTTCACCCCGGAAGAAAAGGAAAAACTGGAAGCCGAAGTGCTGAAAGCCCGGGAAATGCTCTCCGGCCTGAATGCGGAGGCAGCAGAAAAAAAAGAGGGCGGGAAAACGGATGCGAAACAGCCTGCAGGTCTTCCAAAAGCGGATGTGGATATCCTGGGGATGACCCCCGAAATGTGGGAAACTTTCTTCACGAACCTGGAGCAAGGGAAATACGGCATCGAAGAAATGCAGGCCGCCGCCAATGCCCTGATGAGTGTATGGGGAACGGTAAACGACTTTATGGCTGCAAAAGAAAAGAAGCAGCTGAAGCAATACGAAAAAAATACCAAAGCAAAAAAAGCCGCCCTGGACAAACAACTGGATGCCGGTAAAATCAGCCAGGAACAATACAACGCCCGTGTTTCTCAGTTGGACGCCGAACTCGATGCTAAAAAAGCCGAGATTGAAAATAAGCAGGCAAAGAGACAAAAAACGATGGCTATAGCAGATGTTATTAAAAATACAGCTTTGGCTATTATGTCTATTTGGGCTCAGGTACCTAAATTTGATTTTGGAGCAACTGCCGGTATACTTACTGCAATGGTTTCTGCATTGGGAGCAGCTCAACTTGCAATCATCGCTGCCCAGCCCCTCCCGGGTGCTGAATCGGGTGGTTTTATCGATGTCGTACGCAGTCAGGACGGCCGTCACTTCAAGGCCAAAAACGATCCGGACCGGCGTGGATATATCGACCGCCCCACCGTAATCACCGGAGAATCCGGGCGGGAATTTGTGGTAAATGACGAAGCCGTCTCCAATCCTACCGTAAAACCGGTTCTCGATGTAATCGATGCTGCCCAGCAAAACGGTACGGTGGGCCGGCTTGATCTCACCCGGTATATACCCCAATATTCCGGAAAGGCCCGGGGAGGCTCCCTGAGCGAAAGTACAGGAGCTGAGACTACCGGAATATTGCGGGAAACTTACGACCCCGAATTCAAACGTCTCTTGCAGGCTAATCTGGAAATGATGAAAGCCCTCAAGGAAAAGAAAATAGAAATCCCCTGGTATGGCAAGGGGGGAATTGATGAGAAAATGAAAAAAGCAACAAAATACGAACGTCAGATATCAACAAGATCATGAGCCTGAAAATAATTATCGACGGGAAGGAAGCCGCTTTGCCTGCCGACACGGAAGTCTGTCTCAAATTACACAACTATTTCTTCGAAGACCGGGATAACGACGCCACCTATCCCATTACCCTGAACCTGAATGCCAACCGCCATATATTCGGATATCCTGAACGGATATCAGAGAAAATACACCCCACAGAATATGCGGCCGCCATTTTTTTCGGTCCTTATTGCCTCCTGCGCGGCAAATGCATCATGACCGACTTTACGGCAGACGAAATAGAAGTGTTCCTGACCGAAAGCCAGACCTCTTTCTGGGAAAAATGCAATGCAAAGCTTACCAGCCTCGATCTGGGAGGGGAAAATTTCACAGACCTGCAGGCAATGATGACAGCCTTTACAGAGAGTCTGCACGGCGGAAAAGATTACATCGTATGCCCGCTGTACGATCCGTATGTCAATAACATATATCTTAACCTATGGATGCCTTTTTACAATTATCTGACACCGGTAACCGATACAAATTCTGCATTTAAAACCCAGGCCAGTGAAAACAGCAAATGCCTGTTCGCTCCCTTCATCCGGCTTAATAGCCTGATTGAAAAAATTGCCACTGCCTTAGGGTACACGGTCGTACGAAACGATCTTATCCGGGACAACCAATTCAAGGATATAATTGTCGTTTGCCGCAACAATGCGATGAATCCACTCAACCTTCGGCCCAATTTCAGGTATGCCGACCGGGTACCGGATATCAAAACATCCGATCTGATACTCGAAATTGAAAACAAATTCGGATGCCGCTTTTTTGTGGAAGAAAGTTCTAAAAGTATTTCCATACTTTCCCTGGATTATTCAGACGCTTATCACGAAGTTACAGTCACCGACAGCTGGCAAAAACATATCCTGGACAAAGAAGACCAAAACCAGGGATTTGTTTTTACTGACAAAGAAATTCCTGACAAATATCTTGAAAAGTACTATGAAAACGATGATCTGAACCGTATAACAGGTAATGAAGAAAATGCCGAAAAAATAGAATGCATTTCCGCTCCGGTAGGCTGGAGCAGTACCAATATCACTTTAGGTTATATACATCACATGGCTGTTGCCGCCGATTACGACAACGATCAGGCATATTTAAAAAATATAAGGGAAGAACTCCGCTTCGCCATCTACCGTGGTTATATTAAATATGATCCCGATTCGGTAACAACCGGCAACACTTACTACCCCTACCCCATTGCTACTCCCGAACCGATATCTTCCGGAAAAAACAATATGTCGCTCCTGTATTGGGGCGACGGAAATCTATACGACAAATATCTCCGGAACTGGGTAGAAATAATGTTGCAGATCTGTTCAGAAATGGAGTTTCAACTGGAAAACAAACTGACATACCTGAGTAATCCCCAACAACTTTTCTCAAAGATCTTACTGATAAATAACAAAAGATTCAGATGCTATGAACAGGAAATCAAATTAAACCAGGATTATATCACCGAATACCTGATCAGGTGTTATCCGGCCTGATTGTCCTTTATATCCGTAAAACCAGTCATTATTTTTAAGTAAAAATAAAGCCATGACTATTGTACAACAACCCGACTCCCTGAGTTTCTGCGGCAATCTGAAAGATTTTATCATAACAGGAGAATCAGAGCTTTCTTTCTCCCTTTATTCAGGTAGTACAATCCTGATCGCTGAAACTTATACCGCTTACAACAACAAAATCATAATACCTTGTAAAAAAGTTATTGAACAACAATTTACTATCTGCCTGCCGGATACCGATGTTTTTGTACAAACAAGGGGTGTACTGGATTTTAATGCACATATCGGAGACACAACTGTATCTTTCAGAGTAATCAAAGGAGGTATAGGTGATGCAGCCGAAGTTTCAACTGTTTTCCTGAAATCGCAATTTCTAACCCTTCAGCCACAGCAGAAACAAACTCTCACCTGGCAACCTGAATTTTTAAACTATTACACACAGGAACAGTGCCGCTTAAAACTCCGGGCTTATTTTGCCGACGGCACTAATGAAGAAAAATATATAGCCGACATGGAAACCGGAAAGTTATATACCATTGATCTGAGCTTTCTGAAAGTCAACGGCAAATTCGAAAAACAGGTCGGCTATTATGATGCGTGGATCGAAAATACAGCAGGTAACCGTCTGACCTACATCCAACGGTATATATTAACCCACCCAAAAGATAATTCACAAATTTATGTCTTCGAAAATACGCTCGGAGGATTGGATTCCGTTTGTTTTACCGGACTTTTCTCAGAAAAATTGGAAACTAACGGTAATATCACTACGATAAACGACGAATCATCAGATTCAGACATAGATTTTTCTGTAATCTACGAACAGAATACAGGGTATATTCCCACTTTCGAATATATTCGTTGGCTTCGGGGTTTCTTTCTATCCTGTCAAAGGTATCATGTCACTGACTCTTTCCGGAAGATCTATATTGAAGAGTCCGAAAACACGTTCAGGCTGACAGAACTGAACAGTTATACATTCGAGTTCCGCTATTCTTTACAGAGTAAATATGGTTTTGTCACCCGGAATCAGGAGATGCTCCCCGAATTACTCGAATTTCCGGCCGGTGATAAACTTTTTTTTTTAGCCCCGCGATTATCTGAGTTTCCGATCGCCGCCATTGCCGACGATCTGGTATTACCGGCACAATTCTCTTTTGAAAACCAATGGCGGCGAATTTCCATAGCAGCGATTATTCAGGCAGCAATCAGTGCTTCCATCGATGCCACTCTGGATAATATCGACCTGACTGATTATTGGAAGAAAGAAGAATTAGTACGCGATGAACTTTACCTGAAATTTCTGGATAAAAAAATCAGTTCCGGTTATGCCGATAAAGCAGGTAATTCTGAAAAATGGAATAACAAACAAATGTCTGAACTTTTGGATCAACCCGTCAGGAAGACAGACAGCGTACAATTCAAACAAGTAACAGCGGATAAAATAACAACTGATGAAATAATATCCGATAATTTTGTTTCAGGCCCTTTAGGGGAAGGGATGAACCTTATAAGGCGCGATAGTAGCGGCAAATCCTATCTGGAAATAGATAAGATATTCGCACGTTATAAAGCAGTATTTGCAGCACTCGAGATCAGAAAACTGACTTATGCCGGAGGAAATTATATTTTCTCTCCGGCAGGTGCAACCTGTACCATGGTTGAAGATAAAGAAGGCTTTTACCGTTGTTATTTTACTGCCGATGACGGAGAAAAAGCTGTGGAAAATCTGTTCCGCACCGATGATTTTGTGCAATGCCGGGAATCGAATATAAAATCAGGAACTTACGAAAATATCAGTAACCGGTATTATTGGCGGAGATGTATAGCAACCGGAGATGATTACATTGACCTCTCTAAATCAGATTGTGATACAGATAGTGATATCCCTGCAATCGGCGATTCCATGGTTACGATCGGAAATAAAACCGTTTCCGCCAGGCAAAATGCGATAATAATTTCTGTATATGGTGAAGGATCACCTTCCTTTATTCAGTATAAAGGGATAAATACCTTTTCCCTGGAGGGTAAAGCAAAAATTATCATTTCCCCTGACCAGAATCGGTTTACAGGTAAATTTACATTCGAAACAGGTAAAGATGCAGAAGAGTCCATCGGAGACGTGCAGAGTAATCTGGACAACCTCCAAGTAGGAGAAACCAACCTTCTTGACAATAGTAACAAGGGATGGAAGAATACTGGTTATCCAATAGCGACCATTTACTTAGGAGACTATAAACCTAAGCAGGGAGAAGAATGTACAATTGTTATTAAAGGCAAATTAGGGGCGAATAAAACAAGCTGGGGTGTTTACAATTCTGGAGGGAATGTTGTATTGGCTAGTTTTTATCCTGGTGGTCCCGATACAGATTATATTGCTTTGAAAACTTTTAAATGGACGTTAACGCCTGCTATTGATAATACATTTATTCGGATATATCCAATGCCTAATAGTGTATCTGTTGAATCTGAAATAGAGTGGGTAAAACTAGTATTAGGCAATAAAACTTCGCTATTGTGGACCCCCTCTATCAATGATCAGAGGCAGATTGCAATAGATGAAGCGGGAAAGGTTGTTGATGGGATACAGGTAGGAGGAGTAAATATATTAATCGGTAGTACAACCGGAACTGGGTGGACAGGATATACGGAACATAAAGATACAGAGTTTTCAATAAAGGACGCCTCTACGAGAGAAAGTTATATCCGTAGTGCGATGATAACAATACCTGGGAATAAAGAAATTGTTGTTTCTTTTTACGCAAAACATACAGGCCATCAAAATTATTTTGATTTTTATATTCTTCCTGCTTCTTATCCTGAAATTGATGCATTATTAACTAGTTCATATCAGTCAGGCACGGATTGGACATACAATGAATTTAAATTTACTACACCTTCGGACTGGGGAGAAGGGACACTAGTTTATTTAAGGATTGATCACAATGGTATGTCGGATGGTTCCGAATTTATTATCTCTGTAAAAGATGTACAAATTGAATATGGAAACAAAGCGACAACTTATTCTGTCCCTGAATCTGATAGAAAGGAAATAGCAAAACAGCAAGGGCTAGAAGGCGGACAGGAAGCAGTAAATGGATTACAGATCGGTTCCCAGAACCTTATATCCAAAAAAATGATGTTGAAGTGGAATGAGAAGAACAAGGATATTGCAGTTTGGGGGCAGGATGAAGATGGCATTTATTTAGCTGTAAGTCAAAAATTATTATACAATTCGATAGCAGAAGGAACTGAGCAAAAAGACATTTTTAACAGCGCAATCCAATTCAAACAAAATACACAGAATGTCCTATCTTTCGAATATAAATCGGGGAGAAAAATTATTTTTCCTATTATCAGTTTCCGTATTTATTATACAGATGGAAGTTACAAGAATGTAAATTTAAGTGGTTCCAATACTACAAAAACACGTACTGATTACATAACAGATTCTAGCAAAACGGTTGACAGGATATCTTTAAATAATTCCATTTCGAATGAAAACGTATTGATCTACAACATCTCCCTAATCGAAGGCAATAAACCCCTGCAAGGCTTTCCAGTAGCAGAAGAAGATCAGACCGGAGCAAATAATGTGAATCTGGCAGATGGTACGAAGGAGTTTACTGTCACGGCAGCAACAGGAGATAATTCAGCTTATAAAGCATTACCTGCACGGATAAAACCCAACACGATATATTATGTACAGGCTAAAAATATAGAAAATTTAAATGGGAATCCGACGACATATTCTTTCCGGCTTTACAACGAAGCTTCGTTGGAACCTTTATCTTTAAGTATCAAAAATTTTGATAAAAATGGCGGAATTCTGATAACTAAAAATGATTTCGAAGAACAGGATGCCTCTTTATTGTGTTATGCTGGTGTTTATGGTTCAACTTCTGGTAACTCTGTAAAATTCACCGAAGTGATGCTAGTCGAAGGCTTTCTTCCCGCCCCTGTTTGGACTCCTTCTTTCTCCGAGCAGCAAGCAGAAATAAAAACGATAACGGAAACCCTGACCGAAATTAAAGCCGAAAACGGAGAAATAAGTTTAAGGGTTAACGAAGTTTCTGAGAGAGTGGAAGAAGCCAAACAAGAGGCAATTGATACTGCAAATGAATATGCAACTCTTAAATCATATCGTGAAACATGGATTGATCTTACAGCAGAAAAGTGGAATCGGGATATGTATTATCCGGTGACGATTAAAATTGATGTTACAATAAAGACAAGAATACAAGTCGATACCCCGTTGGATTATGTCAATGTGTCATGGGGAACTCATGAAAGTGGCGGATACTCAATGTTATGCGCGTGGACTGTAAACGGAAGCGGATGGGGTTCTATTACTGTCCATAGGGTAATAGAATCTTCCCAATGGGGATGGACTGAACTAGATCCATCTTCTCCGGATAGATTGAAGATTCCATTCGGGTCAATAGGACAATTGACGAACAACAATGAAGAATATATCTTACTTCGCGGAGGAGGGAAATATAGATTCAGGATTACGAATAACTGTGTACCAATTGAACATAATAGCAGATACACGGTATATGGTGGACAACATGTAGATCCACAGAGTTCGGTAATCGGGCCTGTTCTTACGAATGCAACAAAGGAAGAACTTAATGCTGAAATAAATATAACAAAAGGATTGATCGAAAATAAAGTATCTCTAGATGTCTATAATGAAAATGATCAATTAATAAAATCAGATATTAGCAATTTACAAGTTAGTTACAACCAAATTTCTTCTACAGTATCTAAAATTATAAATGGTACCCAAGAAATATCTGGTGTTGTAACACAAAGTAATTTCGTTACAATTTTTTCTTCAAATAAAAATGCATTAGGGCAAGAAGTTATTGAATCTATTAATGTTGGCGGAGGAGGCGTTACAATTGATGCAAGTAGGATTAATCTTAATGGAGCTATTAGTGCAAACGGGAATGTTCAGATTACAACAGATGGAAAACTTATTGCAGTTAACGGACAGTTTACAGGAAAAATTACAGCGACAGAAGGAGAAATTGCCGGACTGAAATTAAGCAATAATGGATTGAGATCATCTGATTTCAATGCGAGTTCAAAAATAGGCTCTTGTTATGCTAAAAATGGTTTTTCTGTATATGCATCAGGATCCGGCGTACTTGCCCCTTCAACAGGTATGTTACAAGCCGGAATAATAACAGCAACAGGAGATAACGCAGAAATAATCGGATTAGAGATAATAGCCAAAAATACTTCCAGTTATGCAACTTTAGCAAAAATAACAGCATTAAAATTAAGAGCCATAGACTATGTTGATGATAGTAAAAAGATGGCTCCAACTGCGGCTTTAATAGTTGAAGAGGGAGTATCGATATTTAACGGAGATGTTGAGGTAAATGGAAAATCTACATTTAACGGTGCTGTATATTTTAAAAATGTTCAAAACGTTAATGGTAAAAAAAATTATTACTTATGCATAGATAGATCAACAGGACAATTGTATTACAGATAAATTATAAAAAACATGGAAATTAACTATTTTATTTCAGCAAAAGCAACGGCAACGGTACAGAATATAAATGTATCGCTGAGTGCAGAGTATCAAAAAGAGCAAGCACCGGAAGTTATCTCCGTAGTAGCAAACGGATACTTGGACGACGGGAAGAAATTCATGAATGCAACCCTTAAATACAATCCTAAGTCCGAGGATTTCAATTCGATTAACGGATCAAATGTTGACTTGGGTATTATTCAGGAAATTGTTCCGCTAATTACGGAATTTTATAGAAAGATTACTGAAACATTCACTAACTACTAACAAAATGAAATATAGATTCGACGCAAAAAATGTATTTGCAATTGATTTATTGGGTAATAATTATATTCAATTGCTGGAAGAGAATCAAAATAAAGGCATTCATCAACTTATCGGGAATGCTGTTTATGTATGCACAAATACGATTGAAATGCATGAGATTGCAAAAAAGATATTCAACGGGGAAGCGGTGGATATGAATGAAAATGAGACAGAATTATTCAAAGCCTCAATAATGGATTCAACCTGGCATGTTTTTATTAAAAACGCTATTATCTCTGCAATCAGAAACAAATAAAAAAGAGGCCGCCCTCGCGACCTCAGTATTGAATTTCCCAAGCATAACATCCCAAGTCAATTAATTACAAGTTTATAGTAATTTTTATAAAACACAAAGAAAAATTGCAAATAAATACCTGGGAATAAAGGAGAAAAATATTATTACAGATAACAAAATATGGAACAGTATATACATAAATGGTTATTATTTTCTGCAGGTGCCATAACCGCTTATATGAGTGATATAATCGGAATTGTCATACTGTTTCTTATTCTGTTCATCGCCGATTTTGTTACTGGCTGTGTGGCCAGTTTCCTGACCGGCAATAAAATCGAATCCTACCGGCTGCGCTGGAGTTTTGTCAAGACATTCTGTTATTTCGGGACATTTGTCTTCACGGTCATCTCCGGTCTGTGTCTCAACAAACTGCCGTTCTTCATTAACATCATGAAGCTGGAGGTGTATGTAGCCCTCTGGATTGAAGCAGTATCCATTACCGAAAACCTGATTAAGATTTTCCCGGGAGTGGTATTTCTTGAATATATGCACTTTATGGTCAGCTCAGAATGGGTGAAGAAGATATCCGGCCTGGCAAATTTTTTAAAAGAGAAAGGAGAAAAGAAATGAAACTGAAACTCGAACGGTTATACCTGAAACCGGATTATACAATCGGAAAATTGTACATAGATGGAAAATATTTTTGTGATACACTTGAAGATCAGGTCAGGGATCTGGCAAAAGAAAGGAAGATTCCGGGACGGACTGCCATCCCTGCCGGGGTCTATGAAGTGATTGTGAATATTTCGCCCAGGTTCCGCCGGAAACTTCCACGCCTTCTGGATGTACCGGGCTTCGACGGGATTCTGATCCACCGGGGCAATACGGCTGAAGACACTTCGGGGTGTATTCTGGTGGGTGAGAATCGGGAGCGGGGCAAGGTCATCAACTCGACCCGGTATGAAGTACAGCTTACCGGAATACTCGAAAGGGCACAGGAAAAAGGGGAAAAAATAACCATTGAAATCCTACAGCCATGACAAAGTATCTGCTATTTACGATCCTTGTTCTGGCCGCTTTCCTGGCGGTTTCTGTAAAGAGCTGCCAGGATATCCGGACGGACCGGAACCGATTATCGGATAATCAGCGTACATTACTTGCTGATATCGAATTTTACCGGACAAAGGATAGCCTGAGTGCTGCAAGTGTGGAACGTCTGACATTGACGAACCGGGAATTCCGGAAATACGCCGGCGAACTGAAGAAAACCGTAGAGGAACTTAATCTAAAGGTAAAACATCTCCAGTCTGCCAGCCAGTCCGCTACCGAAACCAAATACCTGGTAAAAACAGAAATCCGGGACAGCATAATCATTCGACCTGGTAAAACTGATACACTTAGCTGCATCAACTATCAGGATCCTTACCTTACTTTTTCCGGCAGTATCACCGGAAAGCAATTCTCCGGACTTATCCAGAGCCAGGACACCATTATCCAGCTGATCCACCGCGTTCCCCGTCGTTTTTGGTTCATCCGCTGGGGAACAAAAGGAATCCGGCAGGAAATAGTAAACCGGAATCCCTACAGCCGGATTACTTATACAGAATATATTGAACTGAAGAAATAGATTCTTGTTTTTCTTTCAGTTTCTCACTCCTCATGACTATTTAAACTCCGGATCAGTTTGTTAAAATCATCACATTGGAACAAAAATGTTACCAAAATATTTGTACAAAAAGAACAAATATGTTACTTTTGGAGTGTTCAATTAATAAGCTCTTTTACATTATGAAGTTTTCAGAGTTCTACAAGCTGATCGAAGCCGCAGGGTGGACACTCAGCAAAGGGAAAAAACATCATAAGTATGTTCATCCCGACTACGAGTACTCTATTCCGGTGGGGCGTCATCCGGGCAAGGAAATACCGACAGGTACTTTGCACGAGATGATGAAACAAGCCGGAATCAAGAAAAAGTAGCTTAGTGCCACCCTCATGGGTGGCACATGATTGAACAAATAAAAAATAGTTGAAGATGGGAAAAATTATTGCAATTATTGAGAAATCAGAAGACGGTGGATATGGAATTTATGCACCGGATTTTAAAGGTCTGTTTGGCTATGGCGAAACAGAAGAAGAAGCCAAAGAAAGTCTTTGTGATGCAATTGAAAGTCAGATTGAATATTATGAAGAAAACGGGAAAGACGTTCCGGAGGCTTTGCAGGGAAATACGGAATTTGAATACCACTATGATATTTCAGCTTTCTTCAAAGCATTCCCGTTTATCAACACTTCGGCTTTTGCCCGTGCCATAGGTATCAATCCTTCATTGATGCGTAAATACAAAGAAAGAATAGCTTTTGCCGGAGATAAGCAAAAAGCAATCATCCAGAAAGGATTGAACGCTATTGTAAAGAAATTGAGTACCGTACAGTTTTAAAACAGAGCTTTTAATTGAACGCCTGTACTTACTCAGGTTTTTATTCGCAACGCCCCGGAGAAATCCGGGGTTTTTCTTTGCTATCTCAAAAACTTTCCCTAATATTGCAATGCTTAAACAAACCAAGAGGTCGGAGATAGACCGCCCTCAATCCGTTGGCGGATTTTTTATGTCTGTCACTCAACACATGATAAACGCATACGGCGTGTACCCCCGTTCCGTAGCTTAATGGTTATGGAGACCTCTTGGGAAGTTTAAGCAACGGGAAAGACACGCCGTTTTTTTGTGCCTAAAAATGCTTAAAATCCCAAATTATGAATCAAAAAGTCACTTCCGCATCTACGGTGGCGGAACAAAAAGCAATCATCCGCGATTGCCTCGAAAAAACCGCTTACATCCGTCAAACCATGGCCCGGCTTTTTCCCAGGATAACCCTCAACAGAAATCCCGGATATACCCCTTCTGAATGTTGTGCCCTTAAAATTTATGAAAATTACACAGTTGAAATGTCCAATGAACTGTCCGATATTTACGGTCATCTTATCGGAAAGGAGGTAAGCCATGAATGACGCTGTTTTCAACGCCCGGTTACAGGCCATCGAATCAGCTTTCCGGCATCTGACAGAAATCCGCCTCGAACTGGAACAGGAGGGAGTATGGAAACCCGGACGGCATTACGACCGTGCCTCTGATTTCTATCAGTTCTTCCTGGAGATATCCTGTCGGTTGTCACAACTTTACCTTGATAAAGAGGAAGACCATGAATAAAAACAAAATACTGCAATACGTCACGGAGCTCCAGGAACTCCGTGACCGTTTCGACTCTGAATTATTTCCGACGACGCTCCCCGTTGAGCATTGCCTGGTAAACTTCAACGAAGGAATGGACCAGGCTGTCGAGGCCGTGATGGCTGTCTACGCCAATACCGTCCTGGAGGAAATTCAGAACCGCCATTTAAAATAACACCATTTCTGTCAGTTGCACCCCTCAGGGGTTGCAACTGATTTACAACGCATCGAGACACGGAAACTTATCCTGGATCTCCTTATTCACCACGCCTAATTTATGTTTCAAATAAATCTCCGTTGTTTGAACCGATGTATGTCCGTTCTGATCACGGAGAGCCAGCATGTTGATATCGCTGTCTGCCGCCAATGAATTACCGGTATGCTTCCAGCTGTAAAGCTTATAACTGTCCGGCATATTCAACGTTTTCCGGAAACCGTTAAAACGGTTTTTCAGATTATTCTTCCCCAAACATACCGGCCCAGGCCGGCATTCCTTCCCGAAAACGTAATGATCCGGATTATATTTCTGCAATTGATACTGATTCCTTAATTTCAACAGAAAATGCCGGGGAATGGTTGCATACCGTTCCCGGTTCGTCTTCGCCCTGAACCGGTCGACATTAATCAATCCCCTCGCGAAATCGATATCCCGGATCCTTAACAGCCGTAATTCTTTCCCCGGCCGGAGGAAACAATAAGTCTGAAATTCAATGGCCATCCACAATTGCGGGTCTTTCACGGAGATCGTATCCCGGAAAGTTTCGATATCCCAGGCAGCGATCGGACGCGGTGCCATATCTTTATCGGCACCATGTGGAACATTGTAAACCGGATTCTCAAGTATGCGGCCGGTACTCTTCACCCACTCAAACATCTGGCTGACGATCTGTCTGTAATCGGATATAGTCCCGTCGGCCAGACCTTTTTCTTTGACCAGGTAATTGAAGAATTGCAATATCCTGGCATTGTCAAAAGCCGTGATATCGATCTGTCCGTATTTGGCTTCCGACCATATTGTCAGCATCCGCAATTTACTGACATAACATTGAATCGTTTTAGGTTCAAGCACGCCGGACGATCGTTTGACTTCAATAAATTGCGAGGCCAGGCGTCTGAAAGTAGCATTTGCAGCTTTTTGCTTTCCATAAATTTCAGCCACAGTTTTATACTGAAGCTGATCTTCATAAATAGCTTCTTTATCATCCAGAAACGGCGACCATCCCCGTTTCAGCTTTTCGGTCAGTTCCCGGATCTGCTGTCCGGCACATCTCCTCCGTTCCGTCTCATCCGCTTGCGACAATCCTGAATGCTCCCTAAAACGCTTCATCTTATCCGTCCGCGGATCACGGACAGAATAATAAATAAACCATTTTTTTGACAAATCCCCGCCGGCATCATTCAATTTCGGCAGGATCACTATTTTTTTCCTTTTCATGACATCTGGTTTTTAGAGCTTCCCAACATCAAAAACCATTTTTGTCAACTTTTTGTCAACTCCTCAAAAATTTGTCAACTTTAAACAAAAAACGCACTGATAATCAGTGCGTCCTGTTTTTTGTCGAGATGACTGGACTTGAACCAGCGGCCTCCACGTCCCGAACGTGGCGCGCTACCAACTGCGCTACATCTCGTTTGCGGATGCAAATGTAATAAAAGTATCAGGAAAAAATACTATATTTGTTGAAAAATTTTTCAACTTAATTCAAATACGATGGATTCGATAAGACAAAATAAGGTAGCACGCCTGATTCAAAGAGATTTAAGTGAGATGTTTCAGCAGGAGTGTAAAGAATATACAGAAGGAGCAATGTTGTCGGTAACAGCGGTACGGGTCAGTCCGGACCTTTCTTATGCCAAGATTTATGTCAGTATTTTCCCTTCGGAACGGGTGGAGGCTGTCATGAAAAGCCTGGAAGAAAAAAATAAAAGCATCCGGTTCATTTTAGGGAAAAAAGTCGGCAAACAAATGCGCATCGTGCCGGAACTTCGTTTCTTTGTCGATGACAGCCTGGACTATATCGACAAAATCGACGAATTATTAAAATAATTCATCTATCCGGATACCGCTCTTTGTTACCGGACATCAATTCAATCCAGGAATGAAACTGTCTTTGTTTATTGCCAAACGCTATCTGTTTTCCAAAAAGAAACAGAATGCCATTAATATCATTTCGGTCATCAGTGTCGTTGGAGTTGCTATCGGAACTTCGGCATTGGTAATCATCTTATCTGTTTTCAATGGCATCGATCTGTTATTACAAAAGAGTGCGGACAGCTTCACCCCCGATCTGGTCATCAGTCCTCTGACAGGTAAATTCTCCCACTTCGACGATTCTTTGTATCAGGTACTTCGCAATAATTCGTCCGTTGCCTACTACAATCAGATCGTCGAAGAGAAAGCGCTCGTAAAATACGATGACAAGCTTTCGCCGGTAACGATCAAAGGAGTTGCCGACGACTATGCCCGTAATACCCATTTCGAGGATAACATCATACAAGGTACTTTTCAACTCAAAACCGGAGATACCTACAAATCGGTTGTCGGTTACGGTCTGGCTGCAGAATTAGGTATAGGTCTCAATTTCCTAACGCCTATGGTATTTTATTATCCGGATAAAAATGCCGGAGTTTCTGCTTCGGCTTTAAATACAGCATACCTGTACCCATCGGCTTTCTTTTCTTCCCAGCAAGAAATAGAAGGTCAATATGTACTTACAGATCTTGAATTCGCCCAACGTCTTTTCGGCATAAACGATCAGATTTCGAAGATCGAAATTAAACTGAAAGACAGTAAGCTGATCCCGGAAGTAAAAAAAGAATTATCCGATTTCACCGATACAACATATCGTCTGGAAGACAAATACGAATTGAACAAGGCCTTTTATGCTATGATGAAATCCGAAAAGCTGGCTGTCTTTATGATTCTTCTGTTTATCTTATTGATCGCTTCGTTCAACATTATCGGTTCAATTTCGATGCTCATCCTGGATAAAAAAGAAGACCTCGGTACTTACAAAGCTCTGGGAATGACAAATCAAAGAATCATTTCCGTATTCAAAACCGAAGGAAATCTTATCACAATGGCCGGCGCAGTCATTGGACTCGTCTTTGGGACGCTCATCTGTCTGTTACAGGAAAAATATGGATTGATCACACTCGGCGACGGGAGCTATATCATCACGGCCTATCCGGTCAAAATTGTTTTCGAAGATATTTTACTCATCGTGCTTGCCGTCTTATCGATCGGCTATACAGCCTCCTATTTCCCGGTAAAATATCTGGTGAATAAACTTGCCAAATGAAGAAAGGAGAAAATATGAAAAAGTTCTTTTGTGTATTATGTGGAATCTGTCTTTTTTACATGGGATATGCTCAGGAAAAAGAAGTAAAAGCGGTTATCGAGACGAATCTCGGTAACATGATTGTAAAATTATACAACGACACCCCCAACCACCGGGACAATTTCGTCCGTCTGGCCAAAGCCGGACACTATGACGGCAGTCTGTTTTATCGTGTAATCAAAAATTTTGTGATCCAGGGAGGTTCGTCGGATAGTAAAAAAGCCATTAAGGGAGCTGCAATCGGGTACGGTAAACCGATCGTTATCGATGCGGAAATCAAACCGGAGCATTATCACAAAAAAGGAGCATTAGCAGCACCGCGCCAACCCGACCGGGTTAATTTTTTCAAAGAATCGGACATTTCCCAATTTTATATCGTCCAGGGTAGGAAGTATGATCCCAAAGAACTGGATATCATAGAAAAACAAGTAAATGTTCCGATCAAAAGGGCTATTCAGCGAAAATACTATACTCCGGAGAAAAAAGCTATCCTGGACACCCTCCGAAAACAGAAAAAAGTAAAAGAATTCCGGGAAATTGCCGAGAAAATCAAACAGGATATCGCTTTCGACTGGAATGCCAATCCCAACAAAATTTATATGCCGGAGGAAAAACGGAATGCCTATATAAACGAAGGAGGTATACACCATTTGGATAAAGAATATACTGTTTTCGGAGAGGTGATCGAAGGTTTTGAGGTAATCGATAAAATTGCCGCCCTTCCGACAGACGGAAACGACCGGCCTATCACCGATGTCAGAATAAAAGTCAGAATTTTGAGCGAATAACCCCAATGCCAATGTATATGAGCAGTAAACTTCGCCATATTTTTATTCTGGCCAATATTTTATGGGTCGTGATTATTTTTATTCTCTGTGCGATGCCCAGTGATGACATCCCTGATCCACACTGGAATATCCCTCATCTGGATAAGGTAGTTCATTTCGGTATGTATTTCGTTTTATCCATTCTTTTAATCTTTCCACTCGAGGAATATAGTTGCTTAAAACTAAGCCGGATCTATCTGATCGCCATCCTGGTGGCACTGATCTACGGAGGAGGAATTGAAATATTGCAAGCCAATTTTTTCAACCGAAGCGGGGATGTGTGGGATTTGGTCGCAGATGTTTCAGGCGGCATCGCAGGCTGTCTGTGTTATCCTATTGTAAAAAGATTCATCCCCATGAAAAATTGAATTCTATTCTAAATTTCAATTTTCAATTTTTAATTCTCAATTAATTAAAGTAGTTTTGTGACTTTGATAATCAAAAGCCTTTACCATGTTAGACAAGATTAAGCAGATTATATCAGAGATCGGGAGCTTCACCGCTACCACACCTGCAGAGGTTGAGCAATTCAGGATTAAGCATTTGAGTAAGAAAGGTACCATTGCCGCTTTATTCGATGATTTCAAAAATGTACCGGCAGATCAAAAAAAAGAAATCGGAAAAACTTTGAACGAATTGAAAACAGCAGCCTTAGATAAAGTGAATGAGTTAAAGGAAAAGCTTTGTAATTCCGATCAGGGTAAAACCGGTGTGGATCTCACTTTACCGGGAGACCTGATCAAGCTAGGAAGCCGTCATCCATTGTCCATCGTAAAGAATGAAATTCTGGCTATTTTTAATAAACTAGGTTTCACGATATCAGAAGGTCCGGAAATAGAAGACGATTGGCATAATTTTTCAGCCTTGAATTTTCCGGAAGAACACCCGGCCCGGGATATGCAAGATACCTTCTTTATCGAGAAAAATCCGGATATCGTATTGCATACCCATACTTCTTCGGTACAGGTTCGCGACATGGAAACTCATTCCTTACCCATCCGGTTAGTGACGCCGGGAAGAGTGTTCCGTAATGAAGCTATTTCGGCTCGTGCACATTGTATTTTCCATCAGATCGAAGCGCTTTATATCGATGAAAATGTTTCTTTTGCAGATTTAAAACAGACGCTGACTTATTTTGCCAAAGAACTTTTCGGTCCGGAAACCCGAATCCGGCTGAGACCGTCTTACTTCCCATTTACCGAACCTTCGGCAGAAATGGATGTTTCCTGTTCGTTGTGTCATGGAGAAGGATGTAATGTATGTAAAGGTACCGGCTGGCTGGAAATTTTGGGTTGTGGAATGGTCGATCCCAACGTATTGGAATTAAATGGAATCGATAAGGAAAAATATACCGGTTTTGCTCTTGGAATGGGTATCGAGCGTATCACAATGTTAAAATACGGCATCAAAGATTTACGCTTGTTCTTTGAGAATGATATTCGTTTTCTGGAGCAGTTTACTGCAGCAATATAGAAAAGATAGAAGGTGTAAAATAAAAGGTAAAAGGTTGAAAAATATCACCTTATACCTTTTACCTTTTATTTCAATATATCCATCAGCTTATCCAATTTCGGCGCCATGATGATTTCGGTACGCCGGTTGTGTGCCCGTCCCTCTACACTTTCGTTATTGTCCACCGGCATAAACTCCCCCCGGCCGCAAGGTAAAATCTGTAAAGGATTCACCCCATAATCTTTGGTCAGAATACGTACGACAGAAGTAGCACGTACGACACTTAAATCCCAATTATCTTTAAATTGCACGGTTTTAATGGGTTTGTTATCGGTATGCCCCTCGATGAAAACATCGATATCATGCTGTTTTTTCAGCACTTCCGCTAATTTACCCAACGCTTCTTTCCCCTGTTTGTTGACCTGTGCACTCCCCGACTCGAACAACAGCTTATCCGACATAGCCACATATATTTTCCCATTCTTTTCGGTCACGGTCAATTCATCCGAGCTAAATCCAAGTAAAGCATCCTTGACACTATTCAATAAACTTTGAAGACGTGCGTTTTGCGCATCGACTTCGGCCTGTAATTTATTGATGGTAGCTTCCCGTTCGGCCAGTTTCTCCATTTTTTCCTTCAGTAACATATTCAGTTTTTCCTGTTCGGACAGATTGGAATACAATGATTTTCGATAATCGCGGATGGCTTGACCTAAACGAGTCGTATCACTCATCAGGTCAGTGATCTGTTGCTTCAATTTTGCAATCTCATCTTTCTGTTGTCCCAAATTTCTGTTCAGTACCCGTTCACGGCTTAAAGCTGCCAACCGACCGTTTTCAGCAACCATATACTTCTTTTTAGATACACACGACGTCACTGCAATCAATAAGCATAAGGCAAAAATGATTCTTTTCATTTGTGTAAAGAAATTATTTATTTGTAATATAATTAAAATCTACCGCTCTAACTACCATTTCACCACAAACTTAAAAATTATTCTGCAATTATGAAAATCCCTTTTTATGGATAGAATTAATTGGGAAAGTAGTTCCGGGATAATGCAGAATATTCTAACTTTGTAGTTAGAAATACCGATAAGAACTATTTAAATATGATCCGGCTAATTTTACATCTTTTCTTATTTTTGTTCCTTTCTAGTTACAGTTGTGAGGCTTACCGCTTCTCTTCGTCCGATCAGAAAGTATTAAATTCTTTTTGGAAATATGCAGAAGAACATCGCTTGGGCAATCTTCCTGTAAATGAAAGAATCCCTTCTATCGCCCGTTTTTTTTTAGGGACTCCTTATCAAAGCAATACTTTGAACGTCACCCGGGAGGAACTGCCGGTTATCAATCTACACGAATTAGATTGTGTGACGTTCGTGGAAAATGTCCTTGCTTTGGCATTTTTGGAACAATATAATCAACAATCGACAGAGGCTTTCGTGCAAAATATTATCCGGCTCAGATACCGGAATGCAGAGATCGTCGACTATACTTCCCGTTTACACTATTCTTCAGATTGGTTATATGAAATGCAACAAGCTCATTTGCTGACCGATATTACACAATTTGCCGGCGGGATCCCTTATTCCAAGCAAATCTGCTTTATGTCGGAACACAGTCAGAAATATCCACAACTCCAAAAAGACTCAAGCTTACTTAAAAAGATCAAAACCATTGAAACAGTAATAAATCAAAGGACGTATTATTATATTCCAAAAGATAAGATTAATGAAGCTTGTAATAAAATAAAAAATGGAGATATCATCCTGATCACAACGCATATAAAAGGGTTGGACACCTCTCATTTGGGTTTTGCCTGGAAAAAAGAAGGTAAGACTTATCTATTGCACGCTTCCAGCAAGGGTAAGCAAGTGATGATTAGTTCCCTTCCCCTCCAGGAATATATGGAAGGGATCGATTCCCAAAGTGGAATTATGCTCGCCAGAGCCGCTAAAACATTAGCAGAATAGATATACAAATTTTATTCTCTCATTCTGGCATAAGAATTGATTGATAAATCAAAAACTAAAACAAATATATTATGAGAAAGATTTTCACTGTAACGATAGTATTCGCACTGGCAATTGCCTTCAGCAGTTGTGCCACACGTAAAGTATCCCGTGTCAATACGAACGAAGTCATCGATTTAAGCGGTCGCTGGAACGATACGGACTCACAACTGGTTTCAGCCGAGATGATAGACGATCTTCTTGGAGCTCGCTGGTTGCCGGTTTATGAGAGCCAGCACAACAATAAACGTCCGGTAGTTGTTGTCGGAACAGTTACCAACAAGAGCCATGAGCACATCAATTCGGAGACTTTCATCAAAGACATAGAGAAAGCAATCATTAAAAACGGAAGTGTCCGGCTTGTACAAGCCGGGGAAAAACGGCAGGAATTACGTACCGAACGGGACGAACAAAACCAAGGTTATACTTCGCCGGAGACAGCTAAAAAATGGGGACTGGAATTGGGTGCCGATTTCATGTTGCAAGGAACCATCAATAGCATCGTCGACAGCTACAAAAAAGAACAGGTTGTCTATTATCAGGTAGATCTGGAACTGACCAACCTGGAAACGAACGAAGTGGTTTGGATGGGAGATAAGAAAATCAAAAAACAAGTTAGCGACAGAGCCCTGTAAGAGAAAGGCCACCCAGATATTAATTTTAGATTTGCGGTTTTCGATCGATCACTTACGTACAGTTAGCTGTAACGTTATACATCGTAAGTCGCAAATCAAAAACTCTAAATAATGAAATTCCGGTTTTGTATCGTCCTATTCCTTTGTTGGATCGTTTCAAGTTGTGCCACCTGGTATCAACGCACAGCCGCATTTCAGGATGCTGTAAGTAAAGGCGAGTTCGAGCAAGCTGAAAAACTCCTGCAAAAGGATAAAAAACAAGCCCGGGATAAAAACAAAATACTGTATTACCTGAATCAAGGTTATGTCGAATTTATGTTAGGCCATTACGAAAAGAGTAATCAAGCTTTCGAAATCGCCGAACAGCTGACCGAAGACCAACAACGTAATCTGCTGACAGAAGCTGCCGTATTGATCTCGAATCCGGAAATCCGTCCTTATCGCCCGGAAGATTTCGAAGTGATCATGATTAACTTTTACAAGGCTCTGAACTACCTTCAGTTGAATAATATGGAAGATGCTTTGGTAGAAGTACGTAAAATCAATATTCGTCTACAGCAATTAAATGACAAATACCCGGATCATAAAAACCGTTATCAACGGGATGCATTTGCCCAATTACTGATGGGCTTGATATACGATGCTGCAGGAGATTACAATAATGCTTTCATCGCCTACCGGAATGCTTATAACACCTATCAAACCGACTATTTAAAAAATTTCGGGTTAGCTGCTCCCGAACAATTAAAAAAAGACTTGCTGCGTACAGCCTATCAATCGGGACTCACCCAAGAGTTAGCCGGGTATGAAAAAGAATTCCAACAGAAATATACCCCGGCTCCGCTCCCGGCCAACGGACAATTAGTATTTTTTTGGCTGAACGGTTTCGGGCCGGTCAAAGCAGAATGGGGAATTACTTTTACCAAAATCGATAAAGGAGACGGGGTTATCGTATTTCACAACGAAGAACTCGGTTTGACCTTTCCTTTCTTCTGGGGAAACGGATATAGTGAAAACGACCGCAATTCCCTGGCGAACATCGATGTAGTCCGGGTCGTATTCCCGAAATATGTCGAACGCCCGCGTCCTTTCACCCAAGGAGTTATCAGCTATGACGGGAAAAACTATACTTTACAAATGGCCGAAGACATCAATCAAATCGCCTTCAAAACGCTGCACGACCGCATGTTGAGGGAATTATCCAATTCGCTGTTGCGGGTAGGCATTAAACAAGGCTTGAAATATGCAGCCTCCAAACAAAATGAATGGCTCGGTCTGGCCGTCAGCCTGACCAATGCAATTACAGAGAAGGCAGATACCCGCAACTGGCAAACCCTTCCCTACTCGATTTCTTATGCCCGTGTTCCTCTACAAGCCAGTGAAAACAATATCGAATTAAAGTTCTCAGGCAATCATCCCGGAACCCAGGATCTGCAAAAACTGACCATTCCTGCCAATGGTAAACGAACCCGCTTTTTCGTCTATACCACGCTATAAGGATAAATCAGAAATGCTATCCGGCCAATTTTTTGCGAATCGGCTAATCCCAGGTAAAAATTAGCGGACCTACGATTCTGATAGTAAAATCCAGTCAGAAAAACATAGGTCCGCCAATTTAAGTAGTATGAAGAAGATTAATGCACATCTTCTACAAAATGCTTGTAGAATAACGGAATAGTACGAATGCCGTTAAAGAACTGCTCTAACGGATAATTCTCATTAGGTGAATGGATAGCATCGGCTCCCAGTCCGAAGCCCATCAAAATAGATTTGATTCCCAGCACTTCTTCAAAAGTAGCGATAATTGGAATACTACCTCCCGAGCGCACCGGTACCGGTTGCTTTCCATAAACTTCTTCATATGCTTTTTCTGCAGCTTTATATGCAGGTAAATCTATCGGACAAACATAAGACGGTCCGCCATGCAGATAGCTTACTTTCACTTTCACATATTCCGGAGCAATGGATTCGAAATATTCCTGGAACAATTTAGCAATTTTATCGTGTTTTTGATTGGGAACCAAACGGCAACTGATTTTTGCATGGGCCACAGAAGGCAGTACTGTTTTTGCCCCTTCTCCGGTATAACCTCCCCAAATACCACATACATCGAATGTGGGACGAATACCGGTTCGCTCGTTGGTAGAGAATCCTTCTTCGCCATGTACGGCTTTTATACCTAAAGATTTTTGGTAAGCTTCCAGATTAAACGGAGCTTTGGCCATTTTGGCCCGCTCATCTGCACTGACTTCCAATACGTCGTCATAAAATCCGGGAATAGTGATATGTCCTTTGTCATCGATCATATCTCCGATCATCTTACACAATACATTGATCGGATTTGCCACAGCACCTCCGAAAATACCGGAATGTAAATCAGCATTCGGGCCGACCATTTCCACCTCCCAATAGGCCAAACCTCTCAAACCGGTAGTAATAGAAGGAACGTCGGGAGCTATCATACTGGTATCGGAAACCAGAATAACATCGGCTTTCAGCATCTCCTTGTGATCCCGGCAGAATTTCGGCAAGCTCGGAGAACCGATTTCTTCTTCACCTTCCAGCATAAATTTCACATTACACTTGAGATTACCGGTTTTCACCATATATTCGAAAGCTTTAGCATGCATAAACGATTGGCCTTTATCATCGTCTGCACCACGAGCCCAGATCTTTCCGTCTTTGATCACGGGTTCAAAAGGCTGCGTATGCCACAATTCCACCGGATCGACAGGCATAACGTCCATATGTCCGTATACCAATACAGTCGGCAGAGACGGATCGATGATTTTTTCGCCATAAGTAACCGGATTTCCTTCGGTCTCATAAACTTCGGCTTTATCGGCACCGGCCGCCAGTAAAAGGGATTTCCATTTTTCTGCACAACGATACATATCGGGCTTGTGTTCTACCTCAGATGAGATAGAAGGAATACGTATCAACTCGAACAGCTCATTCAGAAACCGCTCCTTATTCTCCTCGATGTATTGGTTTAATTTTTCCATAGTTAGGTTGAAAATTGAAATTAAATAATTAGAAATTCTTCACAAACGGTATAAAGATAAGAAGAAAAGCTAAAAAGTAAAAGGTAAAAGGCAAAAAAGGCATTTCCCTTTACAGACTAAATTATTTTCAATTTTCAATTTCTAATATTCAATTAATTACTTACTTTTGTTGCGAAATAGCTCACAAGTGAGTTGGGTAATAATATCTGAAATTCGATTTTACAGCGTCTTAAAACATAAATATTGAAACGGCTAAATTATGTCAGATCTTTCCGAAGTTAAGATTTTTTCCGGGGAAAACAGCAAGTATATTGCTGAGAAAATTGCTAAATCGTTGAATTTAGATCTCGGACAAAAGACTTTATTACATTTCAGTGACGGAGAATTTGCGACTTCTTACGATGAAACAGTTCGTGGTGATCATGTTTTTATCGTACAATCCACTTTCCCGCCTAGTGATAACCTCATGGAGTTATTAATGATGATCGATGCGGCTAAACGTGCTTCTGCCTATAAAGTAGTAGCTGTCATTCCGTATTTCGGTTTTGCACGTCAGGACAGAAAAGACCGTCCGCGGGTAGCTATCGGTGCTAAGTTAGTAGCCAATTTGTTATGTGCTGCTGGGGTCGACCGGATCATGACGATGGACTTACACGCAGATCAGATTCAGGGATTCTTCGATATTCCGGTAGACCATTTGTATGGTTCCACGGTACTTGCTCCCTATATCCGTTCTCTGAAACTCGAGAATCTGGCTATTGCTTCACCGGATATCGGCGGATCTAAACGTGCTAATTCATGGGCAAAATTCTTCGATTCAGGGTTAGTGATCTGTCACAAAACCAGAGAAAGACCGAATGAAGTGGCCGACATGAAAGTGATCGGAGATGTAGAAGGTAAGAATGTAGTGATCGTAGACGATATGATCGATACTGCCGGAACTATCTGTAAGGCTTCCAGTATCCTGAAAGAGAAAGGTGCTTTATCGGTAAGAGCCGTAGCTACTCACGCCGTACTTTCGGGAAAAGCCTATGAGAATATCGAAAAATCAGCTTTAGACGAAGTTATATTTACGGATTCTATTCCTTTACACCAGGAATGCAGTAAAATCAAAGTGATTTCTGTTGCCGACATGTTTGCAGAAACAATCCGGAATGTCGTTGAACACCGTTCTATCAGTGATCACTTTATTATGTAGTCTTTACCTGATCGGATATAAAAAGCGAAGCATGGTCTTCGCTTTTTTTTGTAACCTGGCTCATGGAATACCGTAACATAACGAAACGTTTTTTACTTAACCACACCCATAAATGATGCCCGCTTTAACTTCCCAGGAAACCAAACAGTTATTAGCATTTCAAACTAATGAAATCACCGAACACCATATCTACCATCAACTATCACTTTTACAAAAAAATGAAAATAACCGCCGGATATTAACCGAGCTAGCAGCAGAAGAATCAGGACATTACCAGCTCCTGAAAACATATACCCAAAAGGAAGTAGGGCCTAAAAAAGGCAAAGTTCGTTTCTATGTTTGGATTGCCCGTTTATTCGGGCTTACTTTCAGTATCAAACTGATGGAAAATAGTGAAAAATATGCTCAGGAAGCCTACCGTCAAACTCATTTGGAAGATTTACAAAAAATTGCCCGGGATGAAGAAATTCATGAATCGAGATTAATCGAGCTTATCGATGAAGAAGGGCTGAATTATATGAGTTCTGTCGTTTTAGGACTGAACGATGCGCTGGTAGAATTTACCGGAGCCCTGGCCGGCTATACTTTTGCCCTTCAACATGCCAAACTGGTAGCCCTGACAGGCGCTATTACCGGCATTGCAGCAGCTCTTTCCATGGCTGCCTCGGAATATCTCTCTACCCGAACTGAAAACAATGTTCACAAAAATGCACTAAAAGCCGCCGTATACACCGGAATCGCTTATGTTATCACTGTCGTTGTCCTGATTTTGCCTTTCGTCCTCCTGTCCAATGTATATTGGGGTCTGGGCGTCTGTCTGTTCGGAGCATTAGTGATTATAGCTATTTTCAATTATTATTATTCCATTGTCAAAACAGAAAGCTTCCGGCATCGCTTTACTGAAATGGCAATAATCAGTATAGGCATAGCAGCGATCAGTTTCCTAATCGGCTATGCACTTCGGGTTTTTACAGGTATAGAGTTGTAAGCCCGGTTTATCTGACAGGATATACCCAGGTCCGTTCTTTTCCGGGTTCTCTCACAATCCGGTTCAGAGCCACTTGTGCCTCTTTACGAGTTTCATAGCCATCATAAGTGACCATGCTCATATTATAAAAAGGAACAATCCGGGAGTCGTAACCTTCCTGGATTAATTTAGCCTGTAAACGTTCAGCATTCTCCGGAATTTTAAAACATCCGGCCACCAGATAATAATTCACCTGTTTCACAACAGGTTTCGGTTCTTCTTTAGGAGGAGCCACCGGCTCCGGTTTTGCCACTTCAACAACTTCTACTTTCTGTGTCGTCAATTCTTCTTTTACCTTTTTATCCTTACAGGAAAAAAGACACAACAAAGAAAGGGCTAGTAAAATAACAGTAATTTTCATCGTGCTGTAATTAATTTCTATCACTATTACGCTTTATCGGCGTTAAAGATAACATTATAAAATAATTTTAACAAATCTATGAGGTTATATTGCTTCTACTATTCGTTTACGGAAAATCCATAAACCCAGAAAGCACAAAAAACCATTCACCAATAAAATTTCAAAACCGAAACAATAGCCCCAAAACCATTGTTCTGAAAAATGATCGAGGACATAAGAAATCAGGGGTGACAGCAAACATATCCAAGGCAGAAATTTTCCTTTTACCTGATATTCGGTCATCAGCCCAAAAGTAAACAACCCTAAAATCGGCCCATACGTATAACCGACAGCTTTCAATACCGCATTGACGACACTGGTATTATTCAATTCCCGAAAAAGAATTACTACGATACACATCAATAGCGAAAAAGTCAGATGTACTCCTATTCTCCGGCGTTTTTGCAAAGGATCCTTTGGATCGATCTTCAAAAAATCGATACTGAAGGAAGTGGTTAAAGAGGTCAGGGAAGAATCTACAGAAGAGTAAGCAGCTGCCGTTATGCCCAGCAAGAAAAATAAACCGGTGGTTACTCCGAAATAGTTCATCGATAAAAAAGCAAAAACATCGTCCGATTTTCCGGGAAGTTCTACGATTTGCATCTCCGCATATATATATAATAAAGCTCCCAACGCGAGAAATAAAACATTCGTAAGTAAAAACAGAAAAGAAAAAGAATACATATTGATCCGGCAGTCTCTCAGTGAACGACAGGTCAAGCTCTTTTGCATCATATTTTGGTCCAATCCATTAATAGCAACCGTAATCGCTATTCCGGCCAGAAACTGTTTCAGGCTATTGTGGGAAGAACGCCAGTCCCAATCAAAGATACGGGCATAAGAACTCTCCCGAATAGAACCGGCCATCGTACTAAAATTCAGATCCAGCTCCTGACAAATGACGGCAATAGTCAAAACCACCGAAATCAGCATAAAAACCGTTTGTAAGGTATCCGTCCAAACAATCGTTTTTATACCACCCCGAAAAGTGTATATCCACACTAATCCTAAGGTAATAAATACCGTCAAAGCAAATGGAATTCCCAGACTGTCGAATAAAGCCAATTGCAATACTCCAACCACTAAGAACAAACGAAACGAAGCGCCGACCAACTGAGATAAAATAAAGAAAAACGATCCGGTCAAACGGGCTTTTTCACCGAAACGGATACCCAGCCAGGAATAAATGGACACCAAATTCAACTTGTAAAATAAAGGTAATAAAACCAAGGCAATCACCACATATCCGATGCAATTTCCCATTACGACGGGCAAATAAGTCCAATTGCTATTCCCGACTTCGCCCGGTATGGAGATAAACGTTACTCCTGAAAGGGAGGTCCCGATCATCCCAAAAGCCACCAAATACCAGGGGGAAGTCCGATTAGCCGTAAAAAAAGTCTCATTATCCGATTTCCGGGAAGTAAAATAACTGATCAAAATCAGTATCCCGAAATAAGCAAGCAAAATAAATAGCACTAAACCCGACGACATATCCTTGTTTTAAGCCCATTACCGTACGAAAGTAATTATTTTTTTATACATTTGCTAAAGAACCCTAATTCCCTTTCCGATGCGGCTACTTTTTTTCTGTCTATTCGCTTGTTTCCTATTCAATTGCGGGCACCCAACCGTCCCCCGAAATATAGATGTTACCCGTATTTCTAAAAGCGACTTGCAGAAAGTCCGGTCTTTCGATCCAACCCAACTCATCGACAGTTGTACCTACATCCCTTTAGAAACCTCGGATCGGATTTTAATCGGCAGAGTAAAACAGCTGAAAATCACCGATAAATATATTTTCCTGGTAAATTCGGAAAACGATTCCCTCTATGTTTTCAACCGTCAGGGGAAATTTCTGAATACCATCGGTACCCGGGGCAGAGGCCCACGGGAATATCGTTCTATTCAATCTTATTGTTTTCCGCCTCAGGCAGACACAGTGATTATTTTCGATTCGGATAAGCTCTTATTTTATACGCCCACAAACCGATTCATCCGGAGTGTCGATCTGGTACCCCAACTACATCGGGATACCGATATCATCCGTAGTATAAACTCGATCGATTTTGCCGAACCGGGGAAATTACTTTTCAAATACGACCTGATGTATCGATGTAACGTATTTTATTCCACTTATAATTACAATACCGATGAACTCAAAGATATCGGATATGTCCCGCTCTCACTCGATTTAGGCAATACTCTTAACCGGGTAAACCTCGATTTTTTTGAAACGGCACCCTATAAACAAGAATTGAGTTGTGCCATACTCTATAACGATACGATCTTCCAATACCGGCAAGATTCTTTATCTCCCCGTTTCATTATCGATGCATTAAAAGACAAAGTTATTCCGGACCGGATTCTCCGGCAACTGAACGGTTCGGATCCCATGAAAGCAGGCAGTCTTTTGGTCAGCTCCGGTATCTTTATCAAAAATATATACGAATCGGATTCTTATTTTTTCATTTTATACAATGGCTCCGAACCTCAGGAACTGATCTGGAATAAAACGACACACCAAGGTATACTCGTCGAACTAAACGATAACTTTCGCGGTCACACTTATGCTCCGATGGCTGTTTCCGCCTTAGCAGTATTGAACGACGACGAAAAATACTATGATCCCAACAACGGAAATCGATATTTACCGGTCTCCCGACAAAAGCAAACCTTACAATTCCGACTGAAAGAAGAAGATAACCCTGTCATCGTCATTTATCACCTGAAACCACAATTCTAACCTCATGCAAATCATTATCCTTCCGGCTTATTATCGTTGACCGTCTGTCATCCGGCTACTGTCCGGGATAAAGATCTCCTGTATACCACGACCGGCAAGACTTACAGGAAATCAAACATTTCAAGCCGGAACAGCTTACCGGCAGCATTATCTGCATGACTTTAGAAACTTCTGTCATTTTATGTTCCGCCACAACTTTATCCTTTACTTTTTAGCTTTTACCTTTTAGCTTTTACCTTTTACTTTATATCTTTGTGCCTCAAAATGAAATCATAAACAATCTATATTATCATGGAATACAACTTTAAGGAGGTAGAGAAAAAGTGGCAGAGCTACTGGAAAGAAAATCAGACTTACAAAGTCGACGTCGATCCGTCCAAACCGAAATTTTATGTACTGGATATGTTCCCTTATCCTTCCGGAGCCGGTTTGCACGTCGGCCACCCACTCGGCTACATCGCATCCGACATTTATTCCAGATATAAACGTCTGAAAGGATTCAATGTGTTGCATCCGATGGGATTCGATGCATATGGTTTGCCAGCCGAACAATATGCCATCCAAACAGGACAACATCCGGCCATTACAACAGAGAAAAATATTGCCCGCTATCGGGAACAACTCGATAAAATCGGTTTTTCTTTCGACTGGGACCGGGAAGTGAGAACTTGCGATCCGAAATATTATAAATGGACACAATGGGCATTTATCCAAATGTTCAACCATTGGTTCAATAAAGATACTCAAAAAGCCGAACCGATCGCCAAACTGGTAGAAACCTTTGAAAAAGAAGGGAACGCAAATATCAATGCAGCCAACTCGGATACCCCGATCTTCACGGCCGAAGCCTGGAAAGCCATGGATATCCGGGAACAACAGCGTGTATTGTTGAATTACCGGATCGCTTATCTGGCCGATACGATGGTGAACTGGTGTCCTCAGCTGGGAACTGTGTTAGCCAATGATGAAGTCAAAGAAGGACTCTCGGTGAGAGGTGGTTTCCCGGTCGTACAAAAGAATATGCGACAGTGGTCTTTACGGGTTTCTGCCTACGCACAGCGTTTGCTGGACGGATTGAACCACCTGGAATGGTCCGATTCGCTGAAAGATATCCAACGCAACTGGATCGGACGTTCGCAGGGAGCCGATGTGATTTTCGATGTAAAAGACTCGGATATACAATTGAAGATCTTTACAACCCGTCCCGATACGATCTATGGGGTGAGCTTTATGGTACTGGCACCGGAAAGCGATTATGTCAGGCAACTGACCACCCCCGATCAGGAAAAAGCAGTAGCTGAATACCTTGACTATGTAGCTAAACGTACCGAACGCGAACGCCAAAGCGAGATCAAAACCGTGACCGGCGTATTCACCGGTTCTTATGCGATGAATCCGTTTACCAACGAAGCGATTCCGGTATGGATCAGTGAGTATGTATTGGCAGGCTACGGAACGGGAGCTATCATGGCCGTACCGGCCCACGACAGCCGTGACTACGCTTTTGCACGTAAGTTCAATCTGCCGGTCATCCCGGTTATCGATAACGGCCAGCCTATCGATCTCAGCAAGAGTTCGTATGATGCCAAAGAAGGGAAGATGATCAACAGTGGACTGATCAACGGCATGGAAGTAAAAGAAGCTATCGCTTTCATCGCCGAAGAAGTGGAGAAACGGGGGATCGGGAAGAGCAAGATCAATTACCGCCTACGGGATGCCATTTTCAGTCGTCAACGGTATTGGGGCGAACCGTTTCCTGTATACTACAAAGACAGTATGCCCTATATGATAGATGAGGCAGAATTACCTTTGGAATTACCTGAAATCGATAAATATCTGCCCACGGAAAACGGAGAACCTCCTCTCGGCCGGGCTAAAAACTGGACCACGAAAGAAGGATATCCGATCGAGTTGAATACCATGCCGGGATTTGCGGGATCATCGGCTTATTACCTCCGCTATATGGACCCGCACAACGATAAAGCATTGGTCAGCCATGAAGCAGATGCGTACTGGCGTAATGTCGATCTGTATCTGGGAGGAGCAGAACACGCAACAGGGCACTTGATTTATTCCCGTTTCTGGAATATGTTTTTATATGACTTAGGAGTAGTTTGTGAACCGGAACCTTTCAAGAAACTGATCAATCAGGGAATGATACAAGGGCGTTCGAATTTCGTATACCGCATCGTAGGGACCAATACCTATGTATCTGCCGGTTTGAAAAGTCAATACGAAACAACCGAGATCCATGTAGATGTCAACATCGTCAAGAACGACATTTTGGACACAGAAGCCTTCAGAAAATGGATGCCTGATTATGCCGATGCCGAATTTATTCTCGAAGACGGTAAATACATCTGTGGCTGGGCCGTTGAAAAAATGTCGAAATCTATGTTCAACGTAGTCAATCCGGACGATATCATCGAACAATTCGGAGCCGATACTTTACGACTTTACGAAATGTTTCTGGGACCGCTTGAAGCACACAAACCCTGGGATACACAAGGCATCGACGGCGTATATAAATTCTTACGTAAATTCTGGCGTTTGTTCCTGAACGGAGAAGAATTCTCTGTCAGTGACGAAGTACCGACCAAAGAAGAATTAAAAGTACTTCATAAAACCTTGAAAAAAATCGAATTCGATATCGAGAATTTTTCTTTCAATACTTCTATTCCGGCTTTTATGATTTGTACCAACGAATTGGCTGCACTGAAATGCAATAAACGGGCTATTCTCGAACCCCTGGTCGTTGCTATAGCACCCTATGCTCCTCATATTGCTGAAGAATTGTGGCATTTGTTGGGACATGCCGAAAGCGTAACCGGAGCAACTTTCCCTCAATGGGAAGAAAAATACCTGGTGGAAGATAGCTTTGAATATCCGGTTTCTTTCAACGGTAAAGTACGTTTCAAACTGAATATGCCGTTGACTGCAACCCAGGCAGAAATCGAAGCTGCAGTCAAAGCCTCCCCTGAGGCAGGCAAATGGCTTGAAGGAAAAGAAATCCGGAAAATGATTATTGTTCCGAAAAAAATCGTTAATGTCGTGATCGCATAACCGGTGTAATTCTATATTATATAAAGGGAACGGTGTCAATACTGTTCCCTTTTTCTTTCTATTCCGAAATCGGAATAGAAAGAAAAAATAAACTTATGGCCGGGCGGCGGCGACTGTACGATCCTACCGGGCCTCTTCAGATCCCGGATTTTGCCGCTTAGCAGTCGGGACGATCAATAATATACTTCCTGTACCGATAGCTCCCAATATCAACAAAAGAACACGTATTTTGAAATCTTCAAGGATAAGAAAAGCAGAAATACTGATCATGATCCACATACAGGCAATCGAAATGAATTTACCGGTTAAACTCATCCCTTGCCGGGATTCGTAACGGCGGATATATTTTCCAAGGGGGGAACGATGTAAACGATCATGCAATCGCTTCGAACTTTTATAAAATAACCAGGAACTCAATAAAATAAAAGGGGTAGTGGGTAATCCAGGCACGAATATTCCGATTATTCCCAAGATTACAGAAAGGACACCTATGGTAATGAACAAAAATTTTTTCATCGAATTTTCCTGTTAAGAAGTAAATATTGCTTTTACACTTTCGGTATACTGCTGTAAGCGGGTAGACTTTTTAATCCGTTTCAATAACTTCCGGTCAGTTTCAGGCAAAAAATATTCCCACAAGGTCTTCATCTTCACCAGCAATTGAGTTTCTCCTTGAAGTACCTGGGAATAGGCTGAAAAAAGCTCTTCATGGAAGGCAAAATATATTGACATACGTTGTTCGGGCAAAAAAGTTTCATTTCCTTTAAATTCCTTAGCCAGCAAAGGCGAAGACAACAATCCACGACCGATAAAAACGCCCTTCAGCAGGGGAAACCGAATCAGAATTTGTCGGATATCCGACAAAGATTCAATACCACCATTGTAGTAAAGCGGATGCTGGCAAAGCTCATAGAAACCCTGAAATGCTTCTAAATCCGGATGGCCTTTATATTGTTGTTTGCCGGTTCGGGCATGAAGAGCGATGCGGCTAAGGCGAATGGCATTCAACAATTCAACCAACACCATGCATTCGCTCGCATTTTCCCAACCCAACCGCATTTTCAACGAAAACTGAATTTCCGGATACTCTGCAATGGGAGCCAGTACCTCCGCTACCTGTGCGGGATAAAGTAACATTCCAGCCCCTTTGTGCTTACCGGCAATCATCGGGAAAGGACAACCCAGATTAATATCGATCTGCCTGTATCCCTTCCCTCCCACTGCATCGGTCAACAAACGAAATTCATCGGCACTACCGGGAAGAATCTGAGGAATCAAGTCAGCAACCGTATTCGTTTCAGGTTCTATATCCCGGAGATCACGCTTGCGAAGAGCCCCTTTTTCTACCCGGATAAAAGGGGTATAGTACACCTCCACCCCACCGAAATAGTGAGCGAAAGCATTTCTATAAATCCGGTCTGTATAACCCTGTAGAGGAGAAAAATGAATAGAATATCTATCGGAATCCATAAAATCAATTTCGTTTGCAACAAAGGTAATATCCAAACACCGAAAAAATAACAGTAAACCACTAAAAGTCCTGTTTTATTTATAGAAATGATTTAAACCTCTTATTTTCGTGAAATTTTCTTTAGCAGCAGGATAGCGAAAGCCAGATAATTCCAAGATGTCCGGCTGGAAACAGTAGTGTCAAACCGGTTTAGAACCGTTCTGAAGCTATCCACCCAGGCGTCGGTCCGCTCTATGTAATACCTTTCGGCATACAGTTCGTCGTCCACCAGAATATCATCGGCGTTGTCCCTTCGTTTATTGGCACGGATGTTCGTGATGACTTCCTTCTTTCTCAATACGTTGCGCAGGACATGTCCAATTCAGTACGGTAGTTGTCAAGTAGCTGAATCCATACGGATTTCCATTTGCCGCCCTTGCTCCATTTCCTGTAATGATGGTAACAGCCCCGTATGTCAGTACCTTGACGCTAAACAAGGCCTCTACCGGAAAAAGCGACCATTGGCAGCCTGTCTTGAATTTGTACAAAATGGCGTTTGCCACCTCAATAAGGCAACTTTGAGTGACATAACCATGTTTTGCTGTGGAAAGCCAGGGCAATATTTGGTCACCTATAATATAAAGAACATTTCTATTTGTACGCTGTATTTTAATATCTTAATGCATTTTTAAGAAACTAACATAAGTTCAAATCACTTCAATAAATGAACAATAGATAATCAATAAGTAAATGTTTGAAAAGTTTTTCCTTACACTTTTCAAATTACTGGCATTCATCCATCTTTTGCTGAATCAGGCGGTGACGTTTGGAAAACGGAAAGAACAGGTTGTCTGTATGAATTTTAAAATTTTAATGTTAAAAAATAATTTGAATATGGGATATTGCATGTATTATACATATATTTGTAGGCATATAAAATATGATATATACATGTATATTACAAAATAATTAAAAATTGTATGCAAAATCAAATTGATACTTTAAGGCAATTAAACTACGAATTGATTAAAAACCTGGGGTTGTTCAGGCAGCGGGCAGGGCTTTCCTTCGGACAACGTCACACACTATACCATATCAATGCCCATCAAGGACTGTCTATTCAGGAACTGGCAGAGCTTTTACAGGTGGATCACTCCACGATGAGCCGGAATGTCAAAAAGCTGATGCAGGCGGATTTGGTGGAAACATTTCAGGACGATGCCGACAAAAGGCGTAAGATGATTGCCTTGTCTGCAGTAGGCCGGCAGGTGTTGGACGAAGCGACGGAATCCATCAACCTCACCATTTCCAATGCTCTGCAATCACTTGATGAAGATGAAATAGAGAATGTCATTACAAATCTCAGAAAATACAGCAAAGCCCTGGAAGGGGTTCGTTGACAATGTTTTAAATTCGAAAACAGACAAAATATGGAAAAAGGAACATTGGTGCTGACACGGAGTGATATTCAGAATGCCCTTTCTTTGGCAGAATACTTACCTGTCATTGAAGAGGCACATGCGTTGCATGCACAAGGGAAGGTGTATGCGCCGGATTTACTACATGCGGATGTCAGGAACGGGGAATTTCATTTGAAGACAGGCGGGATATGTTATGGGGATGAAGAATATTATGGAGTAAAAATAAACGGAGGCTTTCCGGGAAATATGGAAAATTACGGTTTACCTAGCATTCTGGGGATTATCTATATATGCGATGCCCGGAACGGAAGTCCTATAGCTATCATGGATTCTGTAACTATCAGCAAATGGCGGACCGGGGCGGCGACAGCCGTGGCTGCCAAATACCTTGCTCCTGAAGGGAGGGTTCAATTAGGCGTATTCGGTTATGGCACACAAGCGGAAATCCAGGCGAAGGCCTTGTCATTGGTGAGACCCATTGAGATAATCCGGGTAAGCGGAAGAAATGTGAGAAAAGCGGAATCGTTTTCAGTCAGGCTGCAAAAAGAACTCGGCATACCGGTAATCTGCTGTTCCGGGGAAGAGGCTGCCCGGTGCAGCAACCTTATCGTAACAGCCACTCCGGCACGCAAGTATTATATCCGCAAAGAATGGATACAGCCGGGATGTTTCATTGCCGCAATCGGGGCGGACAGTCCCGGCAAGCAGGAACTGGATCCGCGCTTGGTCGCTTCTTCCGTCGTTGTCACCGACATTAAGGTGCAGGCATGCCGGGTGGGGGAATCACAACACGCCATATCCCAAGGGCTGATGGGTAAGGAGTCCATCTATGCAGAATTGGGGGAAATCGTCACAGGCCGGAAAATGTGCCCCGCCTCTCCCGAATCAATCATTATCTATGATTCTACAGGCACAGCACTCCAGGATATCAGCGTCGGAGTGGCGATCGTTAAAAAATTGAAGTCAAAGCACTGTAACAGAATCTGTTTTTAGAAAAAAAACGCTTGTTTTTTCTGGACAATAATTCCAATTTTCCGTGTCCTGAACAACACTTTTTCCGATACTTTTCTGTTTCTGTTATCTATTAATTTTTAATTGTTTATATGATTTGTGATTTTTAGGTTTCAACAATTGATTCCGTTCGTTTTCAAGGTCTGCCGTATCCAGAAAAAACGAACGTTTTAAATTGTCGTTAAACCTTAAACTCATGAAAAAGAAACAACTTTACGGACGGGGAGTCCCTATGCTCTGCATAGCCTGCCAACTCACAGTGGCTCCTCTGTTTTTTTCAAGTCATGTGCAGGCAGTCCCGGTCGCTCCAACCTTCCTGACGACCGCACAAACACAAGAGATGAGAACAATCAAAGGGATTGTCAGAGATGTCAACAACCAGCCATTACCCGGAGCGACCATCCGGATTAAGGGTACCTCTACAGGCGTGGTGTCGGATGTGGACGGGAATTATACCATTACCGTACCCGATGACCCGAATACTACCCTGCTCGTGTCGTTTGTCGGCATGAAACCCCAGGAGCAGAAAATTGGCAAATCGACGGCACTGAATTTCATCCTCGAAGAGGATGCCACCGTCTTGGATCAGGTGGTGGTGAACGGAGTATTTGAACGTAAGGCTAACACTTTCACCGGTTCGGTGAGGACTATCGGGAAAGATGACCTAAAGCGCGTGGGGAACTCTAATGTGTTGCAGTCGTTGAAGAACCTGGATCCTTCCATCATGTTTTTCGACAACATGTCTTTAGGTTCGGATCCGAACGCTATGCCTGAAATGGTGTTACGCGGCAAGTCCTCCATTAATATGGAAGATGTGGATCTGAAGGCGACCTACCAGAACGACCCGAATGCGCCTTTATTCGTGCTGGACGGTTTCGAGACCTCCCTCCAGAAAATCATGGACCTTGATATGGATAGGGTGGAAAGTTTGACCATTCTGAAAGATGCCTCGGCAAAGGCCATTTATGGTTCGAAAGCAGCCAATGGTGTGATTGTCATTGAATTGAAGAAGAATCCGTCCGGAGACTTGCGCGTCACTTACAATGGAAGCATGGAAATCGAGGCTCCGGACCTCAGTTCGTACGATTTGTGCAATGCTGCGGAAAAACTGGAGGTGGAACAGGCTTTCGGGATGTTCAACGATCCGGGAGCCGATTTCGAATCACAGCGCATGATGATTAAAATGTATAACCAACGCCAGTCGGCCGTCAAATCGGGAATCAACACGGATTGGATATCCAAGCCGTTGCGGTTGGGTGTGGGCAACAAGCATAGCCTTTCTGTGGAATTGGGCGACAAGGCATTACAGGCCATCGTCGATTTGTCTTACCAGAACATCAAGGGGGTTATGAAAGGTTCGGATCGTACAAACATCTCCGGAGCAATCTCCCTGTTGTACAGGCATCAGAATTTTCTGTTCAGAAACCAGTTGACTATCACTTCCAACGAAGCGCACGACTCCAAGTACGGGACTTTCGATGAATACACCAAACTCAACCCTTATTACACACCCTACGATCAATACGGTCATTTGACCGACAATATCGTCCCTTCTTTGGATCCGGGAAACAGTGTCACGGTGAATGCATGGTATGAGGATATTGAATTTGAGGCGAATCCCCTGTACAATGCACAGTTGAACACACTCTTACAGGACAAATACGTCGACATCACCAATAATTTCGAACTACAATGGTTTGTCATGACCGGCCTGAAGGCTACAGCCCGTTTCGGACTTACAGAACAACGCAGCAGGAGCGACGAGTTTTATCCGTCGGATCATCTGAAATTCGCCTCCTACAGTACCGACCGTCTGACGGAAAAGGGGAGCTACGACCTGGAAAACGGCGAACAACATTCCTTGAGCGGTAAGTTCGACGTACAATATAACAAGAATTTCCTGAGTGTGCATGACATTTTTGTCAATGCAGGTTTTGATCTGTCGCGCAAACAGTCTTCCACCAATCTGCAACAGGCAGAAGGTTTTCCGAGCGACAAGATGACCGACATTATCTTTGCCCGGCAATATCTGAAAGATGCCAAGCCCAAAGGGACGGAGGAGACTGTAAAGGATTTCGGTTATTATCTGTCGGCAAACTATTCCTATGACAATCGTCTGAACTTCGACGCCACTTTCCGTCAGAGCGCATCCAGCATGTACGGAGCCAACAGTCGTTGGGGGAAATTCTGGAGTGTGGGAGGAAGCTGGAACATACACAACGAGAGCTGGATGGAAGGTTCCAACATCACCCAATTGCGCTTAAGGGCAACGACAGGCTCGACCGGTTCCCAAAGCTCGGCAGCTTATAACGCATTGGCCTCATACGAATATTTCCTTGACAAGACATACGGAGGCCAGTTGGGAGCGCAATTGCTGAACATGCGCAACGAGGATTTACAGTGGCAGGAGAAAGTAGAGCAGAACTATGGCTTTGACTTCAATTATAAAAACCGTTATTCGTTTACTTTCGAATACTACCATTCCATTACAAACAATGCGGTGAACCCTCTGAGCCTGGCTCCGTCTACCGGTTTCACCACCGTTCAGGAAAACGTCGGAAAAGTATTGAACCGGGGGTTCGACCTACGTGCCGGAGCGACCGTATGGCAACAGCCGGCAGACCGTTCCTATCTGTCGTTCTCCCTTATGATATCGCGCAACAAAAACATCCTGAAGGAAATATCCGAAGCCATGCGTTCCTATAACGAACAGCAGGAGGAACTGGCTACTGAAGGTAATGTACCTGTCCAGAAATATTACGACGGTGTTTCCATGGATGCCATCTGGGCGATGCCTTCCTTAGGGATAGACCCGGCCAATGGCCGCGAAATCTATATCGCGAAAGACGAGAACGGCAATCCTTACCGGACCTATACTTACGATGCGGCCCAGCAGGTCATCTGCGGTGATGAACTACCCAAATTCCAAGGGAATGCCGGTGTCAATTTCGAGTACAAAGGATTCGGCATCAATGCTGTACTGACTTATCAGTACGGGGCCAAAATGTATAACCAGACATTGGTTGACAAAGTGGAAAACGCCGACATGAAATATAACGTGGACCGACGCATCTATACCGACCGTTGGCGCAAACCGGGAGATATCGCCTTGTACAAAGCAATCAGCGAAGAAGTGTATGTGTCCGAAAAGCAGCAGTTCGCTTCAGAGAAGACATATCCTACCTCCCGTTTTGTGCAGAAACGGAACGAATTGAAGATATCCTCCCTGCAACTGTCATACGACTTCTTCCGTCATGACTTTGTGAAGAAAATCGGTCTTGAAAGGATTCTGCTGCGGTTCAATGCAAACGACCTTTTCACCTTTTCAAGCATCGACATTGAGCGGGGAACCTCCTATCCTTTCGCCAGAACGTTCAATTTCTCCTTAAATGTGACCTTATAACACCGAGAACCATGAAAAAGAATATCATATATAGTTTGTCATTGTTCCTGCTCCTTTCCCTGTCGGCCTGCAACCAATGGCTGGAAGTGGAGCCTAAAACGGAAATCAAGAGTGACAAGATGTTTGAGAATGAAACCGGCTTCAGAGATGCCCTGATCGGATGCTACATGATGATGGCGGATTCCACCCTTTACGGGCGGGAATCCACTGTCTGCTTTTTTGATGTGCTGGCACAGCAGTATGACATGGCCACGAACAATCCTTACAACAATCTCAAGCAGTACCGTTATGAAAGCTATACCGGGACCATCGACGGTATCTGGCAAAAAACCTACCGCATCATCGCCAACCTGAACGCGCTGCTCGAAGTGAGCGACGAAAAAAAGGCCATCCTGCATCCCACCACTTACGGCATCATCAAAGGAGAAGCCATCGGTCTGCGGGCTTTCCTGCACTTTGAACTGCTGCGCATATTCGGCTGGGGAAATCTGGAGAACCAGCCTTCCAACCTGGACAAGCTTTCCATCCCTTACGTGACGGAGTATAGCAAGGTGCTCACCAAACAATCTACCGTAAAAGAAGTACTGGGATACATTCACCGGGATCTTGCGGAAGCGGATTCACTGCTGAACTACTGGGATTCTTACGGAACTGCAATCAAAGGAGATGACTATGAGATGGATGAGAACGATCTCTTTTTCAAGGAACGGAAGAGCCGTTTCAATTACTATGCAGTCAAAGCAACGGAAGCGCGTGTGTGTATGTGGGAGGGGAAATACAAGGAGGCTCTGGAGGCCATTGAGGAACTGTTCATGAAGAAGCAGGTTATCCCTTGGGTGGATCCTGAATCAAGTGTGCATGTGGAAGAAAAAATGAGGGATTTGTCGTTTACCGCCGAGCACATCTTTTATCTGGAAGTGAACCAGTTATATAAGACACTCCGTCCTTATGCAGAGCAGTACAAGATAAACGCGGACTTTTCCAGCACTGACAATGAAAAGGTGTTCTATACTACCAAGACCAAGGGGGAAAGCCTTTATGAAATCGCCGATGGGACAGGCGTGTCGGATATCCGGTATATGCGGTGGTTTAACAAGACGGAAGCAAAAGCCTGGACTTTTCTGAAATTCTACGAACCGGCAGATTCAGAATCCAGGGCAAAAAACAAGATGCCCTTGATGCGCAAACCGGAGATGTACTATTATGCGGCGGAGTGCTATAACAACCTGAACAATCCCCAAAAGGCAGTCGACGCACTGAACGCCGTGCGGGTGGCCAGAGGCATCCTATATGAGAAAAACCTGCCCGCCTCCTTGAGCAAAGAGGAAATCAGCCGGGAAATACAGAAAGAATGGCAAAAGGAGTTTGCAGGAGAAGGGCAATTGTTCTTCTATTACAAACGATTGGGGTTGAACATTCCCAATGCCTCCTTAGGTGCCGGCGATGCCTTGTTTGTTCTACCCCTGCCCGAAACGGAGGTTGAAATAGGAGGACGTGAAGATTATGGCAATAGTATCAATAAATAACACAAGAACGGTTATGAGAAACTTTATTTTTCAGTTAATCATCATAGCTTCCGCCCTGTTTGCAGGGGTCTCCTGCTCCAAGGAGAAGGTGACGCTGTATACGGAAGCTCCGGGAATCTACTTCAACGGATTCTCCACCACTTATAATTTTACGGAACATCCTGAAAATGTGGAAATCGGATGTGACACTGTCAATATCCCTTTCCTCATTACCGGGAGTGCGATGGATAAAGAGCGTGTGATTAAGGTGAGGCTGTCACCGGAGGATACGATTACAGCCGAGGAGAGTATGTATGAACTCCTGTCGGGGAGTGTCCCCGCAGGAAGTTATCAGGGGCAGTTGCAGGTGAAAATAAACTACAGTCCGTTGCTGGACGATTCCGTCTATGTGACCAGACTGCGGGTGGTGGCCACGGAAGATTTTCCTGTCACGGATTTGAACGGGAGGGTTTTCAGCCTGTATATCACCAATAAAATCGGACGACCGGCCAATTGGAGTCAATTAAATAACTATTTTGGGGAGTATTCCGACTCATGGTACCGTTTCATTTTAGATGCAACCGGGCTTCCCTCCCTCCCCTATTGGTCTCCCAGAGGCAGTGCGGATCCGAACAATCCCGATCCGGAACGCTGGACCATGACCGGTACAGAGGTAAAAGCCTACGCCGCTTTGGTGAAAGAAAAACTGACCGAATACAACAATGAGCATCCCGGCAACCCGTTGAAGCATGAAGACGGAGAATATAAGGGACAGCCGGTCACCATGCCTTAAATCATCACCTAAAAACTCAAAGTCATGAAGATAAAAACATTACTTGTAGCCCTATTGGGAAGCCTGTTTCTGGCTTCCTGTTTCGAGGACGACTCTTCCTTGAACTATAAACTGATGAACCCGATTGTCATCGATCTGGGTGATGAACCGACCACCTATAAAGTTTTCGCATTCGACACCTTGGAGATAAAGCCGATTACTTACAAAGAAGGCGTGCCGGACGCAGATCTCTCGTTCAAATGGACCCTGGAAGGCAATACCATTATTCCTAAAGTCATCGATTCCACCATGACCCTGAAATACATGGTCGATGTCAGTGCGCAAAACAATGCCTACAAACTGGTGTATGAAGTGAGGGACAATACCACGGACATCATCCAGGAACAAGTGTTCGATGTGACGGTGATGAGTCCGTTCGGGAGCGGTCTGATCGTGTGTGACACAAAAGACGAGATGACTTCCGATGTGTCGCTGATCATGGCATACAATTTCACCGATAGCTATCGCAAAGAACAGGATACGGTGATGCGGAATCTGTTTTCGAGTGTCAATGGTCGGAAAATCAATGGAGTTGCGACAGCCGTCCGTTCTACCACTTATCAGGTCAACCGTTCGCTGACCATCGGGACCGACCACACTTTGGACCGGGTGGACCCTTTCAATTATTCCTATATCGACGGCAACGGCGACATGTTTGTCATCGATCCCGGCCAGTACAATGTGACTACCATTGGCTATGATCCGCAAATAGGGGCAGAACTTCTTGCCATTACCGGCAAAATCTATCCGAGGAGCATGCAACAAGACAACAAGGTGTATTCCTATTATCTTCAGACCAGCGATATGTCCGACTATTACATGGGCATTTTCTACCGTCCGGCCTGGGAAAATGGAATCGGGTTTGACGAGAAAAACGGACGCTTGTTGGAATTTGACAGCGACGACCAGTTGAAAGTGTTCAACAGTGCCAAGCTTCCCGCCGACGCCCCTTTCGATCAAAACAAACTGCAGGGCTTTACCTGCCTGGCCATGTTTTCCGGTGACGACAGCCAGATGCACATCATCCTGAAAGAAAAAGACCCGAAAACAGGGAAGGCCAAGACCAACGGGAAAATCTATTCGTATATAACTTTACGGACTTATGACCCTGAGACTGATAATGGGAAACCATTGAAAATTATCGACCTGAACAGTTTTCCCGAGATTCAGGACGCACGCTTTTTTGAGGGGACGGAAACCCAGAATGTCATTTATTATGCCACTTCCACCAAAATCTATTCCATCAACCTGGCTATCGCCAATCCTCTTGTGACCCTTGAATATACGGCGCCCGAAGGAGAGGAAATCACTTCCATGATGGCATGGAAAGAATATCAGGGAAAAGTGGACTACACCAATCCCAATCCGAACGCGGATGCCGACGATAAGGTGATAGAGGTAAGCAACAACAACCGTATGATTGTATTGTCGACCTACAATCCCTCAAGCCGGGAAGGGTTCGTCAGGACTGTCGCCATCGCCACCCTGGGTACGGGCACTTTGGAGAAGAACCGGGAACTGCACGGCGAGTTCGGAGGATTCGGCCGCATTACAGCCACCAATATACAGAAAGCGTTCTAAAAACACAGAATCATGAGACATACACTATATTTATCAATTCTCGTATTGTCGTTAGTGACGGCATGTACTAAAGAAGCCGATATGAACATAGCAAAAGAGTCGGAACATACTGTCAAGAAGAATCTGTTCCGGGTAACCAGGATAGAAGGACACAATGACCATTGGGGTGATTACATTTGGATTATAAATTACAACAAGGAGCAGATAGAGAGTGCTTTCCACATTGATACAGAGGGGGACACCATTGGCAACTTCGGGATATCCAACAACTCGGATATCAATTATGAAATCGAAGTCAATGATTGGATTCCCAAGATTGACAGCGATTCCATCAGTCGTTTGGACCAATTTCTGAAAAATAAGTACGGGGCAGGGAATTACAGTCTGAAAGACAGCATCCCGCTCGTTGGGAGGGTTTTGTATAGCCAGAAGGTCGATCTGTATGAGGACGGACGGATCAAACGGCAAAGCGTCGTGCATTACACCCCGAGGGAAGATGTGGGTACAGGCGAGGACTTTGACAACTCCTATCTGAAAACTTACAGGACAATCAATACTTATGAATACAATGAAAACAGCAATATCTGCATCAACCGGATTTATCATGATGTTTACGACCCGGAAGACATCCATCAGGAAACTTACGAACGCACCTTGCATAAATACGAAACATTGTATGAAGGCGACAGAATCACTTCCATCCTTTATATGACAGCCCCTGCCGGAGAGAACTGGATTGAACAGGACCGTTATTCCTTCACCTATTCCGGTAATCTGTTGCAATCCGTCAAAAGCAACGGCAGAACCCTTGAATTCACATACAACGGAACGGTTCCTGCCACCGTCACTGACGGGGAAACACAATATACCTACAAATTCGACGGAAATGGAAATGTGACGGAAATAAACGACGGACAAGGAAATTTCATGAAAATAACCTATGAGTCCGGGCACGGAAATTTCAGTGTCTTCACCCCTGTTACTGACCAAATGTTAGGGAAACCTTTCATCAAGTAAAAAACAGAAAAAGGGATTGCCGGAACATGTTTTGGCAATCCCTATAAATACACTATTTGTTTAACCTAGCAAAATTAATGATTATGAAAACAAATTTGCGAAAAATGATTCTATGGACAATTGCTTTGCTCGCAATCAGTATTATGACGACAAGTTCTGTAAACCCCGGTTATGATGAATTTGGTAATGACATTAATGAATGTTTGGAAGATCCTTGTCCAGAAGGCTATACATGTATGAATTTGCCAGGAAGTTTTTTGTGAGAAGCTCCAGATGGTGAAATTATCGAAGGAGATGGAGATTCTAGTAGTAAAGGTTATAAAGTGCATGATGGTGATTGTAGTTTCAGCGCATCTATAGATGCAGATGGTTATGTGACTATTTTTGGGATTAGAAAATTTGTAGGTCTCAATGCAAAGGGAGTATATAAAAAAACATTTTATGGAGTCAGAAGAGATTGTGAATTGAATGGCACTTTTTTATGTAAACCTCACACTTGTGCAAAATTTTGGTTAGATATGAAATAATAATTTGTGAAGTCGGGAGATTCCCGACTTCAATTATGGTCAAAATGCTATGATTATGTCTAATATAAAATATTGCATTAGGATAGGAATTTTGTTTTTAGCCGGTATTATCGTTTTCGGTTGTAATGAAGACAGACAGAATGAAAAGGATTCCGATATATTTCAAATCAATATTCCTCTGACATCCGGGGATAAACCCTTATTTGCCGATTCGCTGTTTTGTGGGAAAGAAATAGTGCCCCTGGAAACAACTCCGGAATGCCTGATTTCCCAAATTGACAAACTGGAAATTGCGGATGATAAACTGTATCTGTTGGATGACGAACAGGATTTTATATTCATTTTCAGTAGACAAGGAAAATTTGATAATGGAAAAATACCGAAAAAATAACAGTAAACCGCTAAAAGTCCTGTTTTATTTATAGCTTTGTCTGGTAATCATACCTTTAAAATTCATTTTATGAAATATTTTTTCATGCTATTTGTTTGCCTGACGTTAAGTCATTTCGGTTATACCCAAAATGACGATCGGGGTTATATCGTAAAAGTGGGTGATAAAGCACCCGACATTACTATCACTTATACGGACGGAACCCGGAAAAAGCTATCCGATTTCCGCGGTAAAATCGTCATGTTACAATTTACAGCCAGTTGGTGCGGAGTATGCCGTAAAGAAATGCCTTTCATCGAAAAAGACATTTGGCTGAAACACAAAAATAATCCTCATTTTGCCCTGATCGGTATCGATCTGAAAGAAAACCGGGAACAGACAATACAGTTTGGCAAGGATTTAAAAATCACTTATCCATTGACCTTAGACCCCGAAGGTAAAGCCTTTTACTCCTTTGCTGCCCAGGGAGCCGGAGTCACCCGAAATATCATTATCGATAAACAAGGCAAGATAGTCTTCATGACCCGTCTCTACGATCCGGAAGAATTCGGGAAAATGTGCGAGGTCATCGACCGATTGCTGGATTAACCTTATCTCCAACTGTCATAATTGACCGCCGCTTCAAGGCGATTTTCAAGTGTATCGGATAATTGTGGGAAAAAATCGATGTTTGTGAGCCGTTCTACGGAATCCACAGTCACTGCATAATCCCGCAATTGCCTTTTTTCTTGGGTATTGGGAAGAACAAAAGCAATCATTTGCCGGGCCCCGGGAGCATAAACTACTTTGTAGAAAAAACCGGGAACGGTAACTCCAGTCCGACCGATTTTTCCTTTATTGTCTTTAAAAACAGGACCGGTGACAATATAAATCCGTTCTTTCTCTCCCCAATCCCGAACTAGCTTTTCCAGGCTTTTCCATATTCCCCGGTTAAAAACCGGCAATTGAGGAGAAATATTCGACATCAAAAAGGTTTCCTCCATCGCCTCAGCAGAATGAGCCATATCGGCAGCGGGGCATAAATGTCCGCGATCGTATCCACTTTTGATGTAATCGGAAGGCTTCGCAGATCCGGAAGATACTTTTTTATCTTCCCTAAACCGGTCTGTACGCTCGGCCACTCTTTCTTTTCCTTCCAATTCCAAGGTATAATACACCCAATTGGCTTGTTTATGCCGGCTATTGAAACTAAGCGTATAATAAGTATGACGAACAATTTCTCCCTCACCCGAAGGAAGCAATTCCGTATATTCAAACAACCTCTTTGCTTCATGCAAAGAGGCTGCTCCAATTTCTTTATCCGAAGTCCGGGAGACATAAAACCCCCAGACAATTCCCAAACCTAACAAGCCACCAATAAGCCTTGTCCAACGCCGGGAAGACCTTTTTTTTCCAGCCATTTACTAATCAGCTTGTACCCCTGTACCTTGTGCTTCAATCGCTTTCTTTATAGTTACATCATTCTGATAAAAGATCGGATAGAAACCATCGTCGTCCAATACATGCCGTCCGATAAAGGCTTTGATTAAAGAATCAAGAACATCATAAGAATCCCGGATCCCTTTTTCATCCCGTTTCAGTCCTTTAGCCGCTGCATAATCCGCCATTTCATTCACCAGATCGAAGCGATCCAAATACTTCAGTAGTTGTTTATAATCCTTAATATTTTTAGTTTCCTGACGATGCCGGTCCATAAAATCAAAAGTGAAATCATACAAATACTGATTTTTCCGGTTTACCTCCACCAAATAACGGGAGAAACCGACCGTATCTCCGGGTACGAACAAATCGGGCATGATTCCGCCGCCACCGTATACCGTACGTCCGCCAACCGTCTGGAATTTAAGTTTTTCATCAAAATGTATACTATCTTTCTGAGAAAATTCCCCATGCAACAGGCGTTGATAAATATCTGTATAATATTTTTCTTTTCCTTCGTCATAAGGTTTTTGAATAGAACGGCCGGAAGGCACATAATAACGGGCCACCGTCAATCGTAAAGCCGAATTATCCGGCAACAGCCTTTGTTCCTGCACCAACCCTTTACCGAAAGAACGGCGTCCGACGATATTTCCCCGGTCATTGTCCTGTATCGCTCCGGCAAAAATCTCGCTGGCCGAAGCACTCGCCTCGTCGATCAGGACCGTCAAAGGCAATTGTTGATATTTCCCCTTGCCATTGGAATTATAATCCATCCGGGGAGAAGCTTTTCCCTGCGTATATAAAATCAATTTTCCTTCAGGCAAAAATTCATTGATCATACGGATTGCAATCGGAAGAATCCCTCCTTCATTCTCGCGCAGATCGACAATCAACCGCTTCATTCCCAATCCTTCAAGCTTAGCCAGAGAAGCCATAAATTCATCATAAGTATTCATCCCGAAGGTTTTCACCTTGATAAACCCGGTCGTATCGTCGAACATATAAGCCACATCCACACTTTTGATAGGAATACTTCCCCGGGTGATATTTTTGATCAACGGCTGTTTTTCTCCACGGCGGACAATCGTAAGCTGTACGTCGGTACCGATTTCTCCCCGCATCAGAGACATGATTTTATCCGTATTCATATTCCGGCCAGCGACGATAGAATCGTTGACTTTCACAATCCGGTCACCATCCTGCAACCCGGCAGCTTCTGAAGGTCCACCGGGAACTACTTTGACGACAGTCACCGTATCCAGATATTTATAAAACTGGACCCCGACTCCACCGAAATTTCCCACCATCTCTTCGTTCACCCGCTGCATATCTTTAGCCGGAATATAAACCGTATGCGGATCGAGATCATTCAATATCTGAGGGATAGCATCTTCCTCGATTTTATGTATATCCACCGAATCCACATAGGAATAATTGATCATATTCAGAATATAATCCAATTTACTACCTATCATCCGCTGCCCCATATTTACAGGCACTTCTTTATGATCCAACAGCGAATTGATCCCCATCCCTAAAACAATAGCCAAGGCAATAACCACCGGCAAGACAATTGCTTTCAATTTATTGTTGTACATATATTACTTCTTACGTTTTCCGATAAAATCAATCATCTCATAAAACCGGACTTTCCTTTCTTCAGGAACTTCTATTTTATCCAAAGCAATCCGGCTTTTTTCAAGATAATCGTCCACTTTAGCCCTCAGGGCCTCTTTTACTCCCGAACGATTGTATATTTCTGTCACTTCCTTGATCTTTTCCTGAGGATTGAATTTTTCTTTCACGACCCACTCTTTCAATAAAGCCTTATCTTCTTCAGAAGCCAACTCAAAAGCTTTGATCAGCAGATAAGTCTTTTTGTTACAGAGGATATCCCCACCGATTTTTTTCCCGAACTCTTCCACGTCTCCGTAGACATCGAGATAATCGTCTTGCAGCTGAAATACCAACCCCAGGTATCCACCGAAATCATAGAGCTCTTTGTATTCATGTTCAGGAGCGCCGGCAATCAAAGCACCGTGACGCATACTTCCGGCAATCAATACAGAAGTCTTCAGGTAGATCATCTGGATATATTCTTCTTCCGTTACATCGTCCCGGGTTTCGAATTCCATGTCATATTGCTGTCCTTTGCAAACATCCATCGCCACCTGGTTAAAACCATCGATTACCCGGCGTAAATAAGGATCCTCACAAGTCTCGATATACTTATAAGCCGTGATAGCCGCAGCATCACCACTCAAAATAGCCACATTACTATTCCATTTTTTATGGACAGTCTGACGTCCCCGACGTAATTCGGCATCGTCCATAACATCGTCATGCAACAAGGTGTAATTATGGAAAATCTCAATCCCGATAGCAGATTTTAAAGCCTTCCCGATATCGTCCCGGTACAGGTTATACGCCATCAGAGTCAGTACAGGCCGAAGTCGCTTTCCCCCATCTTCCATAATATATTTGATCGGTTCGAACAAAGAATAAGGTTCTTCTACATATTCTTGCTTATCTAATTCAGCCTTAATAACTTCCCGAAGTTGTTCAATCGTATACATCATCTCCTTTCAATTTAGAAAGCTGCTAAATTAACAAAAGAAGCCGGAAATTCATCGGAAAGCCCGGAATTTTTATAACAACAGGGTAATACCTCCATTAAAAAATAATTTTTACAAAAAAGTGCCCGGTAAACCGGACACCTTTTTATTCATGCGATTACTGACGGATTATTTACAATTTTCGAGTATTTGGCCGGCAACCTCAGCCGTTACATCCCGATCTTCTCCAAAAGCGACCTGACGTTGTGTAAAACGCTTCTGAATCTCGAGAATTGTCTCTTCCCCGATTCCGGCATCCCCTAAGCGAGTAGGTAATCCGAGACTTTTGAAAAATTCTTCTGTTTTTTGAATCGCCTTATCAGCTCTTTCTTCATCGGTTCCTTGATCGATATGCCAGATCCGTTCGCCATATTGCACGAGTTTAGCCATTTTTTTCTGTTTCAATGTACGCCATAATCCCGGTAGGACGATAGCCAATGTTGCTCCATGAGTCAAACCATGTAAAGCCGTCAGTTCATGACCGATCATATGGGTGGCCCAATCCTGCCGTACTCCCATAGCAACAAAGCCATTGAGTCCCATTGTAGCACAAAGCATAAACTCGGACATCAGCTCATAATTATCCTGTTTACGAAGAACCTCGGGAGCGATCTCTATTAAAGTATGGACAATTCCTTCCGCCCATCTGTCCATGAGGCGGGATTGTCCCGGAGTGGTCATATATTGCTCCATGACGTGCACAAAAGTATCGGCGATTCCACAAGCGACCTGATAAGGAGGCAAAGTATAAGTAACCGTCGGATCAAGAATAGAAAAAACCGGATAATTAGAATAGAAAGGATATTTTTCGGCTGTTTCTTTCCGGGAGATCACAGCTCCGCTATTCATTTCCGAACCCGTAGCCGGCAAGGTCAGGACTGTTCCTAAAGGTAAAGTGTGCTTCTCACAACCTTTCAACACCAAATCCCAGGCATCGCCTTCATACAAAATACCGGCAGAAATCAGCTTCGTACCGTCGATCACCGAACCACCGCCGACAGCCAATAAATAATCCACCTTTTTCTCTTTTCCCAATTCGATAGCCTTACGCAGCGTCTCGATCTTCGGGTTAGCCTCGATCCCCCAAAATTCCGTCACCTCAAATCCTTTTAAAGCTTCTTTTACCTGATCATAAACTCCGTTTTTACGAACACTTCCTCCTCCGAAAGTCACCAGTATACGCTTTCCGGCAGGTATTTCTTTCGCTAACTGTCCGATCATCCCTTTACCAAAAATTAGTTTGGTCGGATTTTGAAAAATAAAATTCTCCATAGTTTCTATATTATCGATTATCTGTTTTATTAAATCACTCTGACAAATATACCGAATATCCCACAATTAAAAAATATTTTATATCTTCGTAGAAACAAACAAACTATGGAAATCACACATCTTCCTGAAGACAATCTGTTTAAGACAGTCGTGGACGGCTACACGGCCTACGTCACTTATATCATCCGGGACGGCAAACTGGATATCCGTCATACTATCGTCCCCCCCGAAATCGGAGGCCGGGGGATCGCAGCTCAACTAGTAAAAGCAACTTATGATTACGCCCTGAAACATCACCTCCAGCCTATCGCCACTTGCTCCTATGCTGTCGTTTGGCTGCAAAGACATCCGGAATATCACGGCCACCCCGGAAAAGATTACGGAGGATGCAGCAGTTGTGCTCTGTAATCGCAAATGAATTTTCATAGAATTCAAAACTCCAACAAAACAAAAAGAACCGGGTTCTTCCGATTCTTTCTGTTTTGTAGCCGAGCCGGGAATCGAACCCGAATCTAAAGTTTAGGAAACTTCCGTTCTATCCATTGAACTACTCAGCCAATTTTCAAGTGCAAAAGTAAGAAATTAATTTCTAATTTCCACGTTTTCCAATTTCCAAATAGTTATTATACCTTTGTTCCACAAATAAAACAGGTATGAAAGTAGTTATACAACGGGTTATTCAAGCCAGTGTCACTATTCAGCAACAGCTACATGCTTCTATCGGACGGGGAATGATGATTCTCGTGGGGATTCAAGCGGACGATCATGAAGAAGATATTGAATGGCTAAGCAGTAAAATCTGTAACTTACGGATTTTTGACGATGAAAACGGAATAATGAATCGTTCTATTCTGGAGACAGCAGGGGAAATTTTAGCAGTCAGTCAGTTCACTCTAATGGCTCGTACCAAAAAAGGTAACCGTCCCTCGTACATCGACGCAGCTAAACCGGAAATCTCCGTTCCTTTGTATGAGAAATTCGTTCAATCGCTTCAGAAAGAGTTACAAAAGGAAATCAAAACCGGCGTATTCGGAGCCGACATGCAAGTCGGACTAATTAACGATGGCCCGGTAACGATTATAATCGATTCCAAAAACAGACTATAAACCGAGTGCTTTATGGAGTTAAAAGAGTTACAGGAAAAAGTGGACGAATGGATTAAATCTTATGGGGTTCGTTATTTTAACGAATTGACCAATATGACTATCCTAACGGAGGAAGTCGGAGAATTAGCCCGTGTCATGGCCCGAAAATATGGAGAACAATCTTTCAAAGAAGGGGAAAAAGATAACCTGGCGGATGAAATGGCAGATATATTATGGGTATTGACCTGTTTAGCAAATCAAACCGGAGTAGATCTCACCGAAGCGATGGAAATTAATTTTGCAAAAAAAACGGCAAGAGATCTAAAAAGGCATAAAAACAATCCGAAAATACAATAAGCTTTCACATATTCTTGTTAAATTTGTCCGTTAATGATTTATGGCGGAATCTCAGTATTGTGGTAAGAATTGACTTTTCGGCATTCGTAATAAATATATACCTATTGAAGATTTCATTTAAATTTCACTATGTGGACTAAGATTGCAGGGATTATTCTTCGAAATCGGATTGCTTTTATAGCCGGAGTATTACTCGGAACCATTTTCATGGGATTTCAAGCCAGAAAAATTCAAATGTCCTATGAAAGTGCAGATTTGCTCCCCAAAACAGACAGTGCCTATCTCGACTATACCCGTTTCAGAGAAACTTTCGGGCAAGAGGGGAATGTTATGGTTTTTGCCATTCAGGATTCCGGTTTCTATCAACTGAACAAGACCAACGACTGGATTCAGATGGGCAATGATATCAAAGCCCTTCAGGGAGTCAATGCCTTGATGTCTATCACACATACATTTAATTTACAGAAAAATACCGATCTCAAAAAATTCGAAGTTCTTCCTATTTTTCCTTCTCACATCGAAACACAGGCAGAGCTCGACAGTCTGGCTTATGTGGCCGAACATCTCCCTTTTTATGACGGTATGCTTATCAACCGCGACAAGCATACCTACAATATGATGATCACCGTATCCGCCGAGGTAATGAATTCTCCGGCACGGGTAAAACTAGTACAGGATGTACTGGAAATCACCAAACGTTTTACTGAAAAATATCACCTGAAAATGCATTATTCCGGGATGCCTTATATCCGGGTAATCAATGCCGAAAATATCAAAGGCGAAATGTATATGTTCATTGCCCTATCGCTTTTGATCACAGCTATTATTCTCTATCTGTTTTTCAGGTCTTTCCGGATTGTAGGCTTCTGTGTCGGGATCATCGGGATCAACGTAATCTGGGCCATCGGTTTTATGGCTATGATGGGCATTAAGATTACCTTATTGACTGCCATGTTACCACCTTTGCTCATTGTAATCGGTATTCCCAACTGTGTCTACATGGTCAATAAATATCATGCCGAATATGTGAGGCACGGTAACAAAATCAAAGCTTTGCAGCGAATGATCCAAAAAGTCGGAAATGCATCCTTACTTTCCAACCTGACGACAGCTGCGGGATTTGCTACTTTCATCATCACTTCGAGCCAAATTCTTGTAGACTTCGGTCTCATCGCTTTTATCAGTATCTCTACCGTATTTTTTATCTGTCTGATTCTGATACCCAGTGTTTTCAGTTATTTACCCGTCCCCGATACCAAACAAACCAAACATCTTTATAATCCTTTTATCAACAAAGTGATCGATAAACTGATCTACTTGGTGATCAATCGCCGGCATACCGTTTATTATATAACAATTGTGCTCGTTATTGCGGGAATATTCGGAATCACTTTGATGAAAACCACCGGTTATATGGTGGACGATTTGAAAGAAACCGATCCCATCCGCCAAGATCTGTCTTTCTTCGAGTCGAACTTCGACGGATTGATGCCCTTAGAGGTAACCCTGGATTTCGGAAAACCGAACCAGGTATTCAAATTAAGCAATCTAGAGAAATTGGACCGGTTAAATACCGAACTATCACAAGATCCGGATCTTTCACGGGCGTTATCGGTAGTCGAAGCGGCCAAATTTGCCAACCAGGCTTATTATAACGGAAAAGCTTCTTATTACAAACTCCCCAGTAACATGACCAAAAATTTCATTATGAAATACGTCATGGAATCGACAGGAGGTATGAATGCCATGGCCAATTCCTTTGTCGATTCAACCATGCAAAAAGTAAGAATGAATTTCCGGGTGAAAGATATCGGAACCAAAAAAATGGAAGCTAAAGAAGATTCTCTGTATAAAAAGATAGAAACGATATTCCCGAGAGATAAACATGATATATCGGTTACCGGTTCGAGTGTTATTTTTTTCAAGGGTAACCAATACCTGATCAAAAACCTGTTTTCTTCATTGGCTTTAGCCATCGTCCTGATTGCAGGATTCATGGCCTGGATGTTTAAAAGTAAAAGAATGGTACTGATTGCTTTAGTACCCAATGTCATTCCTCAGATCATCACGGCTGCCGTAATGGGATATTTCGGTATTCCTATAAAGGCATCCACCATTCTCGTATTCAGTGTCGCTTTCGGAATTTCTGTCGACAATACCATTCACTATCTGGCTAAATACCGTCAGGAACTACAGGCTACCAATTGGAGTATCCGTTCTTCGGTAGTCCTGGCGTTAAAAGAGACCGGTCAAAGTATGATTTATACATCTATCATCTTATTATTCGGATTCGGTATCTTCTGCCTGTCTAGTTTCGGCGGGACTTTCGCTTTAGGATTGTTAACCTCCATCACGCTGTTCGCCGCCATGCTGGCTAATTTAATCCTGCTTCCTTCTTTACTATTGACCATGGAGCACAGCATCAGTAAACGTACTTTCCGGGCAGAACCACTTCTTCAGATTTACAATGAAGAAGAAGACATCGATGAAGATAAGCTGGAAATAGAGCATGAAGATAAAGAAAAACAGGACTGAGTATTTACTTAGTCCTGTTTTCCTGTTTACACAGTATCTTACTTTATCATCTGCAAAGCTTTGATTTCCTTCACAATATCGTCCATTAATTGAGAAGCCCCGATCCGGAAATAATAAGGAGTCAGCCATTCACATCCCAGAACATGATTTACGATAGTCAGATATCGGATGGCATTCTGAGCTTTCGACACTCCTCCGGCCACTTTCAACCCGACCCTTTTTCCGGTTTGGGCATAATATTGCCGGATCGCTTCACACATCACATAAACCGACTCCGGTGTTGCATTCACAGGGACTTTTCCGGTAGAGGTTTTGATAAAATCAGCTCCTGCATACGCAGCGATTAACGAAGCATTGAAAATACTTTCCAAGTCTTTCAGTTCGCCGGTTTCCAAAATGACCTTTAACCGGACATTTTCACAAACTTTCCGGATAGCCTTCAATTCGCGATATACTTTTTCATAATTTTTTTCCAGAATATCCCCGACCGAGATGACAACATCGACTTCTTGTGCCCCTGCACCGATCGCCATTTTACATTCAGCCAATTTTATTTCGGTAAATGTCTGGGAATTAGGAAAATTTCCCGCCACTACTGCCGTCTGAATCTCCGTTCCTTTCAATCCCTCCCGAACAATTCCGGCATAATTAGAAAATACACACACAGCAGCGACATCCCGCAAATTAAACTTCTTCAGTTTTTTCAGCAAATCAGCAGTAAAATTCTTTACTGATTCTTCGGTATCTGAAACTTTCAAGGTTGTGTAATCCATACAAGAAACACAAAATTCCAGATTTTCAATACAATAAGCCTGCTTAATCTCTTTTTCTACAACACCATCCAGTTCGAACTGAATTTTTTCGTCCAGGCTGACACAATTGTACGTTGCTAAAATTTCTGATATACCATCCATTATCTTGTTGTTTATTTATCTTATTAAAAGAGGACAATCATACCTCCAAAAGCTTCCGATCGCTTTTGGATAGTTTCGATAACACTAACCGATATGAATTTCCTATCCAGATTCTGAGCATATTATCGCTTACCGAACCATCTATTAGTACGGTATTCCAATATCTTTTGTTCATATGATACCCAGGAAGCACAGCAGGAAATCGTTCCCGCAATTCAATAGCCTCTTCCGGATCACATTTCAGGTTCATTTTTAACTCGCCTTCATCCATCGGAGCAAAACAAAACATCTTCCCACCTACTTTGAAAACCAGTACATCACCCCATAAAATTTCAGTTGTCACAAACTTCAAACTCTGGCAATATTCAGTCAGTTCCTCTATATTCATGGACACAAAATTACATAATGTTTACGAGCTTTTAAACTTTTCTCCCCGAAAATATTTATCTTTGAATGCCGTTTATAAGTACAAGTCAGCAGTCAGAATTAAGTCATTATTTTGTGCAGATAATGAAAGGTTTACACTATTGATACAAAACAAAATAAAATATCCAGCAATCAAAAAACAACATAAATATGGCCAAAAAAGAAGGTAACGAAACCCCGTTAATGCAACAATATTATGCTACTAAAGCTAAATATCCGGATGCCATTCTATTGTACCGGATGGGAGACTTTTATGAAACATTCGGGGCAGATGCTATCACCACTTCCAGAATCCTGGGTATTACCTTAACCAAACGTTCCAGTGGTTCTCCAGGTACAGTAGAATTAGCCGGTTTTCCTTATCACGCGATCGACACTTATTTACCGAAACTTGTCCGTGCAGGACAGCGGGTAGCTATCTGTGAACAGCTGGAAGATCCTAAGAAAACAAAATTCCTGGTAAAAAGAGGGGTGATCGAATTGGTCACTCCCGGAGCTTGTTACAGCGAATATTCCACCGACACGAAAAGTAACATCTTCCTGGCCTCGGTCTATTTCAACAAAACCGAAGCCGGATTATCTTTATTGGATTTGTCCACAGGTGAATTTCTGACTACCGAAGGTTCGCATGCTACGATCGATAAATTACTGAATAGTTTTCAACCGAAAGAAGTCATCTATCCCCGGGGGCAGGAAGCCCGTTTTCATGAACTTTTCGGTAATAAATTCTATATCTATCCCATCGAAGAATGGTTTTTCGACCGGGACGCAGCCAGCGAACGCCTGGAGAAACATTTCGAAGTCAATTCTCTGAAAGGTTTCGGTATCGAACATATGAACTGCGGTATTTCCTCCGCCGGTGCCATATTGAATTACCTGGAGATGACCAAACACGATATGATTTCTCATATCACCTCTATTTCCCGGATCGACGAATCGCACTGTGTCCTGCTCGATAAGTTCACTCTTCGTAATCTGGAATTACTACATTCTGCTTACGAAGAAGGACGGTCCCTGGTGGATATTATCGACCGGACAATCACGCCTATGGGAGGACGGACGCTAAGAAGATGGATTTGTATGCCTTTGAAATCTCCCGAAGAAATCAATCAGCGACTGGATATCGTCGATCATTTTATCCGGCAGGAAGACCGACGGTTACAAGCAGAAAACTTTCTGGAAAGCATCGGCGATCTGGAACGGCTCGCTTCAAAGATCGGCGTAGGCCGGATCACTCCCCGGGAAATGAATCAGTTGAAAATTGCCCTATCCTGCATCACGCCGTTGAAAGATCTTTGCCAGCAGAGTGAATCGGCCGTTATGAAAAAAATGACAGAACCTCTGAATCCTTGCACGGAATTATTCGAAAAGATCAAATTTCAACTTCAGGAAAACGCTCCTCATCAGGTCAACAAAGGAGGAGTAATCGCTACGGGAGTAAATGCCGAACTGGACGAACTTCGTAATATCTCAAGCAACGGCAAAGAACTGTTGCTCCAAATGCAACAACGGGAGATAGAAGCAACCGGAATCCCCTCTTTGAAAATCGGATTCAATAATGTCTTCGGATACTATATCGAAGTAACCAAAGCCCATAAAGACAAAGCACCGGCCAACTGGATCCGCAAACAAACTCTGGTCAACGGGGAACGTTACATTACGCCCGAGCTCAAAGAATATGAAGACAAGATCCTGGGAGCAGAAGACCGGATTTTAGCCATAGAAACAGAACTGTATAACAATTTGCTGCAAGAAGCAGCCGGTTACATCCGCCCTCTGCAAGAGGATGCCAAGATTATCTCAGCATTGGATGTACTTATTTCTTTTGCCGAGATATCGATAGCCAATAATTACCACCGGCCGGAGATCAACGATTCGGATGTACTGGACATAAAAGCAGGACGTCACCCGGTTATCGAAAAACAATTGCCCCCGGGTGAGGAATACATCAGTAACGACGTACTGCTGGACAATAAAAAACAACAGATTATCATCATTACCGGCCCGAATATGGCCGGTAAATCGGCTCTCCTCCGGCAAACTGCCCTGATCGTGATTATGGCCCAAGCCGGCTGTTTCGTACCGGCAGCCAGCGCCAAAATCGGTTATGTCGACAAAATTTTTACCCGGGTTGGAGCTTCCGATAATATTTCCCAAGGTGAATCCACTTTTATGGTCGAAATGAATGAAGCTGCTAATATTCTCAACAATATATCCGACCGGAGCCTGGTGTTATTCGACGAATTAGGACGAGGTACTTCGACTTACGACGGGATTTCGATTGCCTGGGCGATCGTCGAATATCTGCACGAACATCCGAAATATCATGCCAAAACGCTCTTTGCCACCCATTATCACGAACTGAACGAAATGGAGCATTCTTTTAAAAAAATAAAAAACTATAATGTATCGGTAAAAGAAGTCGCACACAAAGTTATTTTTTTGCGTAAGCTGGTTAAAGGAGGTTCGAACCACTCGTTCGGTATCCAGGTTGGAAAAATGGCCGGTCTCCCTCAATCTGTTATCAAACGGGCCGATGAAATCCTGAAACAACTGGAAAACGACCGGGATAAAAATGGCACGATCCAAAAGAATGTCGAAAGTATCGCTTCAGCACGTGAAGGCCTCCAATTAAGCTTTTTCCAGTTGGACGATCCGGTTCTTTCGCAAATACGTGACGAAATCGCAGGCCTGGATATCAACGGTCTGACTCCGCTCGAAGCCCTGAACAAACTGAGTGAAATCAAGAAAATCATTTTAGGATAAAATAAATCCCAGAAATATCAGCAACTTTTAGTAAATCCGATCGGCAACCTTCAAGACTGGAATAATTTCAACCGAAAGATTCAGGTTTGCCGACCGGATTTACCTTTATACGAAAAGTCTGTATTTCGACTTTTAAATAAAATCTTCTTTATTTCCTTTTCAACTTGGTTCCTAAAATAATCACATCTTCTTTAGGACGATCGTTCGAATCGGTTGCGACAAGCGCTATTTTCTCAAGAACATCCATTCCCTCCACAATCTCTCCGAATACAGTATAGTCTCCATCCAGAAAGGGGGTTCCCCCCACCGATTTGTACATTTCCCTTGTTTCCGGTGACATTTTATAAGGATTTTCGGCATATTGCTTTTCTATCTCCTCATTGACGTACCGTAGCAAACTATCTGCTTTTTGATATTGGCCTGTCTTTTTATACCGTTGAAATTCTTCCTGTAAGGGTTTAAATAACCGATCCCCCAACTGATTTTTCGCCGCCAGCCATTTTCTTTTTTCTATCTGGTCCAGCTCCTGATCCGTATATGTCTTCCCCTGAACCAGATAAAACTGTTCCCCCGACGATCTTTTCTCCGGATTGACCTCATCTCCCTGACGTGCAGCAGCCAAAGCACCTTTGAAATGACGATACTCCGGACGAATCTCGGCCTCGATGGTATATCCCGGATTTGACATTCCTACTGCCGTTTCTTTCGGAGCATGCCGTGAATCGGAAGAACCGCCCTGAATCATAAAATCCCCGATCACCCGATGAAATAAAAGACTATCGTAATGATGCGCTTTCACCAATTTCAAAAAATTCTCACTATGCCGGGGTGTATTTTCGTACAACCTGATTTTGATATTTCCTAAATTCGTGCTTATCTCTACCAATTTATATTTTTTAGCCCCGTATGACAAGGCCGATACGCACAACAACACGAACAAACAAACCGTTCTCATTCCTCTTCTATTTTTAGAATCACAACATCCCTCAAGGGGCGGCAATTATCGTCCGTCTCTTGTTCGGCAATAGAATCGACAATTTCCATTCCCTCGATCACTTCACCGAAAACAGTATATTCCCCGTCTAAATGGGGACTTCCCCCGATGGTCGTATAGGCTGCCCGCTGTTCCCCGGTAAGTTTCAACTTCACCTGATCGAATAAAAGACGGGTCGTATCGGATAGCTTTTCGTTCAACTGCATCAACTTCTCATAATCATTTGCTAGTTGATACTTCAGGATTTCTCCTTCACAAGCTTGTTGTAAACGATTAAAAAGGGCGGTATAGCGCTTGTTATTGATTTTCTCTATTTCTTCATCGATGATATCGGGAGTAAAAATTCTTCCCTGCACGATATAAAAATGCGATCCGCTGGAGCTCCGTTCCGGATTGATATTATCGGCTTCACGGGCCGCTGCCAGTACCCCTCTTTTATGGAAATATTTCGGGACAATCTCTGCTTTCAATGTGTATCCGATATCGTTAGCTCCCAAGACCATCCCCGGACGTGCCGATTTCGAATCCGGATCACCGGTCTGAATCATAAAATCCTTTATTACCCGATGAAAAAGCATACCGTTATAATAGCCTTCGCGGATTAATTTCAGGATATTATCACGATGTAATACCGTCTCATCATACAATTTCAACCGGATATTTCCCAAAGAAGTCTCCATGCGGATAACCGTGTCCTTTTTCCGCTCACAAGCTCCGAGCAGCAGGCTTAACACCAGGATAAAAACAATTCTTTTCATAAACTACAACCATTAGGACCGAATGATACCTTTCTTGTCAGCAAAATTAATTTATCTCGGCATAAACTAACCTATTTTTTACTAAATTTGTGACGAAATATCGTTTTCCGGTTCAAACCTGTATATTTGCGACAAAATTCTTTGACAATGAAATTTACACTGCTATTTCTATTACTTAGCTTTTTGATTTACGGTTGTAAAAATAAAGAACTGCCGGCCAAGTACCTGAGTACGATTACTGTTGTCCGCGAAACAGGAGGCAACCACAACATACGGCAAACCGGCGAGGAAGCTACTTCACCTTCCCATGCTACGCCAATACTTCCCCAGCAAGCTAATACCCATAGTGGTACCAGATATCATATTATCGTGGGGAGTTTCAGCTCTGCAGAAAAAAAACGGGCGGAACAGCTTGTCGAAAAATTAAAAGCCCAGGATTATCCGGCCACATTGATCAGTTCTTCCCAAAGATATCGTGTCAGCATAGAAAGTTTCCCAACAGAAAACGAAGCGAATGCAGCCCGGGATGAATACCGGAAAATCACCGACCGGCAAGATATTTGGGTTCACAAAGTCAACTGACCTATAAAAGGATTCCAAATACAAAAAACAAACCGAACAAAAAACCCAGATAAACCTGCAAAGGAGTGTGTTTTTTCAGATACAAACGGGAAGTTGCCAATATACCGGACAAAAGCAAAAATAAAATAAAAGCATTACGCACGTCCCCCTGATAGTTCATCCCCCAGACCAGCAGAAAACCACATAATCCACCGATAGCCGTCATATGCATACTGATCTTCCACCGGAAAGTAATCACTGAAAAAGTGGACAACAAAATAATCAACACCAGGTATAGCTGCCTTACGATATTTGTATAACCGATACGTCCCAACAGCCAAAAACCTAAAAAGGCAAAGGCCACAGCCACCAATATCGGATATACCCTTTCTTGTTTATCGTTCAACTCATAACTGCGGATCAACCTGAAATGCTTAAACAAAGGCAAACTGATAACGGGCATGATCAAAAGAGCGAATACGGTCACCAGATAACAATACAATTTTACCCCCCAGGGAATATACGCAAACAAAGTGTTATTATTGAAGATAAAAAAAAGAATATACAAAGGCATCAGCATCGGATGCAAAATATAAGATATTGTTTGAGCTATATATTTCATCGATAGAGGTTTAGTTTATATTTCACGTCTTAATCGGGCCACCGGAATATCGAGCATTTGCCTGTATTTGGTAACCGTTCTCCGGGCTATCTGATAACCGGCCTTCTCCATCAAAATCACTAATTCGTCATCTGTCAGCGGTTTTTTCTTGTCTTCATCATCGACCAATTTTTTCAACATATTCTTCAATTCACCTGTACTTACCTCCTCACCACTTGTCGTTTGCATACTGCCAGTAAAAAAATCCTTTAAAGCATATATTCCAAACCACGTCTGAACGTATTTTGAATTGGAAACCCGTGATATCGTTGAAACATCCAATCCGGTAATATCAGCTATATCTTTTAGAATCATCGGTTTCAACATCGTTTCATCACCGGTCAGGAAAAATTGTTTCTGAAACTGTACGATAGCGGTCATGGTCAGCATCAGGGTGTTGTCTCGTTGTTGTACAGCATCTATAAACGATCTGGCAGAATTCAATTTATACTTTACAAACGACACGACATCTTTCTTATTCTTAGGCGACTGGTCTTTCTGATACTGTTCAAGAATATTCAGATAAGCTTTATTGATTTTCAATTCGGGAATATCCCCTGAATTTAAACTCAGCTGCAATTCTCCATCTACCAAATCGAGCATAAAATCCGGAATAATCTTTTCGGCCTGTTGTCCGTAAGAAAAATCGGCGACTGTCCCCCCGGGCTTGGGATTCAATTTCAAAATTTCGTCTATGGCCTGTTTCAGTTCTGTATCGCTCAATCGTAGTTTCCGGGATATTTTTTCGTAATGTTTACGTGAAAACTCTTCGAAACATTCTTCCAAAATTGCTTTGGCATCCTGCAACAGTTTGTGCTCCGGATTTTCGTTCAATTTATGTTGAATCTGCAATAACAGACATTCTTTCAAATCACGGGCCCCTACTCCTGCCGGTTCGAACTCCTGAATAATCTTCAGCAAGCGTAAAACCTCTTCCTCAGAGACCTCGATCCCTGCACCGAAAGCCAGATCATCGACAATATTCTCGATATCCCGCCTTAAATAACCGTCCTCATCGATGTTTCCGATGATATATTCAGTGATGCGCCGCTCCAGATCGCTCAACGGACGTGTCCCTAATTGTGCGATCAGACTTTCCCGGAACGAGGACGCCTGAGAGAATACAAAATCACGTGTCTCCTCGTCTTTAGAAGCGTTGGAAGAATTCAAACGGTAATCAGGTGTATCGTCATCATCTGTCATGTAATCCTCTAAAGAAAAATCATCGTCACCTCTCAAATCATTTTCCTCTTCGCTTTCACCTTCCTGATAATCATCATCAAACTCCTCTCCCGAATCGGTGGCAGTTTCCTCGTTTACATCCGTTTCTCCTTTTTCTTCCACCTCCTCCAACAAAGGATTTTGCTCCAATTCTTCTTTTATCCGCTGCTCCAATTGATACGTAGGAAGCTCCAACAGTTTAATCAACTGTATTTGAAGAGGATTAATCTTCAATCCTAATTTCTGCTGTAAACTTTGTTTGAGCACGTTTTCTATTCTCTCATTGAAAATATACCAATGTAAAAATTACATTGGTATACCGAATTAATTTTTAAAACTCTGCATTCTTGGGTGTACGCGGGAAAGGAATCACATCCCGAATATTTCCCATACCGGTTACGAATAACAATAAGCGTTCGAATCCTAAGCCGAACCCACTATGAACAGCCGATCCGAAACGACGTGTATCCAAATAATAGGACATGCTCTCTTCGGAAATCCCCACTTCGTTCATCCGGGCTACCAATTTATCATAGTTCTCTTCACGCTGTGACCCTCCGATAATCTCACCGATCTGCGGGAACAACACATCCATGGCTGCAACCGTTTTTCCGTCCGGATTTTGCTTCATATAGAAAGCTTTGATTTCTTTGGGATAGCCTGTCAGAATCACCGGTTTTTTAAAGTGTTTTTCTACCAGATAACGTTCGTGTTCACTTTGCAAATCGACACCCCAGCCATCCACCGGATACTGGAATTTTCCATTCTTATTGGGCTTACTATTTTTCAGAATCTCGATCGCCTCTGTATAAGTCACTCTTTCGAAAGAATGAGTCAGCACAAAATTCAGCTTCTCGATCAATTCCATAGAACGTTCTTCCGCTTTCTTATTCTTTTCTTCCTCCTGCTGACGGGCACTCAGGAATTTCAGATCATCCATACAATTGTCCAAAGCATAATGGATCAGGTATTTCAGAAAATCTTCCGCCAAGTCCATATTATCGTCCAGATCGTAAAAAGCCGCCTCCGGTTCGATCATCCAGAATTCCGACAAATGCCGGGTCGTATTTGAATTTTCAGCCCGGAAGGTGGGTCCGAAAGTATAGATTTTTCCCAAAGCCATAGCTCCAAGCTCTCCTTCCAATTGTCCACTCACCGTCAGATTGGTTGCTTTACCAAAAAAATCCTGTCTGAAATCGACTTCTCCCTCTTCTGTCAAAGGCGGATTTTTAGGATCCAGTGTCGTTACCCGAAACATCTCGCCGGCACCTTCACAATCGGAAGCCGTAATCAGCGGAGTATGCAAATAAAAGAACCCGTGCTGATCGAAATATTGATGGATAGCAAACGCCATAGCATGACGAATCCGGAAAATAGCCCCGAACATATTGGTGCGAAAACGCAGATGTGCATGGTCTCTCAAAAATTCCAGACTATGCTTTTTAGGTTGTATCGGATATTTTTCAGGATCGGCTTCCCCTAATACGTCCAATTCATGAGCCTGAATTTCATGCGATTGTCCGCTTCCCTCACTCTTCACCAACAATCCTTTCACATGAATCGCAGCTCCTGTGGTGACTTTTTTCATCAACTCCTCTGAAATATTATTCATGTCAACCACAATCTGGATATTATTTATGGTAGAGCCATCATTCAAAGCGATAAAATTCACTTGCTTATTACCTCGCTTGGTTCTCACCCAACCACTGATTTCCACTTCTTTGTCGCAATCTCCAGATTGCAATAACTCTTTGATTGACAATTTTTTTGTGCTCATCTCGTTTAATTTACACATGAATCGTTTAACATTCTCTTCCGCCTCTTCAAGACACGGATTTGCAAAGATAACAAATTCAGACAAAAATAAAGTTCTCCTGCTTAAAACTTTATTCAATACCTTCAAAGAAAATCTCCTAATCAAACGACGAATAAATCACTGAACACATCGTCCGAAACCAACCATCCTTTTTCTGTCAGCCTGATCCGGCCGTTTTGACAAACCACCGACCCGTTTTCGAGAAAAGGGGCTAGTTTCGGACGAACGGTCTTCGAAAAGTCAGGAAACTGTAATTGCATCTTTTCTTCCTGAATCCCCCACATCGTCCTCAGGTTGGTCATGATATATTCGTTAAATTTATCTTTATCCGTCAAAATCTCTTTTTCAAAGCTTAACCTATCATTAGCTAAATTATCGATATAAGATTTTAGATGAGCTACATTCCATTGACGGGAATTCAGATCGAAAGAATGTGCAGCCGGACCAAAGCCCACATATTTCTGTTGTTGCCAATAGGAGGTGTTATGTAGGGAATATTTAGAGTTTTTAGCGAAATTAGAAATTTCATAATGCTCGAAACCAATTGATTTCAAGTAATCGGAAACCCACAAATATTGATCAGCCAGTTCATCGTCGGTTTGAGGCTGAAATCGACCTTTCTGCATCAATTTTTCAAAGACTGTATTTGAATCGATGCTTAATAAATAAACCGATAAATGTGTTATAGGTAAATGATTTACGATTTCCAGATCTTGTTGCAAATGCAGTCTCGTATACCCCGGTAATCCAAGTATCAAATCTATCCCTATATTTTCAAATCCCGAATCAGCAGCCCACTCCACGGACCGGAGGGCATCCTGAGCCGTATGTGTCCGGTTTATCCGTTTCAGAACCTCATCGTTAAACGATTGGATACCGATACTCAACCGATTAAACCCCAAGGCTCTCCACCCCTTCAGTTTATCCCGGGTAATATCTTCAGGGTTTGCTTCGATAGTGCGTTCAGCTACGCAGTTCAATGCGAAATTCATTTCGAGTGTCGTAACGATATCGGTCAATTCATCCATACTCAACCATGAGGGAGTACCTCCCCCAAAATAAAGTGTCTTTACTTCCGATGTATCCAAATAATCTTTACGCAATTGTATTTCGTGTCCTAATGCAGCTATGTAGGCTTTTTTCAGCTGAGTAGAAGCAACCGAATAGAAACCACAATAATAACACTTACTCCGGCAAAAAGGGATATGTACATAAATGCCCATAGCGATTTTTTGAAATTTCGATACAAAGCTAAGAACAAAATCCGGAACCAACAGAGTGCAGTCTTCATCTTTTTACTACATTTGTAAGGATTGTTGATAGCTTCTTATGCATAAATTCTTATTTATCATCGGTTTGTTCTTCCCAGGAATTGTTTTCTCCCAGACTCTTATCGTCGGGCGGGTAATCATCCATGACGGGACTCCGGTAAGCGGCGTCAATGTCTGGTGCCCCGAACAAAACAAGGGTACTTCTTCCGATTCCACAGGCTATTTCGAGTTAGCCTGTGAAGTTCCCTGTACGCTGGAATTTTCACATGTGAATTACAAAAAAGAAAGCTATACTTTGAAAGACACCCGGAGTCCATTTATCGTCATTCTAAGAAATAAATTCAACAACCTAAGGGAAGTCGTCGTTACCGGCCGATCGATTCCCGGACGCCTCTATTCCTCGAAAGAAGGTATAGAAATGATTCCGGCCATTCTGGGCGAACAAGACATTTTAAAATACCTGGCCACGACTCCGGGCATTATTACCACCAATGCACTCGATCCGGGGATTTATGTCCGGGGAAGCAACAGTTGTGAAAATGGCTTCCTCACCCATGATATGGAAATCGCCAGTCCGGATCATCTTACCGGAATCCTCTCTACCTTCGATCCTTTTATCCTGAATAATTCGACAGTCTATAAAAGCGGTTTTCCGGCAGTTTACAACAGTTACTTATCCTCTTACATCAACATGAGGCCGGATCCCGGAAACAAACAAAAATACGAGGGAGAAATCACTTTAGGCCTTGTCTCTTCTGCCCTGAAAATAAAAGGTCCGTTAGTAAGAGATCATACCTCTTTTGCCGCTTCATTCCGTACGTCCTATTTACAAACCATCGCCCGCTTATATAACAAATCGGTAAAAGACCAGAAACAACAAAATTTTATGCCCGAATATGCTTTCAACGATGCCACCGTCAGTATAGATTCCAAACTTTCCAACCGTTGGCGGGTCACTGCCTTCGGGTTATTTACGATCGACGGTCTAAGTATGAAGTTAAATGAAAATGTAAATTATGACTTTAACTGGCACACTTTTTCAGGCAATGCAGGTGCTTGGTATACCCCTGCAAACGGTGATATCCTGCATTTCCGATTAGGGGTAAAATCTGCTTTCAGTGAAGGAGATGCCGAAGGTACGATTCCTATGGGAGGTGGTAACCGGAATTATTCCATCATTGCACGGATCATGTATACCCATTCTTTTCTGGACAAGTTTCAATGGAATATCGGAGGAAAATTCGAACAAGCCCGTTTTGAAACAGCCAATAGGCCCGATGCAGAAGAAAACATACTCATCCGCAGTTCTGATAAAAAATTCAATATCTATGAAATATATTCAGATATATCCTATCAAATAAATAATTACTTTACCTGTTATGCCGGTTTAAATTTTCAATATTACAACGGAAATTTAAAAAACTTCTGTGTTTCTCCCCGGGCAAAAATCAGCTTTTCAAAAAACAGATTCACTTTCTGGGCCGACTATGCCCAAACGGCACAATATTTAAGCCTTTATCCCTACTTTACTGTAAAAACTCCGGTAGATATCTGGTATCCTCTCGAAAAAAACATGAAACCCGCGCTCTGCCACCAATATTCGATCGGAGCAGAACAGGAAATCCAGGGAGGTTTGACTTTATATGCGGGTATTTTTTATAAAAAAATGAAACATGTCAAAGATTTTTCCTCAGGGCTGTCCACTAAATACACTGCCCTGACCGACAATATGATTACCGGCAGCGGATATGCCCGGGGGTTTGAATTCAATCTGGCCCTGGAGCGTAGAAAGATCAGTGCCCGGTTTAACTATACCCTCTCGGAATCCAAACGTAAATTTGCTGAAATCAACAACGGAAAATCCTTTTTCCCTCCTTATGATGTCAAACACAATGTTGTGGTCAATACCTCCTACGATATCAGTACACGCCTTACTTTTAACAGTTTATGGACATTTTCTTCAGGGGTTTATACCACATTCCCTGTCGGAGTAGCTGTTGCCCATAACATTAGCAGCAGCCAAAACCAACCGGTCCTCGTGCCGGTCTATACAGACCGCTACAATTACAAGCTTCCCAACAATCATCGTCTGGACTTAAACCTGGATTATACGATCCCTTATAAATATGCAAGCTTAAAATTAAGTATAGGAGCCTATAATGTTTACAATCAATCGAATCCATCTTTTGTCTATTTTAAAGCTGAACAAACGGCAAACAATCATACAAAATTTATTCCAAAATCTAAAGTCATGTTGCCGTTTATACCGTATATTTCGTTTAAAATAAAATTATAAATGAAACACCGATACTATCCGATATTACTGCTGTATTTTTTCCAGGCAGCGTGTATGCCTGAAGAAGATCTCCCTATCCGTCATACCGGGGAAACTCCGGAGTATTTTATCGAGTGTTATTGTCAACCCGGCCGGCCGTTCGCTTTATCGGCAACGAGTGTGCTTCCGGTATCCGAAGATCTGCAAATCGACTTTTCAAAAGAAATGAAAGTGACCATTCATGCAGACAAAGCCATTTCACTGATACATGCTTTATACACTCTCCCCGGTTCCGAGTTTATATACAATTATGGAAGCCCGGAAAAATTTGAAGTCCGCTATATCGATTCTTTATTCCTCGATATTACTACGATCGATCACAAATCGATCACAGCTTCGACCTCCATCCCTCCGGCAGTATCTATCTATAATTGCCAGGTAGCAGGAAATGAAGCGATCATTCGTTTTTATATTTCGGAAAAAGCCGATGAAAACTATTACATTTATACAGCAGAAGCTGTCCATGCAGATTCGATTCTCAACAAAGAAGTATGTTATCTGGATTATAGTGAATTCCAACAGGAAGGCCTTACTGAAAAGTCCGTTATCCTTCCGGATATCGGACAGGCAGAGGAAATTATTTTCACGCTGAAACGAATTACGAAAGCTAATTACGATTACCAGGTATCCCTAAATGCAGCAAATACAGCCAATCAGAGCAGTATCACGACCCCTGTCCCTTTAAAAGGTAATCTGCAGGGAGCTCTGGGTATTTTTACTTGTTATACGGAAGACAAACAAACGGTTCCACTATAAGCTATCAGTCCCTATGCTATATATATTTTTGACAGTTATATACATATTTACACGTTATAAACGTAGAATTATTTTGTTACTTGTTCGTCTTCGGTATTCGTGTTCGGGGCCCCGGTCGCTTCTGTCGGTCGTCTACCTTTTTCTTTCACTGACCGGCGGAACTC
>CDZK01026810.1_pt1 | contig 106124 bp, 100 predicted proteins | sample 557401 | NCBI WGS metagenome assembly CDZK01 (sample SAMEA3182108, study PRJEB8094) | gut metagenome | biome: human; feature: gut; material: Stool; isolation source: human stools | place: Canada | collected 2013-04-25 | reverse complement strand
TCCACCGTGCTGTACATGTCGTCGCCGGCGAGGTTGAGCGTCTTGAGCGCGGATATGTCGTCCAGGGACGGATTGTCGTCGGCGTAAAACAGATAGATGTTGCTGCCCACGATATTGACGTTGTCCACTTCCGCGCCTCCCGTGCCTCCGGGATTGTAGGAGGCAATGGTGCGCATGACCCTGACCGGCGGGATGTCGTCGCCCTGCAGGCCGATGAGCTCCAGCAGCGTCTCCGGCGTGAGGACCTTGCGGCCCATCTCGCCCATCATGGTCTGGACTTCCGTGTTGGCCTGGATGTCCGCCCAGACGTCGCGCGTGGTCAGGATGCGGTTGGGATAGACGCCGTTGTTGACGGCGAATTTGTTGATGAGGCTGGTCAGGATGCTGACCACGGGCTTGGTGCGGTCGCTCCATTTGTTGGCCTCCGTGATGCCGTCCACCGACGTGATGCCGGGGATGACGGAGTTGGCGTAGTCAAACACCTCCTTATTGTGGGAGATGAGCATGCGGCGGGCCAGCGCGCGGGTTTTGGCCTGGCGCAGGCTGGTGCGGTAAACTTCCGCGTCAACCGCTCCGAGCAGCTCGCGGTCGTCGATGCCGATCTTGAGGGCGTGTTCCTCCAGCATCACCGGGACGTCCTCGCCGCGGATGTCGATAGTGCGGGGGGAGTCGTACATGGGCCTGCGGGTGTCCGAGGCGGCAAAAGCGTCCTGGCGCAGATAGCGCTTGTAGGTGGTCAGCAGGCCGGGGGCCTTGACGCCGGGAGCCAGGAAGCGTGCCGGGTCGTGGGTCTGGGTGCCGTACCAGCCGATGATGTAGTTGGTCAGCGCCAGGTTGACGGCGTAGGTTGCGGATGTACTCATGCTATGTAGTCGTTAAGAGGTAAGAGTTAATGGTCAGGAATTGTCGGAAGCGGCTTCCGGAGTGGCTGCCGGCCTGGCGACGAGGATGGCGTCATGGAGGCAGCCTCCCTGGCCGCTGGTGTTGGGGGCTACGGATTTGGCCACGACGACCTCGCCGGCCGCGCCGGTGGCCGCCTTGACGGTAGCGTCGGCGCAGGCCACCAGGTCGGTGCCGTCCTCGATGGCGCCGGGAGTGTCGTTGAGGCGGACCTGGACAATGCCCGGATGGCTCATGCGGACCAGATCGCCTCCGTTGCCGTCGGCTCCGTCGCGTCCGTCAGGGTTGCTGACAACGCCGTCCGGGATATCCGAGGCGGAGGTCAGCAGAGACATGGTTTTGCCGTCGGCGGATGCCTTGACCAGCTTGCCCTCGCTCTTGTCGGTGCCGATGGCGCCCGACGCCCAGAGACGGCGTTCTACGGGTGTTTGCTTGATAATCATTTTAATCAGAGTTAGGTGTTGAGATTGGAGTTACTTGCGGCGCGCGGAGGCGAATTCCTCCGCTGCCCGTGACCAGGCGCGGTCGTACTCGCCAGGGGTGAGCTGGCGGCCGTGTCTGACGATCTCGGCGTCCACGGCCTGGCGGCAGTGGGTCACCAGGTCGACGTCGGATTGCGGCACCTTGACGGCCTTGCCCTCCGGCGTGCGGTGGATGACCACCCCGGCGGGAGTGACGTCGCGGTCCATGCGCCGGCCTCCCCGGTTGCTGTGCAGCTGGCGCGTGAGGGGAGCCCTGCTGTGGGCCTGGGTGCCTCCGTTGGACTCTGTTGCCTGCTGCTTGAGGAGGTCAAAGTCGGTCTTGAGGTCGGTGACGTACTTGAGGATGTCGTCTCCGGTGGCCGTGTCGGGCAGGCCGCACACCCCGGCTATTTTGTTGACGAGGCCCAGCCAGCCCTCGTCGTCCGAGTTGCAGCTGGTTTCGTCCTTTTGGTCGGTGTCGTTGTTGGCGCTGGTTTCGTCTTTCTTTTCCTCTTCTGTGGTGGCAGGAGGGGGATTGTCGTTGTTGGCGTTGATTTCTTGCTGCTTCTTTTCCTCATCTTCGGGGGCGGGATTGCCCTCGGAGTGCAGGATCCGTTGTGTTGCTGTTTGTGTACTCATGGTTGTGGATTGGAGGATGGAGGCGCTGCGGCTGTGGACGACCACGTCGCCCGCGGCGGATTGGAGGATGATGCCCGGCTGGGCCTCGTGGTCCGGGTTGTTGGTGACGGCCAGTCCGGACAGGCGCGTGGGGCTGTAGCCGTTGTGGTAGACGCGTTTGTAGTCGGCCAGCTTGTACTCGGTGCTGAATGCCCAGTACTTGCCCTGGTTGAGGTCGTGGTGGGCATCCTTGACCCAGGAGATGTAGGCGGCCTGGTAGAGGCGGCCGCCGACCCATCCGTAGTCCAGCGCCCTGCACCAGCCCAGGGCCGGGTTGTCGCCGGTGGTGCGCAGATGCAGGTGGTCGTTGTTGACCTGGATGCCGTTGCCGCCGTTGATAGCCGGGTCGTAGGCCTCGCAGATGGCCTGCAGCGCCGCCTTGTCGATGACCTCGTCCACGTCCCAGCGCTTGGCAGGCGGGATGGAGGTGTCAGGCACCGGGACAGTGTAGGTGCCGGCCGGCTCAATGAGGAACCAGCCTGATTGCGGGACCTGTCCAATGGGGTATGGAGCGCAGGCGTCCGGGTCGAATTCCGGGATGCCGCGGGCGATGTATCTGTCTCGGTAGTTGCTCATGCGTGGGATGGGGCTGAATTTGCGCCGTGCAGGGGTCGTGCAGGGCCGAATGTGGCCAGAGACGGGTCAACGGCCGCCGCGCGGCGTTTCCCCTCGTCACGGGCCTCCTGGAGGCGTCGGGCAATCTGGAGGGCGGTGGAGACGATCTCCTCCTCTCCGGGGACCTGCAGCGCATCCTTGAGACGGGCCTGCTCATCCGGGGAGAGGGGAAGCAGCTCCAGCGTGACCCGTTCCAGGCGCTCGTCGATATCTTGCAGGCGGTGGGCGACCACCTCCTCCAGGCGGCGGCGCGCCGGCTCCCAGAGCGTGGTGCCGCGGTGGAGGGCCAGTGTCGTGATGGCGTCGCGGCGGCGGGAGTTAAGCGTGTAGGGCGTCTCCTGGGAGCGTTTGCCTCCATTCTCCATGGCCCGCTGCTCCGGCGCGTAGCCGGCGGTCCTGATGGCGTAGAGCTCGGAGGAGGAGACTCCGGCGGTCACCTGCCAGCCGGTGCGCTCGCTGACCTCGGCGTCGTCGATGTCGTAGCCGGCGGCGCGCAGAGCGGCGGCGTTGGCGATTTCTTTCTCCGGCGTGGTCTTGTCTACGCAGGAGAGCGTAAAATTCACCAGGTGAGGCTGGCCGGGGTGGTACTCGTCGAGCACCCGGTTGACCAGCTGGGCCGTCAGCACGGAGGCAATATGGTCGGCTTCGCCGGCCGCCCAGGCCTTAAAGCCGTCAGCCTGGGCGTTGCCGGCCAGGGTGCCGGAGCCGGACTCGGTCATGACTGTGAGCTTGCCGGCGGTGGTCAGCATGGCGATCTCCTCGGTGGCTACCTTGTAACGGCGGTCAAACAGGTCGACGCTCGTCTGGGATATCGGGATGGACTTGATATCGGAGTCGTGGTCGATGACGCCGGTGGCCGCCGAGTAGCACATGGCCGACATCTTGATGTACTCCTGACGCAGCTCCTCGGAGCAGTCAGGAGGAAGCACAAAAAATGCCGGCGGCGTACCCAGCCTCTCCAAGAACACGTCCCACTGGGCCAGCGTCGTGCTACGGTTAAGCACCAGCATCTGGGCGGGCATGTCGATGGGCCGGGGATGCAGGCGCAGGATGAGGTCCTCCAGAGGCACGGGCAACGGCTCCCCCCGGTAGCGGCTAAACTGGGCATTCGGGTTGTATCCCCAGGGTCCACGGTAACCGTCGCGGCACATCAGCCAGTTGTCGACGGGCAGCAGATGCAGGCCATCGCCGTCGGCGTAGGGCTGCAGGAATTTGTAATGGCGGCGGGACGCCTGGGACAGGGCGGTGATGGCCTCGTCCATGTTAACGATGGCGTTGCACAGGTCGGTAATGGTGCGCTGCTGGCTCTCGGCCAGCAGGCTGTCGCGGTCGTCCAGGTCCGGCTTGACCGTGATAGACCAGTCGTACTTGCTCAGAGCGTCGTCCCGCTTGGTAATACAGGTCATCAGCATGGCGTCGTAGCGCTCCATCTGTTCCCAGATCCACTGCTGCTCGGCATAGGCTCCCAGCTGGCAGTCCTGCAGGCAGCGCCGTATGGTATCCACGCTCAGGTAGTCCAGCGGGCACACGCGCTCAATCTGGCGGCGGCGTACCTTGTCCAGCTCGGCCAGGGCGAGTGCGGCAAACATGGCCGGCTTGCTGTCCTGGGATGCCTTGTCCGGCGCGGTAAGCGCCCGCTGCACGCCCTCTGCATGGAGCCTGCGGTGGAGGATGTAGTTGTAAAGTCGCTTGATCATGAGTTACGCTGCTGACGGTAGATGGTTGAGGGAGGGGCGGCCTCCGAACAGGGAGCCGTGGGAGCGGCCGCCAAACAGTCCAGCGCCGGTGATGATGCGTCCGCTGCCTGGCGCCGGGAGATGGTGCTGCACGTGGCCGTCGGCCGCGCGCAGGGCCAGAGCCAGGGCCGTACACCGGTCGGAGTGTCCTTCCCTGGTGTGCGGGGCCTCGTAGGTATAGTCCGTGCCTCTGAATATCTGCTGCATGGCGTGCAGGTCCTCGCGAATCTCCACGTCAATCGGGATGCGCACACGGGTCGGAGCCTCAAAGGCCTGGCGGAGGCGTGGGAAGATGAGACGCTTAAAGGCCGGCGTAAAGGTGCAGAGCTCGATCCGGCCAAACTCGTGACCCTCCGGATGCCAGCGCTTGAATTCCTTGACCAGGACATCGCCCATACCGATGCCTACGCCCGTGTAGTCGTAGCACACCCGGCGCGCCGCCTTGATGCGGTGGCGCAGCACCTCCATCTGGTCCGGCACGGACATGTTGCGCAGCACCAGCACCTCGCGGGTGACCAGCACGTCACCCACCCGCTCCAATGTCCAGCAGACCGTCGGGTCGTTGGAGCGGCCAAAGTCGATGCCCAGGCGCAGGTCCAGCTTGCCTCCCAGGTAAATGGCCGGGTCGCAGGAGACCGTGGCGCTGGCGGACTCCGCCGTGGCGATCAGGTCGTAGGGCAGCAGCACGTTGGAGGAATCCAGGAATTCGCACATGTACTCCTGCGCCCAGCCGATGGGGTCGTCCAGGGATTCTCTCAACTCGTCAATGTCGATGGGCAGTCCGTCCTCCACGGCCTTGGCAATCGTCACCACATGGCAGGACCAGTGCTGCTTGCGGCCCTCCACGGGTTGGAGCAAATTGTCGGAGATGATCTTGTATGTCCTGGCGCCGCGGCCCGTCTTGCCGTTGGGCGTGGTGATAAGCCGGACTTTTTTCTCGCCGCCCCGGAGGGGATTGGTGATGGAGGGCAACACGGCTCTCCAGGTGGCGTCGGGATCCTCAAAAAACGCGAATTCCGTCAGGACGAGATTGGCGCTAAAGCCTCGCACGGTATCGGGCCTGCCGGGCACGGCCAAGATGCGGGAGCCGTTGGCAAATGTGATGGAGCCGGACTTGAGCAGGGTGTTGGGGCCGTCCTGTCGTTCGATTTCCTCGGCGGCCAGGGCAAGGGAAAAAGCCTCGGCCCACTCCTTACACTTGGCCAGCGATTCCATGGCCTGGCGCTCGGACGGGGCCGCGATCATCCAGGTGGTCTTGGCCCGCAGCATCGCATCCCTTACCGCCTCCGCCGCCGTAGAAAAATCCTTGCCGGACTGGCGGGACCAGATGCCGGCCTTAAAGCGGCTCTCGTCCGCCACCCACCGTGCCTGGTAAGGCAGCAGCAGCTCCAGCGGCGTTGTGATCAGGGAAGACATGAAGGGGAGTGGGTGAGTTACTGTCTAACAGCCGAAGATGCTGCGCATCCTGGCGTCGCGCTCCTCCGGGGTGAGGGTTGATTGCGTGACCTGTCTGGCGGCGTCTGCCTGGGCGGCCTTGGCCTCCAGCATCTTGAGGCGGCGCTTGTCCTGCTCCAGCTGCTCTGCCTTGAGGATGAGGTTGACCAGGATGCTCAGCGCCTTGGGATCGCAGGACGGGGAGGCGGCCAGGTCCAGGGCGGCGGAGCGGATGGCCCTCATGGTGGCTTCGTCCACTCCGTCCACGGAGATCTTGTTGAGTTCCTCGGCCGTCTTGTTTTGCCGGGCCAGACGCGCCGGCAGGATCTGGGAGTGGTAGTAGCGGCGGATGGCCTCCTGGCTCAGTGTCACACCGTCCTCGGCCAGGCGTTCCTGGACATCTTTGTAAGACGCGCCGGAAAACAACATAGCGTCCACGTCATCCTTGATGATGGGGGGCAACTGGGAGCCGATCACACTGTCTGGTCTGGGTTTGCGGAGCATGGCGTTAATACTGTTAACTGTTACCTCATATCTGGGTAAGCTGGACGCGGCCGGCGTCGGTGATGGCGTACTTGCGCTCGCCGGTGATAAGGCAGGTGGTGGACGTGATCAGGCGCAGGGCCTCCAGTTCCCGGATGGCCAGGTCGATATCGGCAGTGCCTGGGCTCGGAGACATGTCCAGGGAGACCTCGGCCCGGAGAGCAGACACGCGCTGGGTATAGGCAGCGGGCAGTCGGTCGAGGACCTGCAGGATGGTAATCTTGATATTGGCGCGGGTGGTCATAAGGTTTTACGGGTCTTGAGGATGTCAATCATGAGTTTAAGGGTGCCGGACATCTCGTTGAGCTTGATGGTGATACTGTTGAGGCGCTTGTGCATGTCGTCGGTGGTCTTGGCGTGGAGGGCTTTGAGCTCCGCCACCTCCTCACGGGTCGCGTACTTGTCCTCCATCAAGAAGCGCTGGGGATCGTCGGATTGCTGCGGAGCCTTGCGGCCCTTGACCACCCACCATGTCCCGGACGAGCCGAGAGCAACGCCGAGGATGGTGCCTACTGCCTCCGGCGAGATGCCTGCGGCGGCGTCTGCTATCAGGTTGAGCATCATGATTGGAGCAGTTGGGCCAGCGTGGCGGACCCGGTGGTGTAGGCGTGATGGAGGGTGGCCGTGGACAGCTCGCCCAGCTGGACATGTCCGGGGTCGTAAATGGACTTGAAATCCCCGCCCCATACCAGCCCCAGCTTATGGGCCAGGGCCGCCACGGGCTTGTAGATGGAATTCGCTCCCTCGCTGGGCGTCCATACGTCCTTGCCGTCGACAAACAGGCAGACGTCGCCCGCAATGCCAAAATTGTGCATGGACTGTCCTCCCCTGGCGTTGGTCACCTTGGGACGCTTGGCGTAGAGCTTGTCCTGCTCGTCGTAGGTGCGGAGTCCGCAGATGAGCCGCCAGTCGGCAAGACCGCGCAGGGCCGTCATCATCTGGCGCACCTTGAGCGCGGCCAGGGGCTGGAGGGTAAGCAGGTTGTCCTCCGTGCGCTTGTCCAGCCGGCCGTAGCGGGTCTGGAGCTGTTGATGGCTCTCGCGCCACTGGGCCGCCGCCTCGCGGGTCAGCGGGCCTGTCAGGCCGTCAAGCCGGCCCCGGTAAAAACCGGCGAATTTCAGGGAGCGCTGCCAGGACAGCGTGTCGGATTGTAATGCTGCGTAAATCATGATAGCTGACAGTTAAGAGTTGCTCACTTGGAGGTGGCTTGTACTACCGGAGCCACAACTGCCTCCGGGGCGGCCTGTGACCAGAGCAGCTTGTGCTCCGTGCGGTCCACTACCAGAGAGGTGCCTCCACGGATGACTATCACCTGCCCGTCGCTCAGGCTGACGCTGGCGGCCACAGGGTCTGCGTCCGTACTGCAGGATCCGCCCAGCAGGAGCATCAAGGCTCCCAGGACGACCATCAGGCGGGAGGTCCCGGATAAGGGTGAGGAGGAGCCGGAGCTGGGGGGTATGGACGACGGATCCTGATCAGGATCCTGACTCCGGTCCTCCACGGGGGATGTGGAGCCCTCCCCGGTAACAGGCGATGGCGGGAGGGCTCCGGCCGGGTTGGCGGACTGGCCGCTCTGGCCATCCTCTCCGGCAAGCTGGTATTTGCCGCCGCTTATAAACTGCAGCAGAATGTTGACCGCGCCAAGGGCGCTGAAAAATTCAATGGGGTTACTGTCCAGCCAGGCCCGTACATCGGGGATAATCAGAGCCAGCAAGGCTGCCAGGTTGGTCCAAAAGTATTTGGACAGATAAAAAGGCGTTTTTCCGGTGACGGTATTCCCGGCTCCACCTGGAGCCGGGATCTCGTCATGCGCACCAGTATTATCAACAGGAAGCGGGTTGTTGTTCATGAGGGCACCTTAGCCCATTTCCGGCAACCCTCTGTTGCGTTTGGCGCGTTTGGCGCATTTGTTGCATTTGGCTTAAAAAAAATCGAATGTATCCTGCATCAGGCGGGCCTGCCGGATGGCACGGCTCTGGCTATGCGCCGCCAAATCCTCCACCTGGCGGCGGTAGAGCAGCCTCTTTTGGCCCGCCGGATTGGGACGCCACGCGATGAGATGGCCATGCAGCACCATGCGCCGGACTGTCTGCGAGGATACCCCCAGCAGAGCCGCTGCCTGGGCAATGGTACAGAGCGGCCCGGAGGCCCAGCGTTTGAGCGTCTTGTCGTCCATGCCTCAACCTTACCATAATGTTGATCCCCTCTCTAACGGCTGGCAAAAAAAGCCCCCTGCAGGGATGCTGCAGGGGGCGTGCGGGAAGTCAGGACGGCAGAACCAGACCGAGACGGTCGGTGGCGATACGGTGGTAGTCGGACGACAGCTCAATGCCCACGGCCGTGTGTCCCTTGTTGCGGGCCGCCACCAGCGTGGTGCCGCTGCCGGCAAACGGGTCCAAAATGCGCGAGCCGGACGGCAGGATGGTCATGAGGTGCTCCATCAGAGGGACCGGCTTGCCCGTCAGGTGGAGCTTATCCCTGGGGCGGATCGGCTCGCGCACCACTCCCGGAGGACAAAGCCTGACGGATTTGTCGTATCCTCCGTGCGTGGCGGTCAGGACGTACTCGGCCTGGTTGCGGTACAGCCCCAGCTGGGGTCGGCAGCTTTCCGTTTTGTCCCAGGGGATGATGCCTCTCCACGTCCAGCCGGCAATCTGCAGGGCGTCCGAGGTCAGGGGCAGTTGACGCCAGTCCGTAAATACCATCAGCCAGCCGCCGGGGCGCGTCAGGCGCAGGGCCTGCTCCATCCACCGCACGGACCACATCAGGTGGGTACGCTGGTCGCGGTTGTCATTGGCAAATGTCGGGTAATATTTACGGGTTCCGGACAGCTGGTACTTGACGCGCGGGTCTCGATCCCTGGCGGCCGTAGAGAGGCCTCCGCTGGCGTAGGGCGGATCAGTAATCACGGCATCGTAGGATGCCTCCGGCATGGTCGACATCAGGGACATGCAGTCCCCGTGCAGCATGGTATATGTGTTGGTCATCGGACGCGAGCATAGCTCGCTCAAATGCCTCTCTCTAATTCCACAACAAATTTATTATAAATTTGTTATGTTTGTTAGAGATATGAAATTTATGATCAGTGTGTTGCGCTGTGTCATACGTCGATAACACGTTTTTTGACAAGTACAATAATTTTGTTTTCCGACGATACCAAAGTTCCAACATACTCCCATCCATTGAGATCAACCCTTCTAATTTCTTCCCATGCTTTCTTTTCCCAATTAGCAGTTCCTCTTTTTTTGTGGGACTCTATTATAAGGCTTTTGCTTAAGTCTCCGAAATGTAATGTTGGTATTTCTCGCCACTCATACACATAATGAGTCTCCTGCTTGTGGATGGAGCAAATATCAGCCGATAAGTTATGCAGATAATACACAGCTACACCTGCCATCACGACAAGGGTAATCCCTATGACAACTAGGATAATACGGAGAGCGTTATTCATAACTATTTAATCTGTAATTATTTAAGTTAATAAAGAAACTATTTTGGTTAAATTGCGGAGACCTAGTTTGAAGGATGCTAATTTTGCTTCGGCGGTAGCTGCTCGTTGTTGCCACTTAGTATCATTAAATGCTTATTTTGTTTTCGTTAAAACACCTTGCAAAGCCTCTCTTACGATAGATAATTTAGCTTCGGCCAACTTACACCTTTCCCGCCAAGAATCTGGCGATGCCTGAATCATGGGATCCTTGCCAGTCAACAGCCATTCCATCGTTACGCCAAAAAATTTAGCAATGCGTAATAGTTCCCATGCTTTGGGTATACGGTCGCGTTTGTAGTTGATAATAGCTCCCTCTGTTAATCCTAGCTTAACGGCCACTTGACGTTGTGAGTATTCACAGTTGTTTAGCAAGTCGGCAAAACGGTCACAAAAACTCACATCTGTATCATTTTTTTCTTGCATGGTCACACCTGTTAATGTATCTCACATTTATGAGACCGCCCCATAAAGGCGGCCATAAGGCAGACTTAACACAAATGACAATGACCACGCAAGAAAAGATCATCAACATACAATGGTTACTGGGTCATGGATACACTCCGACCGAAGCCGCCGAAGTATTAGGAGTGACAGCCAGTCATCTCCGCCGCGTCCTCAAAGGAGCGCCAGACCGGGGCAACGCCCTGAAAGCCCGCATCCGGAGGTTGCCGCGCAAAAAACTGACATCATTAAGGAGGAGCAGGTAACGATGCTGAGGAGCGCCGTCAATCTTATTGCCGCCATAGCAGTCATGGGCCTGGCCTTCCTGGGAATGGTCAAGGTGGGAGGCTGGTATCTGGATACGGAGGAGCGGCAGGTGCGCGACGGCATCAAGGACCCGCGCACGGCCATCCTGCCGGTCATAGAAAGACCGCACGATGATGAACGACACGCCCGTTGATATGAACGCGCCTATGACGGCCGAGGAATGGGCCATCTGGGGTGCCCTGTGGAACATCCCGGAAGTGCGACGCCATTACCGGGTGGCACACGACGGCCCGCTCACCTGCCCGGAACTGGCCCATTACCTGGGATTGTCCGACAAGGCTGTCTGGGAGCTGCAGGACAAAGCCCTGGTCAAGCTGAGGGTGGCCCTCAACCGTTACATCCTGCAGCAGGAAATCAATCGTCAACAACATTTCAACCAATGAAACACGAGCTTATGATAACCGCGGAAACGAGGGTGGCGCTGGGCGTCAGCGAGGCCAACCGCCTGCACCGGTATGCCCAGGCCCAGGCCGAGATGGCGGCATGCGCCGGGCGCAATGCCGTGACGGCAGGACTCAAACTGGGCAAGCTGCTGGTAGATCTTAAGGCCGCGACGGATCATGGAGAGTGGGGAGAGTTATTCAAGGCCGCATCAAATTCGACACATGTGTCGAATTTGGATTTCGATCAAAGGACAGCCAACCGCTACATGCGCTGTTATAAAGCGGCTAAGGCCAGGCTCTCTGCCACCGAATCCGCCCAGCTGGACGCCACTCTGAATGACCGGACGGCTCCGTCAACTCCCCCGGAACTGGTAGCCAAGGCCACCGACGGAGCCGAAACACCCCGGCAAATGATGCTCAACCTGGGCGTGATTGCCACCCGCAAGCGGACAACGCACGACCGGGTCAAGCCCCTGGGCTTTACCGGATCCGGCAACCCTGACGGGGCGCAGGCCCTCACCCCGATGGATAAGCTGGCCAATGACCTGGCCGCCCTCAACCTCCCCCCGGAAGAACTGGAGCGCCGCCGGCACCAGGCCGAGCAGGACGCTGCCTGCCTCCTCAAACAGCTGGGAACCTTTGTCGACCAGGGCTACGTCCACCTGCTGCGCCTCCAGGAGCGCGAGCTTTTCGCCGATTCCCTGGCCGCTTACGCCCGCAAGGTATCCGATGCCGACGTGCAGAGCGTCAGGGCTACGATGGATGGCATAGTCAACGGTACAACAACACTTTAAGATAATGGACTTTAATATCACCATGGACGATCTGCCGCTGGTGGAGCGGGACAGAGTGCTGGCCCTCTATGCGGCCTGCAAGCGCATCAGGGAGGCCAGCGCCTGCTATGGCGGGCAGCAGGAAGCCATCCGGGATGCCGCCGCCCTCTGCGGCATCTCCCCGGTGACTATGCGCCGCTGGTATGACATCTGGCGCAACAGCGACGACAATCCCCTCTCCCTGGTGGACCGCCGCTACCGTAAAATACAGGCGCGCAGCCGCGTCACCCTCAGCAAATTCCTTGCCTACTGGCATGGCCTCTGCACCCGGTGCCAGCGCAACGGAGGCATCCCCACGGCCCGCCAGCTCCTGCTCAAGACCTGGACGGAGAGGCGCGATACCATCCCCGGCTATGAGGACTGGCCGGGCTGGCCGCGCGTCCCCTCCGGCTGGAGCCTGCGCAACCTGCAGAGGCTCGCTCCCCAATCTCTGGAGACGGTGGCGCTCAAGCAGGGCATCCGGGCCGCCGCGCCCCAGCTGGCGCAGGTACTGGCCACCCGCGAAGGGCTCTGGCTGGGAAGTCATTTCCTCTTTGACGACGTCTGGCTTGACTTGATGGTGCTTTCCGGGCGGGACAAAGGGCAGCCCCTGCAGCTGGGCGTGCTGGAGTACCTTACGGGCAAGCGTGTGGCGTGGGGGCAAAAGATACGCCGCCGCGACGAGGAAACCGGCAGGATGATTCACCTTAACCAGCGGGATATGCGCAGCATCCTGGCCCTGTGGGGAGCTACCGTCGGGTACTCGCCCAAGGGGACGACGCTCGTCGTCGAAAACGGAACGGCGGCTATCAGCAAGGAGCTGGAAGACCTGCTCTACCATGCCAGCGGCGGCCTGATCAAGGTGGACCGCTCCGGCATCGGAGGCGTGCGCCAGACGCTCAAGCAGGGCCATGGCGGCCGGGGCGTGGGCAACCCGCGCCACAAGGCGGCGCTGGAAAGCTACCACAACCTGCAGCACAACCGTATCAGCCATCTGCCGGGAGCCACCGGCCACGACCGCACGCCCCCGGAAACCCTGCACGGGCTGGTACGCGCCGAGGAGCAGCTCATCAAGGCGATGGACAAGCTGCCCGCGAATAAAGCCGGTCAACTCAAGCACTACATGCTGACCATGGACGAGCTGAGCCGCGAGTTGACCAAGATTGTCAGCGATATCAACGCCCGCACCGACCACAGGCTGGAGGGCTGGGAGCGATGCGGATTCATGGTCGAGGAGCTGCGCTTGGCTTCATCCGCCCCCTGGACTCCGTCCTGCGAAGTGGAGCCGTCCATGGCCGCCCAGATCATCCGCACCGCCTGCGAAACCGGGGCCGACCTGGTGCGCCGGCGCCGGATGAGCCCCTCCGAGGCATGGGCCTGCGAGGAGGCCAAACCGGGCAACAGGCTCATCAAGCTGCCCCCTTGGTGCATCTGCCAGATCCTGGGCACGGACATGGCCCGCCCCATCAAGGTGGCCAGCGCCTACATCCGGATGCGCGACAAGACCATCCGGGATGAAGACCTGATTTACGAGGCCCGCGTGGCGACTCCTGACGGAGCCGTCCGGGTTCTGGCCCACGGCACGTACCAGGGCTACGTCAACCCCTACGATGATAATCAGCTCTTTGTGTGCGGGCAGGACGGGCGCGTTATCGGTACGGCCTCCCTCGTGCAGAGGGTCTGCACGGCGGATACGCACGCCGTGGAGCAGGCCATGGGCAAGGCGGCCGGGTATCGGGAGCAGCAGCTGGAATATGCCCGCATCATCGGAGCCAATACCGAGGCGGACATCGTCCGCAAGCGCGAGCACAACAGGCGCCTGATGGAGGGCAAGCCGGTGACGGCCGCCGAGTATGCCCAGGCATACTCTCTCACCCCCACTCCCGCCGATAAGCGAACCGTGACCAGGGCAGCCACGGCGGCGGCCGAGTCCATGCCGGATATCAGCCTCATCCCCGCCAGCGGCAGCAATGACGACGAGCTGCCCCACGACCTGCCCGATGTAAGATTTTTATAACATAACAGACACAATAATAACAATATGGACGATATTACAAAAATCAACAACAATGCCAACCTGAGCAGGTATCTGGACCGCATTCAGGATACGCCGTACAAACCGGCGCACAAGAAGATGCTCACCGACCTGATCAACTACGCAGTAGACCATGACTGGACGCTGCGCACGCTGGCCGACAAGCTGCCGGTGAGCACGACGGTCATGCACCGCCTGCTGATTGGCGCTTACCAGGCCCCGACCGGCCCTCATCTTTCCAAGCTTGATGATCTGTGCGGTCTGCTGGCCCTGCGCCAGCAATCAGCGTCTGACGGGCCGTTTATCGAGACGGCTCTGGCGCGCTACGTGATGCAGATTGCCGAGCTGACCCACGTCAACCAATACGCCTCCATGCTGGTGGGCAAGACGCAGTGGGGCAAGACCTGGGCGCTCAAAGAGTACGCCCGCCGCCATCCCGGTACGGTTATCCTGGTGCGCTGCCCGGTGGTCACCAGTCCGGGACGGCTGCTCTACCGCATTGCCGCCCAATTAGGCCTGTCGGTCAAGGGGAATACCGAGTTTCAGATTGCCAAGATTGTCAACCGCCTGACTCCGGAGCACCTGCTCATTGTCGACGAGATCCACCACGCGCTGGACAGCGACAAGACCGGACGCAAGGGCATTGAACAGCTGCGGGAGATCTACGACGAGACCCAGTGCGGCATGCTCCTGGTGGGCACGCCCGTCCTGGCCGAGTACGTCGAAAAAAATGACAAGTGGAAAGGCATCCTGGAGCAGACCTCCAAGCGCGGGGCGGCCAATATCTACCGCCTCCCGGACCATATCGAGACCCGCGACCTGGAAACCCTGTGGACTTATTACGGCTATCCGTCCCCCAACCGGGCCATGCTGGCCACCCTCAAGCAGCAGGCCAATTTGTACGGATTCGGCAAGACCACCAAGCGCCTGCGCAAAGGGGTGGAGGCCGCCAACAATGCCGGGGTGGACCTTACATGGGACTACTACCTGGCCGCCGTCCGAAAACTTGAAGAAATGGAAGCCGGCAAGATGCCGGAATACGTATAACCCCCCCCCTCAAAAAAATCATGCGCAAGAAGACCATTAAATACACCATCGTTGACCTGGGAGGAACCCGATATGTGGTCCTCCGCCTGGCTGACCTCGACGCCCTCATCACCACGCATCACAGCCTTTCTCTGGAACTTATCCCGGTATTGAGCGAGGCGCAGTGGGAACGGCACCGTCAGCTACTTTACATCACCCAGCATATCCATGTTGAACGGGTCAGCCATTGCAAGGTGGCCCTCCTGACCAAGACGGACTATGACTCCCTCAATCTGGCCATATCCTATCTGCACGCCCTGCTGGGCAATATCCGCCTGGCCAGCATCACCGTCGGCCCCACCGAGTCCGACCAGCCTGACTCAACTTCCAACCAATAACACCACCATCATGTACAGCACCAACACTAACAATCAACAGGACAGGGGGCGGCAAGCCCCCAATGTCAAACCGGCCCCCAAGGGAGGCCATTATATCATCCATATTGAGGATGTTATCACGGACACGGGCAAGCAAGGGCTGTCTATTTACAACGAGACCCTCCGAGATGCCGACCACGAGACGCCGGCATCACGTGTCGACACGCTACTCAAGACAGTCATTGCCAGCAACACGAACGCTATCGGCGAAGTAATGGCCGATGCCATCAATCGCAACCGGGAGGGCCAACAATGAAAGATCTGTTTACCGCCACACCTGCGGAGCGTGAGATCATTGAACGCATCGCCAAGAGGGCTGCAGATATCATGCGCAGATTCATCTCGCCAGATCGTCGGATGGGTGAGGATGACATCATGATGTATCTGGAGGCCTGCCATTGCAACGGCTGCCCCCTGCGGCTGGAGGATATGGCATCAGGTGACCATTTCAGCCTGATGCACGATATTTACGGTATCAGCTCTCACATTAACACAGCCACGGGAGAGCTGGATAAGCGTTTCCTGCCTCGCTTTTTTGATGCTTCCAAAGAGGACCGCCGTCATGAATGAGGACATCTACTGCTATTACCACCGGCACGCGCGCCTGGAGATCATCCAGCGCCATGGGCAGACCTATGCGGTCTGCCCGGAGTGCCGAAGAATCATGACCGAGGGTATCCGCTCAGAGCTGAACCGCGCCAATCACGGCAATCATCTTTCCTCTGATGACCTGGTACACAAGCTGATCAACAGAGCCGAGCCTGTTAATCCCATCCCTCCCGTCTACATCTACATTGACCAGTCATGACCTACGATCCCAATACACTGGCCTATCTCATCGGCCTGCAACTCTCCCGGTTCCCCGGAGCCTGTGACCACTGGGAAGTCTGCGACCCCCGCTGGCCGGGCATGATCGCCATCCGGCTGGAGCAGCTCGGACAGTACTACGTCCCTGTAGATGGAGAGCGATTTCTGGAGTGGCTCAGCGCCACGCCAGACCTTACCTGGCAGCATGTCGTAAACATGCTGGCCAAAAAGAGAAAACAACTCAACAAGAGATATACACACAATGGACAATGAGAAATATACATGCCCGCACTGCGGCAAGCTCAGACCCGTCGATCCGTCAACTTTTAAGGTTGGAGATGTGGTCTACGTCAATCAGACCTGTATGACCAGCAGCAGGTCTGCCGGACGAACCAGAATATCACTCAGATCAGCCGGATATGATGGGGTTATTGAGGATATATTGTCAGGTGATAAGGCGGTGGTCCGGAGAGGCCTCAAGGGACACGGCAAACAATACACCGTGGCTCTTGCCGATCTTACTCCGGACGATGCTCCTGGGGCGCTCACTTACGTCCTGCTGGGGCAGTGCCAATGTAACCAACAACCAACTACAGACTGCAATGGGTAAAATACGCACAACCACTAAAGCAACCGACCAGCAGGTTATTAAGGACAAGGCTGAATTTTGTCAGACCCTGGACGACATCGCCCGCAAGGGCGTCGAGCTGGATACCTTGCAGGCCGCCAAGGAGGCCGCCATGCAGCAAGTGCTCACGGATCACGACCCCAAAATCAGCGAGCTGACCAGGGAGATTGACCGGCTCACCAAACTGGCCGAGCAATGGGCATCCCCCCGCAGGGACGAGCTGTTTGCCAGGGGCCGTAAATCCGGCACCACCGCCCTGACTACCTACGGCTACCGCCTGGGGCAGCCCTCCCTCAAGCCCGCCAAGGGCTGGACGTGGGACAAGATTGTCGCCCTGCTCAAGACTACGCGCCGCAAGGCGTACCTGGTCACCAAGGTGACTCCTGACAAGGATGCGATCCGCCAGCATGTCAAGCCTCACAAGCTCGCCAAGCTGGGGTTGGAGATCAAACAGGTGGAGACTTTTTACGTAGAGAGGAGTACCAGGGATGACTAAGATTGAGGTTAAAGACTATGGATTCCAGACCCTGCTGACTATCTGGACGGGCACTGTTAGAGGAGGAGGAGCAGCCACTCTTGTCTATCTGACTCCCAAGCAGCGGCAACAACTGATCAAGGCTCTACAAAATCCCGGTCATGATCAATAAGCCACTTACCAAGCGACAGATCGCCGTACTGTCCATTATGGCCGGCAAGGCTTACAAGCGTATCCAGTCCCAGGGCTGCCCCCTCCCGTCTCTGACTGATTGGAGGCACGACGAGGTCTGGGCTGCCACAGGAGTCACCGAGTCACTGACCAAAGCCACCCAGGAGCACTACATGCCTATCTATAATAGGCTGGCATCCTATCTTGGCTGTGCGCCTGTCAAGGATCGTACCTGGTCGGAGATGGACAAGGCCATCCACAATCTGCGGGATGCCATGCAGCGCTATGAGATAACTCCGGACTATCTGGCCGAGATTGTGCGCGACCAGCTGCATCTGCCTTGCACGGGCAGGAACGTGTACCAGGCATTGCGCAACTGGGCCGCCGAGGAACACGTCCGGCACCTGATGTACACCGTCATCAACCGGGGACGGGCGGAGGCTCGCAAGATGGCCGCTGAAACCGGGCAGGAGACCTATGAGCCGCACGCTGATCCGTGCACCATGCCGCCCGGCAAGCTGGCTGATCATGTCGGGGCTGTACGTATTGTTCCCACTCCTGGTCCTCATAAACCCACCGCGCGGGGATTCCGTAGTAATATATGGATGCCAGATCAGGAGGTGCAGCCATGAACAGGAGACTTGCGCTGATACCTTTGCATCCCCAGTACTGGGATATGTACCGGGATGGCTCCAAGATATGGGAGCTGCGCAAGGTCTCCCACTCACCCAGAGGGGTGGATGGATTGATCATCTACGCTACTGCCCCGGTATCACGGATCGTTGGCGAGGTTGACCTGATTAGTACCCATGTCGGCTATGTCAATGATGTATGGGATGTCGTCAAGGATGGCTGCGGTATTACGCGCAAGCAGTACGATCTATACTACCAGGATCAGGAGATAGCTATCGCATACCGCCTCGGCAATGTCTATGATTACCCTACCAGCCTTGGGATGCTTCCAGCTCCTCAGGGATACCGATATCTTAGGCAAGAGATGTATCATCAATTCCGATGCCAGATCGGACGCCCCCGCCTGGTACATGCCGCCTGTGGATGTGCGGATTGAAATAACAGAAAAACTATCATGAAAACTTTAGAGCCGGGCGATAAGCTTAATTGCTACGTTATTGATCGCAATGGCCAACAGTCCAATCTAGCCATCCAGGCGCTTGTTGTCACCACCAAGCAGTCACTGTATGCTGATAGTCTCTATTCTACTGTCCTGTGCATCATTGACGAAAGGATAGAGAAACTGCTGGAGGAGCATCAGGGCGAGGAAATGACGCCCTTTGTCCGCGCTTTATGTTGTGATGACTAGGCTATGATACAATTCAGGCCGTCAGGTTGTTCCTGGCGGCCTTTTTCTTTTCAATCATCTTCTCTCTCATCCCTGATCACAATCCACACGTTGTCGAGCATATCCCTCACCCAGCACGTTGTTTTACTTCCCTCACGAGTTGTCCACATCAACACGACAGCGGTATCATGGAGGTGATAAATTTGCGGGGTCTTTTTCTTCCGGTCTGCTGGGGATATAACGGTAACGGAGCCGTACAAGGGGATGCAATATGTAGGTGTACACATGCGGGGCATCCTATCATGATTTTTTACCTTGTCGTTGCTCTATCACCTACTCTTTGCAGCTCTTGTGCAGCATCCCTGCATAGCCTGTGTACTTATATCAGATACTTGTCATTTACCCTCTTTTCAGCTCCGACTTTTATAAGATAGCTCATGACTGGTCTGATCCGCCTTAACTCCCGTGTTTTCTAAGGTTCCAACGGATTTCAACCCTGATTCAACTTATATCAACTATCCTGTCATTCCTCACGTGTAATGTCGCACCCACACGGGTGCGTGAATTGAAACCAGTGACGTCAGGAGGCTGTCTATTTTTCCGTCCGTCGCACCCACACGGGTGCGTGAATTGAAACCCCTGTGATGGAGGGGATGTGGATGATGGCAATGGTCGCACCCACACGGGTGCGTGAATTGAAACGCGGTTATCAAGACCCTGTCCGACCTCCGCCGCGGTCGCACCCACACGGGTGCGTGAATTGAAACTTTGTGCCATAGTGGGGACATGACCGAAGCGCAGAGTCGCACCCACACGGGTGCGTGAATTGAAACTTAGAGGAGTACATGTGCATTCCCCAGGACACGGGTCGCACCCACACGGGTGCGTGAATTGAAACCATTGCTTCAAAATTGGATTTAATGGCGGCGAGGTCGCACCCACACGGGTGCGTGAATTGAAACCTATTGGCACCTTGTTTGCTATAAGTACCATAGAGTCGCACCCACACGGGTGCGTGAATTGAAACTCCCCTGCTTGTTTTGGAAGCGGGCAAAGAGGGGGTCGCACCCACACGGGTGCGTGAATTGAAACTTGATGCGGGCAATGGAGATAGGTATATACACAGTCGCACCCACACGGGTGCGTGAATTGAAACTCGGTATATGGAGTCTCCTGCTTTCGGCGGCCCCGCGTCGCACCCACACGGGTGCGTGAATTGAAACAGTCCGAACAAAACATCGTCCATCTTGCGGGCGGGTCGCACCCACACGGGTGCGTGAATTGAAACCTGTCCGGGCGCGCCTGGACGGGGTCGGCACGGCCGTCGCACCCACACGGGTGCGTGAATTGAAACCCTTATGAGTTTTGTGATGAGAGTAAGGGCCTGGTCGCACCCACACGGGTGCGTGAATTGAAACATCCGGGTTCCCCCAAACGCCCGCATAGGGCTGGTCGCACCCACACGGGTGCGTGAATTGAAACCGCGTAAAAATCCCCGCGCCGCACCCACCAGGAGTCGCACCCACACGGGTGCGTGAATTGAAGTTTTTATGTATGTTTGACATATTTAAATACGAATCGTTGTTTTATTAAGGGAGGGAGATATATTGAAATAAGGGTATTTGTTGCTGAAGAATGAAAGATGGATTTTTGTGTTTTTTGTTGAATGCAATATTTTGACGGAGGAAGTTGGTTTTTGGCTGATAGAGGAGAAATGACGGGAAGTATTATTAGACGAATATGAAAAGATATTGTCTGGTTTCCGGGTTATGTTTGTGCTTGTTCATGGGGATATTTTCATGTATTCTGGAAGCTCCGGAGCATAAGACGGAAAAAGATGCCTCAGCCATTGTTCTGGATGAGGATTCGGATATAATCTGGAGGAATTTTTCTTTGGGCCGCGTTTCATTCGATGATAAGGCTCCGCATAGTAAAGGTTCCCGCATTTTTCACCGATTGATTCCAGATACGGAGGTTTATATCCGTCAGTTGTCCCGTATTGTTCTCCATACGTTGTATGAGAGTCCTGAAGAATGTATTGTTCCTGTCCACCATTTGCGTTTCATGCTGGAGGATACCGATGGCGTTGCCTGCAAATGGGGAGGAAATGGAGAGGTTGCCATTTCCTGCAGCACGCGCCATATTGAGAGTTTGTTTAAAGATGATGATGCGGCGAAGGTTTATTTTGAAATTCGAGGAGTCTTGTTGCATGAGCTAACCCATGTTTACCAACAGGAACCCCAGGGGATAGGTTCCTATGGAACGAACAGGGAATTTAGAGCATTTATCGAGGGGATGGCTGACGCCGTTCGTATAGCTAACGGGGGATTCCATAGAGGAGCTTACCGTCCTACGGGCGGCAGTTATATGGATGGCTACCTCCATGCAGGTTATTTTTTTGTGTGGCTGCGGGATTATAAAGACCCTGAATTTCTACGCAAATTGAACCGTAGTGCTCTTGAGGTCGTTCCATGGTCGTTTGATGGCGCCGTTAAATATGCTTTGGGCAGCGAGTATCATATTGATGAGTTGTGGCGGGAGTATCAAAGGGTGATGGAAGAGGAGAAATAGAGGCGCTTCATAGTTCAGGAGTTTTGATGGGATATCTAGACAGGAGGCTGGAATAGAAGGAATGGCCGTGGAGAGTGTTCTTAAGGCGTGGGTATTTCTCGTTTACCATTTTTGAAAAGCAAGGTCTGAGTGGCCCGGCAGAAAGACAGGATGCCTCATGCTTCGCAGTATTTGAATCCTGGGCGGGACAGGGTGCCTTGGACAGAGGGATGGGAAACGGTGAGGAGGAGCGAAGCTCCCATGCTGCATGCTGGAAACGGGAGGCAGGGATATTCTTTCGGCTGGACAAACGGAGGGACGGAAGACATTCTAGGCGTTCCATGGAGGGCATACGCTATTACAACCGCTATACGGGCAGGGAGGAACGGGAGCAGGTACCGGGGGAGAAGTATATGCAATGGATTTACGGCACTGCTTCGGGGAAGGCGGCACTGCATGTCCTGATTAAACGCGGCGTTTTTTCCCGTTTGCTGGGTTGGTTGAAGAATCGCCCTTCCAGCGCCCGCTCCATTCCCTCCTTTGTGGAGGAGTACGGCATTAATATGGAAGATTCTCTCAAGGGAGTGGGGGAGTTCAGGCATTTCAACGATTTTTTCTACCGCCGCCTGAAACCGGGAGCTCGCCCTTTGGCCGGCGGGGAGGATACGGCCGTTTTTCCTGCGGATGCCCGGCACATGGGTTGGGAACGCGCCGACCGAATTAAAAACGTTTTCGTGAAAGGGCAGCGTTTTGACCTGCCTTCCCTTCTGGGGAGCGACACCCTGGCTGAGCGGTATGCGGCCGGCGCCGTCGTCTTGTCGCGCCTGTGCCCTACGGATTACCACCGGTTTCATTTTCCGGTGTCCGGGGTGCCCGGGCCCTGGACGAAGCTGGGAGGCCCGCTGGCAAGCGTATCTCCGTATTGCCTGCGCGGCCGTCTGGCGTGGCTATGGACTAATAAAAGGAATTTGACCCTGATCCGGTCAGAGTTGTGGGGAGAGGTCGCCATGCTGGAGGTGGGAGCTACCGGAGTTGGGTTGATTGAAGAGACGTATGTTCCGGGTGTTTTCTCCGCAAGAGGGGCGGAGAAGGGGTATTTTGCCTTTGGAGGCTCCACGGTAATGTGCTTTTTTGAACCGGGAAGAGTCAGTTTGGCTTCCGATTTGTTGGAAAAGACGGAAGAAGGCCTGGAGCTGTTTGCCCGGCAGGGAGACATGATGGGCACGGCAGCGACATAGCCTCCGGGCTGGCGTGCCTGTCCTGCAATGTTTTGAGTAGGGCTCTTTCCTGGAGCCTGATGACGGAATGCCGGGGATGGATTCCGGCGTTTCAGGGCGGATTTTCGGATTTTTGATTTTCCGAAGTGCCAGGCGGGTTATTTCATTTTCGCAATGGCGCGGGCCATATCCGGAGCCTTGAAGGTAGAGGAGCCTGCCACCAGCACATCCGCTCCGGCCAGAGCGCATTGAGCGGCATTGTTTTGGCCAATTCCTCCATCCATTTGAATGAGGAAGGAGGCGCGGTTTTCCGTGCGCCATTCGGCGGCTTTTTCCACCTTGTCCAATACGGAAGGCATGAAGGACTGGCCGCCGAAGCCAGGCACTACGGACATGACCAGCAGCAGGTCTATTTCCGCCAGGTAAGGTTCTACGGCTTCAAAGGGTGTGGCCGGGTTGAGAGCCAGGCCGTTTTTTACTCCGGCTTCCCGGATTCGCCCGAGTGTGTTGCGAATGTAGTAGGAGTCTCCCAGTTCCACGTGAAAGCAGATGAGGTTCACACCTGCCCTGACGAAGCGGTCAAAGTAGTGGTCCGGCCGTTCTATCATCAGGTGGGCATCCAGAAAGCGGTTCGGCCCCACCGCTTTTCTGACGGCGGCGCAGATTTCCGGGCCAAAGGAGATGTTGTCCACAAAGTGGCCGTCCATGATGTCCAGATGCAGCCAGTCGGCACCGGAGTCAAAGGCTCGCCGCGCTTCCTCTCCAATGCGGGAGAAATCAGCGGCCAGCAGGGACGGGGAGATTATGGTCATGGCTGAGGGAGGCTTTTCGGGATGTCAGTTGGCTACAATGTTGACGAGGCGGCCGGGTACGACAATTACCTTGCGCACAGTGACGCCGTCCAGGAAGGTTTTCACCTTGGCGGAAGCCAGGGCCTGTTTTTCCAGTTCTTCCCGGGAGATGTCCTTGGGCACTTCCAGTTTGTCCCTCAGCTTGCCGTTCACCTGGATGACCATGGGAACGGTATTTTCCTCCAGCAGGGCTTCCTCCCATTCAGGCCAGCTTTTCTGGCAAAGCTGCGTCTGGGCCAGAGCCGGGAAGGTTGTTTGCAGGCGGCTGTGTATTTCTTCCGTAAGGTGGGGGGCAAAGGGATTCAGCAGGGTCAGGAAAGCATCATAGTCCTGAACGTCCACCACATCCGCGGAGGTCATGGCATTGGTGCATTCCATCATTTTCGCGATGGCGGTGTTGAAGGACATGCCATTGATGTCCTCCGTCACTTTTTTAATGGTTTTGTGCAATTCCTTGCGTACGGCAAGCACCCCGGCTTCCGGAGCGTTCTCCACCAGTTTGGAGTTGATTTCCCATTCTCCTTCCTGATTTTCCCGGAAGGCCACGCGCCAGACGCGGGCCAGGAAGCGGGAAATGCCTTCCACACCTTTGGTTGCCCAGGGTTTCACGTCCTTGAGAGGGCCCATGAACATTTCATATAACCGCAGGGAGTCCGCGCCATATTCGCGGACGATGTCGTCCGGATTGACGACGTTGCCGCGGGATTTGGACATTTTCTGGCCGTCTTCCCCTAGGATGAGCCCCTGGTTGACGAGTTTCTGGAAGGGTTCATTGGTGCTGAGGTAGCCTAGGTCAAAGAGTACCTTGTGCCAGAAGCGGGCATAGAGAAGGTGGAGCACGGCGTGTTCCGTGCCGCCCACGTACAGGTCCACGCCTCCGGGGGAGCCGACGGAGCCCATCCAGTATTGTTCCGCTTCCCGGCTGACGAAGCGTTCCGTGTTGGCCGGATCCAGGTAACGCAGGTAGTACCAGCAGGAGCCAGCCCATTGGGGCATGGTGTTTGTTTCCCGGTGGGCTGTGGGCGTGTAGGCTATCCATTCCGCAGCCTTGACCAGCGGGCCGCGGGGGTCTCCCGTGGGGGCGAAGTCGTCCAGATCCGGCTGGAGTACGGGGAGTTCGCTTTCCGGCAGGGCGCGGTGGCGACCGTTTTCCCATACGATGGGGAATGGTTCCCCCCAGTAACGCTGGCGGGAGAAGAGCCAGTCGCGCAGCTTGTAGTTTACTTTGCGGCGTCCCTTGCCGTTTTCTTCCAGCCAGAGGATCATTTTTTCCTTGGCTTCCGGAGTAGGCAGCCCGGTCAGGAAGCCGGAGTTCACGCTGGAACCTTCATAACCGCAGAAGCCGCGCCAGTCCGTGTCTTCACTGGGCGGCTGAACTACCTGGAGTATGGGCAGGCCGAAGACCTGGGCAAAGGCGAAGTCGCGTTCGTCATGGGCGGGGACGGCCATGATGGCTCCGGTTCCGTAACCCATCAGCACATAGTCCGCGATCCAGACGGGAATTTGTTTTCCATTGACCGGATTGACGGCATAGGCTCCGGTGAAGACCCCTGTTTTTTCCTTGGAGAGGTCCGTGCGTTCCAGGTCGCTTTTGGAGGCGCACTGGGCGCGGTATTGTTCCACAGCATGTTTCTGTTCCGGCGTGGTGACGGTATCTACCAGAGGGTGCTCCGGGGAAAGAACCATGTAGGTGGCTCCAAAGAGGGTGTCCGGCCTGGTGGTGTAAACAGTGATCGTTTCTCCGTCCAAGGTGAAGTCCACTTCCGCACCTTCCGATTTGCCTATCCAGTTGCGCTGAAGCAGTTTAATGGATTCCGGCCAGTCCAGGGGCTCCAGCTCGTCAATGAGGCGTTCCGCGTAGTCCGTGATGCGCAGCATCCACTGGCGCAGGGGGCGGCGTTCCACGCGGTGTCCCTTGGATTTCCATTCCTCCACTTCCTCATTGGCAAGGACGGTCCCCAGGTCCGGGGACCAGTTGACGGCAGCTTCCGCTACGTAGGCCAGCCGGCGCTGGTCGATTTCTTCCCGGCTCAATCCCTGTTCCTCCAGTTCGGAAACGGGGCGCGCCTTTTTCAGTTCCTTGTTGTAGTAGGAGTTGTAAAGCTGGAGGAATATCCACTGGGTCCAACGGACGTATTCATGGTCCGTTGTTGCTATTTCCCGGTCCCAGTCGTAAGAGAACCCCAGCATTTTGAGCTGGCGGCGGAAGTTGTCTATATTCCGGAAGGTAGTGACGGAGGGGTGCTGTCCGGTTTTAATGGCGTATTGTTCCGCCGGAAGGCCGAAGGAGTCCCACCCCATGGGATGGAGCACGTTGAAGCCGTTCATGCGTTTGAAACGCGCTACAATATCCGTGGCGGTGTACCCTTCCGGATGACCCACATGCAGGCCCGCCCCGCTGGGGTAGGGGAACATGTCCAGCACGTAGTATTTGGGTTTGGACGCATCAAAGCCTTCTTCTCCGGGGTTGTTTACTTTAAAGGTTTTCCTCTCGTCCCAGATCTGTTGCCATTTAGGTTCAAAAACGTCAAAGGGATATGGTTTCTTGCGCTCGGACATGACGGGAGGGAATGTATACTCCGCCCGCGGGGCAATCAAGCCTAAACCCGGCGGAATGCAGGCGCTTCCAATGCTCCGGGGGCATGATGCCGTTTTTCGGAAAAAAGGGGAAAGGTAAGAAGACGTTTGCGCGTATTCCTTGACTGAAAGGTTTTTGTTGATTGCGACCATGAAGTTTACTTCCTGTATTATGTCCGCCGTCTGCGGAGCATTGTTCCTGTTTGCCGGGGCATCCGCTCTGGGCAATGGTTCCAACACTGTTTCCGGAAAGAAGCCCAATATCATCGTTTTCCTGGTAGATGACATGGGATGGCAGGATACTTCCCACCCGTTCTGGTCCGACAGCCAGGGCAACCCGAAGAAAACCTTTTTGAACAGGCGCTACCGGACGCCGAATATGGAGAAGCTGGCTTCCCAGGGCATGACGTTTACGGATGCATATGCCCATCCCCTTTGCACTCCTTCCCGGGTGAGCCTGATGTCCGGCATGAATCCGGCGCGGCACCGCGTGACCTGCTGGGTACGGGAACAGAACGGGACGACGGACGCCAACAGCAGGAGCCTCCGGCCTCCGGACTGGGCGTTGAACGGCCTTCAGCCTATAGGCACTCCCGCCAGGGGAACGACAAAACGCCCCATTTCCGGGGAGGATATGCGCTATCACATGACGCGTCCTTTTGCCACGGCGGCTACACTGCCGGAGATGCTGAAGAAGTGCGGTTATGTTACCGTCCATTGCGGGAAGGCCCATTTCGGCACGCAGGGAACTCCGGGTTCCAATCCGTTGAATATGGGATTTGATTATAATATCGCAGGTACGGAGATCGGCCATCCGGCGGATTACCGCGGTTCCAGGCATTACGGAAAGGGGTTTAACCATGTGCGCGGACTGGATGAGAATAATTATTACCAGGACGATGTATTTTTGACGGAGGCCCTGACGCGGGAGGCCATTAAACGCCTGGAAGCCATCAGGACCAATCCCAGGGAGGCTGGCAAGCCCTTTTATCTGTACATGGCCCATTACGCTTTGCATTCTCCGCTGGATGAGCGCGCTTACGACAAGAGGTTTGCGGATGCCTACAAAAACCCGGAGGACGGCCACAAGTGGTCCCGGACGGAGAAACATTATTCCGGGCTGATCGAGGGGATGGACAAAAGCCTGGGGGATATCATGAAGTATCTCAGGGAACATCATCTGGAAAAAAATACCGTACTGGTGTTTATGTCGGATAACGGAGGCCTGGCCATCTCCGGCAGACTGGGCAATGAAGAGGCCAATTACCCTCTTTCCTTCGGCAAGGGGTCATGCATGGAAGGCGGTATCCGGGAGCCTATGATTGTTTCCTGGCCGGGCGTGACGAAGGGCGGTTCAAGGTGTGCCGTCCCGGTGGTTATTGACGATTTTTTCCCAACTCTTCTGGATATCGCCGGATGCCGGAACGTAGAAGTTCCGCAGAAGCTTGACGGCTTAAGCCTGGTTCCTTTGCTCAAAGGCGGCCGGTTTCCTGAAGACCGCCCCCTTTTGTTCCACCAGCCGAATAATTGGGGGGAAGGCAGCCGGCAGGCGCCTCAGTATACTTCTTCCACCGCATTGCGCCAGGGGGATTGGAAATTGATTTACCGCCACCTGACCCAGAGCTTTGAGCTGTACCATTTAAGGAAAGATATCGGCGAGAAGGAAAATCTGGCTTCCAGGGAGCCGCGGAAAACCAGGGAAATGGCTGTTGTCATGGGCAGGTTGCTCCGGGAGAGGAAGGCGCAGATGCCAACCTATAAGAAGGACAATGAGCTGGGCGCTCCTGCCGGGAGTTCCGTTCCGTGGCCCGACCAGGTGAAGGGGAATGGTTTTTGATGATCCGCAATAACGTTTTTCCAAAGTTTTTTCATAACCCCCGGCAGGATTCACATCCCGCCGGGCGGACCGGGTCGAGGCTGGGGTGCCCTCACTTCTTTTTCCAGTAGTTTTTTCTGTCCGGTATAGGAATGGTGTGTGTTTTCTTTTCCGGATGCAGGATCATCGTTTTTCGTGAATGAAGGCCTCAGCTTTTTTCGGAGCAAGGGGAGGAATGAGCAAGGGAACTGGTTCGGGAGGGATAAAAAACGCCCCGACGGATATGGCGTCGGGGCGTGACAAGGGTCAAATAACGAAGTTCCCTGAAAGGGAGGGTTTAAAAATCATCGGTGACAGCGGCATCATCCGTTGTCGTGGTATCTTCGCTTTCAGCAGCGCTGTCCGCAGAGGGTTCCTCTTCCGTTCCGGCAGTATCGTCGGCAGGAGTTTCTTCCGTAGCGCCTGGTTCAGAAACGGACGTTGCTGCGGATTTGGCAGCGGGCGCTGCGGACGGAGCAGCTCCCTTGGGCGGAACAACGACTTTCATGGCCGGAGGGGCGGGAACGGGAGTTTCCAGACCGTCAGCCTTGCGGGTGCTGACGCGGAGTCCGTCAGCATAAGCCAGGTTTTTCAGGATGGCATAGCCCAGGGCGGGAGCCCGGTCCGTCGTGTTGACCAGCATCTTGAAGTGGTTGTTGACGGACATCTTGCGGGCGTCCTTGCCATTGCGGAAGGGAATGATGCCTGTCATGTTGCCGTCATTGTCAATGCAGATCGCCCAGAAAGAGCGGTCTACCTGGATGAAGTACTGCGGGCGGATGTAGTCCATCGTTTTCCATTCAGCGCCTTTGATGTATTCCTCCATGGCGCGGCGCGCATTGGCCGGCATGCTGCCCCAGTCAGCGTAAACCCGGGAGGTCAGCGTTTCACGGCCATTGTAGCCGTGCACGGATACGTGCTGGGCAGTAGCAAATTGACGGGCATAGCTCTCGGGAGAGGCAGGTTGGCAAGAGCTGGTGAAGAGCGCTGCTCCGGCGGTCAGGATGCAGGCTGCTGCAGTAGTGAAGGGATGAATGTTAGTCATGGCAATCGCAATGGTTACGTTATAAAAGAGGAAAATACATCCCATTTCAAGGAAAAGAATGCAGGAGGTACCGTTTTGTGCCGTTTTTTGACGTTTCCGTTTGATGCGGGGGGCTGGCGGGAGTGGGGAAGGCGTTCTCATGCCCGTCTCGCAGGTATGATGGTAAATTACTAAAATTTTTCTCGCAAATCGTTCTGAATCGCTTAGGTTGTCGTTGCTTTATGTCCGCCTTTATCATCAGCCTGCCGGCCCTGGAACGCAACGCTCTTATCCTGAGGGATGTGGCGGATGCCGCAGGGTGCCGCATCGCTCTGGCGCTGAAGGGGTTTTCCTGCTGGCCCTGTTTTGAGGCCCTGTCCCCCTGGCTGGACGGCTGCTGCGCTTCCGGCCTGTGGGAGGCGCGGCTGGCCCGGCGCAGGTTCGGGAAGCATGTGCTGACTTATTCTCCCGGCCATGCCCCGGAGGAAATAGCGGAGCTGGCGGAGATTTCCAGCCATCTTGATTTTAACAGCCTGACGCAGTGGAGCCGTTTCCGGGAGGAAGTGATGCGGCATCCCCGCTTTGTTTCCGGTGAATTGAAATGCGGCTTGCGCGTCAATCCCCAATGTTCCACCGGGCATACGCCCATATATGACCCCTGTGCCCCCGGTTCCCGCCTGGGCGTGACGCCGGACATGATGCAGGGGGCGGACCTGTCCGGCATTTCCGGTCTTCATTTTCATACTTTATGCGAACAGGGAGCGGATGACCTGGCGGTAACGATGGATGCGGTGGAACGCCACTTCGGCCATCTTTTGAGCCGCCCGGAGATTTCCTGGCTGAATATGGGAGGAGGTCATTGGATTACCAAACCCGACTATGACCGGAAGCTGCTGGCGGCACTTATCCGCCGCATCCGCGAACGCTACGGCGTGGAAGTATGGCTGGAACCGGGAGAGGCCGCTGCCATTCATACCGGGGTGCTGCGGTGCCGGGTGCTGGACCTTTTTTCCGCGGAGGGGGTGAATCATGCCATTCTGGATGTTTCCGCATCCGCCCACATGCCGGATACGCTGGAAATGCCTTATCGGCCGGATGTGTTCCAGATTGCAGGAGACGCTTCCCTCCGTTCCGCGCAGCAGCCCGCCGTACGGTTGGAAGGGGAGAGCTATGCGCTGGCGGGGAAGGCCGGGGAAAAAGCTTATACGTACCGGCTGGGCGCCCCCACGTGCCTGGCGGGAGACCGGCTTGGAGATTATTCCTTCGCGGAGCCCCTGGCGGTAGGTGACGAACTTGTGTTTGACGATATGGCGCATTATACGATGGTGAAGACTACGTTTTTCAATGGCGTGCGCCATCCGGACATCGCCGTTCAGAGAAAAGACGGTTCCGTGGAGACGGTGCGCCGTTTTTCCTATGAAGATTTTGAGGCCCGCCTGGGCTAGAATATTTGACCAGACAGATTGACATGGCAGCAGCTAAAGAAGGCATCAAGCAGAAAGTCCGCGGGTGGAGTCACCATGATTCCGCAGATTTGTACGGCATTGACGATTGGGGGAACGGTTATTTCCGCATCAGCAAAAAGGGAGAGGTTACCGTACGCCTGAATGACGAGGATGGAGGAAAGAAGGATGTCAGCCTGTGCGATCTGCTGGAGGGGCTGAAGGAGCGCGGGACTACCGTTCCCGTTCTGTTCCGGTTCCGGGATTTGCTGCGCAGCCGTATTGCGGAGCTGAACGACAGTTTCCGGAAAGCAATCAAGGAGGCGGGGTACCAGGGTAAGTACCAGGGCGTTTACCCCATCAAGGTGAACCAGCAGCGCCAGGTGGTGGAGGAGATTGCGGAGTTCGGCACCAAGTATGATTACGGTCTGGAGGCCGGTTCCAAGCCGGAGCTGATAGCCGCCATGGCCCATATGCACAATCCGAATGCCTATCTGATTTGCAACGGGTACAAGGATGACGAGTTTATTGACCTGGCGTTGACGGCCCAGAAGATGGGGCTGAATATTTTTATTGTGCTGGAAATGCCTTCCGAGCTGGACGTTATTCTGGAGCGTGCCAGAAGGATGGATATCCGCCCTAATCTGGGCGTGCGCGTCAAGCTGGCGGCCAAGGGGTCCGGTTTATGGCAGGAATCCGCGGGGGATAAGTCCGTTTTCGGGTTGAACGCAGCCCAGGTGGTGGATGTGGTGGATAAGCTGAAGCAGGTGGATGCGCTGGATTGCCTGAAGCTGCTCCATTATCATCAGGGGTCCCAGATTCCAAATATTTCCGTGGTGCGCGAGGGGCTGACGGAGGCGGTCCGCATTTACGTGGACCTGGTGAAGGAGGGCGCCCCTCTGGGCACGCTGGACATGGGCGGCGGCCTGGCCGTGGATTATGACGGTTCCAAGACGAATTTCCATTCTTCCTGCAATTATTCCATTGCGGAGTTTGCCCGTGACGTGGTGGAGGTTGTGGGAGACATGTGTTCCAAGTACGGGGTTCCCCATCCCACGCTGGTGACGGAGTCCGGACGGGCCGTAGTGGCCTATTATTCCGTGCTGGTGTTCAACGTGCTGGATGTGACGAGCGCGCCGGGCGAGGAACCTCCGCCCGAGCTTCCGGATGACGCTCCGGAGCTGTTGAAGGCTTTTGCGGACACGGACCGGACGCTGGCCAGGAAGAATATGCAGGAGTGCTATAATGACGCCTGCTATTACCGGGACCAGTTGAGAGCCCAGTTTTTTTACGGGAACGCCACCCTACGGCAGCGCGGGCTGGGAGAGGCTTATTATTGGCATATCCTGAGCCGCATTTCCCGCATGCTGGCGGAGATGGAGACCATTCCGGAGGATCTCAGGGAGCTTTCCTGCTCCATGGTGGACTTTTATTACGGCAATTTTTCACTGTTCCAGTCTCTTCCGGATTCCTGGGCCATCCGCCAGCTTTTCCCCGTGATGCCTCTGCACCGTTTGAATGAACGGCCCACGAATAAGGCCGTGCTGGCAGACATCACGTGCGATTGCGACGGAAAGATAGACCATTTCATTGACCGTGAGGACGTGGCAACCGCCCTCCCCCTGCATGCCATCAAACCCGGCGAGGACGATTATTACATAGGCGTATTCCTGGTAGGAGCCTATCAGGAGACCTTGGGGGATTTGCATAACCTGCTGGGAGATACGAATGTGGTTGGCGTGCATCTGGAAGGCGGCCGCCCCGTTTATACCCATGAAGTGGAGGGCGATACGGTGTCCGATGTCCTTTCCTACGTGGAGTATGATCCCAAGGAGTTGATCAACAAGTTCCGCACGTTTGCGGAGCAAGCCGTAGCCGAGGGGAAAATATCTCCGTCCGAACGCCGGAGAGCCTTGGAAGTGTTCCGTTCCGGATTGAATGGATACACTTATTACGAACTGTAGGAAACGGTCTTGTCTTTTGCTTCAACAGGGAGCGTTTGTCCCGTGCCGGCGCGTTTTCCTTTGTTGCGGATCAGGAGACCGGCGGTTCTTCCGGCGGTTTCGTTTCTTCAATGACCTTGGCTGGCGTCAGGGCCCAGAAGCGCGTGGCCGTTTGCGGAGAGATGCCTTTCATGTTCAAGTACCGTGTGCGGAGCAGGGAGGAGGAGCGGTGCCCCATTTCCATTTGCAACAGGTTGTAGTCCTTGAAGTGCTTGGCGTGGTAGCTGGCGTAGGTGTGCCGCAGGCAGTCCGGCACCCATGATTTTTTTCTTCCTCCCCAGCCGGCTTTTTTCCGGATTTTGCGCCACTTGATTGTCCACCCTTTCGGGCAGATGGGAGTTCCGAGTCCGGGTTTGGTCCTGTCACGGCAGAATTTGAGCCATTTGGCGAGCACGGGCAGGATGGTGACGTGCCTGGCGCCTCCGGTTTTGGTATGCTTGGAGTTCAGAATGATACAGCCGTCGCGGAGAGCGATGTTTTCCCAGAGCAGGCGTTCCACTTCCTGCGGGCGGATTCCTGCAAAGATCATCAGCGCCGCTCCGGCTGCGCAGCTTCCGTCAAATTCTTCCATGGCTGCCTTGAGAAGCTGAGTTATTTCCTTCAGCGTCAGAGCGGGGATTTCCTGTTCCTGCAGAAAAGGCGTGTCTACGCGGAGGATGGGATTCTCGTCACACCATCCGCGTTTGACGGAGAACGAGAAAATTCCGCTCAAGATGAGCCTCGCTTTGTGCCTCTGCCGGGATGTGGTAAAGGTATTCATCAGGATGTTCTGGCATTCCTCCACGCTCAGGCTGCGCAGGGAGGTGTGTTCCAGTTCCGGATTGCTCTTTTTAAGCTTGTGGATGATGCTCCTGATGTCCGTCAGCGTCCGGGGACGGCGGTGGCTTTTGGAACGCAGGCATTCCACGGCCGCCGTGCCGAAACTGACGGTTTGATGTTTGTTTTTAATGGCGTTCAATCCCAGGGAGACGACTTCCCGGCACCGGGTAATGGTACAGATTTCATCTCCAAGGGCTTCCTTGATTTCCAATACCAGCCTTGCAGCCTGGATCAGGGTGACTGATTCCCCCTCCAGAAGTGCGGCTCCGACATATTTCAATTTGTTTGTATTCGGTGCTTTTTTCATGTTCATTTCTCGTGTTTGTCCAAACACGGTTTTAATGAAAAAGGCTATCCTTATAATGAGGAAAACTTATGCTTTCCACTAGAAAACGCGTAACCGTCAAGGATATGTTGTTACTTATGTTTTCTTTGAACCGGCCGGAAAATCAAAGTTTCTGATGGTGCAGGAACCGAAAATGTTAGAAAGCGCGGCTCCCTGTGCTGAATGTCAAGATGGACGTGACTTGTCCGGCATGAGTATATTTCTGTCGGAAGAGGGGTAAAGGAACGGCCGGATGAAAGTATTTTACATGGCCGGACGTATGGGATATACTGTTTCACTGTATCATGAATATCAGAATTCATTCTTTCAACGTATCATGTGCCGGCCTTTGCTGCGTATTGGGGTCTTTTTTCGCGGCGGACGCCCGTGAGATTTATCCCCTGAACGGTTCCTGGGATTTCAGTTTTAACGGGAAGCCTGCTGAAAAAGTGACGGTGCCCCATACATGGAACGCAGAGGATGCCGCCAATGGTGCTCAGGGGAAGCGGGAAGACGCCAAATCCGTCAACAGTGACGCCTACCGCCGCGGGCCGGCCGTTTATTCGCGCACGCTTCCGGTGGAGCCCAGGCCGGGCAAGAGGTATTTCATCCGCGGCGGGGGAGCCAGCATTGTTTCCGAGGTTTCCGTCAATGGGAAGCCTGCCGGCAGCCATGAGGGGGCGTTTACGGCTTTCTGTTATGAAATAACGCCCCTTTTGAAAAAAGGCTCCAATACGATTTCCGTTCTGGTGGACAACACGCAGCGTAATCATATCGCCCCCCAGCGCGGGGATTTTTCCATGTTCGGCGGGCTGTACCGGCCCATTGAACTGATTGAGACGGACGGTGTCTGCATTGATCCTCTTTTTTATGCTTCTCCCGGCGTTTTCATCACCACAAAGTCTTTAAGCAAATCCAAGGCCGAGGTGGAAGTGAAGACCCTTCTCAATTCGGACGGAAAGGCCGGGGATGTGGATGTTGCCGTGGAAATCCTGGACATGAAGGGCAGGAAGGTAGCCGGGAAGACGGTAAAGGCCGCCGCCGGGGAAAAGAATAGGCTGGAGGTTCCCGTAACGCTGGCAATCGCCAATCCCATACTCTGGAACGGAGTGAAGAATCCTTACCTGTACCAGGTGAAAACTTCCATCAGGACGGCAGATGGCCAGACGGATGAGCTGGTGCAGCCGCTGGGCCTGAGGACGGTTTCCGTCAATCCCAAGGAAGGTTTTGTCCTGAACGGAAAGACCATGCAGATCAAGGGGGTCAGCCGCCATCAGGATATGAAGGGGAAGGGGTGGGCCCTTTCCCCGGAAGATGAGGCGCGGGATATCAGGCTGATTGCGGATATGGGGGCGGATGGGGTTAGAACGGGCCACTATCCCGCATCCACCAATATTTACGACCTGTGCGACAAGGCGGGGCTGATTGTCTGGTCCGAGGTCCCCAATGTCAACCTGGTGTGGGATACGCCGGAGTTCCGGGAGAATAACCGCCTCCAGGCCCGGGAGATGATTTTCCAGCATTGGAATCATCCCTCCATTTGCATGTGGGGAATTTTCAATGAAATCGGACACCAGCCCGAGGCTGCCACGAGAGGAGTGGACATGGAAGCTGAGTTGACGGAATTGAACAAGTTCGTGAAGGAGACAGATCCCTCCCGCATGACCGTGGGGGCCAGCAACCAGGCGGGCCGCAGAAAACTGAACAATATTCCTGACCACATCGCATTCAATACGTATCCCGGCTGGTACGGAGGAGGGCCCGAAACCATGAAGGGCAACCTGAACGGCTACATCCGCGACTATGGCGGCAAGATGGGCATTGCCGTCAGTGAGTATGGTCACGGCGCCAGCGCGGGCATGCATGAGAATCCGGCCAAAAGGCCGTCTCCCACCGGATTCTGGCATCCGGAGGAATGGCAGTCCCATGCGCATGAGATCAATTACAGGTGCATCAGGGAAAGGCCGGAGGTGTGGGGGGCCTTTGTCTGGAACATGTTTGACTTCGGTTCCTCTTCCCGTTTTGAGGGGGAAAGCCCCGGCATTAACGACAAGGGGCTGGTGACCTATGACCGCAAGACGCCCAAGGACGCCTATTTTTTCTACAGGGCCAACTGGAGCCCCCGTCCTACCGTATACATCACATCCCGCAGGTTTGCGGAACGTACGGAAAAAACGGTGCCCGTGAAGGTTTACAGCAATGGTTCCGTGGTGAAGCTGAGCGTCAACGGGAAGCCCGTTGGGAGTGTCAAACCGGATGATTTGAAGCGCGCCGTCTGGCCGGAAGTGACTCTCAAGCCCGGCCTCAACACTATTACGGCCACGGCTTCCATAGGAGGGAAAACGTACACGGATTCCTGCAAGTGGACGTTGAACCCTGCCGGAGGTGACGGGAAGAAGGATTCAGAGCGTTATCAGGATCCGTCCCTGAAAAAGTATAAGTAAGCAATTCCATATTCATTCCGAGATGAAGACGGTTCGCGCGTTTCTGTTTTCCGTGATGTGTCTGGCTCCGGCTCTTCCCCTGCTGGGGGACGTTCCGGATTGGGAAAATGAAGAGGTGACGGGAATCAATAAGGAGGCTCCCCGAGCCTCCGTTTTTCCAGCATCAGATAAAACTTTGAGCTTGAACGGGGATTGGAAGTTCAAATTTTCCATGACTCCGGACGAGAGGCCTGCCGATTTCTTCAATCCCTCTTATTCCGTTTCCGGATGGGATACGGTCAAGGTTCCTTCCAACTGGCAGCTTTACGGTTATGGAACGGCCATTTACACGAATGTTCCCTATCCATTCAAGCCGAATCCTCCCAAGGTAATGGGGGAACCGCCCAAGAACTGGCCGGCGTACAGGGAGCGTAATTCCGTGGGTTCCTACCGCCGGGATTTCAATTTGCCCGTTTCCTGGAAGGGAGAACAGGTGATGATCCGGTTTGACGGGGTGGAGTCCGCCTTTTATGTGTGGGTAAATGGCCGTCAAGTCGGCTATTCCGAAGATTCCTATACAGGGGCGGAGTTTGACCTTACTCCCTATGTCAGGCCCGGCAGGAATACGATTGCCGTGGAAGTATACCGCTGGAGCGACGGTTCTTACCTGGAGGACCAGGATTTCCTGCGCCTTTCCGGCATTTTCCGGGACGTGACCCTGTTTGCCCAGCCGCAGACGCACGTGCGTGACCTGTTCCTGAAGGCCGGACTGGACAGGGAGGATTACACAACCGGGGTACTGGACGGAACGTTCACCATCCGCAATTCCGGTAAAAAGGATATTCCCGCCGGCATGAAGCTGAATTATTCCATCGACGGGATTTCCACCAAATTGAACTGGGAGGGCAGGAACGGTTCCGGCCGCGTGCAGACGGACAACAGGGGAAGGCTGGATTCCGGAACGCTGGAGGTTCCCTCCATTCCCTCCGGAGGCGAGGTGCAGATTTCCCTGAACAGGAAATTTCCCGGTGTGAAGCCATGGACGGCGGAAACGCCCAACCTGTACAGGGTGACTTATTCTCTGAATGGAAAGGATACCCGTTCCGTCAATATCGGGTTCCGTTCCGTGGAGATTGCGGATAACGGCGCCGTGCTGATTAACGGCAGAGCCGTCAAGTTCAAGGGTGTCAACCGCCATGAAGCCCATCCCGATTACGGGCGCGCCATTCCGCGGGAAGTGATGGAAAAGGACGTGCAGATTATCAAGGCGCATAATATCAATACCGTCCGTTGTTCCCACTATCCCAATCATCCTTATTTTTATGAGTTGTGCGACCGCTACGGCCTGTACGTGATGGACGAAGCCAACTGCGAAGCCCACGGCATCCGCAATAGCAGCATGGATATTTCCCGGAAGCCTTCCTGGAAGAAAGCCCATGTGGAGCGCAATATGAGCATGGTGCATCGTTCCAAGAACCACCCTTCCATTGTTTTCTGGTCCCTGGGCAATGAGTCCGGCAACGGCCCCAATTTTGAGGCGGCAGCGGCGGCTATCAGGGCTTATGACACTACGCGGCCCCTCCATTACTGCGAATTTCCGCACGGCCACAAGGCCGTGGATATGGATTCCGCCATGTATCCGCCCGTGGACCGGGTGGAAAACTGGGGGAAGCAGAAAACTTCCCGCCCCTTTTTCGTGTGCGAATATGCCCACTCCATGGGGAATGCCCTGGGGAATTTCAAGGAGTACATGGATGCCTTCGAGTCTTCCCCGCGCATGGTGGGCGGGGCCATCTGGGATTTCGTGGACCAGTCCCTCCGCGCCAATCCTGCCGGAAACGGCATTTACAAGCCCGCCCCTTTCAAGGGAGTAACACAGGCTTACGGCGGCATGTTCGGAGACAGGCCCAACCAGGCCAATTTCTGCGACAACGGCATTATTCTTGGCAACCGGAACACCACGGCCAAGACGAAAGAGGTGAAGAAAGTATACCAGTACATGGCTTTTGAGCGCAAGGACGGGTCCCTGTCCGTTCGCAACAAATATTTCCATAAGCCTTTGAAAGGTTATACGCTTTATCTGGTATCCCTTGTTCCCGGCGGCGGCCATGCCGTGGAGCGCATGGTTCTGCCGGAGGTTCCCCCCGGCAAATCCGCAACGGTTAATCTGCCTTCAGCCGCTATGCGGACCGGTTCCCTGATGGTTCTGGCGGATGCCCGGTTCAAGCTCCCGGAAGACGTGAAGGAACTTTCCTCCAAGCAACTGGAACATGTGGTGAATGAGTGCGAAGCTTACGAGTGGTTCCCGGCATCTGCAGAGAAGGAGGTTCCCGTGCCTCCCCCGGCGGCGCTGCCTGCTGTTTCCGTGCTCCAGGGGGATTCCGTGGTCGTGCAGGGAAAAGGTTTTTCCGCCTCCTTCAAAAACGGGATGCTTTCCTCCCTCCGGTATGGCGGCCGGGATTTGATTTTGCCCGGCTATCCGGTGGAGCTCCAGGCGTACCGTTCTCCGGTGGATAACGATGCCTGGATCAGGAGCAAGGTTGAAGGGAAAATGAAGATGCAGAATATGAAAGCGGAATATTCCGACGTTAAAGCTGCCGTCATTTCCCCCGGCGTGGCCCGAATCACGGCACAGTTCCGGACGAAAGGTTCCGAGCTTGCCTTTTCCGGGGAAGTCGCGTGGACGGTTTTCGGCAACGGCATTATCAATGCTTCCGTCCGAATGTATCCCTCCGCCAAGGGAGAAGAACTCCTTCGGCTGGGCGTCACTTTCGGGATGCCTGCCGCGTATGACCGGGTAGAGTACCTGGGGCTGGGACCGTGGGATAATTACCGGGACCGCCGCACGAGCTGCTGGAAGGACATTTTCCGCACTTCCGTGGACGATATGTTTTTTGCTTATTCCCGGCCCCAGGATATGGGCAACCGCATGGAAACGGACTGGATAGCCTTGTCCAAACCCCAGGAGGACCAGGCTCTGTGGGTGGGGGCCGCCTCTCCCAGGGCTCCGCTGGAGGTTTCCGTCCTGCGTTATACGCCGAAGGAGCTTAACGATGCCAGGAGCCTGGACAGGCTGCCGGAGAAAAATAAAGTGATTGTGAATCTGGATGCTTTCCAGATGGGGCTGGGCGGCTCTTCCTGCGGGCCCCGTCCGCTGGTCAAGTACCAGACATTGAGCGGGGCCACAGCCCTGGGGTTTGTGCTGGCTCCCTCATCCGCCCTGCTGAATCTGGCGCGCACGGGGCTGGCCGTTCCCCATTCCCCTGTCATTGAACGGGATGGGGACGGCATGGTCAGTCTGACTTCCTCTACGCCCGAGGCGGAGATAAAGTATTCCGTCAACAAGGGGCCGGAAAAAACGTACCGGAATCCCTTCAAACTTCCCGAAGGGGAAGTGAGGGCCTGGGCTGCCTCCATGAAGTCCGGCAAGGTTCCTTCCACGTCTCCCGGAGAGAGGAAATTCCCCCTCGTCAAGGGGCAGGGCGAATGGAAAATTCTAAGCGCTTCTTCGGAAGAGCCGGATACCGGTTTCGCCCATTTTGCCATTGACGGGAATCCGGATACCTATTGGCATACGTCCTATACGAACGGCCTGCCGGGGTTCCCCCACTCCATTGCCGTGGATATGGGAACCAGAATGAAGTTTACCGGATTTATCTACACGCCCAGAATGGACAAGGACAAGGGCCTCATCAGCCAGTACACGTTTTCCGTTTCCGATGACGGTCGGAATTGGAGGGAAGTGAAAAAAGGCCAGTTCTCCTACCACTATATCCGGAAGGATCCGGCTGTTCAGCGCATCGACTTCGGCAGGCCTGTGGAGGCCCGCTACTTCAAGCTTGACGCCCGGTCTCCGGTGAGGGGCGGGGAACAGAGTGCCACCGTTGCGGAGCTGAATATCATTACCCAATAACGGAGCGGCAGGCGTTTTGCACTGCTTCCCGGATGGAGAAGTTTTCCAGCCGTGCGCCCTTTCCTGGGTGCACGGCTTGTTGTTGCGGGCTTTTCAGGGTGCGGAAATGTTTTTTTAATGAAAGAAAGAACATGGCGGAATGGTAACATACGCATGCGCAAGATGATGGCCTGCATGCTGGGCGCTGCCCTGTGTTTTTCCATGGCCGGAGCGGAAACAGGCGTTTCCTCTGCGGAAAAAGCTTCACCCCTGTTCGGGAGGATGATCTGGAATCGCGGCTGGGAGTTCCGGTTTGAGGACGAGCCCGGAAAGAGCGGCTGGCAGACGGTTCATCTGCCCCATACGTTCAGTCTGCCCTACTTTATGTCCGATTCCTTTTACACGGGGTTCGGCTCCTACCGCAAGAAGCTTGTCATGCCGGAGGAATGGCAGGGGAAGAAGGTGTTTCTGGATTGCGGCGCAGCTTTCCAGGTGGCGGAGGTGAAGGTGAATGGGAAGACTGCGGGAAGGCATGAAGGGGGGTATACGGCCTTCCGGTCGGATTTGACGCCTTTCCTGAAGCCCGGCGAGAACTGGGTGGAGGTACGGGTGGATAACCGCTGGAGCCCCCGCATTGCGCCGCGGGCGGGGGAGCATACTTTTTCCGGAGGACTGTACCGGAACGTTCATCTGCACGTGTGTTCTCCCGTGTATTTGCCCGCGCACGGAGTATGGGTTCAGACGCCGGAGGTGACGGCGGCCCGCGGGAAGGTCCGGATTTTGACGGAAGTGAAGAATGATACCGGGACAGTGAGGAAAGTGACGGTGCGGCATACTGTGCGGGAGGAGCAAAGCGGTTGCGTGGTGCTGCGGGGAGAGAAGGGCGCGGAACTGGGGGCCGGGGAAGATTCTCGCGTACAGGCTGACCTGCCTCCTCTGGCTTCTCCCAGGTTGTGGAGCCCTGCGGCCCCCAATATGTACCGTGTGACGACGGAATTGTTGGACGAGAAGGGGAAGGTGCTGGACCGGGTTGAAAATCCCCTGGGTTTCCGTACTCTGGAGCTGACGGCGGACCGGGGCATGCTGATTAACGGGAAACCTGTTTATCTGCAGGGGGCCAATGTGCACCAGGACCACGCCGGGTGGGGGGATGCCGTGACGGACGCCGGGGCCCGCCGTGATGTACGGCTGATGAAGAACGCCGGGTTTAATTTCATCCGCGGCTCCCATTACCCTCATTCCCAGGCTTTTCTGGATGCTTGCGACCGGGAGGGCATGTGCATGCTGAATGAAGGCATTTTCTGGGGAATGGGCGGGTTCAAGGAGCATGACAGATACTGGAATTGCGATGCCTATCCTGCGGAAAAGAAGGACCGTATTGCGTTTGAGGAAAGCTGCATGCGCCAGGTGAGGGAGATGGTGCTTCAATTCCGCAACCATCCTTCCATCGTCATCTGGAGCATCAGCAATGAACCGTTTTTTACCAGGCATGCGCCGGAGGCCAGGGCTTTGTGCAACAGGCTCATTACCTTGGTGAAGGAGTTGGACCCGACGCGCCCCGTGTGCGCCGGGGGCGGGCAGCGCGGAAATTTTGACAAGCTGGGGGACATGGCCGCCTTTAACGGGGACGGCTCCCATGTGAAGACGCCCGGCAGGCCCAGCATGGTGACGGAGTATGGTTCCGTGAGCTGCCGGAGGCCGGGGGCGTATGCGCCGGGCTGGGGGGATATGAAGAAGGATAAGGAAGCGGGGATTTGCTATCCCTGGCGCGTGGGAGAGGCGGTCTGGTGCGGCTTTGACCACGGCAGCATCTGGCCTTCCGGAGGGCGCATGGGCATTGTGGATTACTTCCGCATTCCCAAGCGGGCCTGGTACTGGTACAGGAATGCGTTGAGGAATATTCCTCCTCCGGAGTGGCCTGTGGAGGGGACTCCGGCACAGGTGAAACTGTCCGCGGACAAGAAGGTTATCAGCCCGGCGGACGGCACGGACGACGTGCATGTGACCGTGAAAGTGGCGGACGCCGCCGGAAGGCAGATATCCAATGCCGTGCCGGTGACGCTTACGGTGGTATCGGGACCCGGGGAGTTCCCCACCGGCAAAAGCATTACGTTCACGCCCGGAACGGATATTGATTTGATTGACGGCTGTGCGGCGATTGAGTTTCGGTCTTATTATGCCGGGAAGACGGTGATCAGGGCGTCTTCTCCCGGATTGAAGGGGGATAGCCTCCAAATCGTTTGCCGGAATGCTCCGGCTTACGTAGCGGGCAGGAGCGCGGAAACGCGGGAAAGGCCCTACAAGCGTTTTAGCGCAAAGGAGAGGGATATCCAGCTGGCGCGGTACGGACGGCCCGAATCCGGAGAGAAAGCCAATTTGGCTGTATTAAGGCCCTGTTCCGCTTCCTCCGGATTTCAGGAGGCGATGAAGGCTTCCGACGGTGACGATGTTTCTGCATGGCATCCGTCCGTGGAAGACAAAGCGCCGTGGTGGCAGCTGGACATGGAGTTTGAATTCCGCCTGGACCGGGTGGAGGTGAAGGCAGCCGGAAGCTGGAAGGGGCCGGCTCCCTCGGTTCAGGTCAGCAGGGACGGAAATAGCTGGAAGGACATTAAAGCCGTTTTGCGCAAGGATGGGACGGAGCTGACCGCAATGTGTCCGGAAGGGACCGGCGCCAGGTACGTACGCATCCGTCTGTCTCCGGGGCAGGGAATTGCGGAAGTGGCCGTATGGCCGGCGGATGCGTCATGAGGGGGCCCGTTTTTCCGGAACAGGAGGCTTTTTCCTGTTACTGCGCGTACCGGAGTTTCCGGCGTCCTCTTCCGCCCGCTGGCGGCGCAGTTTGTCCCAATAGGCCAGGCGTTTGTTGATTTCCCGTTCAAAACCCCGTTCCGGCGGCCTGTAGAACTGGCGGCGGGGCATGTTGTCCGGAAAGTAGTTTTGCCCGGAGAAAGCGTCCGGCGCGTCATGATCGTATGCGTAATTCTTTCCATAGCCCAGTTCCTTCATTAGTTTGGTGGGCGCGTTGAGGATGCGTGCCGGGGGCATCAGGGACCCGTATTCCCGTGCCGCTTTCCGTGCCGCTCCCCACGCGGTGTAGGCGCTGTTGGATTTTGGGGCGCAGCCCAGGTAGATAATCAGTTCAGCAATCGCCAGCTCTCCTTCCGGAGAGCCCAGGCGTTCATAGGTGTCCCACGCGGCAATGGCCATTTGAAGTGCGGCAGGGTCCGCCAGACTGATATCCTCCATGGCGAAACGGGTCAGGCGGCGCAGGAGGTAGAGAGGGTCCTCCCCTCCCTCGAGCATGCGTGCGGCCCAGTACAGGGCTGCGTCTGTATCCGACCCCCGCAGGGATTTATGCAGGGCGCTGATGAGATTGTAATGGCCTTCCCGGTCCTTGTCGTAAACCGGGGCTCGCTGCTGGACAATTTTCAGCAGTGCGTCCGTGCCCAGCATTTCATCGGGCTTGCAGAGGTCAAAGACGCTTTCCATCAGGTTAATGAGGTAGCGGCCGTCTCCGTCTGCCAGTTCTATCAGGGTGGCGCGCGCTTCCGGCGCGAGCGGCAGTTCACGCTGAAGAAGGGTTTCCGCCCGTTCAATGATGCTTTCCAGAGCCGGGGCGTCCAGGGAGTGCATGACAAAGACTTTGCAGCGGGAGAGGAGGGCGCTGTTCAGTTCAAAGGAGGGGTTTTCCGTAGTGGCCCCCACCAGCGTAACGGTTCCGTTTTCCACATATGGCAGAAAACCGTCCTGCTGGGCGCGGTTGAACCGATGTATTTCATCCACGAACAGGAGGGTTCCATGGCCGTATTCCCTGCGCCTGGCCGCTTCGTCAAAGGCTTTTCTCAAATCCGCCATGCCGGAGAAGACGGCGGAGAGAGCTGCGAAATGCATGGACGTGCGCGTCGCCAGAATGCGCGCCAGCGTGGTTTTTCCGCAGCCGGGCGGCCCCCATAGGATAAAGCTGGTCATCTTGCCGGAGTCCGCCATGAGCCGGAGAGGTCCTCCTTCCCCCAGCAGATGATCCTGGCCCATGATGTCTTCCAGTGCGGACGGCCTCAGGCGGTCCGCCAGAGGGCGGTCCGCCAAGGCGGAGAACAGGCCCGGGATGTCGTCTTTTTTCATGATGCCCATCATACGCCGCCGGTAAAAGGAAGGCAAGGGGAGCCTGCTGGCATTTCAGGCGGCCCGGCACGACGGCACTTCGTGGAGAGGATGTTGCACCCCGGTTTTGACGGGTGGAAGAGAAGCTGGGGAGAAAAGGAAAGATTCCTGGGAAAAACAGTGTATATTGAACATGATGTTCAGACATGTTTCCCATGTGTTTCTTTTTCTGTTTTCCGGCTTATGCGGCACGGCCGTGAATGCTCAGGATCAGATAATACCCCGGCCCGTGTCCGTGAAGGTGGAGGCCAAGGGGGCGGCAACGCCCGTGAAGCTGGATGAAGGAATGCGCATTATATGCAAGGAGAAGGACGGGGAGTTCCGGCGCCAGGCTCACTTGTTGCAGCAGTTTTTGTCACGCGGAACCGGATTGGCTCTGGACGGGGCTGGCGGTACGGGAATAATCCGCGTTGTGAAGGACGCTGCCCTGAAGCAGTACGGGCCGGAGGCATACCGTTTGGAAGCGGCTCCCGGAAATATCGTCATCAGCGCCGCGACTCCCAAAGGAGTCTATTATGCGGGGCAAAGTCTGGCGCAGATGCTGCCTGCCGCCTTTTTCAACAATGATGCGGACAAAAAGAGCGTAAGTTGGAATGTGGCGGAGAAGCCTTTTTCCATATTGGATTATCCCCGTTTTGCCTGGCGAGCCTTCATGCTGGATGAAGCACGGCATTTTTTTGGAGAGGAGGAGGTGAAGAGGCTGATTGACCAAATGGGGCTCCTGAAAATGAATGTCCTGCACTGGCATTTGTCGGATGATGCCGGATGGCGCATCCAGATTAAAAAATATCCCAAACTGACATCCGTGGGAGGCAAGAGGAGAGATACGGAGATAGAGACGTGGGGAAGCGGCAAGTATGAAGGCAGGCCCCATGAAGGCTTTTATACGCAGGAACAGGTCAGGCGCATTGTCCGGTATGCGGCCGACAGGAATATAACGATTGTTCCTGAAATAGATATTCCGGGCCATTCCGCCGCCGCCATCGTTTCCTATCCGGAGTTGAAATTGTCCGCCAGGCCTCTCGCGGAAGTGCCCGTGAGTTTCAATGACGGAGCGGCGTTTGATCCCACCAGCGAACGTACCTACCAGTTCCTGGGAGACATCATGACAGAGCTGGCTTCCCTCTTTCCCGGAGGTATCATTCACATCGGCGGTGACGAGGTGCGGTACAAAAAGTACTGGGAAGGCGTGCCCCACATTGAGGCGTTCATGAAGAAAAAAGGCATTAAGACTTTTCCCGACCTTCAAATCATGTTTACGAATCGGATTTCCGGCATGCTGGCTGAGAGGGGGCGCCGGATGATGGGGTGGAATGAAATACTGGGGTCCGACGTGCACAATGACGGCGGCCGGGGAGCTGCGCTCGGCAAGCTGGATGCAAATGCTATCATTCATTTCTGGTATGGGTCCGATAAAATTGCCGCCAAGGCGATCAGGGAAGGCCGCCAGGTGGTGAATTCCACTTCCCACATGACTTACATTAACAAAGGATATGACAAGCTCCCTCTGTCCAGGTCCTATTCTTTTGAGCCCGTTTTTGCGGGATTGAACCCGGAGCAGCAGAAGAATGTCATCGGGCTGGGCTGCCAGGTCTGGACGGAATGGATTGCGGACGTGGAGAAACTGCACCGTCATGTATTTCCCCGTATTGCCGCTTATGCGGAGACGGGGTGGACCCGGAAGGAGGATAAGAATTTTCAGGATTTCCGGAGGCGTTTGACGGGGTATGAAAAAATTCTGGATGCCCAGGGCATCCGGCACGGTGAAAAGGAGTAGTTGAAAAATTCGCCGCCGGGGATGAAGCGTCCTGGCTGAGTCAACAGTAAACCCGCTTGTTACTTGGTTAAGGATTCGGGAGAGTTCCTGTCAATGGCTTCTTTGAGGCGTTCCGCCCGCTCCTGCATGTTTTCCAGAATTTTCAGAATATAAGAACGCGTTGTAGCCGAGTGTTCCGCTCCGCGTACGAAGGAAAGCCCCCGGTACAGTCCTACCGTTTCCAGGCGGAGATTCATATCTTCTCCGGACAGGTCTTCACTGGAGGGAGGAGGATAATTGGAAGCGGGGCCGTTCAGGGACTTCATCTGCATGGTATCCATATTAAGCAGGCAGCTTTGTATTCCGTTAGTGAAAATCAGGCTGCCCTGATGATGCTTGTCCTCCGGCCACAGCCTGTAAATGGTAACGGCGCTTCTCCCCCCGGGATTGATCAAAATGGCGGGGAAAACGTGTTTGCCGCCACCCTTTTTCCGGACGGTCGCGTCAAAATCGCATTCTCCGGAAAACCTGGTCGTGACACGGGAGGAGATGCATACTTCAAAAGGTACTTCCGGCGGCAGGGGAATCATGGTGGCGGCAGACAGGGGTGACCCCGGAGGGAGTTCCGGAATCGGGAAGGGAAGCGTAATGATGTCAATGGCGCAGCTGATGATGCCGATGATGGCGAATAGCAGGATGCCTTTGTTCCGGAGCTGGGCTGACATCATTTTTCCATATTCCTCCGGATAATGCCTGCCTGCGGATGGTTCCTGCTGCAGGTAATAGCCGGTCAGGCGTGAAATAACGGCCAGAGCGGCAGCCATGGCTGCCAGCCAAGCCAGGGCAAAAGCCAGATTTTCCGCTATGGGAATTGTGGTGAAAAAGCCGAATGTTCCAATAATGACCGCCGTCAGCAGGAGAAAGACGGCCAGGAAGGTTATGCAACCTAAAGGGGCCGTGGAGACGGGAATCCAGAAACTGCTGCGTTTGCCGAGGGCTCTCAGAATCAGGATGGCAATGCAAAAAGAGAAGATGGCCAGCGTTGAATAAAAATGTTGAAACAGATAATCGAGCATGGCATGCGGGAAAAACTTGGATAGGCAAGCGGGGAGCGATTCCATGCCGGTTTCCTGAAAAATATCCGGAAGCAAGCAGTTTTGCGCCGCGAAACGATAGAAGCCGAATGTTGAACTCCTTTATTATTTTAGCCTTTTTCCATCCTTGCCTGCAAGATTTTTTGTTTACCTGTTTCTTTCTATTTGTTTTTGATATGTTTAAAAAGCATTGTCCCATAAGAAAATATGGGAAAAAATCGACTCCATTTTCATTCAGTGAAAAAGATGCGGTTTTCTATAAGCGAAGGATTCCAAAATGGTAAAACTGTGTGTTATGGATAAGGGAAAAAGAGTATTCCTGCCATGGAGATGTTTTTTCCCGTTTATGAATGAAACCGCTGCGCCGTCTTTCCCTTCATCCTTTTCAAGATACCGGGCGGGGAGAAGAGCCCCGGCCGGATGTTTACCTGCAAGAGCGTGGGGCAGGCAGCTCCGGCCGGGTTGGTGAGGAAAAACGCTTCCCTGAAAAAACTGCTACCGCTGTTCCGGCTTTGCCGGCACTTTCCTGAGTTTCGCGAAGCGGGGCAGGGAACATTCCTTTTGCATGGCCGTTTCTCCCTGGATCAGGGGAAGAGCGTAATCAATGAACGGCTGTTCCACGCCATTGCCGCGGGCGTTGATCCATTCGCGGGGAACAAGTTTTTCCACATTGGCCACTTCTTCCAGACCTATCAATTTAGTCTTGCAGGAATAAATGCCGTTCTCCGTGATTCGTTCAAAGGCTACCATTTTATCCGTCTGGCCGGAAACGGCGGCTTCCACGGCGGCTTTTCCCGCCATATACGCTTCATCGATATCCGTCTTGGAGGCGACATGGGAGGCGCAGCGCTGGAGGAGTGAGAGTTCAATGCTTCTGACTTTGGCCCCGGTTTGCCGCTTGACGGATTCCGCAAGCATGGCTCCCAGGCCCCCCAGCTGCGTATGGCCGAAGACGTCCCTGTCTCCGGATTCCGCAACAAAGCGGCCGTCTGCATACTGCACGCCTTCCGAGACGGCGACCATGCAGCTGCCGTTCTGCCTGTAAATCCGGTCCACATCCTGCCAGAATTCCTCCATGCGGAAGGGAACTTCCGGCAGGTAAACCAGGTCCGGACCTGCTCCCGCATACGTGGCCAGGGCTGCGGATCCGGCCAGCCAGCCGGCGTGGCGGCCCATGATTTCCACAATGGTGACGCGTCCCTTGTCGTATACGCGGAGGTCCTGGTGAACTTCCATGCAGGAGGTAGCGATAAATTTGGCGGCAGAGCCGAAACCGGGGCAGTGGTCCGTGCCGTGAAGGTCATTGTCAATGGTCTTGGGGATTCCGATGACGCGGCATTCGTAACCGGACTGCTGCATGAATTTGGATATCTTGTTGCAGGTATCCATGGAATCGTTGCCTCCGTTGTAGAAAAAGTAGCGTACGTCGTATTTGCGGAAAATTTCCAGCAGACGGCGGTAATCCGTATCATCCACGGACGGGGTGGCCATCTTGTAGCGGCAGGAACCCAGGGCAGATGCCGGGGTATATTTGAGCAATTCCAATTCTCCGGGGTCTTCCCGGGCCATATCGAACAGGCGTTCCTTGAGCACTCCCTCAATCCCGTTGGCGGCTCCCAGCACGCGCGTGACCTGTTCGCTTTGCAGGGCGGACTGAATGGCTCCCAGTGCGCTGGCGTTGATGACGGCGGTGGGGCCGCCGGACTGGCCGATGATGCATGCTCCTTTCAATGGGTTCATGGGCAATAATGGATGAGAGAGTTGTGTTGCGTCCCCTTTCAACGGAGTTGGAGGCAGGGAATGAAATGATAGTCAACCCTATCCGCAGCCCGGAGGGATGTCAAACATTATTGGTTTTCCGGATGGGGCTGGAGAAAGTGGGGAAGAAAAAAGAGCAGGGGTGTCAGTTTTTTTGTCTCCAGAGCTTTTCCAATGCGGAGGCAAAGCGTTCTCCCAGGACTAGAACTCCATGCGTGCCCAGATGGACGGTATCCGTGGGATAGGGGGTGCGGAAGTCCATGCTGCGCAGCTGGAGATCGTCTGCGGGGACATAGAGCGCATTGTTGACGGAGAGGGAGGTACGGGATTCTTCCGCCACATCCTTTTGCCCCTGCCGCACTTTTTCCCTGCCCGGAAAACGGGCCGGAGCGGGCACGGGAAGAACGCTGCCGTAGATAAAGGCCAGACCGGGGGCTTCCAGATCCGCTCTGATGCGTTTAATCAGGTTATTCAGGTTGGCGCCGTAAGACAGAGCGTTTTTGATGCCGGCAATGTCCCTTGCGTCTCCTTCCCCCTGTTGCCACACCATGGCTTTCAGGACAGGAGTATGTCCCTGTTTTTTCAGGGCTTCCATTCCGTTGCGGACGGTACGGAGCAATTTGACGTATTCTTCCCCCTGCTTATCCTGAGAAGTTTTTCCTGGGTTCCATTGCCGGAAAAGGTTGCTTCCGCTCCGGGCGTGCTTGATGATGGCCCATTTTTTTTGCGGGAATTTTTTCTGCAACGCTGTTCCCAGGCTTAGTTCCACGCCAAAACGGTCGGGGGATTCGGATGCCGGGCTCAAGGGAACAAGCTGTTCTGCCGGTTCTGTCCCTTTGAGGGAGCCGGAATAGTACAGAAGAATCCGTTTATCCGTTTTGAAGCAGGGAGGAATGTTGTTGACGTACCCTTGCCCTGTGGCGTTTGACTGTCCGCCGATAAGGATGACGTTGACTTCATCCGCATGCAGGGGTGGCGCCGGAAAGACCGTCAGGGAGCAAAGCAGCCATGAAAAGAGGAAAAAACGTGCAGAGCGTGGAAGTACGGAAACAATCATAACTGGGATATCCCTGATACGTTTCCGGAAAGAAGATTCTGTCTTCTGGAGGAATTTTTCTTTGCCTGCTGCCAGGATATTTGACTGTTGATGTTTTCCTGTTCCCTTGATTCTTTCCTTTCCGGAAAAAGGCATTATGCGGAAGGTGCGTGCAGGGAAACGGATTGGCCGGGGTATATTTCCGGAATGACGGAAATGCTCTTGATATTTTTCCCGGCTGTCAGGGAGCGGAGCATCCGTATGAGCTTGTGAACCGTTTTTGTCTGGTTCTCTTCATAATAGGTGATCGTGGGCAGCAGGCGTTCCATGAAAGGTTCATACGTCAGGCTGACCAGGCTGAGCTGATCCGGAATGCTCAGCGAACGGGCTTCCACCCAGGAAAGGATGGGAACGATCTGGTTGCCCCGTGTGGCTACCAGGGCGGACATATCCGGATGTTCTTTAAACGCTTTGGCCAGGTATTCAAAGAAGAGAGGCGTTTCAAACGGGGTGGGAACCAGGATGGGATTCCATCCCTGTTCCGCAAAGCTGAAAAAACCTTTTTGCATGAGCTGGTGGCCCTTCAACGGATCAGGAGGCAGGCACAGGCCTACCGTTCGGTGCCCCTTGTTCCAAAGGTGCTGCGCCGCATGATGCGTGGTGGCCGCCCAGTGGCGGTCCAGATAGGGAAGGTTGCTGCTCTGGTAGGAGGTGCCGCGCACAATGCAGGGGATGCGGTGCGTCTTGAACCAGAGCTGGGTTTGCTCCGAGGAACGGTGAAGTATCCAGCAGACGCATTCGGATTTGGTAACCAGCTTGGCAAGCCTCTTGTCCGGGTTATTGCCTAAGATCCAGGGAGCTTCAAAGATACGGACGCTGATGCCGTCTTCCTCCAGAATTTTGGAGATGGTATATATCTCCGCCAATACGCTTTGAGCCAGCCTTTTGAGGGGTTGGGGCGTCAGAAATCCGAGAATTTCTTTTTTTTCCTGAACCGGATGGCAGAAGATATTTTTAACCGTTTCTTCTTCCGTAGTTTTCAGGATGCGCCTCGGAACCTTGATGCGTGGGGGGGCAATCCATGCATCCCTTTCCAGAAGGGCCAGGGCCTTTCTGATGGTTTCCCTGCCTACGGATAACCTGTGCCCGAGTTCTCTTTCTCCGGGCAGGATATTGACCAGGCTGCCGCTGAGAATCATCTGTTTGATTTTATTGGCTACTGTTTCAACCAATGAAGAAGCTGGCAACGAAGTCATACTCTTGTATATACGTATCGCATTGCGTAAATTCGAGCCAATTGTAGGGGGTGCCTGCCCCGCAGAATCCGAAAGGAGAGCTGGTGTTGTTGCAAGTTGTTGATATTCTGTAAATCGTTTTAGGATTTAAGCTACTGGTCTTTTTTGATGAGGTAAAGTGGGTGGATAATGTATAAATGATATAGTGTTATCAATGCATTACATTCCTGAGCGGTACGGCTGCAGGTGGTTTGTAATTATTTTTTAATTCATTTAAGATAAATATTTTATTGCGTATTTTGTTAGGCAGGTCCATTTATTATTCTCCCTTTTCTCACTTTACCCCATATTTCCGCCAGGAAATATGCACGTATCGGCATGGATGACTTTTCTCCCGTTTCCGGCACTAAATCTGCTTGATGAAAGTGAATACCATACCGGGCGCATCCTATGCGCTGACTTGTACGGCTGCGTGTACTATCCATGCGCTTCTTAGCGACGCTTCTTCTCTGGTTATCCTGGAAACGGAAAACTCTGGACAATATTTTTTTATAGCTCCCACGGAGACAATAGAGGTATCAGACGAACACGCCCTGGTGACACAAACTTTTAAAGCAGCCGCTCCGGGATCGTCTGCCCGCAGCGGCATAAGGCCGGGAGTAAATGCTGATTTAAAAAATCCGACGGTGGAAAAAGCGGTATGAACCATTTCTTTTTTCTGATTGCCCGCGATTAAGCGCAGCGCTCATGAGCAATCCGGTCAAAAGGTTGTTTGTCCATGGTTTTTCGAACCTTTACGGGGAGCGGGACTTCACCGCCAGATCATTGTCTGACGCGGACTGGGTGCGGAAGTCCGTCTCATTCCTTCCTGAAATTACTACGGGGAAGTCTCTTTGAGAAATGAAGCGTTATCGACTGGTAATAGAAAACCCTGGGAGCGTTTAGCTACCAGGGTTTATTGATTGGTACCGCCGGTGGGACTCGAACCCACACTCTTTTGGAACTCGATTTTGAGTCGAGCGCGTCTACCATTCCGCCACGACGGCACGTGAAGCGAAAGAATTAAGAGGCAAGAGAGCCGGAGAGTCAAGAATTTCCTGTGGAATATGGTGAGCTGCTGAAAAAACGGAGGGATTTTCCTGCGGATTCCCTCCGTCATGTTTCCGGATGGAAATAAGTGTTTGGAATGAGCAGTGCACGGCCGCGTTGACGCTTTGGTTGACCATGTGTTCCTTCTGTTCCTGGCGGTAGAAGGTTTCGGCTCCCAAATTCTGGAGATGGTCCGGTTCAGACCAGCGTTGACGATTGAGGTATGGTGTCCCGGCCGAACACCGGATTCCCTTTTTATTTCCCGCCTGTGCCGCGAACTTCCCGGAAGAGCTTTTCATGGATGATGAAAGCGGAACCAACATGGCACAAAGGGGGATGATACGCTTAATCTCCGGCGTTTGCTTTTCCTGACTAACGGGAGAACCGCTCTTCGGGCGTTTCAGCCTTTTTTCACGGTCAGGGGCAGTCCCGCCACCATGAAGTAGACTTCATCCGCGCTTTTGGCAAGGAGTTGGTTGGCAATGCCCAGCCCGTCGCAGTAGTGGCGCGTTTCCGCATCTGACTGGCTGATGCCCATGCCGGTTTCAGAAGAAACAAGCACCCATGGCACAGGGGATTGGCGGATGAGCTTTTTCAAAGCTTCTATTTCCTCAATCAGCGCTTCCTGGAACGGCTCGTAGTCCGTGGGGTCCTTCTGGGCGTACAGGGTATTGGAGGCGAGCAGGGTGACGCATTCCAGAATGACGCCGTCCACCTGGTCCAGCAAGCCGGATTCCCCGACGGCAGAAGCTACATGACGGGGACATTCCAGCGTGAGCCAGCTTTTAGGACGGCGTTTCTGGTGCTTGCGCACGCGGTATTCCATGGAGCCGGCTCCGGGCCAGACTTCCGCCGTGGCGACGTACAGGATTTTTTTCCCGAATCCGGCGGCTATTTGTTCAGCGTATTGGCTTTTGCCGCTTCTGATGCCGCCCAGAACGAGCGTCATGCGTGCGGTATTGGCGTCAGTGTTTAGTGATGTAGCGTTCATGGGATTCCAGCATGGCCTGGTGGGAGTTCAGGAAGTCATCCAGGCTGAAGACTTCCAGCGTAATAAGGGGGGAGAAATGGAGGTCCCACATGGGGTGCAGAATGGCGTCCAGCGTAGCGGCAGGCATGTGGTGCAGGGATTTGTGGTCCCGTTTTTCCAGCCCGTGCAGGTGGTACATGCGTATGTCCGGCAGCCAGAGCGGCAGAAGTTTTTCCGGCCGCAGGCCTTCTTTCCAGACATGGCCTATGTCAAAGCAACGTGAATGGGGTGTAGCGGCTACCAGTTTGTCCAGATAGTTGGTCGGATGGCGTTCCAAATTTTCCAGGGCCAGGCATTCCGGTGCGGGGAGGTGGGGCGTGATTTGTTCCAGACTCCGGAGGATTCGTTCCGTTTCGCGTTCCGTAAGATGGGGGCGCATATCAGGACCGGGGATATGGTCCGTGACCACATGCATGACCCAGGTGTGGGGCTCCAGTTCCCGTGTCAGGTCAATGGCGCGAATGATGTTTTCCGTATAACGGCGGCTTGATTCTTCCGTGGCGAAGCCGCCGTCCGTAGGCAGGTGGACGTTCCAGGTAACCCCGGCATCTGCAGCGATTCCGGCCAGTTCCCGTATTTCCGCAGGGGTAATGAGTTCCTTTCCGCATTCTCCGGCTTCCAGCAGGAGCAGAGCGACATCATCCGCGTAATGGACGCATTCCCTGATGGCGGGCACGTAGTAGTCCGGGATGATGAAGGAGGTGCATCCGATGTTGAGGCCTGGAACGCGGCATTTGTGTGGAGTTTTCATAAAGTGCAGAAGGTGAGCAGGACAAGCCATTCCGTACATTCCACGGTACAGCCGAATACATCCCCGGTAACGCCGCCCAGGCGGCGGCGCGCGTATAGAAGCAGGCCCATGGAGCCGGCCAGGGCGGAGAGCAGGGCGTACAGCCCGTTCCATCCTGCCAGAGCGCAGGCAGCCAGGGTGACGGCTGCGGCAGCCAGGGCGTGCCCGGGGCGCGTTCCCTGCTTGAACGCTTCCCCCATGCCTCCATGCCGTGCGCCCGGAAAGCGCATGGCGATGAATATCTGGCTGCGGGCAAGCAATCCTGCCAGAGCGCACGCCGTGAGCAGAAGTTCCCAGGAGCCGTGGGCCGCCAGAGTCGCCAGGGCGGCTCCCTTGAACGCCAGGTTGAAAAACAGGGCCGTGCCGCCGAAGGTCCCCAGGCGGGAGTCTTTCATGATTTCCAGCCTGCGTTCCCGGGATACTTCAATGGGAAGCCCGTCTCCGCAGTCCGCTACTCCGTCCAGGTGCAGGCCGCCTGTGACGGCTACCCAGCAGGCACAGCCGATAACGCCGCAGACCAGGGGGGGGAAGAGCAGGGTTGCCGTCCAGGTCAGGCCGCCCGCAAGCCCCCCCACTACCAGGCCAACCAGCGGTAGCCAGGCGGAAATTCCGTTCAGGTCATTTTGCAGCGGCCACGGCCCTACGGGCAGCCGGGTCAGGAAGCCGAAGGCGGAGCGGATGGTGGTGATGACAGCCATGGATACAGGGAAGAAAGGGTCAGCGCGGAACGGTGATGTCCAGTTCCGGCAGGGTTTTCATTTCAGAAAGTACGCGCGTAGCGGCGTCCAGCAGGGGAAAGAACAGGGCCGCTCCCGTGCCTTCCCCCAGGCAGAGGCCCAGGTCCATGTACATGGTGACGCCGATGTGGTCCATAATGAGCTTATGCCCCGGTTCCGCGGAGTTGTGGGAGCCGATGAAGTATTGCGCCGCTTCCGGGCGAATGCCCTGGGCGATGGCCGCGGCCGCCCCGGCAATGAAGCCGTCAATGACGATGGGAACGCGCAGGGAGGCCGCCCCCAGCATCAGTCCGGCCATGGCTCCTATTTCCGGTCCTCCCACCTTCGCCAGCACGTCAATGGCATCGGAAGGGTCTGGCTTGTTCAGGGCGATTCCCTGTTCGATGAGTTTTATTTTTTTGCGGATGACTTCTCCTCTGACGCCGGAACCGCGTCCCGTCACGGTTTCCACAGGGGTGCCCGTGAGCACGGCGACGATGGCGGAAGAGGGGGTGGTGTTGCCAATGCCCATTTCTCCGGCGGCCACAATGTCCAGCCCTTTGTTTTTTTCTTCACGGGCCATGTCAATGCCCACTTGCAGGCATTTCAGGGCCTGTTCCCGCGTCATGGCCGGCCCCTTGCTGAAGTCGTTGGCGCCGTGCATGACTTTTCTTTTGACCAGCCCCGGCAGGTCGCCGAAGTCGTAATTGACGCCTACGTCCACTACGGAAAGGCGTGCTCCCGCGTTGCGTGTAAAGGCGTTGATCGTGCCTCCGCCCTGAAGGAAGTTGCGGGTCTGGATGTAGGTGACGTCCGTGGATGTCAGGCTGAGGCCGTGGTCGGCGATGTGGTGGTCCGCGGCGAACAGGACTATGGCTTTGTCCTTCAGGCGCGGCGCGGGATTGCCGGTCATGGCGGCAATACGGATGGCCACGGGTTCCAGTTTTCCCAGGGCAAGGGGAGGCTTGGCCAGAATTTTCTGATGTTCCAGGGCCGCTTTTGCGGCCTGTTCGTCCAACGGGGGGATATGCAGTTTGTTCATGATGTCCAGAGGCGGGGGGTGAAGAGAAGAAGGAGAGTGAACGCCAGCGTACCCGTAACGGCAGTCGTCCACATGAGCCGAATGGCCAGGGCCAGGTCGCTGGCGGAGGCTTTGGTTCGCCCTGTTCCTATCCAGGGGTAGTTTGCAGGAATTCCCTTGTAAGAGACCGGGCCCCCGAGACGGAGGCCCAGCGCTCCAGCGAAGGCCGCTTCGCTCCATGCGGAATTGGGGCTGGCGTGGGCGTTCCGGAAGGCCCATCCCATGGTGAGCGCCCTCCGGGCGGAGGTTCCTTCCACCATCAGGGCGGAAAAGGAAATACACGGTAAAATAAGGCGTGCGGGGATGAAGTTGAGCGCGTCATCCGTGCGTGCGGCAAAGGTGCCGAAGTGTCTGTACCGGTCATTTTTTTTCCCCCACATGGCATCCAGGATGTTGAAAACACGATGCGCCAGCGCGGCGGAAGCCGCCCCGGAGGCGCCTCCTGCCAGGCAGCCTGCTGAGGCCCAGAACAGGGTGGAAAAAACGCCATCCGTCAAGTTCTCCGCCACGCTTTCAATGGCCGCTCTGGCGATGCCGTAGACGTCCATCCGTTCCGTATCCCGTCCCACGATCATGGAGACGGAGTGCCGGGCCTCTCCGGCGTTCCCGCTGCGCAGGGCGTTTTCCACCTTCCGGGCATGCTCGGCCAGGCTGCGCGGGGCCATGCAGATGTAAATGACCAGAACGGACGGAATCCAGGGTGCCCAGGGGGAGGGTAACAGGGAAAAGGGAAGGAAGAGCGCCGCGCAGCCGAACCATGCGGCAATGCAGGTTGCCAGCGCGGCCGCCATTCCCGCATGAAAAGTTCTTCCCCACTTTTGCCTCGCCAGTGTTTCCATGCGGCGCGCGCACCGGCCGATCAGACAGACGGGATGGAACCTGTTGGGCGGTTCTCCCGCCAGAATATCCAGCAGGAAGGCCGCAGGCAGGATGAACGGGCACGGGAACATGGGTCAGCGTTTTAGTTGGAGAGATCGGTAAATGGTTTTCAGATCCAGATGTTTCCGGACCACGTCCGCCAGGCGGTCCAGCGCTCCGTCCAGGTCATAGGCGGTGTGCAGGGCTGGGTTGGCTTTCAGCCCTGAATCTTTCCTGACCATGTTGATGAATGCGCGGCGGAATTGGTCTCCGTCCAGCATGCCGTGCAGATACGTGGCCCAGATACGGCCTTTGCCGTAGCCGCAGGGGGAGCCGTCTTCCCGGAACATGACGGGGGGGCTGGATTCTTGATGGCTGGTGACGCCATGGTGGATTTCATAACCTGCGGCGGGAACGGGCAGCGGCGTGCTTGCCCGGCGCACGTTGATCAGGGTTTTGGCTGAGGAGAAGGTGGTGGAAAGTTCCAGCAGCCCCAGTCCTGGCGTGCGCTCCTCCGGGGATTCCATGTGCAGCGGGTCCAGAATGTCCGTCCCCAGCATTTGCAGCCCTCCGCAGACGCCCAGAAGCCACTTTCCCTTTTCGGCATGACGGCGGATGGGTTCTTCCAGCCCGGCGGAACGGAGAGAAGCCAGGTCCGCAGCCACGCTTTTAGTGCCGGGCAGAATGACCAGGTCCGGATTTCCCCATTCCTCCCGTGTCCGCACCTGGCGGAGCCGGACGTCCGGCTCCGCCGCCAGAGGGGCGAAGTCCGTGAAGTTGGAGACGTGGGCGGGCATGACTACGGCCACATCCAGGCAATCCGCATGTTTCCCGTGCTCCCCGTGGCCAGGGGGCAGCGTGGCGCGGTCTTCTTCCGGAATGTTGATGTCCCGCATCATCGGGATGACGCCCAGCACAGGCTTGCCCGTACGGTTCCGCATGTAGCTGTGCGCCGGGGCCAGCAGATCCGGATCTCCTCGAAATTTGTTGACCACGAACCCCGCCAGCAGTTCTTTTTCCCACGGGGCGAATGTCATCCACGTTCCCAGAAAGGAGGCGTACACTCCGCCACGGTCAATGTCCCCGGCGAGCAGGACTCTGGCACGCGCGTAGCGGGCCATGTTCATGTTGACCACGTCTGCTGATTTCAGATTGATTTCTCCGGGGCTTCCGGCCCCTTCCAGGCAGAGGAGTTCATATTCGTCCGCCAGGGAATCGTATGCTTTGCATACGTCCGGCCAGAAGCGCCTTTTAGCCGTGAAGTATTCCCGCGCGTCCATGCGGCCTACGGGGCGCCCCATCACGATCACCTGGGAGCCGGTATTGGAATGGGGCTTGAGAAGAATGGGGTTCATTCTGGCATCCGGATCAATGCGGCAGGCCTGGGCCTGCACCAGCTGGGCGCGGCCCATTTCCTCTCCCAGCGCAGTTACGCCGGAGTTGAGAGCCATGTTCTGCGCCTTGAACGGCGCCACGTGATAGCCGTCCTGAAGGAAAATGCGGCACAGGGCTGCCGTGAGAACGCTTTTCCCTGCATCGGAGCAGGTGCCCTGAATCATCAGGGCCGGTTTGGGAGCCTTACGGATAATGGAGGGGCCGTTTCCCGCCAGTTCGGCGCGCAGAGCTTCCGCCAGCAGGGCGTGTTCCTCCGGCGTGCGGACGCCGGAGCGCAACCAGCCGCCCGTTTCCAGCCCCGGATAATTGGAACAGTCGCGCAGTGCGATGCCGTATTTTTTCAGGAGCCGGGCTGCCAGGCCATGAGGCGCCCCCGCCAGGCGGAAGAGAAGGAAGTTGGCCTCGGACGGGAGTACGGCGGAGCCCGGCAGGGAGGAGAGCCTGCGGAACAGGTCGTCCCGGCGTTCCCGGTTCCGGGTGCGTTCCCTGTCTGCCCAGGAGGAGGGCTGTGCCAGCACGGCCTTCACCGCTGCCGCCGCAAAGGCATTCACGTTCCAGGCGGGCAGGGATTGCCGCAGCCGCTCCGCGAGCGGAGCGGCACAGATGGAAAAACCGCACCGGACGCCGGCCATGCCGTAAAACTTGGTTAGGGAGCGCAGAACCACCAGGTTGGGAAGGAGGGCCGCTTCACGGAGCAGCGATTCCGCTCCTTGTGCGTAATCCATGAAAGATTCGTCAATGATCCAGAGGACTTCGGGGCGGCTCTGGATAACCCTGTGCAGGGCCGCTGCGTCCAGCAGGCCGCCGGACGGATTGCTGGGATTTGCCAGAAAAACAGCGCTTCCGTCTGCGGCCTGTTCCTCCAGACGGCAAAGAGACGGGAGGAAGGAATTCCGTTCCTCCGTCCGGATGGAAAGAACATCCGTGCCGTGGCGCAGGCAGGCCAGCCTGTATTCGGAAAAAGCGGGTTCCGGAATGACGGCCTGTTTAAGGTTTAATGCGCGCGGAAGAGCGTGAATGAGTTCATTGGCCCCGTTTCCAAATACGAAGCAGCCGGAAGGAAGCCCGTAATGAACCGCCGCCAGTTCCTGCAGATCCGCCGCATCCGGAGAAGGGTAGGGTACTGCGTTTTCTATGGCCTTCCACAATGCTGAAACGATGAACTCCGGCATACCTTCCGGCCTCAGGTTGACGCTGAAGTCCAAAATATCCCGTTCCGGGCGGCAGGCCTCCTCCGCCAGGGATTTTAAATCTCCGCCATGTGAAAAAACGTTCATGCCACAGTAATTGGAACCGGCGTACCAAAGGGCTGCCCGCGCCGGAGAAAAAAAGGAAGCGCCTTGCAAGTTCGGAATTCCACGTAGCCGGAAGCTTCGCCGGAGACGGGAAATCTTCCCTGTTGCGGGAACGTGGGAACAAGGAGCGTCATGAGCGCATCATGTCCTGTATGCGCCGGGAGTGACAAGACAAAAATGGAAAGCTCCGTGAGGAAAAGAGGGATGGAGAACAATACGCTGAAAAGGGAAAACGGCTGCAATTCATCTGGATGTTCAAAGAAAAATTTTTTTGTCTTGTCATACCGGTCTCTTTGGTATTTCATCCGTCCCATGAACCCTTATGGGAAGGGTTACAGACCTCAGGGACGCCCGTAGCCGGGCAGGAAATAAATGGGGAATACCGGTGTGAGTCCGGAGCGGTACCGCCACTGTAAGCGAGCCTGCCTCGCAAGCCAGAAAACCAGCCTGTGAGGTTGTCCAACTGTTCGGCGAGTTACCGAACGTAAGGCACTACAACCATGCTTTATACGAAGAAAGCCCTTCAAATGGGCGCAATTGCTGTTGGCCTTGCCGCATTCGCAGGCCAGTCCTCTCTTGCCGAGTCCGCTAAAAAGGAAGACTCCAAGCCCTCCGTCAGGACGGAAACCATGCAGGTTATGCCGGAACTGACTATGGCGTCCCACTTTGTGGGCGTGCCGTACAACCGGTCTGGAGTGTCCGTTTCCATCATCAATCCGGAAGAATTCCAGAAGGCGGGCATTGAAACCCTGACGGGAGCCCTTTCCCAGACGCCCGGCGTTTTCACGCTGGACGGAGGCGGCACCTGGCAGCGCGGTTCCGTGAGCAACACCGTCATCCGCGGGATGAACAAGGATACCTACACCCTGACCATGGTTGACGGCATGCGCATCAGTGATGCCAACATGTCCGGCAACAAGCTGCTGGGCATCACCAATCTCTTTACGGTGGGCAATGTGGAAGTGGTGAAAGGAGCGCAGGGCGCCGTTTTCGGTTCCGGCGCCATTGGAGGCGTTGTCGCGATGGATACTCCGGAGGGGGAAGGCGATCCCGTAACCAGGATTTTTGCGGAGGCCGGTTCCTTCGGCTCTTTCAACAGCTATGTCACTTCCTCCGGCAAGATCAAGAAGCTTTCCTATTTTGTAGGCGTTGGGTTTGAAACTACGGAAAACGATCCGTCAATCTATCCGGCCATTTATGACAACAGGACAGGCATGAACGATTTCCGCCAGTGGCAGGAAGCCGTGCGCCTGGGCTATGACATCAATGACAAGGTGAAGGTGAGCTTTACCTATCGCCGCCTGGATTCCTACTTTGAATATCCCACGCCGTATGTGGATTATAACCAGTGGCCTTCCGTTCCGGATCCCCATCTGTACAATACGGAAGACAAGAACCGCAGCAACCTGGTGACAGGACGTGTGGATGCGGAAATTTCCAAGCTGTGGTCCACCAGCTTCATGGTGGGGCATTACAACATGGACTATTCCTGCCATACTCCCGGATTTGACTTCCAGCCCAACGTGATGCGCAACCGCCGCTTCCAGGCGGAGTGGCGCAATGCCCTGACGTGGAACAAGGAATGGAAAACCATCGCCGGCATGGCCTGGGACCGTTCCGACTACATGAGCGAAAACAATTACGTTGCCAAGGATGAATGGCAGAGCACGCTTGCCTTCTTTGCAGAGCAAATGTGGTCACCCACGGACAGCTTTGACGCCAGCGTGGCCCTGCGCCTGGAACATGATTCCGTCTGGAACAATCATTTTACGTGGCGTTATTCCAATTCCTGGAAAGTGACGGGCAAGGATTCCCCCACCCGTATTTTCGGTTCCGTAGGGTCCGGTTTCCGCGCGCCCACCTGGTTTGAGCAGTATGCGGCCAATTACGGTTATGTAGGCAACCCTGATCTGGATGTGTCCAAGTCCCTGGGCGGCGACCTGGGTGTGGAACAGCGCCTGGCGGACGGCCATTATGCTTCCGTGACGGGCTTCTGGACCCGCATTAACGATGAAATCGGCACCAAGAGCGTAGGCACCTGGCCGAACTCCTATACCACTTACGCCAATTATTCCCACTGCACTTCCTACGGTGTGGAAGTGGCGTTCAAGGGTCAGTTCAAGGACGCGTGGAACAGCGGCTATTATGCCAATTACACCTTCACGATGCCCAAGCGCGATTCCATCGGCAAATACGAGACCATTCAGATGGCCAATACCGCCCGCCACACCGTCAACGCAGAGGTTTATACCTCCCCGGTTGAAAAGCTTACGGTTGGCTTCGGCGTAACGGCCGCCATGGGACGCACGGACTACAACTATGCCCGTCTGGATAATTTCTTTACGGCGCGCCTGTTTGCCCGTTACCAGGCAACGGACAATGTGTCCCTCCATGTGCGTCTGGAAAACCTGTTTGACCAGAAGTTCATCATGACGAATGATTATAACTTCGGTCCGCGTGAAGCCCGTGGATTCGGAATCTTCGGCGGTGTGACGGTCGAATTCTAAGTTCCTTTCAATATTAATTGTTGATTGCTCCCCCATCTTCCGCCTTGCGGACTGTTTCAGGCGAAGTGAACGGTTCCGCGCGGAAGATGGGTTTTCTGTTTTCCGTTGTTTCCGGAATCGGTTAACATGTGGCGGCCATCTGAGTTGTGTTGCGCTGGATATCCATACTGGGGGCATTGGCCCTTTCCGTCTTTCTGGGAGGTGTCTTTTACTTTTCCCAGCGTGAGAAGAATGTTTGGCATGAATTTTCCGGACGGATGGACGGCAGGGGGATGCCTGCCGTATTTGACGGTTTTGTGGAACGCTGGAACAGGGCCGTGGAACGGGAACTGCGCCGTGAATTGGCTGAAGGGGAGAGGAAGGAAAAACTTCTGGTCGTTTCCCGCGGGGAAGGGGACGGCCGGCGTTTGGCGGAACAGGCTCGTTCCGTGGAACGCATCAGGAAAAGGCTGTTATTGAAAGACCATATCCGCCTTCTTCCTTTGGAAGACGTTCCGGACGGATTGGAATGGCAAACCGGAATGGAAGAGCCGGATGTGGGTGATCCGCGCGCCGTCAAGGGTGGAAAAGTCCGGCTGTGGATCAATACTCCGTTTCCCGGAACTTTGCGTGCTTTCGGGCCGGGAAGTGAAAATTTCTTCAATTATTCCGCCATTGACAACGTGTGGCTTCCCCTCGTGGGGCTTCATCCGGAAACCTTCCGTCCCATTCCGGGCCTGGCGGACCGCTGGGCTTTGTCCGCAGACGGAAAAACCGTTTTTTATCATCTGGATCCGGAAGCGGCCTATTCGGACGGACGCATCGTGAAAGCGCAGGATTTTCTGCTGAACATTTGCCTCCGTACGTCCGGTTTTGCCCGGGATCCGTTCTGGACTACCCTGTTCCGTTCCATGTATGATCAGATTACGGTATACGGGGATTCCGTCATTGCCCTTACGCTGCCGTCCCGCGGGCCGCTGCTGCCTTACATGGCCTGTGCGGATTTTCATCCGGCCCATCCCGGTTTTTACCATGATTTCAACGCGCTGTTTCTGGAACGCTACCAGTGGAAAGTCCCTCCAAATACGGGTGGCTACATGGTTGTTCCCTCTAAAATCCGGATAGGAGAAAGCATTACCCTGGCCCGCGTGAAAAATTGGTGGGCGAAGGACAGGAAGTATTACCGCCATTCCTGCAATGCAGATCAGGTGGAACATGTGTTTGTGAACATGGAAAACAAGGCGGTTGAAATGTTCCGCCGCAGGGAACTGGACATCATGAACGTTCGCAAGCCGGAGGTGTGGGAAACCGGGCTGGAGCTGCCGGAAGTGCACCGGGGCTATATAGATAAATACAGCCTGGAAGCCAATTACGCCTGTCCCCCGTACGGACTGTATCTGAATTGCTCGGACAAGTTGTTGAAAAATCCGGATATCCGCCGCGGTCTGGCGCATTCCGTGAACATGGGCCTGGCGATTGATACTTTGTTCCGCGGGAATATGAGAAGGCTCGGTTCCTACATGGAGGGGTACGGAGACCTGACTCTTCCGCTGAAAGCTCCGGAATACAGCAAGAAAAAAGCCATGGAATATTTTGCCCGCGCCGACTACCGGGAAATGGGGACTGACGGAGTGCTGAAAAATGAACGGGGAGAGCGGCTGGTGGTGGAACTGACGTTTGCGGATTCATCCACCCTGATGACCAACGTCTGTTCCATCCTCCGGCAGGAGGCCCTGAAGTGCGGGGTGGACCTGCGTCTGGATTCCCTTACCTACAGTGTCTGTTCCCGTAAGGTTTTTGAAAAACGGTATCAGGCGGCTCTGTGGGCGTGGCCGCTGCAGACGCCGTTCCCCCGGCTGTATGAAACATTCTCTTCCGAACTGGCGTATGATGCCCGCGGAAATCCCGTAGGCAATACGAATAATATTATGGCCGTGTCGGACGCTGAACTGGATGCCGCCCTGGATGCGGAACGCAATGCCCCGGATACCGGTTCCCTGAAGCTGGCCCTTCACCGTGCCCAGCAGCGTCTTCATGAACTTTGCGTCTGGATTCCCGGCTGGAGGGAACCCTACACGCATATCGCCTGCTGGCGCTGGATACGCTGGCCGGAATCTCCCACCCGGTTCTGTTCCCCCAGAATTTACAATCCGCTGGAGTCGCATCTGTACTGGGTGGATGAAGAAATGAAGAAGGAGACGCTGGAGGCTCGGAGCCGGGGCGTACCGTTTGAGGAAAAGCATCAAGTAATATATCTTGAAAGACAGGATGGTGCCGCTCCGTAATAAAACCGGGTCACCGTCTCCTTTTTAAATTGAAAGGAGGTGGTTTTTCATCATAATCTCCCTCTCATTTACCGTAATTAATTATTAATTCCATAACCATGAAATTATCCTTTTTCTCCGTTCTGCTTCTGGCAGGGCATCTTTGTGCGGCTGCTCCCATGCCTTTGCCGGAATCCAATGACGGAGCCAGGCATGTCTTCTCTACTAATCAGGAAAATTTTTTGATGGACGGAAAGCCCGTCAAAATCATTTCCGGGGAAATGCATTATCCTCGCGTGCCGCGCCAGCACTGGAAGGACAGGTTCCAGCGCATAAAGGCCATGGGCATGAATACCGTCTGCACTTATCTGTTCTGGAACGTGCATGAACCGGAACCCGGCAAATGGGACTTTTCCGGCAATCTGGATTTTGTGGAATTCATCAAGGAGGCGCAGAAGGCCGGCCTGTGGGTCATCGTGCGTCCCGGGCCCTATGTGTGCGCGGAATGGGAATTCGGCGGATTTCCCGGCTGGCTGCTGAAGGATGAAGATTTGAAAGTCCGTTCCCAGGATCCCCGCTTCCTGGAACCGGCCATGGCTTATCTTAAAAAAGTCTGTTCCATGCTGGAACCTCTGCAGATCACCAGGGGAGGTCCCATCATCATGGCCCAGGTGGAAAATGAATACGGCTCCTATGGTTCTGACAATGATTACGTGAAAAAGCATCTGGACGTTATCCGGAAGGAACTTCCGGGAGTTGTTCCCTTCACGTCGGACGGCCCGAACGACTGGATGATCAAGAACGGCACGCTTCCGGGCGTTGTTCCCGCCATGAATTTCGGCGGCGGAGCAAAGGGCGCTTTTGCGAATCTGGAGAAGCACAAGGGCAAAACGCCCCGCATCAACGGCGAATTCTGGGTGGGCTGGTTTGACCACTGGGGCAAGCCCAAGAATGGCGGCAGTACGGAAGGTTTCAACCGAGACCTGAAGTGGATGCTGGAAAATAACGTTTCCCCCAACCTCTTCATGGCGCATGGGGGGACCTCCTTCGGCTTCATGAACGGGGCGAACTGGGAAGGCGCCTACACGCCGGATGTAACCAATTACGACTACGGCGCCCCCATTTCCGAAAACGGAACCCTGACGGACCGCTACCGCACCTTCCGCCAGACTATTCAGGATTATTACGGTGATACGTACAAGCTTCCCGAACCTCCCGCCCAGCCGGAAATGATGGAGCTGCCTCCCATCACGTTTACGGAAACAGCCGGCATGTTCTCCCGCCTGCCGCAGCCCGTCATCCGCAAGGAGCCCGTCCACATGGAAGCCCTGGGGCAAAGCCTGGGCTTCATCCTGTACCGGACAAAGGTGAACGGCCCGGTGAAAGGAGAGCTGAAGATGAACAATATGCAGGACCGCGCCATCGTTTACGTGGACGGCAAGAGACAGGGGGCGGCGGACCGCCGTTACAAGCAGGATTCCTGTGACATTGTCATTCCCTCCGGACTTCACACGGTGGACATTTTTGTGGAAAACATGGGCCGCATCAACTTCGGCGGCCAGATACAGGGCGAGCGCAAGGGCATCCGGGGCCCCATTACGCTGGACGGCAAAAAGCTGGAAAACTTCCTTATCTACAACTTCCCATGCAAGGGGGTGGAGCTTATTCCCTTCTCCGGCAAGAAGCCGGCGGGCGACCAGCCCGTGTTCCACCGCGGGTATTTCAACGTTTCCAATCCCAAGGATACCTACCTGGATATGCGGGACGGCTGGAAGAAAGGCGTCGTGTGGGTGAATGGACGCAATCTGGGCCGCTTCTGGTTTATCGGCTCCCAGCAGGCTCTTTATTGCCCCGGAGAATACCTGAAGCCCGGGAAAAATGAAATCGTGGTGCTGGACGTGGACGGAGGTTCCGGCACGGTGAAGGGTGTGAAGGAAGCCATTTATGAAGTCAACAGGGACCCCGCCATGGCGGATGTCTTCCGCGTGGGCAAACCTGTGGCCCCCGCTGCCGGCCAGCTGGTGCACAAGGGTTCCTTCGCCAAGGGGGCAGACCAGCAGGAAATCAAATTCCGCGCTCCTGTCCAGGCCCGTTACATTGCTATTGTCAGTAAGAACACTCATGACAACGGCCCCCATGCCGCCATTGCGGAGCTGAACTTCCTGGATGCCTCCGGCAATCTGCTCCCCCGCGAACAGTGGTCCGTGGTTTATGCGGATTCCCATGAAACGACGGGAGAAGCTGCCCAGGCGGGACTGGTGATGGACAACCAGCCCACCACCTACTGGCATACCAAGTGGCAGGGGGACAACCCCAGTCATCCGCACATGATCGTGCTGGATCTGGGCAAGGTGCAGAAACTTTCAGGATTCCGCTACCTGCCGCGCCAGGACCGGGAAAACGGCCGCATCAAGGACTATGAAGTCTATGCGTCTCCCAAGCCGTTCAAACCTGCCAAGTAAGATCCTCTGAATTGCTGAACTTTCCAGGGCCGCTCCCTCTCGGATGAGGGGGCGGCCTTATTGCGTCCGGATATCCCGAAAGAAAACAGTCCCCCCGCTTTTCCCGGACAAGAGTAGCGCCGGTTTAAAGATACGTATCAACTTTTCGTTTCCCTTGTTTTCTGCTGTTGTGCGGGCCGGTATTCCATGCGCAAAAAAAGGCGGCCCCGCAGTGTAACGGAGCCGCCGGAAGGCAGTAAAAACCTGATAGCCGGTTGTTAGAAGTTCCAGGAAAAGCCCAGCTTGATGGTGTGGTAGCCGGGATCATTATAACCCTGAATCTGGTAGTATTCGTAGCCGATCAGGAAGTCCGCGCTGTTGGAGATGCTGAACTTGAAACCGGCCTGGGCCGCCCAGGAAAACTTGGTGGAGGAAATGGTGCGGGAACGGCTGCCATCTTCCAGGCCATGAATGGTGGTCTTCACGTCGCCGTAAGTGGCGCCGACTTTACCGCCCAGATAGAACATGGTGTAGTCGCCGATGGGAAGGTTCAGCGTGTAACCGGCCATCATCGGAATATAGGTGGAACGGAGGCTGGCGGTATAAGGCCCGCTGATGCCCAGGTCCTGCACGCTGGGATGGTGGGAACCGGCCAGGATGCCGCCGTTCAGGGAAATCTGATGAACAATGCTGCCGGTTTCAATATAGTTGAAAATGCTCAGATTGCCGCCGGCCACGTTGGGCATGGCATCTTTGGTGGCGATTCCGTAAGCCCCTTCCAGGGACATGCCGAACTGGCCGTCGTACTTGTCGGCATGATAGGCGCTGGCGGAAGACACGGAGGCCGCAAGGGCCAAACCTAACAGTATAGTCTTGTTCATATGGGGATAAATGGTAAATTTAACTGTAGTCCATTCTTGGCAGTTTTCTCTTTTGAAGTCAAACATGAAATGTCAAATGGACGCGAAATCCCCGAGCCGAAGAGATGAAGTTGCCAGAACCCTCCCGCTGGGGTACATTCTGCGCCATGGAACAACAAGCGTGTGATTTGCTGGTGACCGCTTCCCGCATGCTGGGTGGAGCGGAACAGTCCGTTGCTCCCGGGGATGCGGCCGTCGCCGTCCGGGACGGGAAAATTCTGGAAACGGGAAGCGCCGCAGAACTGGAAGCCAGGTGGAGGCCCTCCGTTCGCAGGGATTTGGGGAATGCGCTGCTGATGCCGGGGCTGATTAATGCCCATACGCATGTCCCCATGACCTTTTTGCGCGGTTTTGCGGATGACTTGCCGCTGATGGAATGGCTGACCGGGCATATTTTCCCGGTGGAAGCCCGGCTGACGGATAAAATCGTCTCCCTGGGGGCCCGGCTGGGCATGTATGAAATGATGCGGACGGGCACCACGGCGTTTGTAGATTCCTACCTGTTGGAGGCCAATGTCCTCCAGGAAGCGGAACGCATGGGAATGCGCTGTGTTGGCGGGGAAGTCGTTTTTGCTTTTCCCTCTCCGGCATACGGGGGGTGGGATGGTGCGGAAGCCCTGTACCGGGAGCAGGCGGAACGCTTTTCCGGCCGCGGCAGGGTGCAGGTGGCCCTGATGCCGCACAGCGTGTACACTACCAGTGACGAAGTGCTCCGGCGTTCCATGAAGCTGGCGGAGGAACTGGATATGATGCTGCATATCCATCTGTCCGAATCCACCGGGGAAGTGGAGCAGTGCCGTTCCCTGCACGGAGGAAGGCGCCCCGTGGGCTATGCCCGCGATATGGGGCTGCTGAATGAACGCGCCGTGCTGGCTCATATGGTGGACGTGACGGATGAGGAACTGGAGCTGGTGGCCGCTTCCGGGGCGGCGGTTGTCCATAACCCGGTCAGCAACCTGAAACTGGCGTCCGGCTTCGCCCGCGTGCGGGACATGGTGCGGGCCGGCGTTCCCGTCTCTCTGGGAACGGATGGAGCGTGCAGCAACAACAGTCTGGACATGTTTGAAACAATGAAGCTGGCCGCTATTCTTGCCAAGGGGTACAGTGGGGACGCTACTGCGCTCCCCGCCATGCAGGCGCTGAAGATGGCTACGGCGGAGGGCGCCCGCATTTTCCGGACGCCGGGGCTGGGAACACTGGTCCCGGGGGCTCCCGCGGATATGATCGCGCTGAACCTGGATGAACCGAACCTGTGCCCGATGTTCAACGAAACGTCCCATGCCGTTTATGCCTCTTCCGGCAAGGATTGCGTGTTCACCATGGTGGAAGGGAGAATTTTGTATGATCATGGAATTTACACGGACGGCCTGTATGCGGATACCGCCGCGGAAATGCGGGATCTGGTAAAGTGGGTGAAAAACAGTGATTAAGTATTGGAAATGAGCGAATAAAGGCAGGTTTTCAACACATGCTTTAATCACCGGTCCCTTACCTCTGCTATCTGTCGGCCTCCCGAACCGGCGCATGCTCATATTCCTTCTTTACCCGCATGGGGGGATGCCTTTATAGTAATTTCATGCAATATGATCTCATCGTCATTGGTGGAGGCCCTGCCGGCTATGTGGGCGCCATCCGCGCCGCCCAGCTGGGGAAATCCGTGGTGTGCGTGGAACGCGAGCGGGTAGGGGGCACCTGTCTGAACTGGGGTTGCATCCCCACCAAGGCGCTTCTGAAAAACGCGGAAGCCTACCTGACTGTAACGGCCCGTGCCAGGGAATTCGGCATGACGGTGGAGGGCGTCAGCGTGGATTGGAGCGAAGTGATCGGCCGTTCCCGCAAGGTCAGCGACCGCCTGGCTGGCGGCGTGGGGTTCCTCTTCAAGAAAAACAAGGTGGATTCCGTTACGGGGGAAGCTTCCATCATTTCTCCCGGCAGGGTGGAAGTAAAGTCCGCCGACGGGACGGTGACTGTTCTGGAGGGAAAGAATATCCTGGTCTGCACCGGCTGCGTCACCCGCACGGTGCCCAGCCTCCCCCTGAACGGCACTACTGTCATCGGCTCCAGGGAAGCCATGGTGTTGGAAAAGCGGCCTGAAAGCATGATCATCATCGGTTCCGGAGCCATCGGCACGGAATTCGCCTACATTTACAATTCATTCGGCACCAGAGTGACGCTTATTGAAGCGCTTCCCCGGATGCTTCCCAATGAAGACGACGACTCCTGCATGACGCTGGAACGGGCATTCAAGAAGCAGGGCATCAAAGTGATGACGGGAGCTTCCGTGGAATCCGTTACGGAAACCTGTGACGGACAGGTCAGGGCCAGCGTAAAAAACAGCAGGGGACAGGAGGAGGAAATTACGGCGGATGTCTGTCTGGTAGCCATCGGCGTGAAGCCGGTTGTTCCTGCCGCTCCCGGCCTGGAATTGACGGAAAAAGGATTTATCAAGGTGAATGACCGCTATGCGACTTCCCTTCCCGGCGTGTATGCTGCAGGCGACGTGATCGGCGGCGTGCTGCTGGCGCATACGGCTTCTTTTGAAGCTGTCCAGGCTGTGGAGGGTATGTTTAATCCGGACTATCAGCCAAGGCAGGTGGGCTTTTTCCCGAGCTGCACGTATTGCTATCCTCAGGTGGCTTCCGTAGGTAAAACGGAGCGCGCCCTCAAGGAGGCGGGCGTGGAATACAAGGTGGGGAAATTCCCCTTCCAGGCCATTGGCAAGGCTGTAGCCGCCGGAGAACTGGACGGTTTCGTGAAAACCCTGTACGGCGCCAAAAACGGAGAACTCCTGGGAGCCCACATCGTGGGGCCGGAAGCCACGGAACTGATTGCCGCGCTGGGCATCGGCATTCAGGCGGAACTGACGGACGAGGATATCCACGCCACCATTTTCGCCCATCCCACGCTGTCTGAGGCCATTCATGAATCCATGCTGGCTTCCGAGGGGATTGCCATTCACATGTAACGGTTTTCACGGGAAGAGCCCCGCAACGGGGCTCTTTTTCTCCATTAAAAAAGATGAACGATAACCTGCGCTGGAAACAAAGGCTTCAAAACCTGAATAAGGCTTTTTCCCGGTTGCGCCATGCTTGCACGTTGCCGGAATACAATGAACTGGAAATGGCCGGACTGGTGCAGACTTATGAATTTACGTTTGAGCTGTGCTGGAAAACGTTGAAAGATAAGCTGGTCTATGACGGCTACAGCGTTAACAGCCCCCGCGAAGCCATCAGGCAGGCGTTTGGCGCAGACTTGATAGGTCATATTGATTGTTGGCTCCAGGCGCTGGAAAGCCGCAATTTGTTTGTACATACTTATGATGATTCCATCGCGGAAGAGGCGGTTTCCCTGATTAAGGGAAAATTCTTTCCCATGCTGGCCCAATGTGTGGAAAATCTGAACATGATGGCGGAGAAAGAGGACTGAACGATGGCCTGACGGCCAAGGTGCGCTCAGGCATCCGGGAAATTCTTTCACAGACTCCGCAGATTAGGAAAGCCGTTTTATTCGGTTCCCGCGCCCTAGGCACGTGGAAGCCTGCGTCCGATATCGATCTTGCCCTGGAGGGCGAGGAGCTGAATTTGTCCGTCCTTTTGACTCTCCAAGCGCGTCTCACAGAGTTGAACCTGCCTGTGGAAGTGGACTTGATTATTCGTAACAAAATTACTAATCCTGATTTGGAGAGTCATATCCATGCTTATGGCCAGGAGTGGTTTTCCCGTTCCATGGAATGAAGGGGGATGATTCCGGAGGGGCCTGCCTTTGAGAGGTGATAAAGTGCCTATGGGCTCGCTAAAAAATAGTTGGCCATTTCACGGAAGTTTTTTCACAAAGACCGGGAAACCGGATTTATCCGGTTGGACGGAATGCGGGCGTAAAGCCCGCAAGGCGCGGATCAAATTATTGTCCCATGTAGTTCTGCCATTAGGGAAAACGGTAAAAGGACAAAAAATTCCATGGTTTGACCCGAAGACAGCCGCCTGGGAGCGGAAGTTTGATTCGCCACTGTTTTTCCCCGGGGCAACGCGCCGAAAGGACTGATTTTCCGGGAAAATACTCCAAAGCGGGAAAGACATTCAGTCTTTCTTCTTTAGTCTTTTTCCCACGGTTCCTCACAGCTCGAACACCGGGTTTTCCACGGCATTTTTTACGGTAATGAGGAATTGCACGGCCTGCTTGCCGTCCACCAGGCGGTGGTCGTAGGAAAGGGCCAGGTACATCATGGGCCGGGCGATGATTTGGCCGTCCCGGACCACGGGGCGTTCCTGGATGGCATGCATGCCCAGAATGCCGCTCTGGGGCGGGTTCAGGATGGGCGTGGAAAGAAGCGACCCATATGTTCCGCCGTTGGAGATGGTGAAGCAGCCGCCTTGCAGATCCTGCATGGACAGGTTTCCCCTGCGTGCTTTTTCCGCCAGGGAAGCGAGTTCCAGTTCCAGCTCCGGAAGCGTTTTCCGGTCGCAGTCCCGCAGCACGGGGACGACGAGACCCTTATCCGTGCCGATGGCTATGGAGATGTCATAGTACAGGTTTTCCACGATGTCCGTACCGTCTATTCTGGCGTTGACCTGGGGCACTTCCTGCAATGCTTTGACTACGGCCTTGATAAAGAAGCTCATGAAACCGAGTTTGGTTCCGTACCGTTCCCGGTACGCTGCATTGAATTGTTTGCGGAGCTCCATCACGGAGGACATGTCGCATTCGTTGAAGGTAGTCAGGATGGCCGCCTGGTGCTGGGCCTCTACCAACCGTGCCGCGATGGTACGGCGCAACGGGCTCATGGGTTTTCTGATGAAGCGCGGAGAAGCCTCCTTTCCTGTTTTCCCATTTTTTCCGGAGGTTGTCTGATCCGGTGAGGATGTTTTCTTTTCCGGCTTTTGTTCCGGGGCGCCAGTCACAGGTGAGGAGGGACCGGAAGCGGGTTTCTCCCGCGTTTCCAGTGGTACGGAGGGCGGTGCGGCGGAACTTCCGTCAAGGGGGGAAATGCGGCCTAAAACCGCGCCGATGGGGGCTTCCGCCCCTTCCGGGACGAGGATTTCCAGCACGCCGCTTTCATCCGCCTCCAAATCCGTGGAAACCTTGTCCGTTTCCAGCGTCACCAGAGTGTCGCCTTTGGCTACCGGGTCGCCGGCATTCTTGTGCCACGCGGCTACGGTGGCGGAGGTGATGGATTCTCCAAAGTTGGGAGTCAGGATGTCGCTCATGGGAGTAAAATGGGTTCAGGATTGAGCCCGCGGCCCGAAGGCAGCGGCGATGAGTCTTTTTTGTGCGGCGGCGTGCAGCGCTTTGGCCCCCTCCGCAGGGCAGGCCATGGAGGGGCGGCCCGCATAGCGGAAGGAAGTGGCGAAGAGGCGTCCCAGCCTGTTCCGCAGGTGGCCCCAGGCCCCCATATTGGAGGGTTCTTCCTGGCACCAGACGAAGTCGCGCACTTTTTGGTAGGGCGCCAGCAGATAGGTAAGCTGTTCCTGCGCCAGAGGATAGATTTGTTCCAGACGGATGATTACCGTGTCTGAAATATTCCGTTCCCTGCGGTAGGCAGCCAGGTCATAATAGATTTTCCCGGTGCAGAAGACGGCGCGCGTGACCTGGTCCGGCGCGGGAGTATCCGGATCCGGCAGCACTTCGCGGAAACGGGTGGAGGCCAGGAATTCCCGGTGCGGGGAGACGGCCTCCGGACGGGAGAGCAGGCTTTTGGGCGTGAAAATAATCAGGGGTTTGTGCACGTTCCGGTGCACCTGGCGGCGCAGAGCGTGGAAATACTGGGCCGGAGTGGTGGGATTGATGACCTGCATGTTGTCATCCGCACAAAGCTGTAGGTAGCGTTCCATGCGGGCGCTGGAGTGTTCCGAGCCCGCTCCTTCATAACCGTGGGGCAGCAGAAGCACCATGCGGTTCTTCTGGTTCCATTTGGCTTCTGCGGCAGCAATGAATTGGTCCACGATGACCTGGGCCCCGTTGGAAAAGTCCCCGAATTGGGCCTCCCACATGACCAGCGCGTCCGGACTTTCCAGCGCGTAGCCGTATTCAAAGCCCAGTACGGAGGCTTCCGACAGGGATGAGTTGTAAATGCGGAATGCGGTGGTGCCGTGATTCAGTTTTTCCAGGGGAGTGTACAGGGAGCCGTCATTGAAGTCGTGCAGGACGGCGTGCCGCTGGGAGAAGGTGCCGCGCTGGCAGTCCTGGCCGGACAGGCGCACGGTGTGGTTTTCCGTGAGTAGGCTGCCCCATGCCAGGGATTCCGCCATGGCCCAGTCCAGCAGGCCGCCTTCCCGGAAGGCTTCCCGGCGGCGGGCCAGGAAGCGTTTTTCCAGCGTGGGGTGGGGCGTGAAGCTGTCCGGAAGTTCCGTAAGGATACTTCCGATGCGCTGGAACAGTTCTGGACTGATTCCCGTCCGCGTGCTGGTGCGCGGGAGGGGCGTTTCATCCGCATCCTGCGCGGTGGCGGGCAGGATGTAGTCCGCGGGGTTTTCCTTCATTTGCAGGTAGGCCTGTTCCATGCCCTCCCAAAGGTCATTCCGAATGTCCCGCTCCTGCTGTTCCGTCAATTCCCCGCGCTCCCTGAGCGCCATTCCGTACAGGGCGGCGGCGGCGGGGCGCGCCTCAATCCGCTTGGTCTGCATGGGCGCGGTGAAGGCGGCCTGGTCCGTTTCATTGTGGCCCAGACGGCGGTAACAGTACATGTCCAGAATGATGTCCCTTCCGAATTCCTGGCGGAACTGGAGCGCGAAGTCCGCCGCCCACACCAGGTCTTCCGGGCTTTCTCCGTTGATGTGCAGGATGGGGGATTGGAGCATCTGCGCCACGTCCGTGGCGTAGCGGGAGGAGCGGGCTTCGTCCGGGCTGGTGGTGAAGCCGATCTGGTTGTTGATGACGAGGTGCACGGTGCCGCCCGTGCGGTAACCTTTCAGCAGGGAGAGATTGAGGACTTCCGCCACGATGCCCTGTCCTGAGAAAGCGGCGTCCCCGTGCAGGACGAGCGGCAGCACACGCTTGCGTTCCGCGTCTTGCAGGTTGTGCTGCATGGCCCTGGCCCTGCCTTCCACCACAGGATACACGGCTTCCAGATGGCTGGGATTGGAGGAAAGGCGGATATGGAGTTCTTTACCGTCCACATGACGTGTGGCGGCGTAACCGAGGTGGTATTTGACGTCGCTCCTGCCGATGGGGGATTCCGGCAGGTAGTCCGGCGTGAATTCGCGGAAGATGGTTTTCAGCGGTTTGTGGAGAATATTGGCGAGCACATTCAGCCTTCCGCGGTGGGCCATGCCCATTTCAATGTGAGAGACTCCGGCGGCGGGGCAGCGCTTGATCATGGCGTCCAGCAGGACGATGGCTCCTTCCCCTCCTTCCAGGGAAAAGCGTTTTTCCCCCATGAAGCGCTTGCCCAGGAATTCCTCAAACAGTTCCGCCTTGCAGAGATGGAACAAGGCTTCTCTCCGGACTTCCGGGCCATAATCCACGCCGTTTGCCCGGAGCTGGATTTTTTCTTCAATCCAGGAGCGGATTTTAAGATTGTCTATGTGGTGGTATTCAAATCCGATGGCTCCACAATAGATTTTTTGCAGCCGAGTGATGATTTCACGGAGCGTGAACGTTCCTCCGTCCATGAAGGTGCCGATGTTGACGGGCTGGTCCATATCCTCCTCTCGGAATCCCATATCTTCCGGATTGACGGGGCAACCGGTCTGGTCCGGAGGATCCAGCGGGTTAAAGCGGGCGCATTGGTGTCCCATGACCCGGTAGGCCCGGATGAGCTGGTTGACGCGCCCGCGGCGTTCCGCGCTTTCCGGAGGAACGGTGTAGGGGGATGTGTCCGCGGCGTTCCCCGCATTTTCTTTTTCCCGGGGGGCTCCACCGCTCCCCAGTTCGTAGCCGTCGAACCAGGCGGCCCAGAGAGGGTCCACGGACAGGGGATCGTTTTTCCATGATTGATGGAGCGCCGTAATTTCCTCCGGCGGGAGTTTGGAGAAGATGGAGGCATTCATGCGGCAGGGCGGACGGTACAGGGCGTTTTCGGTTCGCTGATCGCTATTTTTGCCCGCAGGGCATCAGTAACTGTGTTCGTTGAGCTGGACTTTTCCGCGGAAGACCCAGTAAATGGCAGCGGAATAAGCCAGGACGAGCGGCACGCCCAGAATGGCTATGTATGTCATCACGACCAGGCTTTCCCGGGTGGATGAGCCGTTGGCGAGCGTCAGGGAATGTTCCGGATTGGGCATGGAGTAGAGCAGGTTGGGGAACATCGCTGTCCCGAAGAGAGCCATCATGCAGCCCATGGTGGAGCAGGAGGCGACAAAGGCCCAGCCCGGACGGTTCCTGTGGATGAATATCCAGATGGACGCGATGGAAATGACTGCCAGGGCAGCGATTCCGTAAATCCAGGGGGAGCGTTCCAGGGCCGCCGCTACGTGCGGCACGTACAGCAGGGTGGCCGCCCCGTGCAGGATGATCAGGACGGTGAAGATGATGACGCAGGGTCTGAGCAGTTTTCTGATTTGTTCCTGCAGGCTTCCCTGGGTTTTCATCAGCAGGTAGATTCCCCCGTGCATGGCGAACAGGGCGACCGTCGTCAGCCCCAGAAGAATGGAATAAGGATTCAGCAGGCTGAGAAATGTTCCGGTGAAGTTGCCATGGTCGTCCAGAGGAATGCCTTTGGTGACGTTCCCCATGGCTACGCCGATGAGCAGAGCTGCCAGAAGGCTGCTGATGGAGAAAGTGGTGTCCCATCCCCTGCGCCACCATTTCATGGGCTGTTTGCTTCTGAATTCAATGGACACGGCACGGAAGATAAGGGTGAGCAGCAGGAGCATGAAGGCCAGGTAAAACCCGGAGAAGACGGAGGCGTATACGTACGGAAAGGCAGCGAAGAGGGCTCCTCCGCCTGTGATGAGCCAGACTTCGTTTCCGTCCCATACAGGGCCCACGGCATTTAGTGTGAGTCTTCTGTTTTCATCGCCCTTGATGAAAAGCTGAAGAGCTCCGGTGCCCAGGTCAAAGCCGTCCAGGATGGCGTATCCGGAGAAAAGCACGCCGACGAGGATGAACCAGATGATTTGCAGGTCTGCGAGAGTGAGATTGTCCAACATGATTTTTAAAGAGGGATAAAGATTAGTCTTTAACAAAAGGAACCTGGAGTTTGCCTTCCCCGGCGCCGTCGTCTTCGCCAGCTTCCTGGTCCGGACCTTTGTGGATCTTATGGGTGATTTGATAGAGGAAGAGGGCCAGCAGCAGGGCATAAATGACGAAGAACATACCCAGGGAGGAAAGGGCTTCCGCCGCGGTGAGGGTGGGGGATACGGCGTGTTCCGTTCTCAGGATGCCGTACACAATCCATGGCTGGCGCCCCAGTTCCGCTACGGCCCAGCCCGCCTGGTTGGCTATTTGCGGGCCCAGTACGGAGAAAACAAAGCACCAGAGCAGCCAGCGCTTCTGGAAGAGCCAGCCTCTTTTCCATCCCCACAGGCCCGTCAGAAACAGGGCCGCCAGGGCGCAGCCGATCAGGATCATGAGATGGAAGGAGTAAAAGACGGGCAGGATGGGAGGGCGTTCGTCCTGCGGGATGTCGTTCATGCCGGTGATGGACGTGTCCAGGTCGTGATGGGTCAGGAGGGTGAGCAAGTACGGGATGGAGATTCCCGTCACTTCATGGGTGGACGGGTTCATCCAGCCGATGAGATGGAGGTCCTGAGGGGCGCCGGATTCCATGACGCCTTCCATAGCCGCGAATTTGGCAGGCTGGTGGACGGAGACTTCTCGTGCGCTGGAATCTCCCGTGATGCCCATGCCAGCCACGCCGATGAGGCCGATGACCAATGCCACCTTGAAGCTTTTTTCCGATCCTCCGGTAAAACGTTTTTTCAAAATATACCAGGCGGAGACGCTGAGGACGAGCGTGGCTCCCGCCAGCCAGCAGCCGGCGAGCGCGTGCGTCAGGCGGTCCACGGTGGACGGATTGAAGACCACGTCATAGAAGCTGGTTATATGGGCCTGGATTTTCCCGTTTACTTCCACCAGCTTGTATCCGGCGGGCGTCTGCATCCAGGAGTTGGCCACAATGATCCAGATGGCGCTGAAATGGGCGCCAAGAGCGACCATGCAGGAGGAAAGAAAGTGCATTTTTGGGCCCACCTTGTCCCAGCCGAAAAGCAGGATGGCCAGGAAGCCTGATTCCAGGAAGAAGGCGAAGATTCCCTCCGCCGCCAGGGGGCTGCCGAAGATGTCGCCTACGCAGCGGGAATAATCCGCCCAGTTGGTGCCGAACTGGAATTCCATCACGATGCCGGAGGCTACGCCAAGGGCGAAGATGATACCGAAGATTCTGGTCCAGAATTTGGCCTGCTTGTGGTAGAGGTCATTCTTCGTTTTCAGCCACAGGCCTTCCAGGGCGACCAGAACCACCCCCAGGCCGATGGTCATCGGCGGGAAGATGTAGTGGAACATGATCGTGATGGCGAATTGGAGACGGGATAATAAGACCGGATCGTCCATGATTGATTGGGGATGAGTGGATGTTTATGGAACAGGAGGACGGCAGCCAAACACCGATACCTTCATACTTTATACATCCCAAGAGACCCTTTGTTCAATTATTTTCCTTTTCCGCAGATAACTTTTTAGATTACGTCTAGAAAAGAAAGGCTTAACACTGGATGAACACGTCCATCCCTTCTTCCGCCAGAGCAAAAAGAGCCATCATGTCCCTGGGAGAAAGGCGTATGCAGCCATGGGAAGCCGGGGTGCCCAGCAGTTCCGTATCGTTGGTGCCGTGGATGTAAATATAGCGGCTCCGGGTATTGGCGTTGTGCGGTTCCAGTCCGTCCAGCCACAGAATGCGGGTCAGGATGAAGTCGGAATGTTCATTCAGACTTTTCGGGATGGCGGTGGGATAGCGGCCTGCCGGAAGGCGTGAGATGAAAATAGTGTCCTCCGGTTCTCCGTCTCCGATTTTTTTGCAGATGCGGAAATGACCTGTGGGGGTTTTCCCGGAACCTTCTTCATGGCCTGTACCTGCCTTCCCGCTGGAAACGGGGCATTGGAGCAGGATTTTTCCGGATTTTTCCAGCACCAGTTCCTGGCGGGGCAGATTAATGCGTATGGAAGGGGAAGCCATGACGGGGGAAGGAGTCAAAGATGTTGCTACTCCTGTTGCTCCATCCGGGCAATGATGGCCTGGATGGCGGTTGTCAATTGCCGCGCTACATTGTTGTAGGCTGTCTGTCCGCAGCCGATGGGGTCGGCGATGCCGCGGTTGCCCGTGTAGCAGGTGACCAGCCTGACCTTGTCCGCATATTCGGGGAAATTGGCAAGAAGGGCGGCCAGGTGGCTTTCCGTCATGGCGTAGACATCTGTGGCGTTTTTCATCAGTTCATCCGTAACAGGGCGGCTTTCATGGCTGGAGAGATTGACGCCATGCTCCCGGAGGACGTGGAGCGTTTCCGGACTGGCTGCCTGCCCGGGCCATGCGGCTGTTCCTGCGGAACCGGCCTGCCATTCCGGATGGTGTGCGGAAAGTTTCCGGAACAGGCCTTCCGCCATGGGGCTGCGGCAGGTGTTGCCGGTGCAGATGAAGAGGATGTGTTTGCGCTGTGTCATGAGTCGGGGCGTTCTCTTTTGGAGTGATGGGGGATAGGTACTTCGTTGGGTTCCTGATACAAGTTGTCCGGGGGCAGAACATGGCCGGCTCCGCTGCCTTCCGACGAGGGTGTGCCGTCGTCTTCTTCATCTTCATCCTCTGCATCGCGGGAGGGGGGGGAGAGCTGGGGGAACAGACTGCACGCCAGGGCTACGCACAGTACTGCCGTTATGGGAGTCATGACGGGGAACCATATATCATGAGCGGAAAACAGGTACCATGCAATGAAGGGAACGAACAGGATACAGAGGCCCCAGGTGATGAAGCGCCCTCTGCGTTGAAAACGCAAAGCCCATACGGACAGAAGCAGGACGTCCAGCACGATGATCCATTGTACCCAGGCGGGGGCTATGGGAATCAGGACGGCAGGGGCAGGGGCAAGCGCTCCCATGATGCTGCGGACAGTTTGCGCCGCCAGAAGGGATTGCGCGTCCGGCGTGTCGGAAAGGGCGGATGGTTCGGAAACGAGTACCGCATCCGCAGAGGAAAGCAGTTTTCTGACGGCAGTAGTATCCGGCGGACGCAGGCCGGACATGACGGGGACGATCACTTCCTTCGTGTCCAGAATGGTGGGGCTGCTGTTTGCCGCCAGGGGGATGCGGCCGTTTTTATCCAGAGGAATGGAGCGTTTGCCGCCCAGAAAAAGGGTGTCTCCCGGAATGATTCTGACATCACCGGGTTTCAGGTCCAGGGCATTCAGAGCGGCCACCAGAGGAAGAGTGGGAATGATATCCCCGCCCCAGCGGATGAAAAGCGGCGGGGAGACCCTGTTTTCCGGAGCTGGGGAAAACAGCTCGTTATTTTCCACGACGGTTCCCAGGGAGGGGGCTGACGTGGTTATTTGCGGAGGTTCCCCTACGAACCTGTCCGCGCGCGGGAACTGGTCCGTCTTTCCTACGATGTTGGAAGCGGGAATAATCAAGTCTTTCCAATCCGGCGGAAGGGGCGAGCGGCGGGCGGATTCGCTCATTTGCCGGCCCAGAGCCTTGTGGAGGAAGCGGTCTAGTTCATACCCCACGGCGGCTTTGACGATGCTGTCCGGCTTTTCTTCCCAGGTCATGGGGGACATCACGTAAACATTCCTGGCTCCCTGTTCATACAGGTGCCGGAACAGCACTGTGTAATCCATGGGATTGGGAGGATAGGAGGCGAAACTGTTCAGTGATGATTCCCGGTGCAGGGAAACCACGGGAAGCTGGGCCGTCTGCCCTTTGTTGAAGTAATCGTAGGGCTGGAGGACGATGCTGTTTTCCGTATTCAGCCCTTCCGAGCGAACAGTCCGGTATTCCCCAGCCAGCAAATGTTCCGCTGCCTGTTCATAACAGAAAATGGTAGGAGGAAGAAGCACATACCCCAGAATCCAGCCCAGCCCCAGGGAAATCTGGAACAGGGACAGGACAAGCAGGAATTTGGGGGGAAGCGTCATCAGAGGGGCTGGGAAAAATCATGCTAGCATAGCAGCCAGCGGTTCTGCAAGCGTGGAGCCGGGCAGAAGCTTCCGCAGGTGTCCCAGCCCGGCGGGAATCTGAGCCAGATACCAGGTTTTTCCCTGGTTGTGGCCGATATTGGCGTAAGCGCCCAGCATCTGCATAATCCGCTGCAGGGCGCAGGCACGGAAAATGCGGTGATCTATGGAGTGAGCGGAGATATTTTCCCACTCCCTGAGCAATTCATCCGCCTGTTCCGGTTCCAGACGGGCGTAGCCGTCATAGACCAGGGAGGCCAGATCATATTCCGGACGGCCGCCGCGCATGCCCTGAAAATCAATCAGCCAGGTTTTTCCCGCGTGGATATGCACGTTCTGGGACTGGCTGTCCCGGTGGACGGGGCATTCCGGAAGGGCCGCCAGAAACTGCGCCTGCTCTTTCAGGGCGGGATGGTTCAGGAAGGAAGCCGGTTCCAGCCCCAGGTGGGACCCCAGGAAATGTTCAGCAAAATAGGACTGCTCCCAGCGGTACAAGGCCTCGTCAAAAGCGGGCTGGAGGGGGAATTCCTCCGGAAACGGGCAGGAGTGAAGCAGATGGAGTTGTTCCATAGCCCGGATGTAGCGCAGGCGCAGGGAAGGCCAGGGTTCTTTCCGGAAAGCCAGCAGGTTGGCGTCTCCCAGGTCTTCCACCAAGGCGGCTCCGCATCCGGGACCGAGAGGTTCATAATCGTAAATTTCCGGCACGTTGACACCGTGGGCGTGCAGATGCCGGGCTGCGGGGATAAAAGAATCATTGTCCGCACGGTCATTTCCCCACTGGATGCCGATGCATGTGCGGCCGCCAAAATGGATGCGGACGATCGTACGGCCGGAGGCTCCCAAAGCCAGGGGACGGAAATCTTCCTGACGCGGAATAATGTGAAAACTCCGGTGAACCAGACGGGACAATTCTTTCATGGAAAGGTGGCGTGGCTGCGTTAAGAGCCTTGCGTAAGGATGGCGTATGAAGGATGACGGCACCCTTCATACGCCGAAAATGAGGAAAGGCAGGGCAATCAGGCGGGGAACTGGTGGTCTTCCCCATAGCCGTAATGCTCCACGACGTAATCCACATCCTTGTCTCCGCGGCCGGAGCAGTTTACCAGAATGGCGCCTCCTCTGTTTTCCCGTGCCCACTTCATGGCATACGCGATAGCGTGGGAGCTTTCCAGAGCGGGAATGATCCCCTCGTAACGGGAAAGTTTGAAGAAGGCGTCCACGGCTTCCTCGTCTGTGGCGGTGACATAGTTAACGCGGCCGATGTCGTGCAGATAGGCGTGTTCCGGCCCTACGGAAGGATAATCCAGGCCGCTGGCTACGGAATGAACCGGTCCCGGATTGCCGTCTTCATCCTGGAGCATGATGCTTTCAAAACCGTGCAGGACGCCCTTGCGTCCATAGGTGATGGAGGCGGAATGATCCCCAAGCCTGGGACCTTTGCCGAGGGGTTCTACGCCATAGATATCCAGCGGGTCTCCCAGGAAGGCGGTAAACATGCCCATGGAATTGCTGCCGCCGCCCACGCAGGCGCAGACGGCGTCCGGCAGAAGTCCCGTCATTTCCAGGAATTGTTCCCGGGCTTCCACGCCGATGCACATTTGGAAATCGCGCACCATTTGCGGGAAAGGGTGGGGGCCTACCACGGAACCGATGCAGTAAATGGAATCCTGATAACTGTTCAGGTAAGATTCAAAGGCGGAATCCACAGCTTCCTTCAAGCTTTGGAGGCCGTGCGTGACAGGCACCACCTTGGCACCCAGGATTTTCATGCGGGTGACGTTCGGAGCCTGCTTGGCAATATCTACCGCTCCCATGTGAATTTCGCATTCCAGGCCGAAGAAGGCGGCGGCTGTAGCCAGCGCCACGCCATGCTGTCCTGCGCCCGTTTCCGCGATAATGCGCTTCTTGCCCATGTATTTGGCCAGAAGGCCTTCCCCCATGCAATGGTTGAGCTTATGGGCGCCTGTATGGTTCAAATCTTCCCTCTTCAGGTAAATTTGAGAGGTGCCCAGGTGGCGGGAAAGGCGTTCGCAGTGGTAAACCGGGGTGGGACGTCCCTGAAACTGTTTGCGGATGCGCCGCAATTCATTAATGAACTGGGCGGAGTGGGCTATCGTCTGGTAGGCTTCCGTAATTTCTTCAAAAGCGGGAACCAGCTCGTCCGGCAGGTAAACGCCGCCGTATTCGCCAAAACGGCCCTGGGCGTCTGGAAAATTGCGTAAATAAGTATGGAGATCCATGGTCTGTTGCGTTCGTGACTGCCAGTATTTAGCACGATGCCACAATTCAGGCAAAAACAATCTCCCCGGAAGCCCTTTTAAAAAAGAAAGGAAAGAAAAAGGACTTCCCCGCAACAGGGGAACGGTTTCTCCGGGAGAGACCGGGAGGAAAAATCGGAAATCAGGCCAAACGGCGCTTTCTGATGGATTTTCCGGTATCGGCAAGCGTCTGGCGTGCGTCCGGATCCGCTCCGGCCATCAAGGCTGCCAGATCCCGAACGATGTTCTGGCGCATGCGAGCTACCAGATCGCGCCCTTCCTGGGTGATGGCGACCATGATTTTGCGGCGGTCTTTGGCTGCGCTCATGCGTTTCAGGTAGCCCATTTCCTGTAATTTATCCACCATGCCGGTAGCGGCCGCGGTAGAATGCCCCATTTTCTGGGCAATGCTGGACATGCTCAGAAAATCTTCGCTGGCCAGATAAGTCAGCAGGAAAAACTGGGGGTAGGAAACCTTGCCCTCATTCAATTCTGAAGAAAGGTTCAGAATGCAGGAACGTTGCGTGAACAGGATGAAATCCGCCAGCTTGTTTGCTTCTTCGGAAATGGAGCTCATGATCGTTGTGAATGTATGGGAGGGTTGATAGCGATACCCGTCCGGAGACTCGCCGGCGGTTCGGCCAACCTACCGCCGCGTCCTTCTACGGGCAAGTCAAAAATATAAATTTTTATTAAAATTTTACATTTGCGGATAATAAGCATTTTGATGGTATTTGAAATACAATATGTTGACTGTTAATAGAATGGATATATTCTGAATATATAATGTGAATAACATGTTAAAAATAGATATAAGCTATTGATAAACGGTAGTTTTTCACAAAACTTCCGGGAATCCGCAGCAAATCTGGCATAAAGAGGCGTTGCAGCATGACAAGCCTGGATTGAAGAGGGCTCTTGTGCAGAGGCTTTTCATGGGAAATAAAGCCTTGCCGGAGGAAAATTTTATACAGCGGGAAGCAATATTTTCCTGCCCTTGAGACGGACTTGGAACTTCTGCAGTCTTGACGTGAGAGTAGAGAAAGGGGGCGTTGAAAACTTTCTTTCATGGCCTCCTTCCTGCCGCGATAGTTGCGGTTCCTTGTTTACGGCGGTATGAGTCTATGACGCTTGTAAAGGCAGGAAAAACCTTTTTAAACGGTCCTGGAAGGAGGGGAAAAGAACAAACGGAAACCTGCCCCATACTGATGGAGCAAGTGCCGTTACAGACCCGGTCTGGGAATGACGCTCTGCTTTTGGGAGAGAAAAATTGCTTCTTCCCCAAAAGTCAAAGGCTGGCGGAAGTAATGGGGGAAAATGCTCAAGGAGCCGGGAAAAGACTGCCGGGGGTCTAAGAGGTTACCTGTAAAACTCCTATTATTCGGAACGGCCTATTTTGAAAACAGGCCAGTGGCAGTGAAAGGGCCGGGCGCATCAACCGCATAATAAATGCTCCATTACAGATGACGCATCATTTGTTATCGGCACGGTGTGTAAAAGAGCAATTGCGCCGTCCTGGTTCATGTTCTGAAGGTCCGTTATCAAATGTTCACGACCATGGAACTTACAGCCGTTACCATTACATTTCAATGATATCGGTTTGCTGGGGGGGCATGATTCTTTTTAGCATTTATTGTTTACGAGTGGTTCTTATGTCATTCCTCGCTATTCCGCACAACGGAAAATTGTGTGATCCGCCGGCCTGTTTCCTGAAAAATAAGAAAGACGGCGTTGCTTGCCGTCCCAGCTGCCGCCATACAGCAACTCTAGTTGCTTGCAGTATTGCAGGCAGAAAATCATGGAATAAAGCATTACTGCCGGCAACATCATTGCATGCCGCCAATTTTATGCTTGTATCCGCAAGATATTTTATTCCCCTCCATTCTCCGTTAAGTTTTTTCTGGAACTCTTTTCCGGAGAATGGACGGAGAACAATAGCAACAACTAGTTGGCGGGAGGCGGCGTAAAGGTGCGGGCTGACATATCCTTGTCCAGAACCAGCATTCCCTGTCCTTCTCCCTTGATCATGCGTAATTTGCTGATGATGTCCTTGACGCTTTCTTCCTCTTCCACCTGTTCAGTGACAAACCATTGCAGGAAAATATCCGTGGCGAAATCCCGTTCTTCCTTGGCAAGGTGCACCAGTTCGTTGATTCGGCGAGTGACTTCCTGTTCGTGGGATAGCGTTTCTTCAAAAATTTCAAGAATATTGGACCAGTTTGCATCCGGAGCGTCTATGGAAAGCATTGTAACCTGGCCTCCGCGGGAAAGAAGGAAATCATAAAATTTCAGCGCATGAGCGGTTTCTTCCTGATATTGAATGCGCATCCAGTGGGAAAAACCTGTCAGACCGGCATCTTGCAGATAGGCGGACATGGCCAGGTAAAGGTTGGCTGAATACATTTCCCATTTGATTTGCTCATTAAGAGCAGTTGCCATTGTTGTACTGATCATATTGTAAAATCCTGTTGATTTTCCCCACTTCTACAAAACAAAGTCCGCAGGATCAAGATAATCCTGCGGACTGTATGACGGGAAGGGGGGTAAGGGAAGGCGTCAGGCTTTTGCGGAAACCTCCTCCGGAATATTATCTCCAGGGAGCTCTTCCTCCGGAATGGAGGGGGATTCCTCAGTTTCCGTAACCACGCTGTTTTCTTCAGATGCTTCCTCTCGGGCGGCGGCCGCCTCGGAAGAAGAGGCTGCCTTCTGTTTTTCTGGTGCAGCGGAGTCCGTTGCCGGCGCGTCCTGGCCCTTCTCTTCCGGTTTCCGTTTTTCCTTGGGAGCCTTCTTGGGAGAAGGAGCTTGGGCGGAGACGGTTCTTGGGCGGCTGACAGTGTTATTGGAGAAAACCAGGATATAGCCCTGTTCGGACAGCCAGAGCAGATCACGGACCAAATTCTGCTGTTTTTCCATGGCCTGGGCTACTTCTTCTTCCGAGGCCTTTTCCTGTTCCGGGACTGGGGCCAGCTCTTTAAGCATGGCATCGACGCCTTTGCCGGGATTATTGGCCGCCCAGGTGGCAATGGACATCAGGGAATCTGATAAGACGGTGCCTTCTTCCATGGCCTTGGGGCGTGCCGGGCCGGTGTAATGGTTGCCTTTCCACTTGAAAATAGGCATATGATGCCGGGCTAACCCGTGGCAAAGGTTGGGAATCAGCATGCTGGGATGGCGGCGGGTGGTGCCGGATAATTGGATCAGGTGCGCCCACAGACCGGGAGAGAGGTGATTCTTTTTCACGGCTCCGTTGACGAACACCTTGTCCGTAACGTCATAGCACTCGTCAAAGTGGTTGGATTCGAAATCCTGTTCTACCGCGGCGGGAGATTCCAGAAGCACTTCGGAGGCTCCTTCCCGAACGGGCTTCCAGGCGGTGCGTTTGGAAACGGCTTCCTGCCATGCCTGGACAGCTTCTTCGCTCTTGTCCGTCACAATCTTGGAACGGAAAGCCTCAAAAGTCATGTTGGCAAATTTGGTGCGATGCAGGTTCATCAGGGCGGACTGGTAGCCGTGCCAATTAACGGGACCTATAAGCTCGTTGTTTAAGGAACATTTGGCAATGGCTTTGAAATCTCCTTTTGGAGCTTCCACTTCCTGTTCTACGGATTCGTAATATTTGGGCATCCAGGTGGACTGCCAGAGGTGTTTGACGGCCTCCTGTCGGGAAATAAAGCAGGCGCCGTCGCCATGCTTGCAATGGTACAGATCCGGGCCGTTTTCCTGCTTCATGAATACCAGGTCATAACGGTCGTAGGAACCCATGACCACCTTGGCAAGGTCCAGTAGGGAAATGGTGCGGCGGTGTTTCTGTACTTCCTGGTGCAGGGCAGCCAGGCCGGAATCCACGGGGCGCAGCTCCACGCGCAGGCCTTCCGTCGGTTCCTCCATGGCGGAGCGGGGAGTTTGATCGCGGCGGTTGCGGAAGGAGCCGCGCGTACGGTCTTCCCGGTTAAACCTTCTTTCGCCGCTTTGACCGTCAACACGACGTTCCCCCCGGGGCTGGCGGCCTTCACGGTTGTCGCGCCGCGGTCGGCGGTCGCCTCCCTGCCTGTCGCCGGACCTGCGTTCCGGGTAGGATACAGGCCGTTCCTGACGGGCTCCCGGTCTCGCCCAGGCCGGACCAAATTGAAAGTCGGCCAAGCCGGAAAGGTCCGGAATCTGCTGCTTGGGGTCTGTGGAAGGAGTTTCGTCGGTCATCATGTACGGGTTGTTTCAATAGCAACTAAATGAGGTGGATGGCAATCATTTTACGTGCAAACAGACCGAAAATTGTTCAAAATGTCATGAAAGGCATCTGGAAATGCGACTATTTCCAGTGTATCCTTTCAACTCAACTTCTGTCAAATGCTCTATATGGATAAAATACGTCAACGACTTTCCGACCTTGGTTACGCCATTTATGATGCTCCCGCTCCCGTAGGCTCCTATGTGCAATGCGTACGCACGGGCAACCTGCTTCACCTCTCCGGCGGCATTTCCGTGAACGGGGACGACAAATACTTTGGCAAAGTAGGGCAGGAGCTGACGGTGGAAGAAGGTCAGGCCGCTGCGCGCGCCGCTATTTTGAATCGTCTGGCCGTTATTGTGCAGGCGGTGGGGTCTCTGGAAAAAGTATCCCGAATCGTGGCCGTGAACGGATTTGTGAATGCCGGCCCGGATTTTTATGACCATCCTAAAGTATTGAATGGCGCATCCGACCTGCTGGTGGAAGCCTTTGGAGAAATTGGCCGCCACAGCCGTACGGCGGTAGGCGTATCCGCCCTGCCGCTCAATGTAGCGGTGGAAATCAGCATGGTGGTGGAAGTTCGTGATTAATATTTAAAAACCGGAAGGGATTCGTGCTTGAATCCCGGCGGCATTCCTGTAGAGTGCCGTCCGGTCAATGCCCCCGTGGCGGAATGGTAGACGCTGCAGACTTAAAATCTGTTGTCCGCAAGGACGTACCGGTTCGAGTCCGGTCGGGGGTACTTTATCGAGATTAAATCTTGTAAATAAAAAGCCCGCTGTTTGCGGGCCTTTTTGTTTTGCTTCAATATCATTTGCTGGCTGATTCTCCATCAATAATTTTTGTTTTCCCGGATGAGTAAAACAAGGATGGTGGTGTTTCGTGGCTATTCTTGTCATGAAATGCAGAAAGCAGAGAGAAGAATGTTGAGTGGAAACAGTTCTGAAAAAAGAGTTTATAACAGGGCGCCTCTGGCTGAAAAATAGAAATACGGAGTATGAAATTGTTGGGTATCTTCCGGTCTGGAAAATCAGATGGTTCATGGCGCCCTGGAAAAAAGGGAATGTTGCTGGCGTTGAAAATAGCAGGAGGCATGTTTGCGGGAGCGGTTGTGGTATGCGTTGCCGCAGAATGGTACATTTATTCCGTTTCAGAGGGCAGGATTGTTGAGCATTCCAGGGATGTTCCCGTTCGTGCTCCTGTTCTGGTGTTAGGATGCTCCCCAACATTCATGGGGAGCCCTAACGGATATTTCCATAACAGGATGGATACGGCCTCGGAACTTTGGAAAGATGGAAAAGCAACGGTTTTCATCGTTTCCGGAGATAATAGTTCTCATGCTTACAATGAACCGGAATGGATGAAACAGGCTCTGGTGGAACGTGGCGTTCCAGAGGAACGGATTGTATGTGACTTTGCGGGATTGCGGACTTTGGATTCTGTCGTGAGGATGAAGGAAATTTTCGGCGTTTCGACGATGATTGTTGTTTCTCAGGAATTTCATAATGAACGCGCCCTGGCAATCGCAGCGCATGAGAGGATGGCGGCCTGGGCCGTCAGCGCGCCAGATGTTCCCAACCGCCGTTCCCGTATAAAAAGCTGGTTCAGGGAGCGTGCGGCCCGCGTATGGATGATGCTGGACTTGTGGGTTTGGAGCCGTGAACCCCGTTTTTTGGGAGAACCTGTGGTTTTGCCGGAAATAAAAGAGGAAAAATGAACAATACCTCATGCGGCAGGGCTCGTCATAAGATGTCTTTGATGCGGTACGGCAACCCAGAAGGAGGGTGTGCCCGCGCCTCGAATCATTAAATGCTGAATGGTCCAATCATGTCGGCTACGTGGGATGATTTGCCATGAAGATGAACAAGGCCAGAAAGCCTGAGTGAACAATTCGTCATGAAGACGGTCGGAGGTGGTGGCCGTACGTTTCATTGTCCTTCATGGAAGAAACAGGTGCAATCCTTCCCCTTATCTTATGCGTATGGGTGGGCAACGGTTGAAAAAAGGATGGTTGGGAAACATCAGCAAGCTGATGCTCTGGTCGGAATAAGCTTGCTTCCATGTCTTGGGAATAAAACACTCCGGAACAGGTTCTGTTGCGTTTTGATGCGGCTGACGCTCCCTGTTGGAATTCCGTATTTGATTAAAAAGGGGAAAGGATACGGTAAAAATCATTGACTCTTTCCGGGAAAGTGCTATGCAGATTTCAGTGCTTTGTGAAAAGCAGGCTGTTTTATTCCGGCTGTCATGTTCCCTTCTTCTAGCGGTCAGGAAGGCCGTCTCTCCAACGGCAAAGGCTCGGTTCAACTCCGGCAGGGAATGCCATCCGGCAGCCATGTTTTGTTTCCTGCCGTGAAGAGGCGGTAAATTGCATCAGGAAAAGCAAGCTACGGGGAGTTATGATGGAAACACGCTTTCAATGACTTTCCCCGTCCATTCCGGTAGTGGCTTTCCTCCGAATAAATGAAGAAGCATGGGAGCGGTATTGGTGGTATTGTTTGGTTCGGAAATCAGGAAATTTCTCTTAATGCCCGGACCTGAAATTCCCCATGGAACTATCATTTCCGCTGCGCTCGTCCCCCCGTGGCCCTTTCCGATTCCCCCATGATCCGTCAGAAATAGAAAATGCGTATCGTTGAATAAGTCTTCCTGCCTCAATTTCTGAAAAAAGATTCCAATTTGCTGATCCGCCTCTTCAATAGATTGAAGGTATTCTCTGGACATCCAGCCGTATTTGTGCCCCGCATGATCTGTATGAACGGAATAGAGAAAAACCACAGTCGGGTTGTAGCGGTGTTTCTTGACGAATTGGAAAGCCTGATGGTAATTGGAAGCATAGGCGTCGTTTGCCAGGTACTTGATTTCATCCAGGTATTTTTTGTTGAACGGATAGGCAAGAGGTTTCCAATTATAGTAAAAAGCTGTTTTGCAGGAAGGCTGGCATTTTTTCAGGGCCTGGAATACGGAGGGATAATATCCGTCTTCGTCTCTCCGTACGGCGGGGTAGGAGGAATTTGCCGGCGTCCAGTTATTATTGAAGACTCCGTGCTGTTCCGGGCCGCTGCCGGTTAAGTGACTGGTCCTGTTAGGTAACGTGACGGAGGGCATCACAACCCGCGTATCCAGAGAAAAAGCTCCCTGTGACATCATTCCTTTTAAAGAGGGCGCATGCGCCTTTTGAAAACCTTCCACACAAATACCGTCCAGGGAAATCATGATCACTCTTTTGGCGGAATTATCGGAAGTTCTATCTGGTACGGAATTTCTGGGAATGCCGGAATCATATTGTGTAGCGGCAAGGGCTGTATTGCCCGTTGTCATTCCTGCTGCCGCCAGGCCTAATTGATTCAGGAAATTCCGGCGTGTTGTTTGATGATAAGAGTTTTCCATATAAAGTACATACTGTTGGCTTGAAGTATTTTTATCAACGCTTCTGGATATTCGGGAAGCTCATTTCATCGTATAGTTTTTTACGGACAGGGGCCGAATCCGGGTTTCAAAGCAATTTTTCCAATAATTTGTTCCTTTCCTGTGATAGGATGGTTTTATAGAGAAAGGATATCATCATTTATTGTATTCAAATAGTTAAGTGGGTGTGACAATATAGGAATGCTCCGCAGGCTGTCTCATCTGCGATTTAGGCAAAGCATCTTCCATACGCTTCAAACGAGGGGGCATATTATATTTGTTACGAGTCGTATCCTCATCAATGTTGGCCAAAATGCCGGGCGGGAGCGGGGACTTTCAATCTGGACGTTTTACACAGGATGACATTTTCCGCGAGCTGGAGCAGATTTTTCAAGGAAGTGGGTGTTACGCGCTGCCGTGTGGTGTAGTCAGCTCCCTGAAGAAAGATCAGCCGGAGGCAGACAAATATCCCTGATGTTATTCCTCCAACAAGACGGGACAAGCCCGGCAGGTGTGGGTGTTTGCCAGCCATCACGATGCTCGCGCCGCCATTATTAAATCAGCCAATTAGCATAATGATACCATGAGAGAGATACAAATACAGTTTTCCAAGCCCGGTAACTGGAGGGAATTCACACTGACAGCCATCTACCAGGATTCGGATGGATATACCCGCATAGACCGCTATAAACAGAATGATATACCGTCCGGGCAGGCCCCGGCTTTGAGCGCGGCTGTAGCCGTCATTGCAGACATGGAAGAGGACTGGCAAGCCGTCCAGGTATGGGCAAGGCTGGGAAATACCTCTGTTCTCAATAATTCCGCAGGAGACGATGAGGCCGTTGAGTTTCGTGAAGCCGTTCTACTGACGATTGAGGCTGTCAATAGCCTCGGGGGCCGCCGTATTTTTACCCCCGGTAATTATGCGCAGTTCATACTGATGGATTTTGCCTCCATATCGTTTTTCAAGTATTTTACCATCAGAAAATAATAAGGATATCAGCAAATAAGATTGTTGGACTGACTGCATGATTGCGGCAGACTGGGGGATATGTGATGCAGTGTTTTTTTTCCGGACAAGGCGTTTCCGGATTTGTCGATGCATTGCAACAGTTTTAAATGGAAAAGATGTTCCTCCCAGGCAGGAGCGGATCAAAAACAGGGAATCAATGACAGTAACCCCATGAGTGACGTAAAGCAGTTCTTGGTCAACGTTGGGAACAGGAAGGGCCTGGTCTGTCGTGATGCCTCAAAAATTGCAGATTCCCTTATGCTCTGATGTTTATCGGAAAACTTGGATGGAGTATCGTCATGCGGCTTTAAAAATACAGTACATTGTTTCTAAAAGCCGTTATCATGTACTGCGGTTCTATAAAAACAACAACCGCAAGCATTCTATTTCAAACGCTTGCGGTTGTTTTGAAATGGTGGAGGCGACACTATATTCTTATTGTTTCTAAAGCGTAAAACAACGTATTTACAACGGTTTTCTATGTCTTCAATGTTGCCAAAATGGGCTAAACAAGCTATAAATGTCTTGCAGTATCATGGCTTCCTTATTCAAAAGAGACACAACAAAATATTGGTACGCCTCTTGGCGGAGCGGTGATAAACGAAAACTCGTCTCCACGAAGGTACCAGTAAAAGGTGAAATAATCAACGGCATCAAGGAGACTCCCTCCCAAGCCCGAACCCGTGCCCAAATCATTGTAGATGGATATGAGGCGGCTGACAAGGAAGGAGTCCATGCCATCAAGGTAAAAGCGACAATAGCCACCTTAGCCAACGAAGAAGCAAAAGAAGTTCCCAGCGTCAAAAAGTTCCTGAACGACTACATTGCCTCGCGGGAAGGGCAGCTCTCAAAAGGAACACTCGTCAACTCTAAAACCGCCATCAAACTCTTCTTGGAACACCTCGGAAAGAAAGCATCCATGCCAATCTCCTCCGTCAAAAGGTCGGACGTCAAAGACTTCGTCAACGAACAGGTCAAACACGTCCGAAAGAAGACTGTCCAGAAGTACATGACCTCTCTGTCACCTGCATTCATGGCGGCTCTCGACAGCGAAATCATCGACAAAAATCCATTCTTCCGAATCAAAGTTCCCGACTCTCAAGCTTTTGAGGAAACGGAGAAGGAAGCATTCACTATTGAAGAAGTCACTCAAATGCTTCAAGAACTGCCTTCTGAATGGAAAAGCATGGTCATCTTCTCCCTCTACACCGGAGGGCAACGTCTCGGAGACATGGCAACCCTCAAATGGGAGCAAATAGACCTTGAAAACGAAATGATCATTCTCCGAACGGCCAAGACAAAAAGGCCAATGAGAATACCCATTGTTGCGACGTTGGCCGAACATATCAAAACCCTGTCCCGCAGTGGACAGTATGTCCACCCAGTAGCAGCAAGACGGTATGAGCGCAATGGTTCAGCCAATCTTTCCGAGCAATTCAGAAAAGAACTGGAATATTCCGGTATCGTTCCGAAACTCAAACCTTCAAATGGTAACCGTTCCCGAACCGTTTCTCCCAAATCCTTCCACTGCCTCCGGGCTACTGCTGCCACCCTGTTACACACATCAGGGGTAGATGCAGCTCTGGCCCGTGAAGTAGTAGGCCATGACTCAAAGAAGGCTCATCAGCTCTACATCCGACCAGATGATGAACAACGCCGGGCTGCCCTCGAAAAACTCGCGGACGCTATGACTCCTCCGTCCCCCGAACCAACGGATCCGAAGGGAGAGATTTGAGCAGTGAGGAAAAAGACAACTCGCTCTTCACCTCAATTTTCTCTGGTTCGTAGGCTCCATCCATCTTATTCAGCTCCGCAATAGCGGACAGTTTGTTTGGCATCGTTATCTTGACAGTCGTGCCGAACTCGCTTTCTGTAACGCTGTGAGACTGGCACAAATCGGATTTTTCATCTACTTTGCCAATTGGAGTATTAACCACACGGGAAAGCCAGATCATACGTTGTTGTTTAGTCAGAATGAGGGGGCTTTCCGCTTTTTTATTCAATTCAGAAAGATACTCCTGCACCTTAGCATTTTTTAGCAAACGTGACGCATTTGCAGAGCATGTGGAGTCTTTGAGATTCTTTCCCCGTCCGTATGTATCACGGTAGGCCTTGGAACCATTCTTTCCATTTTCAAAATACCTTCTGGCAAATTCCTTTAGCATCTCTTCCTTCTTCATAACTCAAAAATTCCTTTGTTTGGATCCTGCACAATCGGAACAACACCGAATTTCCCTCTTTGACTCCATCGTATGTGGCGAACCATTTTCACGATAGTCCTCACGCCCTGCTGTGTTACATAAAACTTCCGTCGTGTTGTTGGCGATATGTCTGCTCCGTTGGCATGCTTCTTGCGAGTGAAAACCACATCTCCACTGTTAATCAGATACCCTAAAAGCCGCCCCACAGAAGGCAGGCTCAATCCTGTATGATTGGCAATGATGCCCGACGTGGCACCGGGGAACCGGGCAATCGTTGTCAGCACGGCCACTTGGGAAGCAAGCAACTGCTCCCCCGTAAAACAGATGGCGACATCGTTCAGAAGTTCCAAAGATGATAATACCTTCTTCATGACAACCTCCTCTTCCTTTCAAAGCAATAATCCGGGGCGTTTTCCACTTCGCAGACCACATTGTCCCCTCTGTACATTCGGGAAGCTATTCGCACGTCAATCGTCTTGCCTATATCATCGCTCAACAAGTTTGACGTCCACAATGTCCATTTCCCAAGTCTGCCGTCTGCAATTCGTACCAACATAGACCTTACGGCCTCCGTCGTATTTTCTGCCCCAATATCATCCAAAACGAGTACATAGGGATTCTCCACTAAATGTTCCACAATCCCAAAATCTCCGTCCCGGTAAATAGAAACCACCTTCTGCCACTTCCAGCACTGCACAAGCCAGCCAGGCCGTTCCTTCTTCAAAATGGCTGCCACCGCTTCGGCAAGGTGTGTTTTACCCACCCCGGACGCACCCAATAAGGAAAGCCACCGTCTCGGCCTTTGCTTGTTCAAAATGTCATTTACGAACCATTGTGCGGCCCGGTGCATGCTATGTACCTCTGGATGCACAGACTCGTCAAATCCGCCCATATCATAACGGACAGGCTTGTAGCCTCTCACAATCCCATCATGCGGATTATTGGCCGATTCCATAGCATCCTCAAGCAAAGAACTCACATGCCTCATCATCGTCTGTAACTCCTTCCTTCGTTGGCATCCTTCCTGGGCACATTCCCTTGTCGCCCCTTCTGGATATTGTTCACAGCCCATGAACGGGCATATTTCCGGGCCGCAGGCTTCCAATCAGCAAGAGGAATTCCCCTCGAATCCTTCCAACCTCTGGCCGCGAAATCGTCAAAGAACGACTCCGCACATCGGGCAAGCTCATCCCCTTTTGGGGCCTCAAGCAAAGCCGTCATAAAGCGGTGAACCTCCTCGCTACACCGTGGAAACTGTTCTACACAGTAGCTCACAGATAATATATTCGTCTCCGCCTTCGCCTTCGTCTCCGCCTTCGCCTTCGCCGCGAGTGGCGGCGGTTCGCCGCAGTCCGCGGCGCTTCGCCGCGAATCGCCGCGCAACTCCGCAAACTGCGGAAAATCGCTGAACAATTCCGCAACCTCTGGCGTGACAGGGTAACGTGGTTTCGATTCCTTGCGAATGCGCTGCCCGTAATTCACAATTACCCCATATTGCTTCCCTTTGACCTCATAGAGACGGACAAGCCCGGCTGCTGAACAATCGTTCAGGCAACGTTGAATGTTGGTCTCCCTCATCTGGTCAAGTTTCAGCGGGTATAGGGATGGACGAAGAATTGCGGGGCGAGCATCGAATAATCCGAAATCGTCACCAACCGACAGCAAGCGGCGATAAAACACCTCCGCTTCCCAATCAAGCAGATTGACCCTTTCAGAAGTTAAAATCCCGTCTCGCAAAATCCGTGTAGGCATATTAATTCGTTTCCTGTTTTCTTATCTCAAAAACAATCTCCACCTTCCCGGCTCGTGCTAAATCATGAATCCTTTCAATACCCCGGCATCGAAGCCTACCGTCATCAATACCCATGGCGGAGCAAGCCCCGTCCTTGTAGTATTTGCAGCGGGTGAGGACATTGTCATCATCCGGTTCTGCCCCCTTGTAAAACCAGCGGACAGTATAAAAATTAGGCATAAACTTCTGACCCTGTAATGCTTTATAGGTAACAGCCCATGCCATGTGCCTTGCACGTTGTTTGGCAGACACCTTCTTCTTGTTTGCCACAACGGCCCCCCTCTGCGTGAGGGGGAGCTTGGCATTGGGGGACAAACACCGGGGCGTGTGGGGCAAGGTAATGCTCAACGTGGTTATCATGCCGTACCTCCCCCTATCTCCTTCACGGATCCTTCGGAAACCTTCGTAGAAGCACACCTGGCAAGAGTCTTCCGCAGCCATTTCTTCGATTCGTCCACAGTGGTCTGGATTCCTTGAAGCTTCCTAACGGAGTGCACCAGCTTATCTAGCTCTGTAATCCCCACTTTGCAGCAAGAGGTGAACGCAGCCGCTCCGATTCTATCGGGGAACAGCTCATGCAAAACACTGAAAGCCGCTGCCGGGTCTGTTACCGTAAATGCCTTCTTCCCGGAAGTAAGACACAACCCAGGAATTTCCAGTTCGGCCTTCAAATCGGCTTTTACCTTCGCCTCCACAGAAGCGGCCCATTTCTTGGCGAGTTGAGCGAGGTCGTAGGCTTCCCTACGTTTTTCCGGGGACCACTGTTCCCATGAGGCCACCAAATCCCCGGACGTCACATTCACCAGGGCCATCTTCACTGCCGGACACGCTGTCTTGGCACGACAATACCGACAAGCTTTTTCATCGGGGCGCAGTGGAGCGTTGGGAACCTCCGCATCGGCAATAATTTTTCGCAGGTACTTTTCTGCTGCATCCAAATGTTCGGGGAGGAATTTCACAAGCTGGGGCTTCCGGCGGCTCACGTAAGGCTGGATAATCCCTGCAAAAATGGTAGAGGGACAAGAACCCATCTTATACCGGAGCAAGACGGCAAGGGCGGCAAGCTGGCGGTTCTGATCAACAGTATCCACGGCAAGACGTCCGAACTTGTAATCCAGAATCAGGGCAATGTCTTTGAGGGGGGAATAATACACCTTGTCCGGCTTACCGGAGAAAATGACATTACCGTCTTCATCCGTAGCGATCATCCGCTCTTCCCGGATGATCGTCAGATTGGAAGCTTCATCGTCGAAAATATCCTCTACAAGCTCTCCTTCCGTCTGGAAGCAGAACTCAATGAGTTCTGCCTGTTCCGGGTCGTCCGGTGTCCGGTTATGCTCCATGCAATCATGCAGGTATGTCCCCGTGGTTGCATCATCGCTTTCTTCTTCCGGGGGACATTTTGATTCAGCAAGCCAACTTCCGGGACATTGGGCAAGGCGGAAAATACCGGATGCAGAAGGACGTCCCATGCGGGAATCTTTGTTAATAAGAGTAGTCTTCATATATACTTTATCCTTTCTATATTTTTGATTATTAGGACTAATATTAACGTCGTCTAATGGTCTAGCATAGTTCCAAACATGCCTCCTCCTTCTGGAACATCTAGACCGGGAATACCATCTTTGAAATTGTTAGATGCGGGGTCCGGGGAAGGGGCAGGAGCTTCCGGTACTGACGGAATGTTGGGATCCTTCACCCCACTCTGTTCTTCCGTCGGAAAAACATCATTCATGCGTATCATCCCGTCGGCAATGGACGTGTAAACCCTTCCAAGACGATACACCTCTGCCATCGTCATATCGTTGGGTTCCAAGGAATGCCCAAGCTTCTTCTCAAGCTGGGCGCGCGATACACCCAATTCGAGGAACTTGGCTTCCATAGACTGGATTCTTTCAGGCAGCTTTTCTGCATTGTCATCCTTCTTCAAGGTCGCGGAAACTATTTCCAAGGCTTCTTCAGTAAGCCATCCGGGCACAACCTGTAAAATACAGGCACGGATGCGGCGGCTCGCCATATTGGCGCACAGTTCGTAAATATCCCGCTCGTTGTCGAGGGCGACGCGCAGCATTTTTCCGGTCTTTTTCCCTCTGGAATCGGTCTCATTCTTGTCACGGGTATGAGGCACGGAAAAAGAAATTTCTCTCCTCACATTTGTTTCTTTATCAAAACAATAGGCGTCACATTCCGATACATTGCAGCCGTTTCCGTCCGCGCCCTTGGGATCCCAGTGCCGGGCAACTTCCTTCCACCCGGCTTCTGCATTTCCCCAGGCGGAAATAAGGGCCTCCGCCAGTCGAATACTCGGCCCCTCCACAGAAGTTCCCCCTCTCGGAAAAACATAAGTGGCAGAACGGGCTAAAGACAATTGGGAACAAGACTGCTTCATGCGGTCTTTAACACCATCCACATCACGCGGAAATTGCTTGGCAATCCAGATAGACGCCAGCACCTCGGTTACGGCTGCATTAGCTGTAATGGCAGCCAGGGCACTGCCTCCGGCGGCAGCCTGCATGGCAAACGGGTTGCCCTGTGCTTGTGGTTGAAGAGAATTTGTAGTATTCATCATCTCGTTACTTTGTTTGTTGGTCATTTCAATTCACGGGTAACAATGACCGGAAGTCCGTTGCCGCGGACTTCCGGCAACATGGAATCAGTCCTCTTCGCATTCTTCACATTCACAACCAGCGATTCCGAGCATGGCCGCAATGAGGTTCATCCGATCCTTCATTTTCTCTTTCCTTTGTGCCTCAAGGAATAAACGAACTCCTTCTCCTATGGTTTTTGCATTGGAATCAAAGCATTCATTTGCTTTAAGGAGGTAGCCGCAGGCTCCCGTCCAAGTATAAACCTTGGTATTTGCTCCATCCGACACAAACACGGCATTAGAAGCTCTGAATATCCGACGGATTTCTTCTTCATCTTCAAGGATGGCTGCAACGACAACATTTCCGTCGTAACGGCCTACCAAATCCATGACATGATCAATCGCTTTTCGGAGTTCTTCCTTCGTGACGGGTGCTTGTTCAGCAGCGGTATTGCAGCAGGCTTCGTCGGGCGAGCAGTTCTGCGTATTCTTTTCTTCGTTTTTGGTATTATCCATTGTATTTGTTTTCTATTGGTTATTGCTTCTGGCAGAACCGCTCCCAGTGCGGAACGATTTATCCAAACCGTCAAAAATTTCTTCGGAAGACCAGACTGGGCAATCAGGAGAAAACCCGGAATGGGGAGACTTCCCGGCCTTCAACTCGGTATCGTCCTGGCTCACTACCAGCCAGAAGACCCATCCTCCAAACGCACCAAAAGCCGCTGCGCCAAGGCATCCTCCAATAAACTCTAAAATCTTCTTCATGACGCTTGAAAATGGGCTTCTAAATACTCATCCAGGCTCTTCTTCTGGATTCGGATAAAAGGACGTTTCCTGCTTTTCCTCACTCCATTGCGGAAATTCAGCACAGCCGTTTTAATAGGCATGCCCTTTTCCTCCGCATCCTTCATGATTCGGAACAGCGTAGTTCGGGAAATCCCGTAAACCGCTTCAACATCCTTCGGGCTGTACCATTCCCTCTTTTCTGATATGGGCAACAGCTTAGGCATGGCATACCTCCTCCTTTCCGTCTTCTTGCTTTTTGAATGAAAGTAATGGGGAGGAAGTCTTATCGGGGAATGAAAGCAGGATGCGCTTGGCTACCGCTTCCAGAATTACCTTTAGAGCCTCATCAGGCGTTACATGATAGGCAGAAGCAACGCCAAGAAGATAAATACTGGCGCGGTGACTTAACTCTGCCGGGTTGATCTCCATTTCTGATCTCGTCTGCATGAGCTGAATATCCGATTTTTTTCGGAATAACCAACAATAAATCCGAAAAAAATTCCATCAAATTGATAATTATTGCCTTGAAATCCGAAAAAAATCGGATAACCTAGAATTCATGAACCCTAATAAGGAAGACATCAGGCAATGGCTAAAGAGCGAGAAAAAGGATCGCCAGTGGCTTGCTGAACAGTGCTATGTAAAAAAATCAGCAGTTGATAAGTGGTTTGAAAAAGGAAAAGATATTCCTCCTGCCAAAGTTGCACTCATCAAACAACTCATGGATAAGCCGATCGTCCGTGACTTCGTCAATCCTCCCGGCCTCCCGGAAACGGAACTAAAAAACAAGCTCTTCGTCACACTTGACCCGGAAAAACAGAATACCCTCGAAATACAGGCGCACATGAACGGGATGAGTCTTTCGGCTTACTGTTCTCTCATTCTAGAGCGAGCCGCAGATCATGAGTACGAGTTCCTCAATGACATCCTCGCCATGTTTGAGCAGAAGTGGCAGTCTTGTGAAAAAAATGATGCAGGGGACGCAAGAAATAGTATAGGATAAATCCAACAAACCGTACTTGCCAACATGAACACTCAAAAAAGTGGTGACACTCTTCCATCAAAAGAGCCCTCCCAAAAAAATCAATCGAAACAGGATGCTACAAGAACGAAAACTGCGAAAAAAAAATCACCTCTGACTCCTGAGCAAAAAAAGGCACGCAAAGAAAAAAACGCTCAAAAACGTGAGCAAAATGCGCAAAAGAAGTCCATTCGAGGTCTTTTTGCTACTATGGGATTTCACCATATTCACGTTGAAAACAAAGAATTCAATTATACCAAGGAGTTGCCTAGAGTTGAATTAGACGATATTTTCTATTCTGAGAATACGATCATGATCGTTGAGTATACTGTCACGAAATCAAATGAAAAATCGAAAGAACATTTACGAAGGAAAAGAGCACTTGCCACTAGTATTCATCAAAATCCGCTCGAATTCGAAAAATTTCTTATAAATCACTTCCCTAATCATTTTAAGGAATCTTCGACACAAAAGAATATTAGATATTTATATTGCTCTAAATATTCTGTTTCAGAAGAAATAAAAAGTCAATACTCAAATATAGTAATTTTCTTATCTGGTCAGGTCTTAAAATATTTTAGAGATCTTACAGCAATTATTCGTTCTTTTTCTAAATACGAATTTGAAGAATTTTTAGGAATAGATAAAAATTCAAGTCAAAAAAATGAATTTACTGCATACATTGTTAATAATGCGACATCGAAATTTGAACATAAATATGCTCTAGTTACGTTTTATGCAACTCCAGAGGCATTGCTGAGTAGAGCTTATGTTCTTAGAAGTAATTCTTGGAGGAACCCTGATGATTATATTTACCAGCGTCACCTTAAAAAAGATAAAATTGTTAAAATTCGTGAATATTTGAATGCTAATGGTCAATCTTTTCCGAACAATATAATATTAACTCTTCGTCGCGATTCTGTATCTTTTTCATTTGAGAAAAATGATGCACTAATTCCATTAAAACTTTCAGAAGATGGGTATTTCACTTATCAAGATGATGAAGGAGTTAAGCATAAACTTGAAGGTGAAAACAAAACAATAAAACTTACGATAGTAGATCAATATGGAACTATTGGAGTTATTGATGGTCAACACCGCCTTTTTTCTTATGCTCATGAAAGCATGGAAGAAAAAAGAAAGTCATCTAAATTACTTGTAACAGGTATATTATTACCAAAACAACATTCCGAGAACGACTCAAGGAAATTAGAAGCAAAATTATTTAAATCGATCAATACTCCTCAAACAGCTCCACCCGAATCTCTTAATTTATATATTGAAGAGATGCTCACTCCCTGTTCGGTAGGATCCATAAATAAGCGTATTGTTGAATTGCTGGCAGATGAGAACATGCCACTTCATAAAATAATTCCTAAAAAAAATCAGCCGTCAGAAGGATTGATTCCTACTTCATCAATTATATCATATGGATTAAATACATATTTACGGTTTACATCCAAGAATCCCTATAGTATGTATAATTTATGGAAAGAAACTATTGACTATATACCTATAATCGAAGGGACTCCACCGGAACTTTCCAAAGAAGATGCACAAAAATATGTTGAATTTTCTTCAACTCTTATAAAGAATTATTTAGTTGCATTTAAAAAACAATTGGAAGCAGGTCAATGGAATAGGGCTAAAAGAGGAAAAACTGATGAAGTGCATAAGGGTATTCTAACTGCTACGACGATAGCCGGTATTATCTTATGTATGCAAAAATATTTACAAAATAATCCTTCACATGCCACATTAGATTTTAAATTTGAAACAGTAATGAATACTAGAGCTTTGAATGGATTCAACTTCAAGAGTTATTCTGGAGGCAGTTCATGGAAAAGATTAGGAAATGAGCTTTATGATATTATATTTAAATGCCATGAAAATTAACTTTAAATTAGTTTATCATAAAAAACATTGCTGATTTCTGTCATATAACCTATGCCATTTGACTCTATCATTAATGCAGATGCACGATCAATTAGTAAATTGATCAACACGCCTTGCGTTACCACAACGATTACCTCACCTCCGTATTTCGATATGAAAGACTATGGTGTGGCCAATCAAATTGGCTTTGGTCAAACGTATGAGCAATATTTATCTGATATCCAAAATGTATTTCAACAAGTATATGATATTACGCTTCCAAATGGATCATTATGGATTGTAATTGATACATTTAAACAAAATAACCGAGTAGTAGCATTACCATTTGATGTTGTACGCAAGCTGGAAGAAATAGGCTGGAATCTTCAGGATATAATCATATGGAAAAAAGATAGAACAGTTCCTTGGTCGTCAAAAGGATTTGTTCAAAGAAAATTCGAATACATACTTTTCTTCAGTAAAACAAGCGAATTTAAATATTATCAAAATCGTGTTCGTAATTGCAATCTCAAGGAAATGAAGCAATGGTGGGTAAAATATCCAGAACGCTACAGTCCATATGGTAAAGCAATAGATGAAGTTTGGAATTTTTCCATCCCTGTTCAAGGGTCATGGGGTAAAAAATATATTCGTCACTTTTGTCCACTTCCTTCGGCAATGATTGAACAGATGATAAATCTTTCTACTGACGAAAGCGATATTGTTTTTGATCCATTCACAGGTAGTGGTGCTGTAATTTCCCAAGCTGCCTTTATGAAGCGTGCATACATCGGAATCGAATTGAATCCTGATTTTATTCATTCTGCACAACTATATTTAAGAGACAATATTGATGAACAAAAAGAGAAATATGAAAAATCAAAAAAAATAGAATTCAACAAGGATTACTTTGATACAATAATTAATCTCAGAATTCTTAAATATGCTAAAATATTAATTGCGCAGCTAAAAAAAGAATTAAATATTCCCCATTTGTCCATATATTGTGATCGATTGAATTTTAGCAAATTAAAATATAAACATGTTATTGCTGAATTTAGAATCATTTCGGAATCAACTAATACAAAAAAAATCTCCAGCTCATTGGAGACAATCATCAATAAGCCTCCGCTTTCAAAATTTGGCATAGAGCCAGTAATACATATTATTAGCAATTTTGATTTTAGTAATGTGTATTACTATCATCCAAATAAGCCATACCATTTCGTTTCCAAAATATCAGATTGCAATAATATATCCATGGAAGATTACATTTTTAGTCCAATAAAATGTGAATACATTATACCAGAAATTTAAACCACAAGATAGAAAAACACACACCTCTATCCCCCAACCATCTCTCAGCGGCCATCTGAATCCCCCCCTTTGACCGCTTTTCCTCTTACCACCTCAACCCGCGCACCACTGAATACACCCCGGCCAGCGCCCCAATCCAAACCAGCAGGAACAAAAGCCCTATAGTAGTATACGCCAAGGCCTTGCCAGGATCATCCTTTTTATACCCGTCACTCGCCTTGCGGAAAGAATCCTGCACAAAACGGCTCACATAAAAAAAGCTCCCTCCTGCGGTCAATCCCAAAATCACACATCCTGTTTCCTTCACCTTGCCGAACCCTGAATATCGGCAGGAACACATCGCTACAATCACACCAACGGCGATCATGGCTGCAAATATCCCCCATTTCTGAAAAGCCCCCCCTCCCAAATTCACCCATCCTTCTCTCCTCACCACCTTATACCCGGCAACAACCGTCAAAATAAAATCAATAATCGGCAGCGGATTTTCCTGCGGAATCCTTCCCCTGTATACCCACATACTGAACATATTGAAAACAGCGGCCGCCACACAGGCAAAACCAGCGGAAACAGCAATACTACCCTGTTTCCCTGTATACAGCCGAAACCCGGCAGGAACAGCCAGACTCCCCAGCAGCTGGACACACAACAACCCGAATTGCAAACAAAAAGCTACAACAAAATCATTCGGAAAATACCGGGCAGCAAAAAAAGAATCCACAAGAAAAAGAAGAAAAAAAACCTCCCACCTCGCAGCCTTCCACCAAAAACCGTGAACTGAATCCGGAACGGGCAACATACTCTTAAACTCCATCACAAACTCTCATTTCTCCCAAAATCATAACACAAGTGGCAAATGATGTCTGCTCATTTTTAACACCGTGAGCATATCCGGGGCACGGTGGCCCGCTCTATCATGGCCTCATGAAAAGAGTGGCCTTCAATGGCGGAGAACTGTCACCGGAACTCGCCCTGCGCTCGGACATGGACGTCTACATGCGCGGCGCGCAAACCTTGGAAAACTTCGACGTCTCACAAATGGGCGGCATCCGTCGCCGCCGTGGCATGCGTCCATTTGCCGATGCTTTGGAAGGCTCCCGCATCATTCCCTACATCTACTCCACGGATGACCGTTACATCGTGGAAATCAACTCGAAAAAACTCCGTGTCTTCAATACCTCCGGCGCGGTCATTTCGGAACATGACTCCTACATCGGCAGCATAGACAAGCTGCGTTTCAAGCAAGTCAACAGCTTGCTTATTCTCACATCGCCGGACTACCCCGTCATGGTACTCAAGCGCAACAGTGCAGGAGAATGGACATTTGAAGAATTCCAATTCAAAAGCGTTCCATGGCGTGAGGAAGGCTACCGGGACTACCCCGTCACCGTCTCGCGGGATGCTTCCGGTGACTACTCCGTCTCCTTTCCTGAAGAACTTGAAGATGTCGAAAGGGAATGCAGCTCTGGCGACATCCTTCGCATCTCTTACTACACCACCCAGCAAGACCTCTTCAACTATGCCTCCCAGCTTCTCAACGGTGTCTCCATCATCACCGTCCTCTCTCCATCCTCCAACATCGCCAAAGGGCAGAAAATCGCCCGGCGCACGGATGAAACCAAACGCTACTACTCCTGCACGAGTGACTGGACAGGATCCACCTCATTTGTCACCGGATTAACGGCCCCGGAAAACTACCCGGACAACTTCCTCGCCGCAGAATCCATAGACGGCTACGACCAAGTCACTCCCATCAATGCACTCGCCCAGGGAATGAGCTTTAAAAAGGGAGACAAAATCGTTCTGGACTCCGGTTACTGGGAATACTGGACGTGCACCAAAGACTTCAACGCCGCCTCCTACGTCTTCGGTTCCGTCGCCCCGGAAGACTACCCCGGTTACTTCATCCGCGGCCTTGCCATTGGCTCCGCCGCCCCATGCCGGGGGACATGGCAATTCTACTGCTCCGGCTCGTGGATTGGCGAATACGAAGTCCGCCGCTCCTACGAAGGCCGGGAACTCACCGACGAATGGGAAACCCTCGGAAACTCCTACTCCCGCATCGGTTCCACCTCCAACACCCTTCTCACCGGAGACGAACAAAAAGAAGAATGCTGGCTGCGCCTCTTCATCACCCGCTCCCGGTATGAAGGAACTTCCATCATCAACGGCTTTCCTGCGGACTCGTGCAGCAACCGACTCGTTATCTCACCCTACAAACATGACATGCTCCTCCGTTACACCACCGTCGAAGACGAAAGCGGGGAAATCATCTCCTCCTCGTGGGACTACATCAACGACATCAAGCTCAACTACACCGGATCCCGCGACGTCATCGACTGGTCATGGCAGGCATATAGCGACAAATACGGCTATCCCTCCCTCTGCGACGTCTACAACCAACGCCTCGTCTTCGCATCCACCGCGGCCCAGCCTCAAACAATCTGGATGTCCGCCACGGACGACATCAACAACTTCCATGTAGGAAAAACGGATGACTCCGCCCTGGCCGTGACCATGTCCACCACCACGCAGAACCCTATCTGCTGGCTCATGGCGCAGGGCGCGCGCCTCCTGCTCGGCACCTCGGATGCGGAATGGGTTGTCTCATCCGGTGGCAGCCAGGCCATCACCTATGCCAACGCCCGCATCGACAACCACGGCTACGTTGGCTCCGCAGACACCCCGGCAATCATGGCGACGGACAAAGTCGTCTACTTCGAGCGCGGTTCGGGCCGTCTCTACCAATACGGATATGACTTCTCCTCGGACGCTTACGTCTCCCGTGACCTCACCGTCTTTTCTGACCATATCCTTCGCAATGGCGGCGGCGTCCGCGACGGTTGCTTCATCCGCAAGCCGGACTCCCGCGCCTTCTTCGTCCTGAACAACGGCACCGCCGCCCTCATGACCTACAACTCCCTTCATGAAGTCAACTGCTGGCATCGCTACACCACCTCGGGAACCCTGGAATACTGTGCCGTTCTCCCCAACGGTACGGAATCGGACTCCCTCTACCTCATCGTCCTGAACAACGGCACCGCCGCCCTCATGACCTACAACTCCCTTCATGAAGTCAACTGCTGGCATCGCTACACCACCTCGGGAACCCTGGAATACTGTGCCGTTCTCCCCAACGGTACGGAATCGGACTCCCTCTACCTCATCGTCCTGAACAACGGCACCGCCGCCCTCATGACCTACAACTCCCTTCATGAAGTCAACTGCTGGCATCGCTACACCACCTCGGGAACCCTGGAATACTGTGCCGTTCTCCCCAACGGTACGGAATCGGACTCCCTCTACCTCATCGTCCTGAACAACGGCACCGCCGCCCTCATGACCTACAACTCCCTTCATGAAGTCAACTGCTGGCATCGCTACACCACCTCGGGAACCCTGGAATACTGTGCCGTTCTCCCCAACGGTACGGAATCGGACTCCCTCTACCTCATCGTCC
>CDZK01008238.1_pt1 | contig 107092 bp, 82 predicted proteins | sample 557401 | NCBI WGS metagenome assembly CDZK01 (sample SAMEA3182108, study PRJEB8094) | gut metagenome | biome: human; feature: gut; material: Stool; isolation source: human stools | place: Canada | collected 2013-04-25 | reverse complement strand
ATATTCCTCACTGCTGCCTCCCGTAGGAGTCTGGTCCGTGTCTCAGTACCAGTGTGGGGGGTTAACCTCTCAGTCCCCCTATGTATCGTTGCCTTGGTGAGCCGTTACCTCACCAACTAGCTAATACAACGCATGTCCATCTATAACCACCGGAGTTTTCAACCCGGAGAGATGCCTCTCCGAATATTATGGGGAATTAGTACCAATTTCTCAGTGTTATGCCCCTGTTATAGGTAGGTTACATACGCGTTACGCACCCGTGCGCCGGTCGCCACCAAAGTATTGCTACCTCGTGATGCCCCTCGACTTGCATGTGTTAGGCCTGCCGCTAGCGTTCATCCTGAGCCAGGATCAAACTCTCCATTGTATAAAATTATAAATGTTTTGTTAGAGTCCTGACTATTCGTTTATCCTTTATAAAAGGAAATTGACAGATAAATACTACATTTCTTTTCTCTCAAAATATAACCAGTAATTCAAAGAACCAGTTTGAAAAATCGCATTTACGATGCGAAAGGACTGCAAAGATAGAGTAACTTTTTGAATCCTGCAAATCTTTTTTCAAAAATCTTTTTAAGAACTTCGCGTCTCGGGAAATCGGGCTTACACAGAGCTTTAAGCTCCTTTATTGTAAACTTTCAGCCTTCGTAAGAACAACCGTTTTTCTCAAACGCGGATGCAAAGGTAGCGACTTTTTTCGAACCTGCAAATATTTTCGCATATTTTTTGCATAAAAGTTAAAAATTCTTCAAATCTGAGGTATACACCTATATTTTATTAGAGAAGAATTAGTCGGCCAGCCCTTATGAAGCCCGGGCCGCACATCGCCGCAACCGGGAAGCCGACCTGCGGGGCCGAGGGCTTCCATGGAAAAGACCGCAGCGAGTAAATTCGGGTCGAGTCCTGCAAAACTGAGATTTTTTACTATTTTTGCGTCAGATTATCCGACCGATATGAATTTCAGAAAAATATCACTGCTCGTGCTGATCCTGCTCATCGCGGATCAGGCACTCAAGATCTGGGTCAAGACCCACATGCACCTCGACGAATCAATCGTCGTCTTCCCGGACTGGTTCCAATTGCGCTTCATCGAAAATAACGGCGCGGCCTTCGGGATGCACATCGACACCAAAGGCGGGTTCGACTGGGGGAAACTCCTGCTCGGGATTTTCCGGATCGTGATGGTCGGGGTCATCGGCTGGCTGATGCACCACCTCATCAACAAACGCAAAGACACCCCCAAGGGGGTCATCGTCGGCCTGGCGCTGGTTATGGCCGGTGCCCTGGGCAATATCATCGACAGCGCTTTCTACGGGCTGCTCTTCTCGGAGTCGACGCCCTATACGGTCGCACATTTCGGCGGACACTACGCCGGATTCATGATGGGCAAGGTCGTCGACATGTTCTATTTCCCGCTCTTCCAGTGGAACGGTGTACCGCGGTTCCTGAACTTCCTGGTGGACAGCAACAACTACTTTTTCGGAGCCATCTTCAACCTGGCCGATGCCTATATCTCCATCGCCGTCATCTATCTGCTTCTGTTTCAGTACAAATTCCTGAGCAAGTAGATTTTTTTCGTAAAAATAGTTGGTGAATGAGAAAAAAGTATTACTTTTGCACACCACAATTTCCAAAAGCCCAGGTGGCGGAATAGGTAGACGCGCACGTTTCAGGTGCGTGTGCCGCAAGGCGTGCAGGTTCGATTCCTGTCCTGGGCACTAAGTTGTGGAAAAAGGAGCTGATAATCAGCTCCTTTTTTTTTGTGTAGGATAAAATGTAGGATAAATTGAATTACTCGTCCTCTTCAAAATCCTTAAAAAAGGAGCTTCCGGCAAGTATAGCAGCATTCTCATCCACTCCCAACCGCAGATATCGCATCGTTGTTGTAACCTTTTTATGCCCTAACGCCATCGAGATTGAAGAAAGCGGAACTTTAGAACGCTGAAGATGCGTGGCGAAAGATCGCCGGGCAGTATGGGTAGAGATCAAAGCATACTTCTCAACCCTGATCTCTTTCACCTCTCCCCCTCTATGTTCGCATATTGTCACTTTTTCGTCGATTTCGGCCATTTTCGCCAGTCGCTTGATATAAACGGTCAGAAATTGTCTTTGATAGGTCAAAATCGCTCTCGAGGATTTTTTTTATCACGGGATGAAGTGGAATCGCAATCGGGGTATCTGTCTTACGGGTACGCATCGTAATCATCCCATCGACAATATTAGACTCGCTGAAACGACTAAAGTCAGACACTCTCATGCCCGAAAAAGCCCCGATAAGAAACCGATTCCTCACCAGTTCACATGTGGCCATGCGCTGCCTGACCGCTTTTTCTCCGCATAGCTCCGGCCACTCTTTGAGTACTGCGCTTTTTGAGATTTTTAGTTGATACAACTTCATAAGTTCATCAACCGAAAGGAAAATAGGATCACTGTCTTTCGCTACCGTGATAAAATTTTTATGAGCCGTGCCATTCAAATTATGCAGGTGATCCACATCCCGGGCCTCCCTATAAACCTGTTTGATGACTTTGATGATACTTCCGAAATAATTATCCGAATACCCCTGTCCATATATCCAAGTCCTAAGGTGATTATAAAAATTGATGTTAATATCTTCAAATAGCAAACGACGCCGAATTATCTTTTCATACTGCTTCAGCTTATTCAGGACTGTTCGGTAATGCCGGATCGTTATTATCGACCTTGCATTGGCATAACGTGCAATATAACTCTCAAAATAATCAGAGTAATAGTCAGGGGGGAGGCTCCAGGGTATTTATCGACGGAATAGGTCGCTCTAAGGCTTTGCAATATTCTTCATCTACCAACTCGAAGAAGTCCCGCAAAGACGGAACCATATTGCTTTTCTTAAAACAAACCTCAGCTCGTTGGGCTGCCTGACTCCATTGCTCCAATGTATCATTCGTACAATTCGCTAACCTGTTTTCACGGCACACCCGAACCCTCTGCCGCTGGGGATTCCAGAACTTTACCAGAGTAGACTCTTTTGTTGTGCGTCGATACTGTTTGCCCTTAAATGTTACGGATAAAATAATCGCTGATCTCTCCCGCTGGGGAGTGGCTAAATAGAATTTTATCATTTTGTTCGATATACTATTATGGAGTCCGTGTTTGAAAATTGGATCCCATTACAATATATCAAACACAGAACTACTCTTTAATATGCTTTTTATCAGGATATTCCTCGCCAACGCGGGGGGGGGTATTTTTTTCTGATGTAGTTCCATAAAATGATCGTTAATGAAATTTTGTTGTTGAAGTAATGTTTCAGCCTGAGTTCTAATTATTGTCATAAGCTCAGCTATCATTGAGTCTTTTGCAGTATTCTCCCCACGAATAGACGAAGAATCCAATTCCTGCTCAACAATAACAGCATCGCCAATCCCAGTTAACAGCCAGTGAAGATTAACATCCGGAACAATACACAATATATTTGCTATCGCATTTGAATTCAAAGGTGTATTCTTTGCTTGCCCAGTAAAACTCCCATAAGACATTCCTATCTTCTCACAAAAATTCTTCTTACCAAACCATTTTATTTCAGCGATATACAATATCCTGCCCTTAATCGCAGGAAATTTATTTTGCATATTGTTGCTTATTAGAAAATATATTTGCATTGTGGTACGTGCGTACCGAACTTGCGTACCACAATAAATTGGATAAAGTTAAGAAATAACATTTGTAAACCAAAGACGTGGCTCGAAAAATCACTTTCACTGAAGTGCCATCTTCTAAAGGGTGGGAACCATTTTTTAAAGGAATGGCGGTAAAAGATCCTGCCATTTTCAAAAATGTAGGGAATGTAGTCACAAATGGCCGACAGGCAATAAAGCGGTATAACAAGAAAATAAAAACAGGAAAACTCGAGCCACGAAAGTTTGAAACCAAAACATATTCAGACGAAAATATATTTACTATCACGAGAATATCGTAAACAGTAATCAGTTCATGGAAGACTCTACACATATCGATTCCACCAAGATCAGTCTCTACATTCAACAACTCGAATTCACTGTGAGTAATCTGGAGGCCACGATTACACGGATGAAAAAGGAATGTTTCGACCCTAAAAAATTCTATGGAACCGCGATAACCGTTGACGCCTGCGCACGGATGCACAACGTGTGTGTCGAGACTGTCCGTGAGTATGTTCATGCAGGATTCATTCCGACTCATCCGGATAGCACCTCTCGAAAAATCCTCATACTTACAACAGATGCCTTATTGCTCGACTTCAAACAGCTCAAGCAAAAATATAAAGAATTGAAATTATCAATATAAAGCACAAGAGACTTGAGGGGAGTGGTGATAAGACTGCATCACTGATCCCATGGTAGCAGTTGGCACACCATATCCCCTCTCTCTTGTTTATCCACGATCATGGCAGTACAAACGATATATAGCAACAAAGACTCTCGAGTATACAAAAGCGAGAGCTTGATCGTTCCCCCAACCCTCCCGACTGGCGAAGCACCACTCGAATTAAACCAGCCAAACATGATCTTGGATGCCAAATACAATTACCGGCTGATACAACTATCGGCAATCGTAAAAATCACCAACATTTTACAGCCGATCATCAATCAAAATATAGACGAATACGTCACGCTGTGCCGACGCTTCGGAAACAAAGAGGAACATCCAAAAATTGATTACCTTTTGGGGGAAGAGCGGAACCTCTGATTGCACGCCGAAAACGTTTACTGGAAGATCAACGAGCGGACACTCGAGGTTAGGATACCTTTAGATGCTTTTACGAATATCCGAAGCCATTATAGCCGGATCAGAGCAGCCATCAGCGATCTGATCAGGATACCGGTTAAATTTCCCACATGGTCGGAATTAGCCAAAGAAACACTGACTGACGGATGCCGGCCTTTATGTCAAGGAGTATTTATAACAATGACAAGTCTCAGAAAAACAGAAGCTATATCCACATTTTCTTCGATGAAGACATAGCCAGATTACTGGTCAATCCCTGTTACGGATACTCACGCCTATTACAAGCTACCGTCGACAACTGCCGTTCTATTTATACCGCGAGGATCTACATGCAGATCTGCCGACACGCAGATGGGAAGAAATGGGCTATTCCCTACCCTGATCTCCGATTGCTTCTGAATGTCGACTCACCCAAGAAGAAAGGGAGTACAGAATCCAAGCAGCGTATCCGCGCCAACTCAGTCCCGAGGTACCATGAGTTCCGTCGGCGCGTCCTCGACGTCGCACGCGATGAGCTGCTCCTTATGGTGCAAAATAATACGACAAACTATTATTTCACCTATGCCGAAGAGTTCCCAAGCAATCGCCATTCCACGCCAAGCCATATTATTTTTAACATATACGAGACACATCCGTCGAAAAAAGATCTCGACGCTTACGAGAACCATCTTTCCCAAATTATGTATATTGGTACGGGTATAAGACCGTGAACACACGGGAAGCATTTACTCCGGCGCTCGACTACCCTGCACCCATCGAGTCCGCACAGCTCCTCAAGATTCAGCTATACCCCACCTTTCGGGCATATGAAATAATCGGTGCCGATGATCCCGGCTGCGGACAGTGGGCGCCCATCGAGCGGACGATTAACAGCCCGAGTATTTCCGGACATGAGTTCGCCCCCATAAACACAACACATGCCGATGCACAAGGTATTTCATGCACCTTGACGAGCGTGAGCAATATGACTAGGCTCGATACCAAAAATCCCCTGCTCGCTCCTTACACCGAAGGTGACACAATGCTCCTGTTGCCGTTTACCGAAAGCGCGGCAATAGCTGCGAAAATGATGGATAGGACATTTATTAAGTATAAGTTCTACGCTAAAACTCAGCCTAACAAAGTGAAGATCAGTTCATTTTATAATAAACCAAATTTACAAATCGAATCAACATTCTCAAAATCAATAATAACCTTAACTAAACGACACCCCGACCGATCAGCCGAAGATTTGTAGGTAACCGAAAGTGCAAAAAAGAGTAAATATGTTGTTTGCAAGTATTTAATTCTATTTTTCTGCATGTGTCCGGAGCAATAAAAAAGCGAAATCGGGCAGATTTAACGGTAAGTTGTGTTACTTATCCGTTACCTACCCGAAATACTTTGCATTGCATTAAGGCGTTTGTTTTCAGACCCTTGCATCGAATTTCCGCATAATAAATAACTTGACATTACGTTTAACGAATTCAAAAAGTTAAGTTATTATGCAACGCAGCACTTTCAAAGTCCTTTTCTGCCTCAAAAGGCAGTCCGAAAATCCGATCAGGTTCCCGTCATGGGTCGTATCACCATCAACGGCACGATGTCGCAGTTCAGCTACAAACTCACCGTTCGTTCCACCCTCTGGGATGCCAAGGCTAAAAAAGCTTCCGGTAGGAGTCTCGAAGCCCAGCGTCTCAATGAAAAGTTGGAAAACATCAAAACCAATATCGGTAAGTTGTATCAACGTCTCTGCGACCGTGATTTGTATGTTACGGCCGAAAAGGTTCGCAACGCCTTTCTGGGTATGGGCGATGACTGCCGTCTTTTGTTGCAAACCCTCAACGAATACCTTGCAGGCTTCCTCAAATGTGTGGGCAAAGACCGCGCCTATTCCACCTATGAGGATTACTGCCTGCGGCGCAGGCGTCTTGCAGCTTTGCACGAATACGAATACCATGTCAAGAACATTCCGTTCAAAGAGTTGAAGCGGGACTTTATCGAAAAGTTCGTGGTCTACCTCTCCTCAATACAAGGGATACGCTCCGGGACGATCCTCCCACAGCATGTCGGGTTGACTCGCGCCCGCAATTTTCAGTGTATCCATATAAATTATTTGTCGTTTGGTTTGTCGTCATAGGTAAAGGGAACCAGCCGGGTGATCACAAAAGCCGGAATGGTGGCGAGCATCACCGCGAGGAAGAAGATCCGGTAGCTCATCAGATCGCTCAAAAAGCCTGAAGCCATGCCCGTGAGCATCACCGAGAGGTTCATGATACCCGAAGCGAAAGCGTAGTGCGCCATCTGGTGACGCCCCGGAGCGACCTGCTGCATCATAAACAGCGTGAGGCCCACGAATCCGAATCCGTAGCCGAAGTACTCCACGACGATGCCACCGCCCACGAGCCACAGGCTCGAAGGCTGGAACCATGCAAGCAAGGCGTAGACCCCGAACGGCAGGTTGAAGATACAGCACAGCGTGAAAAGAGTCCGCCGCAGACCACGTCGGGCGATGTAGTAGCCCGCCAAAAGCGAGCCCAGCAGAAACGCCCCCGCGCCGAAAGTCCCGTAGTAAAGGCCGATCTGCTGGTTCGTAAGACCCAAGCCCCCGGATGCGGTATCCGCCTTGAGGAACAGAGGAACGATCTTCATCACGAAGCCCTCGCCCAATCTGTACAGGATGATGAAGGCGATATAATACCAGATGTGTCTCTTCGTGAAAAAAGCGCCGATGACCTCACGCAGGCCGATAAGGTCATCCTGCAGCGAGCGGCCTTCTGAAGCCGAGCCGCCTGAAGGAAGCGCACGGAGATGGTAAAGGCCCAAAGCGACGAGCGCGGCGCACAGGAGCAACAGAACGACCGTCCACGAACGAACAGAGGCGTCGTAAGAAGACGCGCCGACGGCCGAGAAGCCGTCGCAGAGCCACCCCGCAAGCCACACCAGACCGCCTGGGGCAACCAGTTTCGCAAAATTGTAGAACGCACCCTGCCAGCCGATGTATTTAGCCTGGGACGCCGGCGGAAGCTCCGACATTTAGACCCCGTCGGCCGTGATGTCGTGCGTAGCACCGCTGAAGGCAACAACGGCAAAGACAACAACACTGACCGCGAAGAACAGCGGAAGCTGAAGCGAAAGGGCCGCTGCGCCGAACAGAACACCGCTCAGCATCTGGCTCCCGACGCCCCAGAACTTCTTCGTCCGGTACAACTCCAGGAACAGCTCCACAGGAACTTGATCGTCCAAGGCCACATGATCAGAGACGTCCAGAACGCTATCTGAGCATCCGAGATCCCCAGCTCCTTGTACAGAACTGCCGAGACCATGTGCAGAACGACAAACGGCGAACCCATCGCAAAGTACAATGACGAACCCCATTTCAAAGGAGAATGTTTAAGATGGCTAAGAGATTGCATAATACACAAATAGAAGAATGCTTAAAGCATTATAAACATATGGATTTGCTCCGACATAAACAACTTTTTTATATGTTTATACTAAATATTATTTATTCTGATATAATGCGATAATCGCGAAATACAGCCTTGCCTTTTAACAAAGAGACTTGTTCGAAATTTTTTTGTATCTCGTGCTAGGTTATTTGAAATGCGGTATTTGAACGCAATAGGCTGAAAATAGACTGTTGTCTTCTCTACTGTATAAAGAATGTAACGACTCGATAAATCGGGTCGTTACGCTCTTTCAATCCCATAGCAGAATGGGATTCAGCTGCCACACACGAACCGTCGTTCCCGACGGACAGGCAACGCTTATTTTATCCGCTCGAAATTAGGGCAGACTCATCTCCACCCAGTTCATACCCTCGTCGCCAATCTGCTGGCCGTTTGAAGAGCGGACATTGATTTCGCCCACCATGTCGTTGCCCGACGGCGACGAGTCTTTGACGATTGCACCGGCACCGTCGTTGAGCTTCCAGTAACCTACCAAACCCTCCGAATCCACCGGAACGGAGTAGAAGTGGTTCTCGGCATTGATCTCCTCCTTGGTCAAGGTGCGGTTCCATACGCGCACCTCGGCCATGTAACCGGGGAAGAAACGGTCGGCATTATAAGCGTAACCGATCCAGAAGGCACGGTTCCAGTCGCTCTCACTGCCTCCGTATGCCACACCCAGATTGAAACCGGAGTAATTGGAGATACCGGCCTGATACAAAAGTTCTCCGTCAACATAGAAATAAGCGAAGGTATCGTCCCACGTTACTGCGACATGGTACCAGCGATCCAGTTCGGAAAGTTCCAGCTTGGCATCCGTACGGTTTCCGCCGCTCATGGCCAGCTGAATCTGGTTCCAGGGCACACCGACGTCGCCCAGACGGAGGAGGAATTTCCCCTCGATACCCATAATAGTAGACAACGAACCGGCTACGCGCGTATCCTGAATATTGACCAGCGCCTCCATGGCTCCGTTCTTCAGACCGTTGAGCGCATTGGCATTCTTCAGATACGGGAAGTAGCAGCGCGCGCGACGCATGTCGGCCACGCACTCAATCAGTCCCTTGGACTTCTGCGAAATCTTGATGTTGACCGTCAGCGGCTCTGCATTGTCGGGAGCGTTCTTCTCGGTGAGCACGACCTCGCAGCTGCGGGCAGATCCGTCAACCAGAGCCTCCACTGTGAAGTGCAGGCCGCTATCGTCGGCATTATTATAGGTAAACCAGCCGTCGGCACCCTCACCCACCGTCACGTCGAACTCGACATTGGCCGTTACCGGAATATCGAGCGTCTGAGCCTCCACATCCAGGAAATAGGCCAGCTTCTCGGGCTCAATCTTCGACTGGGGAAGCTGGGTTACCTTCAGCACGGCTGCGCCGTTCTTCACGCCCTTGATCGTCACGGTAGCCTCGCGCGGAGTCTCGCCGTCGTTCTTAGCCATGGAGAAATAGGCCGTAACGTCGGTATCGGCGCCGCCCTCAGTGGGACGGGCGATCGTATAGGTCAGCCAGCCTTCGGCCTCCGATACGATTTCGGCCGTCAGATCGCGGTAGTTAACATTCGTCGACAGTTCTACGGCCAGACGTTCCTCAGCCGTATAGGCCAGACGCATCTCCGCCTTCGAGGTGATCTCGATGGTCTCGGGCACCTCGCCCTTCTCGACGATCTGGAATTCGACCTGTTTGCTGCCCATCTTGAAGACGTAGTCGGCGCTCCGCTCCTGCTCAGTTTCGTTGGGATCCACCTCGAAGACCACTTCAGCGCCGTCTTCGCCCGAGGTTGAGGAAGGATGGACAAAATCGGCCGTGCCTTCGAGCGTCCACGCGCCCGAACTGGTAACCAGCACCGTCACCTTGCCGCCTTCGCGGGGTATGATGTTCGATTCCTCGGCATAGAAGAGTTCGAGCTGCTCCTCGGTCTCGGAGGCCTTTTTCTTAAGCGTAATCTTGAAAGGAGCGGTCTTCTTGCCGCACGCGAACGTATAAGTGAAGACCTGGTCTTCCTCCTTGTCGTTGGCCTTCACCGTGAAGGCCACGATGTCGCCGTCCTTGCCCTTAGCGGCCGAAGGGGTCACATAAGCGTTCTCGGCGCCTTCGAGCGTCCACTCGCCCGAGCTGGTAACCATGGTCGAAACATCGCCGCCCTTGCTCCCCACGACGCCTTCCGTCGGCGAAATGGAAATCTTGTCTTCGGTAGTCGAAGGATCCACCTTGTCGTCGCTGTCATCGCAAGCTCCGCAGAGTGCGAGCGCAGCAGCTGTAAAAAGAAATATTTTCGAAATTTTCATATCTTGTCATTCAGGTTTTAAGGATTTGTTCATTGCCGGCGAACCGGACAACGGCTTCGTCCGGTTCCGGCCGAACGGTCGGCGGCATCCCGGCCAAAGCCGGGACGCACGACCTCGTCATTCGTTTTCAGGTTAGTTGATCGGGTGCGGTGCGGGATCGTACTGCCCCTCGCCGATCTTGTTGTAGACGTTTTTGGGATCGAGTACGTTCTGCTCGTAGCAGCCCTGTGCCACGTTGCGGAACTGCTTGAGCGAGTGCGAACGGTTGTTGCTGACTGTTCCGGTTCCGGAAGGATCGAATGCGAACCACATGATCCAGCCGTAACCCTGATTCATCAGTGCCTTGGCACTCTCAGACGAAATGGAGTTGCCATAGTTGAGCTGGATGGAATTACCGGCACATCCGCTCAGTCCCATACCGTTTACCGGTCTTGCTGCACCGCCGTAGTCGGCGCAGACGTTGTCAATGAATTCAGACGGCTTATGCTCCACACCGTCGATGAATACCGAAGGCAGCGAGGACTGGATATAGCCCAAGTAATAGAGGTGTACCCAGGTCTCCCAGGGGCACAATTCCTTCATCGCCTTTTTGGTCTCGTAGCAGAGACGGGCGGCCTGCTGGGAGCTGGGGCCTGCGAACCATTTTCCGGATCCGGAGTAGCTCGAATACTCGTCATCGAAACCTATACCATCGAGCTTATAGTCGAGACAGATTTGAGCCAGCTCCTTGCCGAACTGCTCACAGCCCCAGTCGCTCAAACCAGCGATGCCGGCCTGGTCATGGTTGCCCAGGATGTCGAGCAACACCTTGATACCTTTCTTACGCAGCGGCTGGAGCAGCTCCTCCGAGTTGTCGAGTAGCGCCTGCACGTTGGGGTTGGCGTTCATGTAAACCTTCTGTTTCGAAGCATCCCAGTTGATGTTGCCAGCGAAGAGCACGACGGCATCGAAGAACGGCTGACCGTCCTCCAGAATGTACTCGATGGCGTTGAGCGGGTTGCAGTCGTTCACCTCGAAGTAACAGATGTTGCGGATCTTCTTCGAACCAATGCGCGAAACTAGGAAGTCGACGTATTCAGCCTCATCTTTGACGACGATACCCTCCGTCTGGGCTACGGCCTGAAGGGGAACCATGTAGGTGGTAACATACTCCAGATCGGAAGCACTCGGCGAGAGCGTTACCTCGATCTGCGCAGAGGTTTCGCCGGCAGGGATGGTTATCACGCCGTCGTTCGCAATGGTGCAGAGTTTCTCGGGGAATACGACGTACTCAGTAGCGTGGTCGAAGTTGTACTCATCGACATGGCGTTCGTCGAAGACGAGCTTCACCTTGGTCTCAGCCGTAGCGGTCTTCTCCAGCGTGAAGGTCAGGGTTTTCTTGACGGGCTCCACGGCATCGTGAGCAAACTGGATGTTCAAATCATCGGCCGTCGAGAGCGAACCGACGATCTCCTCGCCCGGGGCGGGATTCTCGCTGCCGGCCTTCTGCGATACGGCGATCTTCGCGGTCTTCTCACCCTCGCTGGACGTCACGACGATCTGCCCTACACGGGCGTCTCCCGTATTGTCCTTGGCGTTGACCGTCAGCTTGTCGCCCTGCTTCTCGGCCGTCATCCACTCCTCGGGGTAGGAGAACGTCCAGTCGGGTGCATTGGTCGTAACGGTCAGCTCAACGGCCTTATTGCCAGTAGCCTCGAACCCAATGGGATCCGACGGCGAAACGCTCAGTACGATTTCACCTACTTCAAGCCCCTTCTGGTTTACGTTGATGTTGACGGGTTCGGCGTTACCGGCTGTAATCGTGATGCGGCCCGGACGTACGGACTCCGTGGTGTTGGCCTGGGCGTTCACGGTTAGTTTGTCACCGTCCTGCTTGGCGACGATCCATTCGCCGTTCTTCTCGAATGCCCACGACTTGGCGTCGGTCTTGACAGTCAGCACAACGTCCTGATTGTCGCCGGCCTTGAACTCAATAGCAGACGAGGGCGTTACCGACAAAGAATTCTTTTTGTTCACATCATCGTCGTCATCGTTGCAGCCGACGAGAGCCCCCGATGAAATGGCGAACATACCCGCCAAAAGCATCAGAAATGACTTTCTTTTCATGTTTGGTTGATTAGGTTAATTAAAAAGGTTAAATTAAAGTTAAGGTATTACGATTCCTCAGGTAATAAATCTCTCACTCTTCGGGGAGCGCGACGCTCTGCCAATTCACTTCGCGCTCGGTCTTCAGATCGAAGCCGTTGCCGGTATAATCCTTGACGATTTTACCCTTCGTATTGTCGTCGAACTTCCAGTAGGCCACCAGTCCGTCCGATGCGGGATCGATCTTGTAGAAATGGTTCTCGGAAGCGATCTCTTCGGACGTCAAGGCCTTGTTCCAGAGGCGCACTTCGCCCATCATGCCGTCGAAACGACGCTCGTAGAACAAGTCGCCGTCCGACTGGAGGCGGTACGAGTGACCAATCCAGAAGCAGCGCTCCTTGCCGTCCGTCTCATCGGAATGCGGAATGGCGAAGTTGATCTTGTCAATGATCACTGCCTGCCCGTCGGTACCGGATACTGAGGCCTTGGCCGTATCCTTCAGCTTGCCGTCGATATAGACGCAGATAGTGCCGCGGTCGAACGTGACGGCGATATGATGCCAAACGAACTGCTTGAGGTCGTAACGACTGTCGGCCTCGACCGGAATCTTCCCGCGTGCAGGCGAGGTCTCCTCCTCCGAAACCTTCTTGGCGAAGGCCACCTGCAACTGGTTGGTAGGACGGCCATCGTCGCCCAGACGGATGAGGAACGTATCCTCGATGCCCATGATCGTCGAGATCTTGCGGTCAAACGAGTTGGCGTAGACGAGCGCTTCGAGCGTGAAGGTCTCCATGTCCTTCACCGCCTCGGTGTCGGCCGTCCACTCAGGCCAGGCGCAATTATTTTCCATCTCGGCCACGACGTTAATGAGCGCGGCCTTCGAGAAGACGAAATAGACCGTCCGGGCGCTTTCGAGGATATTCATGCCGTCGGCCGACACGATGCGTACGGGCAACACGTAGCGCTGCTTCTCCTCGATGGGCAGATTATCCAAATTCGTAAAGGCGAAGGTGAGCGGCGCACTCTCCACCATCCCGGCCGTGATGACAGTCGAAATATCCGCGAAATCGTAATAGCCGCCGTTGGCGGGGAGCAATTCGGCCGTCGGATCGTCGTAGAACATCCGGTAGTGCTCCAACAGACCGGGAGCCTCGGCGAACGTGACCGTGATGTCGCGCTCCCGGGGCTGGGCCATGGCGACGGTGACGTCGCAACTCTCTTCCCGGGTCACGTCGAGGTTGTCCCGTTTGATAAACACGTCGTCGGTGAACGACGTTGCGGAGATGAACACCTGATTGCTGAAGTGGTGTTTGCCCTCCTCATCCTCCTTGCAGCCCGTGAATACAGCCGCCAAGAGCAGGCACAATGCGAATCCTAATTTATTTTTCATCGTCGTTTTTATTTTCAGGATTGTTTTCGGACTCCTCTTCGGGCTCGGGGTTCAGGATGCCGAGCGCCTCGCGGATTCTCTTGTAGGTTGGCGTATTGAAATAGTCTTCCTGTGCGTTCGATGCGCAGAGCCCCAGCTTATCGCACTGTACAGTCTGGGAGGTTTTCGGATCCATCACCCACTGGGCGGCCACCTGAAGCGAAGCGCCCACTTGAGCGTCGCTGCCGCCGTCGGCGATCGACGGTACAGAGGCTTCTAGCACGATCCGGTCACTCGGAACGCCCTCTTCGAGCTGATCGCGCACCATACGGGAGATAGCCACCGACGACGAGGCACCCTCGGTCAGGATGATGACGTAGTCACACTCCGAAAGAATCGTCTGGTTCTCGATGCTCGTGATAAAGGCGGGGTATCCGCGGAAGAAGAGCAGCTTGTCGGGATTGTCGCGGCGCCACGTGTCTGCCGCCAGCACAAACGGAGCGGCGACACTGCTGTCGTAACCGCCCAGATAGGAGACGACGATGCCGTCGAATCCATACCGGGAGCAGGCCGCAAGCTGCTTTTCGGTCTCGATCTTGCAGTATTCAGCGAACTTATCCTCCGTAAAGTCCCCCTCGTGCTCCGTACCGGAAGATTCCTCCTTCATAGCGACCCATGCACTGCGGATCGTCGTGTAGTCCACGACGTTGAGCGTGCGGGTGCCCTTCTTCGAGCGCACCTCGGCAATCTCATCCATCAGCGCCGGATGTAGGTTATCGACGTCGGTCATGAGCAGGTAATCCACACTGTCAGGCATAGACATAGGATGCTGGTTCTGCCGATTCGGAGCAGTCGAGGTTCCTCGGACGATCATCATCGTCACCAAGTGTTCGCCGGCCTTGAAATCCCGGAGCGATGCCAGAAAAACCGGATCGCTCTGATTCATCTGCGGCAAAAGATCTCTGTGTTCGACTTCCGTCCAGTCGCTGCACGAGGCCAGTAGGGCCGCCGTGGCGAAAAACGGAATAAATATGCGCTTCATGTCAAATTTCGTTTTAATGGGTTAAACGGCGTGTGCGATTATTTGACGGCCGGATTGCAGTCCCACCACATGCGGGTCGCCATGTTGTCGGAGCCACCAAGCATCTCCACGGCTTTGGCGTAGTTCTCCGGGTTGTTGGTCGCCTCGTCCGCAGGATAGGACATGCGACGGGCGCCGAGCGTAAGGTTCCGGATGCCCTGCGAGTTATTGCCCACGGCGGACTCCATGGCCGGAATCAGGTGCGGGAAGCCTGTACGGCGGAAATCAGCCCACGCCTCGTTGCCAAGATGGAAGTTGGCGATCCACTTCTGGATGATGATGCGCTCCTGCATCTCCTCCTTCGAGGCGCCGTCGTTCCAAGCCACCCCCAGCTGGGAGAGCTGTGTAGAATAGGAGGTTGCACCGCCGTTGGGGTCGGTGTAGGATTCCGGAAGAGTGGTGCCGGCAAGGTATTCGTCGACGCCCGCAACACCCCACTGTTCGAACGAGAGGCGGACGCCCTGCTCGTAGAAGGTCTTGGCGCTGCCACCCATGTTCCAGCCGAACACGCCGACGGCTTCCGCCTTCAGGAAGGCCACCTCGGCGGCATTCATCCACTGCAACGGAGTAGCCATGCCGTCTACGAAGTTGACGCCTGAATAGAGCAGCCCCACAGTGCTGAGCGCTGGAATGGCGATACCACGACGCATGCCCACATACTCAGGAGCGTTGTCCCCGGAGAACTGCGCCTTGCTGAAATATTTCTCGCGGCGTGGATCCTCATAACCGTTCATGTAGCAGATGATGTCAGCTGCAGCATGCGAATCGCCGCCCGTCACCGACCCAGCTGGGGAGTTGTACATGCATGCCGTATAGAGCGGATTGCCGTCCTTGCCGAAGGCCAGGGACGAAAGCTGCGCATTGTCTGCGTTCGACTGCATGACACCGACAGAGTGCGCCACGGCCTGTTCGCCCAACTGCTGCGGAGAGAGGCCCTTCGAGCTTACGAAATCGGTGTATACCACCCGCATGGCCAGCCGCAGCTTCATCGAGTTGGCAAAACGGCACCATTTCACGGCTGTGCCGTCGAAGACCTGGTCGGTCGTACTCGTGATACTCCGGTCGATGTTCTCGTCCAACAGGGCGATCGCCTCGTCCAATTCATCGAACATCTGCGAATAGACCTTGGGCTGGTCATCGTAGGCCACCTGGATCTTACCGGTGCTTCCGATCTCGGAATAAGGAATCGGCCCATAGGTGTCCGTCACACGGTTCAGGACGCAGACCTTCACAATCTTGAGGATGGCCAGAACGAGCGGATCCTCCGAAATACCCTCTACGTTCGACATGTTGCTGTACAGCTGCGGGATGACTTTGTCGCTGTACATGAACACGTTCGTCCAGTTGTCGGTCGGGTTGTATTTGGAAATGGTGTTCGTCCAGCCGTTGTTCGCATCAGCGTAATAACCGCCCTGCGTACTGCCTAGCAGACAGTCAGTGAACTGCGCCGTATTGACATCCGTCGAGACGACGGTACCGAACATGGCAGAGAGTCCCGAGGCGATGGCGTAGTCCTTGGCCTCCATCTGCTCCTTGTCCACCTCATAGGGATTGCTGTTGATGTCGAGGTAATTCTTGGTGCATGCGCCCAACCCGCACAAGACTGCGAAGGAGAGCGCCGCTTTTATCATTTTGTCTTTCATCGTGTCGCTGTTTTAGAATTTGAAACGGAGATTGAATCCCACGTTGCGCAATGACGGCATCATGAAGTAGTCGATACCTTGATAGTAGTTGCCCGTCGTCGCGATGCTTTCCGGATCGAACGGAGCCTTGTTGTAGAGCATCCACAAGTTGCGGCCCACGATCGAAACCGTGATCTCGCAGACGTTGCGCAGCACTTTGCGGGGAATCGTGTAGCCGATTGAAGCCTCCTGCAAGCGCACGTTCGTAGCCGAATAGGTGTAGAACTGCGGGATGGAATTGCCGCCCGCGATGGCCGAATACCAGGTGTAGGCATCCACCACGTCGCCGCCGTTGAGCGTCACACCTCCGGCATCGCGCGCCGCGGCCGTAGCCTCTGACACGCCGTACTGGTCGAGCATAGCCTGCGTACGCGAATAGACGATGCCGCCCAAACGGGCCGCAACCATAAAACCGAAGTTCAGGTTCTTCCACCGGAAGTCGTTGCGCCACGACATGTTGGCGTCGGGCAGCACGCTGCCCAGCTTGACGTATTTTTTTACATCCTGAATCGTCTCCGTAGCCACATTTCCGTTCTCGTCGATGTAAATGGCGTTGTTCTCGTCGTAGCGCAAATCGCGGCGGGAGTAGAGATCACCCAGCGTACCCCCCTCCTGCAACAGGAACAGCGCGTCGCCCAGACCGCCCATATTGAGCCGGTCGATCGAGAAGCGCTCACCCGTGGCGTAGTTGATAACGTTGTTGGCCAGTGAGACGATTTTATTCTGGTTGGTCGACAAGGTGTAGTTGGTATCCCACGTGAAGTCGCGCCAGGTATTCCGGTAGCCCAATGCCAATTCGATACCCTGGTTGCGGACATTACCCGACTGGATGATGATCTTGGAGAAACCCGTGCCGCCCGAGATCTGCGGGTCGAAGGTCTGGTTCGACGTATGCGAATTGTAGTAGGTGAAATCGAGGTTAAAGTGCTTGAGGAAGCGCATCGTCAACCCCACCTCGAACGACTTGGTGCGCTCGGGCTTGAGGTGGTAGGCGGGATACTGCGTCTGCGTGTTCCACGACAGGCCGCTTTCGTTCCACGAATAGAGCGGGTTGGCAATGTAGCGTTCGAAGGCGACGCCCACCGAGGCGAACGAACCGCGCAACTTGATATAGGAGAGATTTTCGGGCATGTTAGGAATGAGCTGCGACAACACGACCGAAAGTCCGACCGAAGGATAGAAGAACGACTTGGCATTCGAATGCGGACCCGCCAGCTGCGACGGCCAGTCGTTGCGGCCCGTGAGGGTCAGGTAGTAGGTGCCCTTGTAGCCCACCTCGGCCGAAGCGAAGATCGACTGCGTCTGTTCGCGCCAGCCCTCCTGCTTGCGGACGGTCTTGGTCGAGTTGCTTAGGTTCTGAATGTTGAAAACGTTGGCCAGCCCCTGCTTCTCGCCCGACGTACCGTCGGCGATGGGACCGCGGATCTTCAGAGCGTCGTTCTTCATATCCGAGAACGAAGCGCCGATGTTGGCCTGCAACGACCAGTCGTCACCGAACGTTTTGTTGATATTGAGCAGGGCGTCGCCGTAAACCTGACGATCCATCGTCTTGGTGACGCCGTAAAGGCCGTTGGCAGACTGCTCGGTGAGCTGCACGTTCGACGACGCATACATCTTTTCGGTATAGGTGTTGTGCGAGTTGTCGAGACGGATGCGACCCGAGACATTCAGCCAGTCGAGGATGTCGTACGACAGCGCCGCGTTGAGCATGTAACGATCCTTACGGTTCTCGCGCAGGTTGCGGTAGTTCGCCCAGTAGGGGTTCTGCATGGTGATGGAGCCGTCGCCCATCGGCCAGTACTGTTTCGAAATCTTGTCTATGGGATCGTAGCGCTCGTACATTTCGATATCCGCCCAGTCATCGCCGCGCGGGAAGAGGTAGGCTCCCGTCAGAGGGTTGTTGTAGGTTCCCTGATTGATCATGTTGCAGTCTTCCTGCAGTACGTAACTGGCTCCTACGTCCAGTCTCATCTTGTCGTTCAGAAAAGAGGTGGTGTTGCGGAAAGTGAAGTTGTAGCGGTCATAGCTGTTGTTGGGCACGATACCGTCGGAATTGATGGCCGCGGCTGAGAAATAGGTCTGATTCTTCTCCGTTCCGGTCGAAAGCGAAACGCTCTCGGAATTGACTACGCCAGCACGGAAATAGTCTTCGCGGGGATCGTAGCCGTATCGGTTGGCGCGGTTGAGCCGCTTGCCCCAGCTGTAACTGGCCACGTTGATCGGCGTAGTAAGGTTGCCCGTGCCATAACGGTTCTGGAACTCAGGCAGCACCAGCGGGCTCATGATCTCAACACCGGCCGTCGCGGTGACGGAGAGCTGTCCGACCTGTCCCTTCTTAGTCGTGACGACGATGGCACCGTTGGCGGCGTCCGAGCCATACAATGCCGCGGCCGCGGCACCTGTCAGCACCGAAATCGACTCGATGTCCTCGGGGTTGATGTCGGCGATGGGATCGGTCGTACCCTGCGACGCGAACTCCGTGCCGCCGTCCATCGCCTTGGTAAACATCGGCACGCCGTCGATTACATAAAGAGCATTCGAAGACTGTGAAATGGATTTCGTGCCTCGCATGACAACCTTCGAGGCTCCGCCCATGCCGGCCGACGAGGCGTTGATGTTCACGCCGGCAACTTTACCGTTGAGCGAGTTGATGAAGTTGACATCCTTGTTAGCGATGACGGCATCAGCATCCACCTGCTGTACGTTGTACGACAGCGCCTTCTCGGCACGTTTAATGCCCAGGGCCGTAACAACGACCTGCTCGACCTCGATGGACGAATTGGACAGTGTGATGTCGAAAGTCGTGCGCGAGCCGATGGGCACGACACGGGTTTCGTAGCCGATGAAACTGACCGACAGTTCGGGGTTGTCGACCGAGGCGGGGAGCGTCAGGGTAAAGTCTCCGTCGATACCGGTGGTCGTTCCGACGGTCGTCCCCTTGATCAGAACGGTGGCTCCGATAATGCCCAAACCGCCGGAATCCTTCACCACGCCCGAGATGGCCGACGGCCTTGCAGCGGAGACGCGCTTCGACAGCACGATGTTGGGAACCGTGATCTCATAGGTGATGTCCGTGTCCTTGAACAACAGCGGCAGCACCTCGTTGAGAGGCTTGGAATCGGCCTTGATCGAGACAATGCGTTCCGTGTCGATTTCGTCCGTATAAAGAAAAAGATACTTGGTCTGCTTTTCGATTTCGTTCATGACGACCTTCATCGGAACCTTCGTCATGTCGAGCTTCACCGCGATTTTCTGCGTTTGAGCCACAGCAGGCACACCGCACAGGAACACGGAGAGAATTAGAGTAATCAGGCATTTTATCTGCCTAATACTTAAATTTTTCATAAGTTTGCTGATTTAAGATCAATAGGTTAGCAATCGAATCACTGTTTATCTCCCGCCGGCGGACACGAGCGTGCCCGAGCGCGTCGGCGGTGCAGCATAAAAGTGTCTTGAGGCAGAAGTCGGTTTATTCCATAGAGTCGGTTTAGATTTTTGTTATTTTTATGTGTATCGTGTTCGTCTCGTCGTCGCGCGTAAAGGAGAAGTTATTGGTGATCTGGAGCAACTTCAGCGCATGATCCACACCGTCCGACACGCGGATTTTGCCGTGGTACTTGAGCACGGGCATATCCTCGGGATTGTCGATCGTGATCCGGACACCGTAATAGTTCTCGAATTTGCGGATCACCTCCCCGAACGACAGCGTGTTCAGGTTCATCAGCCCATCGACCCAGCGGAAGTCGTCCGGATCGGTTATCCGGTTGAGTTTGAGATGTCCGTCGACCAGGTCGATCTGCTCGTTGGGGGAGAGAATGAAGGATTCGCCGCCGCCGAGGCGGTTCAAGATTTTCAGCCGTCCTTCGAGCAGCGCAGCCGAGAAATCGGCGGTTCGGGCATCGGCCAGGATGTTGAATTTCGTACCCAGCACCTCAGCATCGCAGGCGAATGTTTCCACGATGAACGGACGGCTGGCATCGTGCTTCACCTCAAACATGGCCTCGCCCGAAATCTTGACCCGGCGTGTCTTTCTGGAAAAGATCGAAGGGTATTCCAATTTGGCGCCCGAATTGAGCCATACGGTCGTCCCGTCGCTCAAGGTGACGGACATGCTCTGCCCGTTGGGCGCGGTAATGGCCATCATGTCCCGGGTACGGTATTCGAGAATCCTGTCGGCCAGATAGTGGCTCACCCCGGCGCATACAAGCAGCGCGGCTGCGGCCGCGGCACTCCATTGAGCCGTCCTCTTCCAGAGCGAAACAGTGCGTCTGCTGACACGGGGCTGCGCCTCTCCGGCCAGAATATTGAGATTGGAAATATAATCGAGCCGATCGAGATACCGCTGGTTTTCCGTTGACGCGTCCAACCAGTCGAGTACCTCGGCGAGTTCTTCCTCCGAGGTCTCGTTTCTCAAGTATTTCTGCAATAAAAGATCGTCCATGTGTTCGTGTTATATAGTTATAACAAACACACGGACGGGGTAAGTAGTAAAAAATGCAATTTTTTTCAGACAAAGATCGGAACGCACTCCGGGCAGCCCTGCGGAGCGCTATTTTACCACCGAGACGAGAGTATCAGGGTGATCAGTACGGCCGGGAGGTAATCCTTCAGTTCGAAACGCATAAGGTTGAGCGCCCGACGGATTTCGAAATTGACATGGCTGACGGAAATTCCCAGTTCAGCGGCGATCTCGCTGTACGTCATATTCCTGATCCGGCTTAACAGGAATACGTTGCGAGTCATTTTCGGCATCTTACGGACTGCCTGTTTCAGGATTGCGCGGATCTCTTCGGAGAAGAGCAGGTCAGGATCGCATGCCGACAGTGAGCGCACATCGGCCTGAAGCCGGCGCGTCAGCGTCGAATGCATGTCCTGCTCCGCCCTGCGGTGGCGAATTTGGGCGTTGAGGTAGTTCAGGCAACGGTTTTTGACCGAGGTGAGGATATAAGCCGGCACATTGGTGTCCGCCGGCAGGTTTTCATGCATTTCCCAAAAAGTCATGAAACTGTCCGACACCAGATCTTCAGCGGTTTCCCGATCGCGGACATAGCGGTATGCCAGGGCGATAAAACGGGGCTTGAATTCGAAAAACAACTTTCCGAATTCCGTGGAGGAAATGCTGTCTGTCTTGACGTCTGCCATTTGAAGTCCCGTCTGCCCGGTACACGAAAATACCGGCGAACCCGATTCAGAATTCGCCCATTACAAAATCCCCCCCCCGATGAAAATCAGAATGGAAGTCACTGATAATGTTGTATTTAATGAATTTTCCAATTTCCCGAATGCTTTTGTCGGACAGGAAACCGTCAATGATTCCTATCTTCGACAAAGATAGTGATAAAAATAATAATTGAGTAGTTTGCGGTGAAATAGTTTTTCGATACGGAGTGACTGAAACGGCCCGTTCGGCAACAAAAACGGCCCCAGAACCGCTTTGCAAAAGAGGGGACGGATGATTTCGCCTATATATTATCGGTATACGGCGTCGGCAGGATTTCCACCCCCCGGAACGCCTTTCGAAGAGAGTCCCGATGACCGGGCATGCCCTGTTTCCGGCGTCGCCAAGAGCAATTTCGAAGAGTTTGCCGGAAAGCGAGACGCAGACCCTCGAACCTCCACAAGGTGGACGAGAAGATGGTAATCGTATTGGCTTTCGCCATCGACGGCGGAGCGAAAGAGTGATCCCCGGAAACACACCCTCGTTTCCGATCAGTGCGGTGCAGAACCTCTCTGCACCGTTTTTGATTATCGCGGAGCAGGTTTCGCCTTAACGCAGTCTGGCCCGGACGGGACATACACGACGTAAGGCCCTTTCTACTTGCGTTTGAACTTAAACGTACACAAAAGTAAATCATAGAAGGTTTTCGACGCATTGTTTGATTTGCCAATCCCAAAAACTTTTCGTATCTTGCAGATAGGTTATTTGAAATGCGGTATTTGAGTGCAATAGACTGAAAATAAACCGTTACCATCTCGTCACCTATTCTCCTATACAAAAAAATGCAACAACCCTATAAATCAAGTCGTTACATCACTTTAATTCCACATCGCTTAAGCCATTTTTTCATACTGGCATCGGAATGAAACCGGCACCCAAAATTTCGATTTTAGCATATCCAAAAATCAGACACCATCGGCAATAATATTTTAATTCTAAATTTATAAAAAAGTAAAATCATCAATATGCAAAATAATAAGCATCAATATCAAATATGAACGGTTCAAAATTAGCACCCGAAGCAGCTCGAATAGCCCTGCTGGATAGAATAAACTACAGCCAGTCTGCCCTGCAAAAAGCCTACGACAGCCACAAGATACTGCTTGAACAACTTAACGAAATATCGGACGAACTTACCATGCCTGATAAAATACTGTTGGAAGTAGAAGAATATCTTGAACCCGAATACACCCGAGCGACCCGGATAGAAAATATTAAATTATGGCTTACAGTGGCATTAGGCGTTTCGTCTTTATGCCTTACGATCAATCATATAGCAGCAATATATTATACTGGGGTTATCTTGTTCGTTGTCGCGTTAATTTTAGGTATTGTACTGCTTGTGGTGAGTACTGCGTTACGTAAAGGAAATATTCAGCAGCGAAAAGCATGGCTCAATAAGTTGTTGAGCATTATTGTGGCAATATTATTTTTTGCTATTTGTGCAGCCAGTATTTTACTCTATTATTTCAACGAAGATACATATTTTATATTTAGCAGTATACTATTCGGGGGAGGATGTATCTTGATGATGTTCTTTATCCGCAGACTCGATAATCAAATACGATTATTAAGAATACGTGGGAAAATCTTCAAGAAAGCATCCAATTACAAATCCAATAAAGACTAACAATGAGCCAATTAACACCAATGGGGAAAATATGCACCGAATATGCCTGTTTTTAGATACATGCAGTACCAGCATTTTTTGGATTGGGTTAGAACAGGTCTGTACCGGATAAGCAATATCTGTAAATGGGAAGACCCCTATGAAAATTACCTGCTCAAGTGCCCGTTGTTGGATAGATTTGGACTGCGAATAAGTAAGATAGTGCTTCCCCTATACGGGCAATGTTGGACAACGCTCCCAGAGTCCGATGCTATGTGGCGCATATACTCAAAGATTAGCAGAGGACAGGCCAATGATACCGTAGACAGCTGTGAAATTGGTGTAAGAATTAAAACCACAGCAGAAAGACTGCAAAAATTACCATCAATAATCACGGGCTTCAATCGCGGCCATATCGGCCCAGTAAAATATATCAATCAGACCGTTATTGATCGTAATCTGCAGAGTCTTCAATTAAAAAATACGAAGGAGTATTGGGATGCTTGCGATAAAACTCTTTTTGAAAAACGGGAAGAATTCAGTCATGAGCAGAAATTTAGGTTCGTATTCTTATACACCAATGGTGATCCTTCATATTTGGAAGTACAGATAAAACCACAAGAACTAATCGACGAAGTTACCTTTGACCCCAGAATAACTAAAGAGGACTTTGACATTCAAATATTAAACAATTAACCGTAGCTGTTTTAACCTCTATCCTGTTCTGTGCTTGCAGCACCCAGCCACCGAGCAATAGCATGGCATTAGAACTGTCCGACACGAGAACTATTAAAATCACCCACGGCACTCCGCACCCGATTCGGGCCGATAATGCCAGAATTATCGGCATGGATGAAATGCTCGATAGGGTCAAATCGATCGAGTATATAAAACTGGATTCATCCGAACCCATCGGCGTAATAGACAAAATGATCGTTACAAAAGACAAAATCTATATATTGGACTGCTATACCGCACAGCAGATCTTCGTATTCGACAAAACGGGCAACCTGTTGTTCCGCATCAAGAACAAAGGCCGGGGGCCGAAAGAATATCAGAGCATCAGAGATATGCAGGTCGACACCATCCGGAATGAAATACTTGTAAATGACGCACTGGCCCGTTCCTATCTTTATTTCTCCGCCGATGACGGAGCATTCCTACACCGGGAAAAAAGGAGTAGCAAATTGCTATTTGGCGCATATCGACAGTTTGTATATAAATTATCAAATCCCAGGACAGGATTTTAACGACCATGAGAATTGGGCGATTCTCGTTTCCGACAAAGACTCCATTCTTTACAAGGGCTTCGAACCAACGCCACTTCAGAATGATAATTTTATTAACAATAGCTTTACTTATGACTGCGATGGAAAGCTTTTGTTTACTCCGGTCTACTCCGATACTGTTTACCAATTTATGTCTGTATCCATCGTATCACCCAAATATGTGATCCGCCAAAAGAAGAGCATATGGAATCTTTATAACCAAAAAATACCCCCTCAGGAAGTAGATAAGTTAATCAAGCAGAAAGACTACACAAGATATGCGGGTAAATTTCTTGATGGGGGAAATTATGCTTCTTTTGAAATTGCTCATAAATGGGATAAATATATTACCCCCAGACCTTATTTTGGGATAAAAGAACCGACATAGTGTTTGCATGGGATACTGCCAATGTGTATGAAGATGCAATTGTCCATGAAATTATCCGACAACCGATAGCCGTCTACGGCGATACCTTTTTCGGCACCTGTTCGCCGCAAATCCCCGAAGAATACAGGAAAAACATGAACCCCAAGATCAAAAGCCTGCTGGAGTGCTCCGATGAAAGCGACAACCGATCGTGGTCGCGTATACGCTGAAATAATCGGACGCAGGCCTTGCATCGGGAACCGTTTTTTCTGGATTACAAAATTGCACCTTATTTTCAAAACGGCAGGCGGATAAATTGATTTTTAGCCTATATTTTGATCGGACGGACTTATCGGAATCCGGCAAGCGCCCCATATGCCGGATTTCCGGGGCATAGATTCCCGGAAGAGAAGTTGCCGGAAGCGGGATCCGGTGTTCCGCCCGGAAAAAGCAGGGGCGGAGCCTTTACAGCCTCCGCCCCGCGCAATCTTACCGTCATCCGTTAATACACCTCGAACTCATAGATTCTGGCGGTATTTCCTTCGCTTTGGTCAGGTTTTGAGACCACGAGCCTCACGTATCGGGCGATTATGGGTTCTGGAAGGATCCTGTCGGTTTCGAAAGCCGTGTTGTCATAGACCGTGTCCACCGTTTTCCACTCCTCGCCGGGGCTTTGGCGCACCTGCAGCGAATACTCCTTTGTGATGTAGTCCAGGGATTCGAGCGCAGCATGCATGACATACCATCCCCGGATCGTGGTCTCCCGGCCGAGGTCTACCCCCAGCAGTTTGGGTTTGGCATCGCTGTAATCGCACCACTTGGTGGACACATCCTCGTCGGTGGCGTACTCGGCCCTCTCGGAGGCGTTGACCTCCCCCGACCTTTCCACGACGGGTTTGCCATAGAGCAGGTTCCTGCGCCCGGCCTGCGAGGCGTCGGCGCCTTTCACGGGCAGCTGCACGCGCAGCAGATCGCAGGCCGCGCCGATACCTCCGGCAGGATCTTCGGCCACCGTCGCCGCGAACACCACGATGCGCGGGTCGTCGGGCAGTACCAGCTGCCGCGCCCCCTCGGGGATGTCGAGGCCGATGCGGAACATGTAGGTGAATTCGTAGGGTCTGTCCTCGTTACGGATCATATCATGCTTGTGCGTGCCCACGAAGGCCACCTGCGCATCCTTGAGGTAGGGCTCGGTATGCCCCGTATGGCCCCACTGTCCGATGAAGCCGCCATAATAGGGTACCAGTGCCGTGTGCTCCTTTCCGTCGACGGTGAATACGGCCTGCGTGTCGTACATGGTCGAGGCGGCCAGCAGGTAGAGCTTGCCGTAGCGCCCGCGGGGCAAGTCGATGGTGTCGCGGCGGCATTTGACACCGTTCTGCGCGGCGGGATCCCCGATCTCGAAGCCGACACCCCCGTACACGATGCGGGACGGCATCAGCTCGGCGGCGTAGGAGTTGCCCTTGCCGTCGAAGTTGGAGTCCGAGCGGAACGGGTTGTAAGAGGCCGTCTTGACGTTGTAAGGCAGCTCCACAGCCGCCTCCGCGGCGGGCGTGAGCGCCCGGACGGGCCTGGCGAGTTTCACGCGGAAAGTCTTCATGCCGAAGGGCCCGACCTCGAAGCGCAGCTCGCGGCCGCTGAACTCCGCGTCGCCCACGACGTCCTCCACGCCGTTGAGCTCCCGGGCGTCGACGATCTGAGCCGCGAAGCTCGCCACGGCCTGCTGCGACCCGAGCCCCGAGGTCTCGTAGAAACGAACCACATATTCGTCCGAATCCTCGGCCTGTTTGAGCGCCCGCAGCGCCACATTGGGGTTCTGCGAGGCGACCAGCGAGAAGCTGCGGCCCAGCACCCCGCCGTGGCGGGGCGCGACGAATGCCCGAAGCGGCTGGTTGAGCACCTCGGCCTTGCGCACGGCACCTCCCGCGCGGTAATCGCCCGCGTGCCCTACGATCGAGTAGGTGAACGTATGGTGTCCGAAGTCCTGCTTGTTCTGGTATGCGTAGCCGCCCTTGGTCGCAGGCGTATGCAGCAGCGTAAGGCGCAGCGTGTTGTCCGCGGGTTTGTCCCAGCCGTACTTGCTGTCGTTGAGCACCGAGACCCCGTAGCTGCCGTCCGCGTCGGTGAGGTCGGCCCACTGCTGCGCATAGACCTCGTAGGCGGTCGCGGTGTTGTTGCCCCGCGCCACGGAGCCCACGCCAAGGTCATAGACCGCCTCGGGGTTCGAGACCGAAAGCGGGAACTCGGCCTTCAGCAGGGCATCGGACGACTGCCAGTCGATGTCGTTCACAAGGTCGATCCTGTCGGCCTGGGCGCCTTCGCGCAGCGTGATCCACTGCCGGAAGCGGGAATCCCCCAGCGTACGTTCCACGCATACCGAGGCGCGCAGGGGCCCCTCTTCGGCCACGGTGACCTTCACCTCGCCCGTGATGGCCTGCGGCGATGCGTCCACGGTCTTCTTGAGGATCTCCCAGGCCGGCCAGCTGTAAGACTCGTTCTGCGGGAAGAACGCAAGGCGGATGGACTTGCCGGCGGCCACCAGCTCGCGGCCATGACGCTTGTCGACGATCGACGAGATGTCGCCGTTGGCGTCCAGCGTAAGTTTATAGACGCTGTTCTCCAGCCCCGAAGTAGTGGCCGTTATCGCCGGGGCCTTCGGCTGCCCGCCCTTGCGGATGTCGTAGACGGCATACCCCGCAGCCGGGACGGTGGCCTCGACCAGCAGCCGCGTCTGCCCCTGCTGCGTGCCGAGCACCTGCGAGGGAACCCGGACGCCCTTGTGGTCGTAGACCGTGAATTTGCTCCCTTCGAGCGGCAGCGTAACCTCCACAACGTCCGAGACCTCGAACCCCGCAGCGTTGTAGAGTACCACGGGGAGGCCTTTGACATCGGTATCCAGACCCCGCGAAACCGCGCCAACCGAGGTCGTGAGCACGTCCGCGAACTGTTTGAGCGAGATCAGCTCGTCGTTCCACGAAAACTCGTAGGCACGGGGGATGCTCGTACCCGTAAGGTCGTCGTGGAACTGGTGCCAGATAAAGCGTTTCCAGGCCTCGGTGAGAACCTCGCGCGGGTAGGGCACGGCCCCGAGCCAGTCGGCGGCAACGGCGCTGCGTTCGGCAGCGTCGGCAAGCTGCTCGTTACGGCGGTTATAGAGCTTCATCGCAGCCTGCGAGGTATAGCAACCCGTGGCATGCACGTCCATCAGCAACTCCCCGTTCCACACCGGAAGCTCCGGGTGGGAGGAATAGGGAAGGTAGTCCTTGTAGAGGCGGTCGCTCGTGGCGCTGATGATCTTCACGGGCCCGTCGCCCTGCAGGCCCAGTTCCAAAGCCCGCACCGACTCGATGGTCGGGGCGCCGCCCGTGTCGCCCGTACCATAGTAATGGTAAACGGCATTCAGAGGATTGCCCTCGGCGATGCCTTGCAGGTACTTGCTATGGCTGAGGTCTTCGTAACGCCACTTGGTCGTATAGTTGTGGGCGTCCATCACGGCCATGATACGCGAACCGTCCACGCCCTGCCACAAGCCGATCTCGAACGGAATCTTGCTCGCACCATGGAACGGACGGTGGCGCCACATGAGTTTCTGCGTCGAGAAACCGATAAGACCGCTGTGGGCGGCGATCGTCGGAAGCGTCCACCCGAAACCGAAGCAGTCCGGCAGGAAGATGTCCGTGCCTTCGACCCCGAATTCGCGGCGGTAGAAGTGCTGTCCGTACAGGATATTGCGCGTGAAGGACTCCGCGGACGGGATATTCGGGTCGGTGGCGTCCCACGTGCTGCCCGTGACATGCCAGCGCCCCTCGCGGATGTAACGCTTGATCAGTTCGTACTGGTGCGGGTAGTACTCCTTCATCCACTGGTACTTGATGCCGCCCTCGAAGTTGAACACGTAATCGGGGTAGGTGCCAAGGAGAAACAGGTTTTGATCCAGCGTCTTCGGGATGTACTCCCGGATCGAACGCTGCACGTCCCAGTTCCACTGGGAATCAAAATGCGCGTTCGAGACTAAATAAGCTTTGGGGCTATCCTGTGAAAAGACATGTGCTGAGATCAGCACAAACAGGAACAATAATAAAATTCGTTTCATGGGCTGGTTGGATTAGACTATTTCTGGGTTAAAGAATTTATATCCGTATCGGGTTTCAAAATTAGCCGGAAACGCCCCGCAAAAAATATTTTTAAATGACATATTAGTATGATCTTTTGACATAATTCGTAAAAAAACACGAATAACCCGGATATTTCGTCCTCCCGGCACAAAAACGGGGTTGCGGGGCATCCGGCAAAAACGGGGACACCATGTCCGGGATACAAAAACAGGAATGCGGGATGCGCCCCGGATATACGGCTACGGATAGACGGGAAAGCAGCCGGACAAGGGCAAGCCCGGGCAATCCGGCGCCGGGAGGGGTCAGCGGCAACTGAACACGACGCTCTGCGAAGCGCCGTGTTCGTCGATCACGGTCAGGCGGTGCTTCCCCGGCGCCGGGCGGACGGAGACCTTGTGTTCGAAAGAGGTCGAACCGACATAGTCGTCGTCGATATGCCAGAACAGCACGGCATTGCGGTCGCGGTGCACGGCCGTAAAGACAAGGCTCTGCTGTTCCCCTTCGAGCGACCTCGGGGCGACCAGCACACGCCCCGGCTGCGGATAGATGATGTCGATGGGGTTGTTTTCGGCTTGGTTACCCGGCAGGCCGGGATGCAGCGGGGGCAGCGGACGGTAATCGGGATGCTGCCGGCGGTAATACCACTCCTGCGCAGGCGGGAGGATAAACATCGGCATGCGGACGATCCTGGCCGGGTCGTAGCAATCCGCCGTCACACGGTATTTCAGGTCGGCGCTCAGGTTGACGATCCGGTGGTAGGGGCACACCTCCCCAAGGGCGGCCGCACGGGGAATCATCACCGTATCGCGGTCAGGACAGATATGCGAAGCCAGGTAGCCGCTCTGTCGGCAGACCACGGCGGGTTCCAGGTCGCCGACGGGCTCCGCGAACCACTCCCCTTTGGGCAGCAGGCCGAAGACCTCGAACAGGACAGGCGCGGCATACCCCACGCCCGTCATCAGCGGGCGTCCCTCGCCCGTGCAGTTCCCGACCCAGACCCCGACGGCATAGTCGGGGGTCATGCCTACGGCCCACGCATCGCGGTTGCCGTAGCTGGTACCCGTCTTCCAGCCGATCTTCTTCGACGACGAGAAATACTGCCATTCGCCCTCCTCCTCGGGACGGGCCACATGGCTGATCGAATTGGCCATCAGCCATATCGCGCCCCGTGAGAGGGGAATATCCCCGGCATCGACCGCCGTGCCGCCGCCGGGGTCGTAATGCGGGGTGCGTATCGTCTGCCGGCCGTTGAGTTTGGCCGCCAATTTCATGTAGGCCGACGTGAGATCCCACAACGAAATCTCTGCGCCGCCCAGAATCAGCGAAAGCCCGTAATGGGCGGCGCTCCGGTCGATCGTCCCGAAGCCCAGGGCACGCACCAGCGCAAGGAAGTTCTCCTTCCCGTACTTGTCGAGCATTCTCACCGAAGGGACGTTGAGCGAACGCTCGACCACCCGGTCGGCAGGCACCGCCCCGTCGAAGGTTCGGTTATAATTATGGGGTGTGAAGTCCCTGTAATAGGTCGGCACGTCGGGGAAAAGCATCGCAGGCAATGCCGTCCCGTTGTCCAGCATCGCGGCATAGAGCAGGGGCTTGAGCACGCTGCCGCTGCTGCGCGGGGCGGGAATCACATCGACGCTCGTACCCTCGGTGCGGTCGGCGGGGTCGTACACGTTCCCTACGTAGGCGAGCACTTCGCCGCTTTCCACGTCCATGACGACGATGGCCATGTTGTTGATCTTATTACCCCGGTAACGCTTGTTGTAGCGCCGGGCAAGGTCGTTGACTCGGCTTTGCAGGTCGTAGTCGAGCGTCGAGCGGAGCGACCCCTCGCGCATTTTGCCCAGCAGGTACATCGCCTCCATCGGCATCGGTTCGGGGGCGTCGGGCAGATGCTCCTGTTTTGCGAGGGCGCATGTCAGCGAGTCGATACGGCCGTCGTGCCAAATCCGGTCGAGCAGCCCGTCGCGTTTCTCCCGCAGCCGTTCGCGGTTGCGGCGGATATGGATCAGCGAAGGGGAGTTGGGCAACACGGCGAGCATGACGCATTCGGCCCACGAAAGCTGTGCCGCACTGCGGCCGAAATAGTACCACGCGGCACTTTCCAGCCCGACCACGTTGCCTCCGAAAGGCGCATGGGAAGCATAGAGGGCCAGGATTTCATCCTTGCTGCAACGCAGTTCGAGGCGCGTGGCGAGCACCATCTCGACGAACTTTTCCCGGAACGTGCGGGGTTTCCCGCCGCGGCTCAGGCGGATGGTCTGCATGGTGAGCGTACTCGCCCCGCTCGTGATCCGCCCGGCCGCAAGGTTCTGCCGCACGGCACGCCCCAGCGCCAGCGGATCCACCCCGAAATGGCGGTAAAAACGTTTGTCCTCGTAGGTCGTGATGGCGACCCGGAACTTTTCGGGGACGCTGTCCGTGGGAAAGAAACGCCACTGGCCGTCGGAGGCGACCTTGGCCGACATCAGGCGGCCGTCGCGGCTCCACACGGTCGCCGAAAAAGGCTCGTCGAAGAGCGTCCGGGGTAGGAACAAACAATATCCCGCGGCGAGCATGGCAACGACCAGCATCGCGAAAAAACATATTCTCTTTTTAGCCGGTTTTTTTGCCATATTTTTACGTATCTTTGGCAAAGTTACCTAAAATCCCCCATTATGAAAACAATATGCCATGCTTTGTTTGCGCTGTCCGCCCTGCTCATCGCCTCGTGCAGCAAGCAGACGTCCGACATCATCGAATGGTCGACCAACGGAGTGACGGGCGTCAGGATGCCTCTCCACGTGACGTTCGTCGAAAACGTACAAGTCGAGGAAAGCGCCATGCAGGATGCCATATCGATCACCCCGGCCGTCGGTTTCGACGCCTACCTGTCGGGGATGCGCATGATCCGCATCGTCCCCAAATCCCCGCTGCAATACGACACGCAGTACAAGGTGGCCATCGACGCCGCGAAACTCACCGGCCGGCAGCACAAGGGCATCGCGGAGTTCAGGTTTGCGACCCCCAAACTGCGGTTTACCTACAACGACAGCTGGCTGCAGCAGAACGACGAGATGACCGGCTATGTGCTCATCGGCGAGATCGTCTCGTCGGACTATGCCGAGGGCAGCTACATGGAACGGAACCTCAAAATAAGCGGCGCGGCGGGTACCGACGTCAAATGGACGCATTCGGAAGACGGGCTCACGCACCAATACACCGTGGGCAACATCGTCCCGCGGGGCGATGAGGGCTATACGCTGACGCTCGATTTCAATTACGACGAAAAGCAGACCCTCCAGGTGGAAGTCCCCCGCAAGGACGAATACGCGGTCATCGACCACAGCGTGAATCCGGATCCGCTCGCCATCGTAGTCACCTTCTCCGAACCCATCCGGCAGAACCAGGATCTGAAAAACCTGATCCGCTTCGACACCAAGTTCCGGACTTCGGTCGACAAAAACAGGCTCTACATCTATCCCGAAGCACGCCCCACGGGAGCGCATAGTGTCACGATCGGCCGCGACGTAGTGAGCAAGAACGGGCAGAAGCTCAAGGAGAGCTATTCGTTCACGATCACGCTGCCGTCGCGCACCCCCTCGATCCGCTTCACGGGCAAAGGCTCGATCCTTCCCTCGTCGAACGACATGTCGCTACTGTTCGAGGCGGTGAATTACCAGAAAGCCCGGGTGCGGGTACGAAAGATATTCGCCAACAACCTGCTGCAATTCTTCCAGCAGAACTACTACGACGACCAATACTATTCATCCATGGATTACGTGTCGCGCGTCGTCCGCGACACGACCATCGACCTGGGGGCCAGGTCTTCGACCAGGCTCGACCAGAGCAACACCTATTCGCTCGACCTGAGCCGCCTGATCACCGACAGCCGCAAGTCGATGTACCTGCTCGAAATCCGGGGTGTCGACCCGCTTACGCCCGTCGACGACGAATACGACTACGACTATTATTTCGGGGATTACAGGACCTACAAGGAGCGGTCGAAAGTGGTCGTGCAGTCCGACATCGGCCTCATCTGCAAGAGCAGCGGCAGCGACCAGTACGTCGTCTACACGACCGACCTGGTCTCCGCCCGCCCCAAAGGGGGCTGCAAAGTCAGGACCTACGACCGGCAGAACCAGATGCTGGCCGAAGCGAGCACCGATTCCGAAGGGCGGGCCGTGCTGAGGACGAAGGACGAACCTTACATCGTCACGGCCGAAGCCGGAGGGGACGTCACCTTCGTGAAGGTAGAACCGGGCACGGCCCTGTCGCTGAGTAATTTCGACGTGGGCGGCACGGCAAATCCCAAGGGGATAAAAGGCTATATCTTCGGCGAACGCGGCGTATGGCGCCCGGGCGACGACATACACCTCACGTTCATCGTCACCTCGGATAATCCGCTGCCCGAAAGCCACCCGGCATCGCTGGAATTCTTCAACCCGAACGGGCAGCTGGTGCAGTCGCTCGTAAACAACAGCTCCTCGGACGGCATCTACACGTTCAGCCTGGGGACGACGCCGGCGTCGCCGACAGGGCTATGGCGGGCCAAGATCACCTTCGGCGGCGCACAGTTCGAAAAATCCGTCCGGGTGGACGCGATCAAGCCCAACCGGATGAAAATCGAGCTAAAACTCGGGGACGGGCAACTGGTCGACGCCGCGCATTTCACGGGCAGCCTGACCGCCCGGTGGCTGCACGGCACCCCTGCGGCCGACGCCAAGGCGGTGCTCCAGGCACAGTTGTCGCAAATTGCCACACGCTTCAAGGGCTACGAGGGCTATTCGTTCGACGACGCCTCGAAATACTTTGGCACCGAGGAGCGGGAAATCGTCACCGGCACCACCGACGCCCAAGGGTCACTGGCACTTTCGACCGACGAGCTCTCCTCGCTGGAGGGGTTGAGCCCCGGTATGCTGAGCGGCAGATTCACGGTAAAGGTCTTCGAAAAGAGCGGCGACTTCAGCGTCGACCAGCAGGTTGCGACCATATCGCCCTATGACACCTACTTCGGGATCGGAGTCGCCACCCAGAAAAGCGACTGGGGCGACGAATACCTCGACAGCAGGAAGGAGCATATCATAAAGGTCGTGATGCTCGACTCGAAGGGCAAGCCCGAACCCGGCAGCGAAAACGTGCTCGTATCGGTCTACAAAATGGATTCCTACTGGTGGTGGGACGCCTCAACGCCCAATTCCCAGGCGCACTACGCCAAAAATGCGCTCAATTCGAATTACAAGACCCTCCAGGCAACCCTTTCGAACGGCACGGGACAGGCCACGATGCGCTGGAGCACGGGCGATTACGGCTATTACATGATCCGCGTCACGAGCCCGAACCGGGCACACTCGGCGACCCGGATCGTATGCGTGTCCTCGTCCGACTGGCGGGGCGACGTCACTTCGGTGACGGATGCCGCCACGCGGCTCGCCCTCACCCGCGACAAAGCCAAATACGTCCCGGGGGACAAGGCCAGGGTCACCATCCCCTCGTCGCCGGGCGCACGGGCGCTGGTCGGCATCGAAAGCGGCAGCGTCGTGCGGGAAAGCTTCTGGGTGGAGTGCACCGGCAAGCAAACCGACATCGAAATCCCCGTCAAGGAGGGGATGGCCCCCAACATCTATGTCTCGGTAACACTCGTCCAGCCCCACAACTCGACGCTCAACGACGCACCGATCCGCCTGTTCGGCGTAACGCGGCTCGACGTCGAGGATGCCGCGCGAAGGCTCACCCCCGTGGTCGAGATGCCCGAAACAGTAAAACCCGAATCGGAGGTGACGATAAAAGTCCGGGAGAAAAACGGCCGGAAAATGAGCTACGTGCTGGCGCTCGTCGACGAGGGACTGCTGGGGCTGACACGCTTCAAGACCCCCGATCCCTACGGTTATTTCAACGCGACCGAGGCACTGGGCGTCCGCACGTGGGACATGTTCGACTATGTCATCGGCGCCTACGGCGGCAGGATCGAACAGATGTTCGCCATCGGCGGCGACGCCGAGCAGCCGAACACGGGGGCGCTCAAGGCACAGCGGTTCAAGCCCGTCGTACGGTTCATCGACGCACAGAAACTGGGCACCGGGAAGACGAACACGCACAAAATCACGCTTCCGCCCTACTTCGGCGAGGTTCGGGTGATGGTCATCGCCTCGAACGGCCGGGCGTTCGGCGCCGCGGAGAAGGATGTCGCGGTGAAAAAACCGCTGCTGGTGCAGGCCACCATGCCCCGCGTAGTTTCCACCGACGAAGAGGTCGAGGTTCCGGTCACGGTCTTTGCCCTCGAAGACGGGGTCGGGAAAGTCGACGTGAAAATCGCCGCGAACGAATCGTTCTCGCCCGTCGGGCCGTCCAGCAAGAGCATCACGCTCGGCCGGAGCGGCGAGGAGGTCGTATCGTTCCGCCTGAAGGTCAACAAGCGAACCGGCATCGGGAAGGTACGGGTCACGGCTGCGTCGTCGGGCGACAGCTCCGCGTCGGAAATCGAGCTGGACGTCCGGGAACCGAACCCCTATGTGACCCTGTCGAAGGACTATGTCATCGACCCGGGCAAGACAATGGCGGTAAAACCGCTCAAGGAGAACGGCAAGGCGAAGCTGGAACTTTCGTCGATCCCGCCCATAGACCTTTCTCGGCGCCTCGAATACCTGGTGAGATATCCCCACGGCTGCATCGAGCAGATCACCTCGGGCGCCTTCCCGCAACTCTACCTGCCTTCGGTCGTGGAGTGCGACGCGAACATGTTGCAGGACATCGACCGCAACGTCAAGAGCGTGCTTTCGCGCCTGGGCAGCTACCAGCTCTCCGACGGCGCATTCGCCTACTGGAGCGGCAATACGTCGAGATCAGAATGGGGGACGGTTTACGCGACGCACTTCCTGATCGAGGCTGCGAAACACGGCTACGGCGTGGACAGGGCGATGCTCGACCGGGCGCTCAAATACCTGCGCAGCAACCCCTCGGACTACTACCTGACCCAGGCCTATACCCAGTATGTGCTGGCGCTGAACGGGACTCCGACCCGGGGTGCCATGAACCAGCTCCGGGAAAAGGCCGCCTCGCTAAGTAGCGACGCCAAGTGGCTGCTGGCGGCGGCATACGCTTTGGACGGCAACAGGAAAGTCGCCGAAGGGCTGATCTCGCTCTGCGTGGACAACGCGGAAAAGGCCAACCCCTACGACGGCACCTACAACAGCGACGAACGCCGGATGTCGATCTCGCTCATGACGCTCACGATACTCGGACGCCGCGAAGAGGCTTTCCGCATGGCGCTGAAGATGTCGGACATCCTCAAGAAGGACAGGTGGCTCAGCACCCAGTCGACGGCATGGATGCTCAGCACCCTTTCCAATTTCGCCGTAGCGGGACAGAACGGCATCGACGCCACTGCGGGCAGGGAGCTCGTCAAGACCGACAAATCCATCGCGAGCATGCCCCTGGCCGCACCGACCGAGGTGAGGAACAATGGTTCGGGCAGCCTCTATGCGGTCGTCAGCCAGAGTTATACCCCCGGCAAGGGCGAGGAAACCGAAGCTGCGAACGGCATCCGGATCGACGTGCGTTACACGAATATGGACGGTGCCGCCATCGACCCGGCCTCGATCCGGGTATCGACCGATTTCTACGCCATCGTGACCGTCTCTAACACCAGCGGCCACGAACGGTACGCCGACCTTGCGCTGACCCACATCTTCCCGGCAGGATGGGAGATCACCTCCGAACGGGACTTGTCGTCGCTCACCTACCAGGATATCCGCGACGACCGGGTGCTGAGCTACTTCGACCTGAGCCGGGGCGAAAGCAAGGAGATCCCCGTCAAGCTGACGGCAACCTACAAGGGGCGCTACTACCTGCCTTCGGTCTACTGCGAAGCGATGTACGACAACGCCGTCCGCGCCCTGAAAAAGGGACAGTGGGTCGAGGTGGTCGATTAATGCCGCTTCGTCAGCCGGGAAAACACAGCGCAACCGGCAACAGGTTCCGGCAACACCTGAAAATATTATGGCAAAACGGCTTCGGGCATCCGGAGCCGTTTTTATTTCCGGATTCGTACTCCCGGAGGGAAAACGCCGCTAAATTCGGGTATAAGAGGCACTTTCCTCCGGTAAAATAGGAATTTGGAAAATATTTTTAATATATTTGTTGCCAAGGTTAGTTAGATTAGTCATATTATGTGCGAGAAACTGTTTATTTTCGACACCACGCTCCGTGATGGCGAGCAGGTGCCGGGCTGCCAATTGAACACCACCGAGAAGATCGAAGTCGCCAAGTTGCTGGAAAGCCTCGGCGTGGACGTCATCGAAGCGGGGTTCCCGATTTCCAGCCCCGGAGACTTCAACTCCGTACTCGAGATTTCGAAGGCCGTTTCGGCCCCGACGATTTGTGCGCTGACCCGCGCCGTGAAAAAAGACATCGACGTGGCCGCCGATGCCCTGCGACTGGCCAGGCACAAGCGCATCCACACGGGTATAGGCGTTTCGCCCCAGCACATTTACGACAAACTGCGCTCGACGCCCGAGAAAATCCTCGAACAGGCCGTCGAAGCCGTGAAATACGCCAAAAGCTATGTCGAGGACGTGGAGTTCTACGCCGAAGACGCCGGGCGCGCCGATCCTCAATACCTCGCCCGCGTGGTCGAGGCCGCCATTGCGGCCGGGGCTACGGTGGTCAACATTCCCGACACCACGGGCTACTGCCTGCCCCACGAATACGGCGCGAAGATCAAATACCTGGTCGACCACGTATCCAACATCGACAAGGCGATCATCTCGACCCACTGCCACAACGACCTGGGCATGGCTACGGCCAACACCCTGAGCGGCATCCTCAACGGTGCGCGGCAGGCCGAGGTGACAATCAACGGCATCGGCGAACGCGCAGGCAACACCTCGCTCGAAGAGGTGGTGATGACGCTGCGCTGCCACAAGGAGATCGCCGTCGACACCGGCATTGACGCACGCCTGATCACCAAAGCATCGCACCTAGTGTCGAGCCTAATGAACATGCCCGTGCAGCCCAACAAGGCGATCGTCGGCCGCAACGCCTTCGCCCACTCGTCGGGCATCCACCAGGACGGCGTGCTGAAAGACCGCCAGACCTACGAGATCATCGACCCGCAGGACATCGGCCTCAACGAGTCGGTCATCGCCCTGACGGCCCGCAGCGGCCGCGCGGCGCTCGTACACAGGCTCGAACTGCTCGGCTACGACCTCACGCAGGAAGAGCTGGACGCAACCTACGCCAAGTTCCTCGAGCTTGCCGACAAGAAAAAGGAGATCCACGACTACGACCTGTTATACCTGGTAGGCGACATCGACCGCATGAAACAGCAGTCCGTATCGCTCAAATTCCTGCAGGTGACCACCGGCACGCTCGTCCCGACGGCGACCGTGGTGCTGAAGTTCGGCGACCACGAGCGCATGGCCATCGCCACGGGCAACGGCCCGGTGGATGCCGCCGTGTCGGCGATCAAGACCCTGATCAACGAGAAGGTCGTGCTCATGGAGTTCCTCATGCAGGCCATCACCCGCGGTTCGAACGACGTGGGGCGCGTACACGTACAGGTACAGTGCGGCAGCCGCACCGTCCACGGCTTCGCCGCACACACCGACACCACACGGGCGTCGATCGAGGCGTTCCTCGACGCGCTGCGCGTACTGAACGTAACCGAACGCAAGGAAAAGGAGGAGTAAGATGGGCAGGACACTTCTGGACAAGATATGGGATGCGCACACCGTGCGCACCGAAGACGGCGGACGCTCGGTGCTCTACATCGACCGCCAGTACATCCACGAGGTGACGTCGCCCGTGGCTTTCGCAGGCCTGGAACGGCGCGGCATCGGCGTGGCACGCCCGGCACAAATCACCGCCACGGCCGACCACAACATCCCGACCGTCGACCAGCACCTGCCGATCGCCGAGACCGAATCGCGGCGCCAGGTCGAGGCGCTGGAGGCCAACTGCGCCAAATTCGGCATCGAACATTTCGGCGTGGGAAACCCGCGCCAGGGCATCGTGCACATCATCGGCCCCGAACTGGGATTCACACAGCCGGGCATGACCATCGTCTGCGGCGACAGCCACACCTCGACGCACGGGGCACTGGGCGCCGTGGCATTCGGCGTCGGCACCTCAGAGGTCGAGATGGTCTTCGCCAGCCAGTGCATCATCCAGTCCAAGCCGCGGAGCATGCGCATCACGGTCGACGGGACACTGCGCCCGGGCGTCGAAGCCAAGGATGTCGTGCTCTACATCATCTCGCAACTCACCGCCTCGGGCGGCACGGGCTATTTCATCGAGTTCGCCGGCGAAGCGATCCGTTCGCTCTCGATGGAAGGGCGCATGACCGTCTGCAACATGAGCATCGAGTGCGGGGCGCGGGGCGGCATGATCGCACCCGACCGGACGACGTTCGACTACCTGCGCGGGCGCGAACGTGCGCCGCAGGGAGCGGCGTTCGACCAGGCCGTCGCCCGCTGGGAAACGCTTTACAGCGATGCCGACGCCGTATTCGACAAGGAGTACCGGTTCGATGCCGCCGACATCGCCCCGATGATTACCTACGGCACCAACCCCGGCATGGGCATGGCCGTCGATGCGCAGATCCCGGCCGAGGCCGACCCCAAGGCATTGGAGTACATGGGATTCAAAGCCGGGGAAAAGCTGCTCGGCAAACCTGTCGACTATGTCTTCGTGGGCAGCTGCACCAACGGCCGCATCGAAGACCTGCGGCGCTTCGCCAAGCTGGTCGAAGGCCGGCGCAAGGCCCAGGGCGTAACGGCATGGATCGTCCCCGGTTCGAAAGGCGTCGAAGCCGCCGCACGGGCCGAAGGGCTCGACAAAGTGCTCGCCGCCGCCGGGTTCGAGCTCCGGCAGCCGGGCTGCTCGGCGTGTCTGGCGATGAACGCCGACAAGATCCCGGCAGGCAAATACAGCGTTTCGACCTCGAACCGCAACTTCGAAGGGCGCCAGGGGCCCGGTGCGCGCACCATGCTCGCAGGCATTGCGGTAGCCGCCGCGGCCGCGGTATGCGGCAGGATCGAGGATCCGCGCAAGGTGTTTGAAATGTAAAAATTTTTAACTTCGGTTTGGATCGGCCGGTCGTTGCCGCCGCCTTCGGCGTCGTTTATAATTCCGGCCCACCCCCAACCCCCCGCCTCAGGCAGGGGCTTACATGCCGCTTTGCAGCAAAATGGCCGCTGCCGAATGCCGGAAAAAACAAAACCAATATGTCCATACCCAAATTCGAAACCTTCACCTCGGGGGCCGTGCCCGTGAGCACGGAGAACATAGATACCGACCAGATCATCCCGGCACGTTTCCTGAAAGCCACCCAGCGCAAAGGATTCGGCGACAACCTCTTCCGCGACTGGCGCTACGACGCCCGGGGGCAACGGATCGCCTCGTTCCCGCTCAACGACAGCCGTTATGGGGGCAAAATCCTCGTCGCAGGCCGCAATTTCGGGTGCGGCAGTTCGCGCGAGCACGCCGCGTGGGCGATCGCCGACTACGGGTTCCGCGTCGTGGTGTCGAGCTTCTTCGCCGACATCTTCCGCAACAATGCCCTCAACAACGGGCTGCTGCCGATCACCGTGAGCGGGGAGTTCCTCGCGGCGGTCTTCGCGGCGATCGACGGCGACCCTGCGACGCAATTCACCGTAGACCTGGACAACCAGACGCTGACGATCTGCGCCACGGGCCGCAGCGAGCGCTTCGAGATCGACGCATACAAGAAGCGCTGTCTGCAGAACGGCTACGACGACGTGGACTACCTGCGCAGCATCGCGCCCCAGATCGAAGCGTTCGAACAGGCGCATAAATAGCAGCGCGATGTATCCCCGCGTAGAGATAATGGATACCACGCTGCGCGACGGCGAGCAGACGTCGGGGGTTTCGTTCAACGCCCGCGAAAAACTCTCCATCGCCCGGCTGTTGCTGGAAGAACTGCGTGTGAGCCGCATCGAGATAGCCTCGGCGCGGGTTTCGCAGGGCGAGCAGGAGGCCGTGCGCCGCATCGCCGAATGGGCTGCCGCGAAGGGTTATACCGACCGCATCGAGGCGTTGGGATTCATCGACGGCGGCGTGTCGCTCGACTGGCTCGGCCAGGCCGGGTGTCGCGTGGTGAACCTGCTGGCAAAGGGGTCGCTCAAACACTGCCGCGAACAGTTGCGCCGCACCCCGCAGGAGCACCTCTGCGACATCCGCGCCACGATCGGCGGGGCCATCGCGCGGGGCATGAAGGTGAACGTCTACCTCGAAGACTGGTCGAACGGTATGCTGCATTCGCCCGGGTACGTCTACACGATACTCGACGGGCTGGCCGACGCCCCCGTGCAGCGCTTCATGTGCCCCGACACGCTGGGCATCCTCGACCCCTATGCCACCGAACGGTTTTGCCGCGACATGGTGACACGCTATCCGCAGCTTAGGTTCGACTTCCATGCCCATAACGATTACGACCTGGCCGTGGCCAACACCGCAGCTGCGGTCAAAGCCGGGTTCCACGGGGTTCACGTAACCATAAACGGGCTGGGCGAACGCGCAGGAAACGCACCCCTGTCGAGCACGGTGGCCGTGCTGCACGACCGGCTGCACTGCCTCACGGGCATCGACGAAACGAAGATCAACCACGTCAGCCGCATGGTCGAGACCTACACGGGCATCCGGATCCCGGGCAACCGCCCGATCGTCGGCGAGAACGTCTTTACGCAGTGTGCCGGCATCCATGCCGACGGCGACAACAAGAACAACCTCTATTTCAACGAGCTGCTGCCCGAACGCTTCGGACGCGTACGCGAATACGCCCTGGGCAAGACCTCGGGCAAGGCCAACATCCTGAAGAACCTCGAAGCGCTGGGCATCGAGCTCGACGAAGCCTCGATGCGCAAGGTAACCGAACGGGTGGTCGAGCTGAGCGACAAGAAGGAGCTGGTGACGGCCGAAGACCTGCCCTACATCATCGCCGACGTACTGCGCTACGACCAGGTCGAAAACCCCGTGCGGATACTCAATTACAGCCTGTCGCTGGCACAGGGGCTGCACCCGGCCGCTACGCTCAAGATCGAGATCAACGGCTGCGAATACGAGCAGACCTCGGTCGGCGACGGCCAGTACGACGCCTTCATGCGGGCGCTCAGGCAGATCTACAAGCACCAGCTCGGCCGCGAGTTCCCGATGCTGCGCAACTACACCGTCTCGATCCCGCCCGGCGGACGAACCGATGCCTTCGTGCAGACGATCATCACGTGGGAGACGGGCGGCAAGGAGTTCAAGACCCGCGGGCTGGATGCCGACCAAACCGAAGCCGCCATCAAGGCGACGATCAAAATGCTGAACATAATCGAACCAACATACAACGACCATGGATGTTAACATAGCCCTTTTAGCCGGCGACGGCATCGGCCCCGAGATCATTGCCGAGGCCACGAAAGTACTCGACCGCGTGGCGGCGAAATTCGGACACCGATTCGACTACCGCGAGGCGTTAGTGGGCGCCTGCGCCATCGACGCCACGGGCGACCCCTATCCCGACGAGACGCACGCCATCTGCCAGGCTGCCGACGCCGTATTGTTCGGTGCCATCGGCGACCCCAAGTACGACAACGACCCCAAGGCCCCGGTACGTCCCGAACAGGGACTGCTGCGCATGCGCAAATCGCTGGGACTGTTCGCCAACCTGCGCCCCATCGCATTGTTCGACACGCTGGCCAGCCGCTCGCCGCTCAAGGCAGAGGTGGTGCGCGGCACCGATTTCATCTGCGTGCGCGAACTGACGAGCGGCATCTATTTCGGCCGGCCGCAGGGGCGCAACGAAGCCGGGACGGAGGCTTTCGACACCTGCACCTACACGCGCACGGAGATCGAACGCGTGCTGGACGTCGCATTCCGGCTCGCCATGAGCCGCCGGCGGCGCCTGACGGTCGTGGACAAGGCCAACGTGCTCGAAACCTCGCGCCTGTGGCGGGAGGTCGCGCAGGATATGGCGCCCCGGTACCCCGAAGTGGAGCTGGAATTCATGTTCGTGGACAACGCCGCGATGCAGATCGTACGCCAGCCGACCCATTTCGACGTGATCGTCACCGAGAACATGTTCGGCGACATCCTCACCGACGAGGCCAGCGTCATCAGCGGCTCGCTCGGCATGCTCCCCTCGGCGAGCGTCGGGTCGGAAGTGGCGCTCTTCGAGCCGATCCACGGCTCCTATCCGCAGGCTGCGGGGAAGAACATCGCCAACCCGATGGCCACGATCCTCTCGGCCGCCATGCTGCTCGAACACCTGGGGCTCGACACGGAGGGCAGCGCCGTGCGGGCCGCCGTAGACCGGGCACTCACCGAAGGTGTCGTCACCGAAGACCTCGCCGCACAGGGCGAACGCCGCTACTCGACCTCCGAGGTCGGGGACTTCATCGCCGCGCATATTTAGGCACGCCCCGCTCCGGGGGCTCCTATCCGCAAAAAAGGGGTTGCAACCGCAAAGGTTGCAACCCCTTTTTCCGTGCAGGCCACGAGGCGCACCCCGCCCGGACAGCAACGCCACGGCCCGGCAGCCGGTTTATATCCCGGCCACGAATTGCTCGAGTGCCCCCAGGTCGGCCGCCATAGGCTCCGAAACCCGGGGCAGGCAGGCGAGCCGGGCCAGCCGCGGAGGCAGCGGAACCGCAGCCCCCGTGACGGGGGAGATGACCTCCCCGAATTTGGCGGGATGCGCCGTAGAGAGGTAAAATCCCGGTTTCCCGCACGCTACGGAAGCGGCATATCCGATGGCGCTGTGCGGGTCGGAAAGGTATCCGTAATTGCGGTGCAGCCCGTCGATCGTACGGCGGATCATGGCATCGTCGCAGCGGAATCCCTCCAGTTCATCACGCAGGGCATCCGGCTCACCGCCGCAGAGCCACAGCATACGTTCGAAATTGCTCGGCGCTCCGACGTCCATCGCATTGGCCGGCGTCCGCACCGACGGCCTCGGACGGTACTCGCCGCTGCGCAGGAACTCGGGCACCACGTCGTTCCGGTTCGAAGCCGCGACGAATCCGCCGAGGGGGAGCCCCATGCGGCGGGCGAGCATCCCGGCCGAGAGGTTTCCGTAGTTACCGCTCGGCACCACGACCACAGGCCGTCCGCCGCCCGTCTGCTGCCGCCACAGGCAATAGCCGTAGAAATAATAGAATGCCTGCGGTATCCAGCGCAGCAGGTTGATCGAATTGGCCGACGACACGCGGTGCCCCGCACGGAATTTTGCGTCGGCAAACAGCCCCTTGACCAGCCGCTGGCAGTCGTCGAACGTCCCGGCCACACGCAGCGGGTGGATATTGCCGCCGAGCGTGGTCATCTGGCACTCCTGCAGCCGGCTGATCTTCCCTTCGGGATAGAGCAGCACCACCTCGACGCCCGGCACGCCGTAAAACCCGTGCGCCACGGCGCTGCCCGTGTCGCCCGACGTAGCCGTCAGAATCACCAGTTTTTCGCCGGCACCGCCCATCAGACCGATCATCCGCCCCATGAAGCCCGCACCGTAATCCTTGAATGCGAACGTCGGGCCGTGGAAGAGCTCCAGCGTATAGCGGCTGCCGACACGGCGAAGCGGCAGCGGAAAGTCGTAGATCCGCTCCATCTCCCGCCGCAGGAGACCGGGGTCGATGTCGTCACCGAAAAAAAGTTCCGCCAGGTATCCGGCCAGCGCGGCATAGGACTCCCCGGCCAGCCGCTCCGCGACGGCCATATCGGCCTGCGGGATACGTTCCGGGACGAACAACCCGCCGTCGGGTGCCAGCCCCGCCTGCACGGCCTCGCGAAGCGAAAAGGCGCGTGCGCATGCTTTGTCTTTCGTGCTATAATATTTCATCTGTTTGTCGTTTTATACTATTCCACAATCCTTGCCCCGCAGTTCGACACGCGGCCCGCATATATCTTGCAGCCGATACCGGGGCGGGCGAAATGCGCCCGCATCCGCTGCGCGACCCGCTGCGCGACGGCCTCATCGGCGGCCAGGGCGAAGATCGAAGGCCCCGACCCGGCAATGTTCATCGCCAGGGCGCCTTCGGCGAGCACCCCTTCCTTCAGCACATCGTAACCCGGAATGAACCCCTTGCGGTAAGGCTCCGCCACCACGTCGTGCATCGACCGACCGATCAGCGCCACGTCGCCCAGGGCGAACCCGGCCACCAGCCCGCCGACATTGCCCCACTGCGTCACGGCATCGTGCAGGGGTACCTCGCGGGGAAGCACTTCGCGCGCCTGCTTGGTACTGACCACGATGTCGGGATGCACCACGGCATAGAAAAAGCCCTCGGGGACAGGCAGGCGCACGATGTCCAGCGGTTCGTACCCCCGGATCAGCACCACGCCGCCCAGCACGGCAGGGCCCACGTTGTCGGCATGGGACGTACCGCCGATGAGCGCCTCGCCCATCATCGCAAATTCCACGAGCCGCTCCCCTGAAAAGGGACGTCCCAACAGTTCGTTCACGCCCCAAACCGCTGCGGCCGACGAAGCCGCACTCGACCCGATGCCGCTGCCGGGAGCGATCTTTTCGAGGATCGTAACCTCGACCCGCACGGGTTTTTCGTATGCCCCGAGCAGTGCCATCACCGCCGGGGTAATCACGTTGTCCTCGTTTTTGGCGGGAAGTTCCTTCCCGCTGCGGTTGCGGATAACGAGCCCCCCGGCACCTTCTTCGATGCCGACCTCCAGCAGGTCGCCCACGCCGTCGAGCGTCAGCCCCATCACATCGAAGCCGCAACCCAGGTTCGCCACCGTTCCCGGGGCGAAAACTTTGATATATCGCATGATAAAATCTCCTTTTGAATGAAACCACCTTTGATCGAACCGGGCTTTCCGTTCCGGCAGCCTTGGCCGGAAAATGCATAACGGGTATGCTCGTGACGGAAAAATAACAACTACACCCCCACAGGGGTTGTCGTTGTCGTCGTCATTGTAGTGGCGGTAGCGGAGATAAGGACGGTGAAAGAAACGGTGCACGCCACCGGGCTGCAGGCTACCCCGCATCCCCCGGTCATCGTATGGTTCCGTTTCATATCCATCGGGGACAAATATAAAACAAAAAAATTTAATATCCAAATTCGGGTAACAAATCGTAAGACGCCCTAAAAAGCACTGGCAGCCGCTTTATATATAATAGGAGTAGTCCGGAAAGGCTGAAAATACCGAACTTGACGACAAACCGTAAGATATTAGGGGTTCCTGGAAGGCCTGCTTTCCTCCGAATCGGGCTAAAAGCGGTTAAAAGGCCAAAAAATACGGTTTCAAACTGTAAGATAAAAAACCTCTATCCGGGTCGTCATAAAGCGCAAGAGGGGATATAGGTTCCGGATTATCACATTATTAAATTTTTTGCAAAATTATTTTGACGAAACGATTTTATATCCCTATCTTTGAAACGGAACAAACACGCAAATTCCGGACATGAACGCCCAGAACCATTCGAATAATAACGTCATTAATCTGCTGCTCGTCGTCTTTGGCAAGATAACGGGAGAAAGGTGATGTGTATATCCGAAAGATGATAAAAAGGCCTTTCTCCCGATGGAGAAAGGTTTTTTATTATCCGGGCAGATGGCAAAGGCACAATATGCAGAAAACAAGAAGAAGATGAAACACCCACTCAGAAGTGCCGTCACGACGACGGGCCGGCGCATGGCCGGAGCCAGGAGCCTGTGGCGTGCCAACGGCATGCGCGAAGAGCAGTTCGGCCGTCCGGTCATCGGCATCGCCAACTCGTTCACCCAGCTGGTTCCGGGACACGTGCACCTGCACGAGATCGGACAATACGTCAAGCAGCGGATCGAAGCGCTCGGCTGTTTCGCCGCGGAATTCAACACCATCGCCATCGACGACGGCATCGCCATGGGGCACGACGGCATGCTTTATTCGCTGCCCTCGCGCGAGATCATTGCCGACAGCGTCGAATATATGGCCAATGCCCACAAGGTCGACGCACTGGTCTGCATCTCGAACTGCGACAAGATCACCCCGGGCATGCTGATGGCCGCCATGCGGCTCGACATCCCGACCGTCTTCGTATCGGGCGGGCCGATGGAGGCGGGGCATCTCGGCGAGCGGGCGCTCGACCTGATCGACGCCATGGTAATGGCTGCCGACGAAAATTGCAGCGACGAACAGGTGGCGCGCGTCGAACGCGCCGCATGCCCCGGCTGCGGTTCGTGCTCGGGGATGTTCACCGCCAACTCGATGAACTGCCTGACCGAAGCGCTCGGGCTCTCGCTCCCGGGCAACGGCACCGTCGTGGCCACGCATGTCAACCGCCGCCGCCTGTTCGAAGAGGCCGCAGCGCTGATCGTCCGCAATGCCGAACGCTATTACTTCGAGGGCGACGACTCGGTGCTCCCGCGCTCGGTGGCCACGAAGGCAGCCTTCGAGAATGCCATGTCGCTCGACATCGCCATGGGCGGCTCGACCAATACGGTGCTGCACCTGCTGGCCGTGGCCCACGAGGCCGGGGTGGATTTCACGATGCAGGATATCGACCGCCTTTCGCGCCGGGTGCCCGTACTGTGCAAGGTCGCCCCCAACTCGCATTACCATATCCAGGATGTCAACCGTGCGGGCGGCATCCTCTCGATCCTGGGCGAACTCGCCCGCGGCGGATTGCTCGACACCTCGGCCGGGAGGGTCGACGGGCGCACGCTCGGCCAGGCCATCGCGGCCTTCGACCTGCGGAGCGAAACAGCGAGCAGCGAAGCCAAACAGCGCTACCTGAGCGCCCCGGCCGGCCTTTACAGCCGGGAACTGGGCACACAACGGACTTATTACGACACACCGGACACCGACCGCACGGCAGGCTGCATCCGCGATCTGGAACACGCCTATTTCCGCGACGGCGGGCTGGCCGTACTGACGGGCAACATCGCCCGCCGGGGCTGCATCGTCAAGACGGCCGGCGTCGACGCGTCGCTGTTTGTCTTCCGCGGGCGCGCCCGCGTCTACGAATCGCAGGAGCAGGCCATCGGCGGCATCCTCGGCGGCGAGGTGCAGGCCGGCGACGTGGTCGTCATCCGTTATGAAGGCCCCAAGGGCGGCCCCGGCATGCAGGAGATGCTCTACCCCACGTCGTACCTCAAATCCAGACACCTCGACAAAGCCTGCGCGCTGATTACCGACGGCCGCTTCTCGGGCGGAACGTCGGGGTTGTCGATCGGTCACGTTTCGCCCGAAGCGGCTTCGGGCGGGGAGATCGCCGTCATCCGCACGGGCGACGAGATCGAGATCGACATCCCGCGGCGCTCGATCCGCCTCATGGCCGGCGACGAGGAAATCGCCGCGCGCATGGCCGCACAGCAGCATTTCCGCCCCGCGGCACGCGACCGCCGCATACCCGCGTCGCTAAGGGCCTATGCCAAGCTGGTCAGCTCGGCCGACAAAGGGGCCGTACGCATCGTCGAAGAAGAATAAAACCGGACAACACCATGAATACGAACACGACAACCAGAACCGAAGGACAACAGCCCGGCCCTTGTATCACAGGGTCGCAGGCCCTGCTCGAATCGTTCCTGCGCGAGGGCGTGGACACGCTTTTCGGGTATCCCGGAGGAGCCATCATCCCCGTTTACGATGCGCTTTTCGACTACCGCGACCGGCTGCGCCACATCCTTGTCCGCCATGAACAGGGCGCCGTACATGCCGCACAGGGCTACGCCCGCGTCAGCGGCCGCGTAGGGGTTTGCCTCGTCACCTCGGGCCCAGGGGCCACGAACACCGTGACCGGACTGGCCGACGCACTGATGGACTCCACGCCGCTGGTACTGGTGACCGGACAGGTGGGTTCGTCGTTGCTGGGCACCGACGCCTTCCAGGAAACCAACTTCGTGGGTATCACGCAGGCCGTAACCAAATGGAACTGCCAGGTCAAGCGTACCGAAGACATTCCCGGGGCGATTGCCAAGGCGTTCTATATCGCCCGTTCGGGGCGTCCGGGCCCTGTGGTGGTGGACATCACCAAGGACGCCCAGTGCGGGACGGCCCCGTTCCGCTACGAAAGGCTGACGTCCATCCGCAGCTACGTCCCCGCACCCGCGCCCGCCGCGGAGTGCATCGCCGAGGCGGTACGGCTGATCGACGCCGCACAACGGCCGCTGCTGATGGCGGGACAGGGCGTGATGCTCGGAAACGCCGAGCAAGAATTGCAGGCCTTCCTCGCAAAGAGCGACATACCGGTCGCCTCGACCCTGCTGGGGCTGTCGGCCGTGCCGACCTCCTCGCCGCAGTATGTCGGTATGCTGGGCATGCACGGCAACTACGGCCCCAACATCCGCAACCAGGAGTGCGACCTGCTCATCGCCGTGGGGATGCGTTTCGACGACCGCGTGACGGGCAACCCCAAATGTTTCGGGGCGAACGCCAAGGTCATCCACCTGGAGATCGACCCCGCCGAAATCGACAAGATCGTACACGCCGACGTGGCCGTCATCGGCGATGTGAAACAAACGCTCCCGCTGCTCACCCAAAGGATCCGCTCCGCCGGGCACAAGGCCTGGATCGAAGGGTTCCGCGCCTGCGACAAAGTCGAATACGAGGCGGTCGTCCGCAAGGCGATCCGCCCGGAAGGCGGCCGCATCCGCATGGGCGAGGTCGTAGATACCGTAGCGCATGCCTACGACAACGACGCGGTGCTGGTGACCGACGTCGGGCAGCAGCAGATGTTCGCGGCGCGCTATTTCGGGTTCCGCCGCAGCCGCAGCCTGGTAACTTCGGGCGGTCTAGGCACGATGGGCTTCGGGCTTCCGGCCGCCATCGGCGCCAAACTGGGCGCCCCCGACCGCGAGGTATGCCTCTTCGCGGGCGACGGCGGGCTGCAGATGACCATCCAGGAGCTGGGGACGATCTTCCAGTCGCAGGTCGCCGTAAAGATCGTATTGCTCAACAACTCCTATCTGGGCATGGTACGGCAGTGGCAGGAACTCTTCTACGACCGCCGCTACTCGTTCACCGAACTGGCGAACCCCGACTTCGGGCTGATCGCCCGCGGCAACGGCATCGCCTACCGCTGCGTGGAGCGGCGCGAGGAGCTGGCCGGGGCGGTGGCCGAGATGAAAGCCTGCAAAGGCGCCTACCTGTTGGAGGTGCGCGTCGAAAGCGAAGAAAACGTATTCCCGATGGTGCCGGCCGGCGCCCCCGTGTCGGCGATCCGGCTCGAATAAACCGAACGAGGTATGGAACAAGAGTATATCATCACCGTATTTTCGGAGAACAAGGTCGGGCTGCTGAGCCAGATCACGACGGTCTTCACGTGCCGCAATGTCAACATCGAAAGCCTGACGACTTCCGAGTCGGCGCTCGCGGGCATCCATAAATTCACGATCGTCGTCCGCACCGGCCCCGACCGGGTCGAGAAGCTCGCGCGGCAGGTCGAGAAGAAGATCGACGTGCTCAAGGTCTTCGTCTACACCTCGGACGAAGTCGTGCAGCAGGAGATCGCCCTTTATAAAGTCACGCGCAGCCGCAACGTCGAGAAACTCGTACGCGAGCACAATGTCCGCATCCTGGAGATCGACGACGACTACATCGTCGTCGAAAAAACCGGCCATAAGGCCGAGACGCAGGCACTGTTCCGCCTGCTGCAACCCTTCGGCGTGCAACAGTTCGTGCGCAGCGGCACGGTGGCCATCATCAAATCGCGGCGCGAGCTGCTCAACGAATACCTCGAAGAACTCGAGAGGAACAGACAAAGAACGGATTCATTTTAACTTTTAAAATTCATACAACTATGGCACAGATCAATTTCGGCGGAGTAGAAGAGAAGGTCGTTACCCGCGAAGAGTTTCCCCTGGAAAAAGCACGCGAAGTCCTCAGGGACGAAACCATCGCCGTAATCGGCTACGGCGTACAGGGGCCGGGGCAGTCGCTCAACCTCAAGGACAACGGGTTCAACGTCATCGTCGGACAGCGCGAAGGCTCGAAAAGCTGGGACAAGGCCGTCGCCGACGGCTGGGTACCGGGCAAGACGCTCTTCGGGATCGAAGAGGCCGCCCGGCGCGCAACGATCATCCAGTACCTGCTCTCCGACGCCGGGCAGATCGCCGTATGGCCGACGATCGAGAAACACCTCGCGCCGGGCAAGGCGCTCTACTTCTCGCACGGCTTCGGCATCACCTACAAGGAGCGCACGGGCATCGTGCCGCCGGCCGATGTAGACGTGATCCTGGTCGCCCCGAAAGGCTCGGGGACTTCGCTGCGCCGCATGTTCATCGAGGGCCGCGGCCTGAATTCGAGCTACGCCGTATTCCAGGACGCCACGGGGCGCGCATTCGAACGCGTGGTGGCGCTGGGCATCGGCGTAGGTTCGGGCTACCTGTTCGAAACCGACTTCAAGCGGGAGGTTTACTCCGACCTGACGGGCGAGCGCGGCACACTGATGGGTGCCATCCAGGGTATTTTCGCGGCCCAGTACGACACGCTGCGCGCCCACGGGCACACCCCTTCGGAGGCTTTCAACGAAACGGTCGAGGAGCTGACCCAGTCGCTCATGCCGTTGGTGGCCGAGAACGGCATGGACTGGATGTACGCCAACTGCTCGACCACGGCACAACGCGGTGCGTTGGACTGGTGGAAACGTTTCCGCGATGCCACCAAACCCGTCTTCGAAGAGCTTTACGGCGAAGTGGCCGCCGGCAACGAGGCGCAGCGCTCGATCGACCTGAACAGCAAACCCGACTACCGCGAGAAACTCAACGAAGAGCTGCGCGAGATGCGCGAAAGCGAGATGTGGCAGACAGGCGCCGTGGTGCGCAAACTCCGCCCGGAGAACAACTGATTCCCCGGGAGGCCTTGCAATTTTTCAGATTGTTTCGCGCTCCGGCGGGTCGTATCCGCCGCCTCCGGCACCCTTGTAAATCCGGCCTTCCTCGAGCCCCCGCCCCGGCGGGGACTTGAGAGGCGGCGACGCGGCGGGATTCCCGCAGCGGGACACAGGCGGCCGGCAATTAACAGTTTTGTAACGTAATACAACAACAATCAATCTATGTGTGGTTTCGTAGGACTATTTGACATCCGCCGGAAATCGGATGCGCTGCGTGGGCAGGTACTGAAAATGTCGAAGCAGATACGGCACCGGGGCCCCGACTGGTCGGGTGTCTACTGCGGCGAGCGGGCGATCCTTTCGCACGAGCGGCTTTCGATCGTCGACCCTCAGTCGGGCGGTCAACCCCTGTTCAGCTGCGACGGGAAACAGGTGCTGGCCGTGAACGGCGAGATATACAACCATCAGGAGATCCGCGCCGAGCTGGCCGGAGAATACGATTTTCGGACAGGCTCGGACTGCGAGGTGATCCTGCCGCTCTACCGCAAGCTGGGCGTCGGGCTGCTGGAAAAGATCAGCGGCATCTTCGCCTTCGCGCTGTACGACATCGAAAAGGACGAATACCTGATCGCCCGCGACCCGGTCGGCGTCATCCCGCTCTACATCGGCTGGGACAGCGACGAGCAATTTTACGTCGCATCGGAACAGAAAGCCCTCGAAGGGGTGTGCAGCACCATCCGGCCGTTCCTGCCCGGGCACTACTGGTCGAGCCGCGAGGGGAAAATGGTGCGCTGGTACAAGCGCGACTGGTTCGAGTACGACGCCGTGAAGGACAACGGTGCCGACATACCGACGCTGCGCAAGGCGCTGGAATCGGCCGTCAAGCGGCAGCTCATGTCAGACGTACCCTACGGCGTACTGCTGTCGGGCGGCCTCGACTCGTCGATCATCTCGGCCGTCGCCAAGAAATACGCCGACCGGCGCGTCGAATCGAACGACCGCGACCGGGCCTGGTGGCCGCAGCTCCACTCGTTCGCCATCGGGCTGAAAGGAGCGCCCGACCTGGCGGCGGCACGCATGGTCGCCGACCATATCGGCACCGTACACCACGAAATCAACTACACCGTCCAGGAGGGGCTGGATGCCGTGCGCGACGTGATCTACTATATCGAGACCTACGACGTGACGACCGTACGCGCCTCGACGCCGATGTACCTGCTGGCGCGCGTCATCAAGTCGATGGGCATCAAGATGGTGCTCTCGGGCGAGGGTGCCGACGAGGTTTTCGGCGGCTACCTCTATTTCCACAAGGCGCCCGACGCCCGTGCCTTCCACGAGGAGACCGTGCGCAAGATCAGTAAGCTGCACCTCTACGACTGCCTGCGCGCCAACAAGTCGCTCTCGGCATGGGGTGTCGAGGGGCGCGTACCGTTCCTCGACAAGGAGTTCCTCGACGTGGCGATGCGCATCAACCCGGCGGCGAAAATGGCCAAGGACGGGCATATCGAAAAATGGATCCTGCGCAAAGCGTTCGAGGACATGCTCCCCTCCGAGATCGTATGGCGTCAGAAAGAACAGTTCTCCGACGGCGTAGGCTACAACTGGATCGACACGCTCAAGCAGCTGACCGCAGAGGCGGTCTCCGACCGCGAGATGGAACACGCTGCGGAGCGTTTCCCGATCAACCCGCCCCGCAACAAGGAGGAGTACTATTACCGTACGATCTTCGAGGAACACTTCCCGTCGCATACGGCAGCACAGTGCGTACCGTCGGTACCGTCGGTAGCGTGCAGCACCGCCGAAGCGCTGGCCTGGGACAAGGCGTTCCGCGACATGAACGAACCGTCGGGGCGCGCCGTGCTAGGCGTACACAACACCGACCTGACACACAACACCCACCGCCCCGAAACCGACTGAACCCGGTAAGGCCCCTGCCGAAGCAGGGGCCTTACTTTATCGGATCGGAATTCATAAACGGCATCGCCCTGGCCACAGACACCTGTGACCGGAGCGATTTCTTGTGCCCCGAGTCGCCGGACAGCCCCGCGCCCGGCATCAGCGCCGCGGCTTCTTCGCGTCGGGTTTGCGGCGAGAGCGGCGGACGGCAGGAGCTACGGGTTTTCGCGCAGGGACACGTTTTGCGGCGGGCTTCCCGTTCCCGGGGTCTGCCCCGGGTGCTTCGGAAACTTCCGCAGCCGGGATATTCCCCGCAGCAGATGCGGGGACTGCGGGGGCGGCGCCCGCCGTCCGGCGCGGCTTCCTGCGCACCGACCAGCCGAAGTGGCCGATGGCCTCGCCCAGGGCGAAATATTCGCCGTGGGAGTAAACGATCGGGCAGGCGCGTTCGAGGCAGAAACGCCCCGTAGCAGGGTCGATATAGGCGGCATCGACCTGCACGGCGACCACCTCGGCCAGAAACATATCGTGCGAACCGAGGGGCATCACCTGCCGCACGCGGCACTCGATGCTCACGGGCGCCTCTTCGACGATCGGCGCCGTGACCTGCAAGGCCTTCCCGGGCGTGAGCCCCATTTCGCGGAATTTGTCGTAGTCGCGCCCCGACCGCACCCCGCACCAGTCGGCGGCGCGGGCCAGGTCGCGGGTCGTGAGGTTGATGACGAACTCCCCCGTGCGGCGGATTATTTCGTAGGAGTGGCGTTCGGGGCGTACCGAAATGTAGCACATCGGCGGGTTGGTGCATACCGTGCCCGTCCACGCCACGGTCAGCAGGTTATACTCTTCGGGCGTAGCGCCACAGCTCACCAGCACGGCCGGCAGCGGATAGATCAGCGTCCCGGGTTTCCAGCTCTCCTTCATCGGCGGCGTCAGTTAGCCTTCGCAAAGAAATTGCGGAAGAATACGATCTGAAAGTCGATGGCATTGCCCCAATAGGCACCGGTATGCCCGCCGGGGCGGACATAGAAATCGTGCATGATGCCCCGGCGCAGCAACTCGTCGTGGAAATCGTTGTTTACCTCGAAGAAGAAATCGTCGTAGCCGCAGTCGAAGACGATCGCCAGGTCGCCATTCCCGAGCTGCGGGATGAGGTTGATGGGCGTAGCCTCTTCCCAGGCTTCGGGATGCTCCGTGATCTCGCCCAGCAACTGCGGGATCTCCCAGTTCTGCGGGAAAGGACGTATGTCGAGCCCGCCGCTCGTGCTGCCTGCGGCACCGAACAGCCCCTTGTGCTTTATGGCGAGCGACATGGCCCCGAAACCGCCCATGCTCAGGCCCGTGATCGCGCGTCCCGAGCGGTCGCGGGCTACGGGATAACGCGCTTCGACGGCGGGCAGCAACTCGCGTGTCATGAAGGTTTCGTAGAGGCTCTTCTCGCGCACCTTGCTGTCGAGGTACCAACTGTTCCCCACGCCGGGACAGATGAAGGCGATCCTCTCTCGGTCGGCGATTGCGGGCAGCGAAGGCTTGATCTTCAGCCATGCCGTCTCATCGCCCGAGTAGCCGTGCAGCAGGTAGACCACCGGGCAGGGCTCAGCGGCGGATACGCCCTCGGGCACGATCGCCACGACGGGTATGTCACGATCCATCGAGGGACTGTGCACGGCAAGCGTGTCAACCGTAGCCGCAGAAACGACCCGCACCGCCAGCAACAGCAAAAAAGTAAAAATAAAAATCCGTTTCATGGTATATGGGTTTAGTGAAGGCAAAAATACGAAAAAAACGTATCTTTGTCATATGCTAACGGAATTCATCCGATACCTCAGCGCCGAACGGCGTTACTCCCCGCTCACCGTCCGCAATTACAAACACGACGTCGGGCAGTTCCTGGCATGGCTGGATTTCGACGAGGCGCGCTCCGACCCGCGCAGCATCACCGCAGACCAGGTGCGCGAATGGATCATCCACCGCACGGAGGAAGGCAAGATCGGCGCGGCGTCGATGAACCGCGAAATCGCCTCGATCCGCACCCTCTTCCGGTGGCTGCTCCGCACGGGGGCCATCGAAAAAGACATCTGCCGGACGATCCCCTCGCTCAAGACCTCGCGCCGCCTGCCGGCTTTCATCCCCGAGAGCCGCATGACGGACATCGTCAGCAAATGCGAAGAGGCGGACGGGGATTTCGAAACGGCACGCAATTCGCTCGTCATCCTGATGTTCTACGCCTGCGGCCTGCGCCTTGCCGAACTGGTCGGCATCGACCGCGACGACTTCTCGGCCGACTACGCCTCGCTGCGGGTACGGGGCAAGGGAGACAAGCAGCGGATGGTACCGATCCTCGAATTCGTACGCGAAAAGATTTTAAGTTACCTCGACCTAATTGCGAGGCAAAATATTTGCAATTCTGCGGAAAAAGCACTATTTTTAACACACAAAGGAAAGCGCATATCGCGAAGCGTCGTTTACCGCATGGTACGGGCGGAACTGACCCGTGCGGGCGTACAGGGCAAGAAAAGCCCCCATGTGCTCCGCCATACGTTTGCGACGCACCTGCTGAACGGCGGAGCCGATATGCGCGAGATCCAGGAGCTTCTGGGACACGCTTCGTTACAGGCCACGCAGGTCTATACGCACAACAGCATCGCCAGGCTCCGGGAGATATACGCAAAGGCCCATCCCCGGGAAAAGGGAGGGAAGTGATTAACTTTTATAAACTGTAAGGCTATGAACGTACAGATTCAATCCGTGAAATTCGACGCCGACAAACGGCTGGTCGAATTCGTCGAGAACAAGATGGACAAACTCGACCGCTTCGCAGAGCGTTCGACGGGTGCCGAGGTCATTCTCAGACTTGATAAAGACTTTGAAAAGGGAAACAAGATAGCAACGGTCACACTCCACATGCCGGGCGAAGACCTGGTGGCATGCCACCAGTCCAGATCGTTCGAGGAATCGGTGGACGAGGCGATCGACGCCATCAAGCGCCAGCTGGACAAATTCAAAGGCAAACTGGAAAAGTAACCCACCAACCAACCGATAACCTAAAACGAAGCCGCAGCCGCCCCTCATGAGGCGGCTGCGGTAATTTTCCACCCGGCGGTTTGCGGCGGGCGCACTCCGGCTGACGGGTTCCTGCTGACGATTCCCGCCCGGCAACATCCTGCCGGCAATTTCCGCCCCGGCTCCTTACCCATCGCTCGGCGGGCGGTTCTGCAACGCAATTCCGTTACGCCCCCCCAAAGACTGCAGACGGACGGCACCGGCAGCTGGAAACGGAAAACGGCCGCACCTGCGTGCGGCCGTTCGGAAGCCTTGTAGTGGATAGGGGATTCGAACCCCTATGTCGTGCGTGAGAGGCACGTATCCTAACCCTTAGATGAATCCACCGTGTCGGTTTTGTGGTGCAAAGATAACGCCTTCTTTGAAAACTGCAAAATTTTCCTGCAAAAACTATGATTTTTTTTCATAATGCACACAGCTACACGCATTTTAGCTATCTTTACACGAAATACAACACGTCCCGACAAATGAAACGCATCAAAACAGCAATCCTGCTCGCGGCAGCGGCCGTGGCGATTACGGCCTGCAACAGGAAGCCCGTCGTTCCGGAATTCGGCATGTTGCCGATCGACACGCTGCTCGGCACACAAGACAATGGCTGCAACATAGAATACCGCTTTGCCACGATCGGCAATGCCGGAAAATCGGCAGCGCTGGAGGCCATCGAAAAGGCGAATATCGAATATTTCTTCGAGTTGGAGGAGTTCGCCGGTACGGCACGCGAGGCCGCGGACTCGGCCATCCTGCAGGTCGCTGCGGAGATCGTACTGCCCGAAGGAATGTCGCAGGGCATGGGCGCCTACGAAATCTCCGTCGAAAGCGAAGGCTCCGTGCAGGACACGCTCGTTACCTACTCGATCTCCCGGTGGAGTTTCACTGGCGGGGCGCACGGCATGTACAACATCGAATACCATACCTATTCGATCACAGACGGATACGAACTCTCGCTGGCAGACCTGTTCACTGCCCCGCAATTGCTCGGCATGGAGAAACTGCTCCGAGAGAAACTCTACACCCAATACGGGACGGACAACGACGAAGGGCTGGCCGAACAGGGCTTCTTCCCGGAATACATCGCCCTGACGGAAAATTTCCAGATCACTCCCGAAGGCATCACCTTCTATTACAACCCCTACGCAATCGGATGCTATGCACTCGGGGCCGTCGAAGTGGCGATAGGCCGCGAGGAACTGGAGCAGTTCTGACATCCGGGCGGAACGCCGTCCCGGCACAACCGGGCTCACGCCCCTACATTCCCGGAACCGCACCCCGGGACAATAAAAAAAGGCCGGAGTCTCACGACTCAGACCTTTTTCTTTTGTCGGGGAACCACCCCCTTCAAAAATGAGGTACAATCGGAGGTATTCGACTTTCGGACGAGCACCGCCCTTCGAGTCTTAGTAACGGATTGCCGTTACAACCTGCCGATTTCCTCAACCAACCTAAAACTACTAACCTAAATGAACCTTAAAACTTCACTGCAAAGATACGTGTCATTTTTGAATTATGCAAATATTTTAGGAATATATTAAATATATTTAACAATTTCGTAACATTAGGCCGTCAAAAAGGCTTCAAGATGCCTTCGAAGAACATTCGGGCTAAATGTCAAAAGAGACAGCATATCTTCGGAAACTAAAAAACAGGGGATAAAAAGCATATTCAGGCAGAAAAATACGCCGGGCACACATGACAAAATTCTAAAGTCCATACCAACCATCCGTGACAAAAATTCCGGAAAGGCACAAAAAAAAGGAAACCCGGTATTCCGATGGAATACCACAGTTTCCTCACCAACCTAAAACTACTAACCTAAATGAACCTTAAAACTTCGCTGCAAAGATAAGATGAAAAAACATGCCGTGCAAGTTTTTATTAAAAAAATTTTCGAATTTTTTGATATTTTTTAATAAGTCGCATACATTCAATTATCTAATAACATGTAAACATGCAAGATAGCCGGGTACCGCCGATCCCGGGTGATCGAAAATATTTTTTCATATTCTGCGCAGTATTCCCCTCCGGCGCACATTTATATAAAACGGAACACGATAAAAATGGAGTGCACATACCCTGAGCGGGGATAAATCACTACCTTTGTACGATGGACAAGAAGCTACGCGTTACCCTGAGCATCCCGGCAGCGGGATGCCGCGGCAGGAATTTTGCGGCCGGTTGCGTACGGCCGCAGCAACAACGACGCCTAAAACCCTAATTTACCAATGACGGTATCACTGATCATCTCCACCTACAACTGGCCGCGGGCCCTCTACCTGTGCCTGGACAGCGTAATGCAACAAACGGCCATGCCCACGGAAATCCTGATCGCTGACGACGGTTCAGGTATCAGCACCCGCGATGTCGTCCGCCATTTCGAAGCGGTGTCGCCCGTCCCCATCCGGCACATCTGGCACGAGGACAAGGGGTTCCGCCTGGCCATGATCCGCAACAAAGCCATCGCGGCGAGCCGTTGCGAATACATCATACAGATCGACGGCGACCTGATCCTCCAACGTAACTTCATCCAGGATCACATGATCTTCGCACAACGGGGCTGCTACGTCACCGGGTCGCGCGGCATCATCACCGAAATGCTCACCCGCAAGGTACTCAGCGGGGAGATCACCTCGCTCACACCACTGATGCGGGGCGTGCGCAACAGCAACAACGCCATCCGCATCCCGCTCATGGCATTCCTCTACCGGACGCTGGGTCCCACCCGCTTCGTCAAAGGCTGCAACATGGCCTTCTGGCGCAACGACCTGATCCGCGTCAACGGTTACGACGAATCGTTCTGCGGCTGGGGCCGCGAAGATTCCGAACTGGCGATCCGCCTCGACAACAGCGGCGTGCGCCAGCGGTGCATGAAGTTCCGCGGCGTGGTCTTCCACCTCCACCACGGCAAATGCGAGCGCAACAGCCTTTCGGCCAACGAGGAACGTTACCAGCAAACCATCCGAGAACACCGCACCCGCTGCGAAATCGGGCTTACTCGCCACTTGGGAGAAACGGATCAGACCCGCACCCCCAAACCCGAGGTGAAAAACCCCGTTCCCGCCAGCGCAGGCCATTGAGCCCCGGCCGGAAACATCCGGCCCAGGAAACGGCATCCATAAACGTGAGTGCCGCCCCGACCGGGGCGGCACTCACGTTTTCTATCGGCGGCGGAATTTTTCCAGCAGGGGATAATAATGTAACTGCCGGCGCAGTTTCCATTTGCGCACCAGGTTCAGGGGCTTGCGTTTCAGCCCCGCATGCCCCCGCACGATATAATCGTCCACGGCATCGAGCACCCGCGCCGAACAGCGGCAGTCGCGGTGCGGTTCATGGTGCATGGTGTAGCTGCGGATCTCCTCCATTAACCCCTCAGGCCGCGCCAGCGCACGCTCGATGGCCGGGCCGACGGCCTCCGGCGTATCGACGTCGATCAGATGGGGCCCCGGATGCGAATTGCGGAACGTCACGACCGGTTTGTCGAGGAACATGAATTCGAGGATGATCGACGAGCTGTCGCACAACATCACGTCGGCCTGCTGCAGAAGCGGCATCTTGTCGGAACCCTCATAGAATATGACGTTCTCGTTCTCCTCCGCAATACGTTTATAGCCGGCTATGATCCCGGGGTCAGTCAGCTTGGGATGGAACGTGATGACCCAGTCCCACGGATGGGTTTTGGCCAGACGGTCGATCTCCGCCATCAGATGGGGCGCCGAACAGACATTGCGCGTGAAGGTCGGGGGGTAAAGAATCACCGGATGGTCATTCTGCGGTTTACGCTGCACTTCGGGCGAGAAATAGGTGTCGGCTTTGGGCCAGCCGGTCTCGTAGACCCGGAAGAAGCCGTATTTCTTTTCCAGTTCCTTGAAATAAGGCGTACTGCTCGGCCCCTGCGTACAATAAATGTCGAACCATCCGCGCACCGTGAAGTGGTCGTCGACGGCCTCGATCCGCTTTTGGATCGCATAGCCGTGGAAAAGCGCCACCTTCACACCCGGGATAAAATCGGGGATGTAGTTGCCCGGTGCAAAAACCGCGACCGGGTTATAAGCGACCGCCTCCCGGATTGTCCCCAACCGCACCTCGCCCTCTTCGAGCACGACGGGACACCCCTCTTCGACAAACCAGGCCGCCTCGCCTCCGCGGCGGCGGATTTCATGTTCCAAAGGCCTCAGGATTGAATAGGCATAAGGCAAAGTAACGTACAACAGGTATCTTTTCATCGTTCCAGGTTTAGGTTACAATACTCGGATTCAGCGTGTCAGCCGCCGCTTCAGGCTCTTGCCCCAGCGCATCAGGGTCGAGACGGCGAGCACCCCGGGGCGCATCCACCGCCGCCTGTCCATCCGCAGCAGCAACCAGTCGCAACGGCTGAAAAACCCTTCCAGCTCGGCGCGGTAGCGTTCCGCCTCCGCATTGATCCCGCGGGCAAACTCCGTGTCGCCGGCCCATGGGTTATGGCTTTTGCGCAGGTAAACCAGGTACCAGCGCATTTTATTGAGCAGCAGGTAGAACTCCAGCCGGTCGCCAACAACATCCCTGTGCCTCACCAGCTCGGCATGCACCGCCTCGCTGAATTTAACGCAGTAGCCGATATCGAGCGGCGAACGGTTGGCCGACCCGCCGCGCTGCACATATCCGTAACCCACATAATCGACGAACCGGACACGCGGCTGCTGACAGCCGATCTGGATGTTGAGCAGGCTGTCTTCCCCCAGCCGCAGCGGATAATGACGCAGTTCCTTTTCGAACAACGCCCGGCGATAGAGCCGTCCCCACACGGTCACGGAAATAGCGTGGTAGAGCGATGCAACAAGGAAATCCAGCCCCTGCATGTCCGACGTGCGCATTTCGCGCTTGGGCGCTTCGTAGGTCTTGCAAATACGTTTGTAATCGCAGCATACGATATCGTACCCGCCGTTTTCCCCGATGGCCGCCACCAGTTTCTCCAGCATGCGGGAATCCCAGACGTCGTCGCCGTCGAGAAAACAGATGTAGTCGCCCTTCGCATGCCTGATACCCGTCTCACGGGCCCTGGCAGCCCCCTGGTTTACAGTACTTATGACGACGATGCGCGCATCGCGCTCCGCGTGGCGGAGCGCCACGGCCTGCGAACCATCCGTCGAACCGTCATCGACGACAATAGCCTCGAAATCCCCGTACGTTTGCCGTCCGACCGAATCGAGGCAGGTATCGAGATAGTTTTCCAGATTGTAAACCGGAATAATGACCGATACCACGGGCTTTGATTTTTCCCTTTCCTCCATCTATGCAATCCAATTTACCGCTTTCACGATCCGGCTGCCGGCTCCGTCGTAAAAATCCATGTTTCAGTATAATTTTCCTTTATCGTGCCAGACGCCGCCGCAAACTGGTACGCCAGCGCAATCCTGTCGTCAGCATGACGACGACCGGGCGCATGGCCCGGTAACGGTCGAGCTCCAGCAACAGCATCCGCGCCCGCGAATAGTACGCCCTCAGCTCGTCCCGGTACCGGCCGGCCGATTCGCGCAGGTCGCAGACAAACGCCTGGTTCCCGACCCACGGACTGCGGCTTTTGCAGACATAGACCGAATACCAGCGTACCTTATTCAGCAATGCATAGAATTCGGCATGTCCCCGAAGCGATTCGCCGTGCCGTTGTAACTCCCGTTCCACAATACTACAAAATAAGCAGCAGTATTCAAAATCGAAGTTTCGGTGATTGGACGACGACGGCCGCTGCACGTAATCATATCCCACGTAGTCGATGAAATGGACGCGGGGAAGGCGGCAGGCGATCTGGATGTTGATCATCGTATCCTGACCCAGTCGTAACGGATAGTGGTTGAGCCCGTTATTGAAAAGTTCCCGCCGATAGAGTTTGCCCCAGAGTGTCACCCAGATCGAATGGCGAAGCGTCGCCTCGAGGAACTCGAGCCCTTCCATATCCTCCGTCCGGGATTCACGGTAGATCGCCTGATAGGTCTTGCAGACCCGTTTGAAATTACAGCATACGATATCGTACCCGCCATTCTGCCCGATCGAGGCGGTCATCTCCTCCAACATGCGCGGTTCCCAAAAATCGTCGCCGTCGAGGAAAGCGATGTATTTTCCCTGCGCCCGGGCAATACCCGTCTCGCGGGCACGCGCAACGCCCCGGTTCGGGGTGCTCACCACGATGATCCGCGGATCGCGCTCCGCATAGCGACGCAGGAGCCCGGGCGTACCGTCCGTGGAACCGTCGTCCACGACGATGGCCTCGAAATTCCCGAGTGTCTGCGCCAGAACCGATTGCAGGCACGTATCGAGATACCCTTCCAGATTGTAAGCGGGGATGATTACAGAGACCTCGGGAGAGGGTAACTTGCTTTGAGATTCGTTCATTTATTTTATGTAGTTTGTTACTGCTTCTGCGATACGTTCGCCGTCCAGGGCGGCAGAGATGATGCCCCCGGCGTAACCGGCGCCTTCACCCGCGGGGAAGAGCCCCGCGGTTTGGGGATGCATGAGCGTCACGGGGTCGCGCGGAACCCGGACGGGCGACGAGGTGCGCGACTCGACGCCCACTACGACGGCTTCGTTCGTCACGAACCCCCGCATCCGCCGCCCGAAGGTGGCGATCCCCCGGCGCAGCCCCTCGCCGATAAACGGGGGCATCCACTCATCGAGCCGCGAAGGAATAATACCGGGGATATAGGAGGTTTTCGGCAAGGCCGCACTGGGGCGCCCCGCCACGAAATCGGCGACGCGCTGCGCCGGGGCGACCTGATGCTCGCCGCCGTGCTGCCGGGCCAGCTCTTCGAACTGCTGCTGGAACTTTAACCCGGCCAGCTCGCCCCATTCCGCACGCAGGTGCTCGAAATCCGCGGGCCGCACTTCGGTCACCATGCCCGAATTGGCATAGGGCGACGTGCGGCCGCTGGGCGACATGCCGTTGACCACCGACTGCGCGGCATCGGTCATGGCCGGAACGATGAACCCGCCGGGGCACATGCAAAACGAGTAGACCCCGCGGCCGGCCTCCTGGCTCACCAGCGAATAAGCCGCCGCCGGAAGGTATTCGCCCCGCGTCGGGCAGTGGTACTGGATCGAGTCGATCAACGCCTGCGGATGCTCGATACGCACGCCCATGGCAAAGGCCTTCGCCTCGACGCGCACGCCCCTGCGGTAAAGCAGCTCGTAAATATCGCGTGCCGAATGTCCCGTGGCCAAAACCACGGCCGCCCCTTCGACAAACGTGTCGCCGCACCGCACGCCCCGGATACGGCCGTTGCGGATTTCAAGATCCGTAACGCGGCTACCGAACACGAACTGGCCGCCCGAGCCAAGGATCGTCTGCCGGATATTCTGCATGATGCGCGGCAACTTGTCGGTTCCGATATGCGGATGGGCTTCATAGAGGATTTCGGGCGTGGCGCCATGGAACACCAGCGTCTGCAACGCCTTGTTGTAATCGCCGCGCTTCTTGCTACGCGTGAAAAGCTTGCCGTCCGAGAAAGTCCCCGCGCCGCCCTCGCCGAAAGCGTAGTTCGAATCGGGATCGACTGCCCCGTTGCGGTTGATCTGCGCAATGTCGACCTTGCGCGCCGAAACGTCACGGCCCCGCTCCAGGATAACGGGCTTCAGCCCCAACTCGATCAGCCGCAGCGCCGCGAAAAGCCCAGCCGGGCCCGATCCCACGACTACGACCTCGGTATGTCCCGAGACATCGGGATAATCGAAATGCACGGGTGCGGGCTGCGGCTCCCGGTCGACATAGACCTCCAGCGTCAGGTTGACCTTCGGTTGCCGCTGCCGGGCATCGATCGAGCGTTTGACGACCCTCACCAAGGCAATATCGTGCTCCGGCACCCCCAGACGCCGCGCGGCAAGCGAAGTGTAATACTTCGCGTCGGCAGCCTGACGGGGCGTTAAAACGAGTGCGACATTCTGCGGCATAAGCGGATAAATTGCCTACAAAAGTAAATAAAAAAGGCTTATAATCACCCGCTCCGGATTGTGAATTGTGAATTTTTATATACCTTTGCATATAGCAAGCGGATATGGTGTAATTGGTAGCCACGTCAGACTTAGGATCTGATGCCTTACCGGCGTGGGGGTTCGAGTCCCTTTATCCGCACAAAGGAGCCTTTTTTCGAGGCTCCTTTTTTGTTGCCCGTCCGGCGCAAAAAGAGGAAAACCGACTGTATATCATCATTTTGCAAAGGCTTCGGCCGATCCCCCGAACCGGAAGCGGAAAGCAGCTCGCGGCAAACTCGCGGGAGCACGAAAGGGAACGGCCCCGAAAAACGGGCCGTTCGGCAAAGTTTGCTCCCGAATACAGATGCAATACGTTGTTTTTCTGCGTTTTACACCGTAATAATTCTCTCTTGCAGGCGTTTTGTTAACCCCAAAATTTCAACGTCATGAGACAAGAGACATTTGCCATTCTTTTCCTGATGCGGAAAGGGCGGCAGAAAAAGAACGGGCTCGCGCCCATCTTCGCACGCATTACGACCGGAGGGCTCCGGCAGGAGGTCTACACCCAGTGCGACAGCAATCCCGAAACGTGGAACCAGCACAAAGAACGCGCGATGGGAACGAACAAGCTGGCCATTCAGGTCAACGAACGACTGAACGATTTCCGCGTAAAAATCATCGACATCCGCTCCAAACTGCTGGCCGAGGCTATGCGGCCAATGCCGCGCAGATCAAACAGCGCTACCTGAACCCGACATGCAACACGATGATGCTCATTGCGGGCCTTACCGACTATGTGAAGCGGCGGCAGGCCGAAGTGGGCGTGCGCATCACGCAGCGCACGGCAGACAAATACGAGCGGCTGCTGCGCTACCTCAAACAGTATCTCGCCCAACGCGGCAAAGCCGAGGACATTCCCGTCGAACGGATGAACTACAAGTTTCTGGACGGCTTCAACCTCTTCCTGCAAACCGCCCACCGCTGCCGCCACAACGGGGCGGTCGCCGTGATGGACTGCCTGCGCAACTTTGTCCTCTACTGCCTGCGCAACGAGTGGATTACGAAAAATCCGTTCCGCTACTACAAACTCAAAGAGGACGAGGTGCAGGCCAAAGAGCACCTTACGGCGCATGAACTGGAACTGCTGACCCGCAAGGAGCTCGACCGCCGGTTGGCCCGCATCCGCGACGTTTTCGTCTTCTGCTGCCTGACGGGGCTGGCATTCGCCGACGCCGACCACCTGCGGCGCGAGCATCTCTCGCAGGACGACGAGGGGCGCTGGTGGATTCACAAGCCCCGCGAGAAGACCTCCGTGATGAGCCGCATCCCGCTGCTCCCGGGCACGCTCGAAATCCTGTGCCCCTACGAGCACGACGAAGTATGCGTCGCACGCTCACGGGTGCTCCCCACGCCGAGCAACCAGAAGATGAACGCCTACATGAAGGAGATCGCGGCCGTGTGCGGCATCGACAAGGTGCTGACCACCCACTGCGCACGCCACACCTTCGCCTGCATGGCCGTCGAGTACGGCATGCCGATCGACGTGCTGGCCAAGATTCTCGGCCACTCGAACACCAACATGACGCGCCATTACGCCAAATTCTCCGAGACAGTCATCGGCCGTGAGATGGAGGCGTTCGGCGAGCGGCTGGCATCGGCTACTTGATACCTGAAAGGATTCGGCCAAAAGCGCCCCTCGGATGAGGGGCGCCGACGCCTATCGCTGGCTCTCTTCAATCAGAGAGTTGCGCAGCAGATCCAGAAACCGTGTCAGCCGCAACTTGCGGTTGATGACTCCACGGCGGCATTGGATGGGATTGTTGATGCGGACGTTGAACATCCACGAGAACAGCTCGACCAACTGTTCCACATTGGCACGGGTACCATTGATACGCCGTCCCACGCCGGCAGCATGCAACGCCGCAATCAGCTCCATGAGATCCGTCGGCGTGAACGGCTCGGCCAGATAGAGCGCCGAGCGGGGTTTTTCGGGTTCCCTCAATCGGTTCATGACCGCAGGATGCTCGATACGCAGATGAACCATCCGCATCTCAAATTCCAGATGTGAGACGGCTCCTTCCCAAAGCGCGACAAGCGCCGCCGGACGCGGATCGTGCATTATTACGGGATTACATGACAGGAATTGCGTTCAGGGACAACAGACAAATGTCCACGGGGGCAAATATGCCAGTCGGCAGAAAACGTAAATCATCACTCAAATATCAAAGATTTTTATTTCAGATTGATACATTTAAAACATTAAATTTCAATAAATCTTGCTAAAACATGCAATTGTCTGAATGCTTATATTGCAGTTCTCGTAGAAATATTCTAAAAAAAGATAGGATGGTTTTAGCCATCCTATCCCAGTGAGCAATCTCGTAATTTTGAACTTTTTATTTTAGATTTTCAATGGTTTGACTTAACCAATTGAGGAATAAACTTTTAGCAAATTATTTGAGAAATAGTGGTAACGAGTTAGCAACCGTGCGAATTTCAACGATTTGCGGTGCTATGCTGTCAAATAACTCTTTATAAAGTGCAAATATACAATTTTTCTAATTTACTCATCCCCATACAATATATATTTATCGTATGGGGATGTTATTTGAAACGGAGGAACAGGTATTTACTTATAAGAATCTTCTACTCCAGCTAAATAACCAGCAGCATAAGCTGCATGTGGGCTTTTATGCCTAACTGTTCCAGCTTGACTCTCTGGTAATGAATCTAAGTCCAAATCTAATTTTTCTTTACGATTTAGTCCATCTTCATACCCTCTCTCATAAGCACATCCTGCACAACGATGTCTTCCTGCCCCACCTTGATCGACAGGTAAATTATTGTACTGAGGATCATAACGATGTTGTTTTTCACAAGCCATAATTCTTATTCTTTAAATTATTACTCTATTAGTTCTAATATCCAATTTATCCAAGATATAACAGTAGATGCCCTTCGTTTATATGTTTGTTCAGAATCAATATTATACAATTTTGCACTTTTCATTATTTCAACGACCTCGCCCTTTGTTGGAACATTGCCTTTATCAAAATACAGTTTCAAGGTGTTTTGAAATGCCGTATGTGCCAATATAAGTTTTACAAATTCCAATTGCCGTTCAATAATGGGCAGATTAAATATACGAGAGCCATCACGAGTTAGAATGCACCCTATTTGTTGATTCTCACGAACAACCTCTACTAATCCTAAATACTTTGCCGCATTTGAATAATAATCGGTTTGTCTGTGATCAAAATCATAATTTTGCGTAATATCATCTTTGCAAATAAATCCTTTTTGTTTTAATAGCTCGCAAAGATTAATTACTCGTTCAAAGCTATCTGCTTGAGGGAAAGGCAACTCAGGTTCTTTTACAACTTGAATACTATCCAAAATATTCTGTATATTCTCAACATTAATTCCTCCTTCTTGAACTGCATATTTTTTATGTTGTATTAATCGGATGGAATTATATAATTCAGGCGTAACAAATTCATATTCTCTCAAATGGAAAATACCATTTGAATACGTCAAGAATATTGGACGAACACGTTTCCCTATTTTATTACTCCATAATCTATATGGATAATATAGTTGTCGAATCAGAAAATCATCTGAAATATAATTTTTGGCTTCAATCAAATTTAAAGAACTATCTCCTTCATACCCTCCGTCTATTTCAATTTGTGAATTGTCAACATTAATTTTTAAAATGTTTTGTCCTGAATTAATCGTAAAATCAAAGACTGAAGAACTCATCCGACCAGAGACGGTAGGTAATAGATTTTCCTCTCCTGTAAAATCATGCAATATCTTAGATACAAAAGCACAATTTATAGCTATTGATTCACTCGTAATATCTTTATAATCTATACTTTCCAAGAAAGTTGGAAAGTCAATAGGAGTTATCTCTATATCATCTTTATTGAAATCACAAAAAGTTTTAAATTTTCCGATTTCATATGTGCCTCTGGATGTAGGTAATATTGATAAGTTATGATCTATAAACAATTTTGGAAGTTGAGATCTATGGTCAAACTTTGTCATTAAACGAGCCTCTCTAAACTGATTAATTTCTGTTGAAGAAATTGATATACGTTCATTATTGGCAAGTTTATCCAAGATGCAATACTTCTCAAAAATTTTCTCCCATGCTATGTCATTTTTGGATTTACTCATAATTGCTAATTAAAAATTCATCAACTTGCCCTCTTTTAGAAGAATCTGAATTTATAGCACGACTTGCCTGTACTACATGAATATTGTATTCCGCATAAATTTCTTTTATGAAATTAGATGCAGAATTTGATAGGAGAAATTTTATACCATTGCTATTTAATCTATTACAAACATCTCTTAGCCTAAGCTGATCCCTCTCACTCCATCCACCCTGCACGTATCCTGTAAAATTAGAACTCTCTGAAATAGGATGATACGGAGGATCTAAATACACAAATGAGTTTGTTGGTATATCTCTCAAAATCACCTCATAATCACCATTTGATATTTGAATCCGATTAGAACTTAAATATTTACTTACCGCCTTAATCACAGGCTCATTGACAATATTTGGATTTTTATATTTCCCAAATGGAGAATTAAATTCCCCGGCATTATTAACCCGATATAATCCATTATAGCAAGTTTTATTGAGATATATAATCCGCGATGCTCGCTCGATAGTGGTAAGATTTTTAAAAAGAGGTTGCCTATCCATAGATCGAATTTCATAAAAATACTCTGACGTATTTTTATGTTTCTTTAAATCCTCAATAAGTTCATTGGGATTGTCCCTTATAACCGTATAAACATTGATCAACTCTTCGTTATAATCATTTATAACAGCTTGTTTTGGCTGGAGTTCAAAAAATAAAGCTCCGCCTCCGATGAATGGCTCATAGTAGGGACGATTCGCTACCCCTTTGGGTAACATCTTTCTAATTTCTGGAATAAGTTGTCTTTTTCCTCCAACCCATTTCAAAAAAGGAACTACAAGTTTATTCTTAGCCATTTTATATAAAGTCTATTATATCAGTTACAAAGGTAACTACTTTTACTGATTTATCCTATAAGAATCCACAATAATTTGGTTGTTTTGATTTCAATTGCTGAGGTACAGCTAATTATTCGTTCTTAAATTCCCCTGCCTTTCCTTTGTGGCTGTATAGGTCGGTGTATGCTTTGCCGTAGCTTGTTGAATTGCTCTTTGAACCACTCGGCAATGGGCTTTCGGTCAATGGCAAGAACCAGTCTCGTCCCGTCCGTGGGGTCTTTCACGACTTGAAACCCTGCCTTTTCGGTCGTGAATTTCCGTCCGTGTTCCTCTGAATAAAGTTCCCCTGCATACTCCAACGGCTTTCCCTTGACGAGCGTTGCGGTCTGCCTTTCATCGAATCCCACAAGTCGGCAGAGGTTTTCGATACGGAGCATTTCACGGAAATAGGGAAACCATGCCGCCGCTCTTGCGATTACCGTTTTCAGGAACGATATTTCCTGCTTGTGCCTTGTGTCTTTGTCTGCTATCTCCCTGCCGTGCCTCTGCTGCATTTCCCGTATCTCTCTGCTGTGGTCTGCCTGCATGGTCTGTATTCTATCTTGCAGGGTTTCTATGGTTTCTTCGTGGTCGGCTATCTCCCTATGCAGGGCGGTGTTTTCCCTTTCCAATGTCTTGACCTTGTTACTACCGAAAAGAGAACCGACACTTTCAGCAATGTTGGTCACTGCTGTTGTGGCTGCGCCTTTCAGTTTTTCTGTCTGGACTTCTTTCCTGGCTCGTCTGAGTTCTTCCTGTGCCGTTTCTTTCTGATCCTGTAAATCCACCACTTCCGATTTCAAGTTGTCAGTAAGTTTCTGTATGTCCCGATAATACTGCTGCGTGGACTTGTGACGAGCCTTAGAACCGTCTATGCCACGTTGCAGACCGTACTTTGCCATAGCAACAGCATAACTGTCTTGGTAGGATTTCAGATTCAAGCGTGTCATGATGTCATCGGCACATAGCCTTACCGTATCGGCTGGTTTCTTGCGGTAGCGTTTCTTCGCCTGTTCCTCACGTTTCCTGCGCTTGCGCTCTCCCTTGACAATCGGGACGAGTGTAACGTGTATGTGTGGCGTTTCCTCGTCCATGTGCAGATGCGCTGCCACTATATTCTCCTTGCCGAACAGGTCGGCAAAGTATTTCATATTGTCGGTACACCATTCATCAAGTCTGCCCTCCCTTTCGATACGCTCCATATCTTCATGCGTTCCCGATACGTTGATGCGGATTGCACGAACTTGGTTGTTCCCGATTTTGCGTGTAAGCCCTGCTTCCTCCAATCTCTTTTGAATGGCTGCCGAGCGGTCTTTTATCCCATTGGGGTATGTGACAAGTTTTCGGTTAAGGTGCGTGCGGGTCGGGTCTGCGTTCTTCGGTATTATGAAACGCTCTATATGGGCGGTTGTTCCGCTGTCGGAACCGTGCGCCTTTTCCATGTGTAATACTACGAATCCCATATAATTTTCCTTTCTTATTTTGCTTGTGAAACAATGTTTGGTTATTATTATACGGCTGTTGCCGTTGGCTGGGGAGTGTCCAGAGAGGTGCAACCTCTTTGGCTTATTGGGGAATTTTCAGCGTTGCCTGCAATGCGGCTTGGAAAATTCCCTAATAAGCTACGGTATTTTCCCTCGGTAAATATCCGTGCCGCAGCAAGCCTGTTTCCCTCTACATTTTCAGCCTTCGCTTTTTCGGTGGCTGTATCATCCGTCTTGCGGATTGGACTTGCTTTGTCGGCTCTGTCTGATTAGCTGATTGTCTGTTGCACAGATACTCGTTCAAGTCGTTGTACCCTGCATAGTGTATCGACATATCCTGCAAGCGGTCGCCCAACATCCGTTTCAAGTTGTCGTATGCGTTCCGTCCTGCCGTGTCATTGTCAAGGTAGCAGCCGATTCGGGTGTAGGTCGCCAATATGCTTTCCGCTTTCGTGAGATTGGAAACGGAGTTCAGTACGATATAGTCCTGCGTTGTCAATCGTGGATATTGCGGATTGTTCTTCACTCTAATGGTGAGGAACGAGAGGTAATCCATGAAGCCCTCGAACAGATAACACACATTTCTCGGTTCGCCCTGTTGTCGGATATGGGTGATGTCTTTCGGGGCGACACACCCCTTGAAATATCTGTTGCGCACTTCATATCCTCCTGCCATATTCGGAAAGCCGATGGCAAAATAGGGTTTGTCGGCATTCATAAACCGAAGTTCCATGCATTCTCTTTTGGCGAGTTCGATGTTTATTCCCCTTTCTTGCAGATAGGCGATGAGCGCAGGGGAAGATAACTCGCCAACCCTTAAACCCCGATAAGTGCGGTTGTCGGATTGTTGCGCACTAAAAGAGAACGATGCAGGACGGATGTATGGTGTCCGTTCCTCTATGCGCTTCAACAGACAGGCTACATTTTCCGTATGGTAGAGTTCCGCAGCCAATGCGATGATGTTGCCGCCTTTGCCAAGTCCGAAATCATACCACCTGTTGAGTTCGGTGTTCACCTTGAAAGATGCGTCCCTTTCCTCTCTCAGCGGTGATTTGTACCAAAGGCTGTTGCCCTGTTGTTTGACGGGCGTATAGCCCAGACTTTGCAGATAGTCCGCAATGCGTATGTTCTTTGTTTCTTGTGTAGTCATAATTTTTCTACGGATTTAATGATAATTGTAAAAACGATGAATTGTTGAACGGGTAATGTAATCCGCTTATATACAGCACTGTATTTGCTCAACATCTTCTCAACAAACCACTCGCCAAAAGAGAAACCGACAATTGTGTGTTGTTCCTCTCTCAACTTCTCTTTTCGATTGTTGAGATTTTGTTGAAAGTGTATATTACTCATTACCAGTATGGTTATATACTTATTCATCAATTCAACAAAAAAAGAATGGTATTACAGGGATTCGAGTTGTTCTCTTGTGACGGTATAAAACCGCCCGACCCTTTTAACAGGCTCATACCGACATTCCCGATTATAGTCCAATTGGTAGGAGGTATAGGTCAGTCCGTTGGATGCAGGGGTAAGTTTCCAGCACTCCTGCAATACTTTCCTGACTTGGTGTTTCTCCACCTTTACCTGCGAATGTACCAGCAAAAGAAGAATGTCGTTGTAGCAGAACGAGAATGTGTCCGTGCCGATACTGTCCATAATGTCAAGTATAAGCTCGTGCATCTCTATCTCCAATCGGTTGCGGTTGCTGCGGATTATCTTCCGCAAGGCTTCTGTATGTAACAATGACGGAGCGAACCACATTCGGCTTTCCTTTTCGGTGGAAAGCTGCCTGTGTTGCAGGAAATGGAGAAAGGCGGGTATCTCCGCTTTCAGCCTTTGCAGGAAGTCGGTATCGTCCGACTGCAAGCGGTCTATCTTCCGCACCCAATAGCGTGTCTCCCCTGCGTCTATGATTACGGGCAGATACTCGTTATTGGAACATAATACGAACTTGGCGAAGAACGCTATCTCATCACGGTCTTTCCCTTTGGCTTCCATCTTGTAGGATAATGTAGTACTCAGGTTCTTCAACCGTTCGCTGTCCTCTCTGCGGTTGAGCAGCACCTCATCCACCACGATAAGGAGCTTTCCAGCCCAATCGGAATTGAATTGGCTGCGGAAGTCCTCGTTGGTGTTGAATGTCACGTTGTTCTGAAACAGGGCTTTCAGAAAGTTCAGGAACGTGCTTTTGCCTGTATTGCGTTCTTCCGATACCAACAACAGGATAGGCAGTTTTTGGATAGGTTGCAGGTAAAGCAGTTGCAGATAGTCCATCCCCAACTCGTATTGCTCCCCGAAGATGTGCTCCACCAACGAACGGATAGAGGGAAAATCACCCTGTCGGGGTACATGGTCTATCGGCTCATAGAGATTAAGGAACTTGCCGACCACAGGGCGGTAGCCGATGTGTTTGGGTACGGTACAAAAGCCGTCATACTTGGGAACGCTGCCGATGTAGTCCTTGCCGTAGTCTTGACGCAGGGTCTCGTTGTTCCACGCTATGCGTTTCCTTATATACCCTCCGTTCAGTTTGGGTTGCTCCACAATCTTGTAAAGCGTTGTCCCCACTCGGATGAATTCTTCCTTTGCCATGCCGTCATCCGATGGCGGTCGGTGGCTGTCTTGTTGTTTGTTAGCTGACATAATCAAATGGTTTTAAGTTTGAAAAATACCAGCTATAAAAGTATAAGCATTTAATGTATAGGTTGTTACGTAAAATATAGCAGAATGCGGAAAAAAGCCTCTCGAAACAAAAAAATCAATGGTTTGGTGCTGGAATCGGATTAGGAAGATGAAAAAACTCCCGAAAAACGAATTGTCGGATTGCGCTTTTCGGGAGAAAAATCAGAGTGCCTGTTTATACGTTTATGACAATGGTATGCCGTTTGTCCTGCCCATATTCAGCGAAAAGAAAACGGTTTGTTTTTCTTTTCGCAAGTATAGTCTTTTCAGAATGGCATTGCGCACTTGCTCCGCTCCGAATGTTCCGATGCGGAAAGCGAGGGCGATTATCGTTTCAAGATTGTAAGCTTCCATGCTGCAATTGTCGGATATGCGTATGGTACGCCTTATCCCATACTCCCTTAATGTGCCACTCTTGCAAAGAGCCTTTATCCCTGCCCGAATGGTCGGGACGGTTACACCGAACAAATCCAACAACTCGGCTTCGTTCATCCACACATCGGTTATATCTTTCGGCATAACTACATTGCCGAACTCGTCCATTGTGATGATATTTCTTTCCTTTTTCATTTCCGTTTGATTCAAGGGTTATTGAATGGCGTTGCAAATGTTCTTTTCCATATCCTCCAGCCTGTGCGACAGGGTTTCCATGTCCTGACTAATCTTTTGGGCGGTTATCTTTGCGTAGATTTGGGTCGTCTTTATGTTGGTATGTCCCAAAAGTCGGCTGACGGTTTCAATCGGTACTCCGTTGGATAATAGGACTGTAGTCGCTGCCGAATGTCTTGCGACATGATAGGTCAAACGGGATTTTATACCGCACAACTCGGCAATAGTTTTCAACTTCTTGTTGCAAGTCGTGTTGCTCGGCATGGGGAATACCTTGTTGTCCCTTGTCATGCCTTTGTACTTCTCTATTATCTTTCGGGGAACATCCAACAGTCTGATATTGGATTCCGTGTTGGTTTTCTTTCTTCGGGTGATAATCCATAGATTGCCGTCAAAGAATGTTTGCAGGTTGTCTTCCGTGAGGTTCTTGACATCGGAATACGCCAACCCTGTGAACGTGGAAAAGATGAACAGGTCTCGGACAAGCTCGTGTGTCTTGTCGGGCATATCGGTGTTCATCATCGTGTGTATCTCCTCATTTGTGATATATCCCCTGTCCACGCTTTCGGGCGAATTGATATATCCTGCAAATGGATTGAACGGCAAACGACCGTCATTCCTTGCTATGGAGATAATGTGTTTCAGCACAATCATGTAGCCCCAAATGGTATTGGTACGGCATTTCTTCTCCGTGCGCAAAAAATACTCGAAGTCGTTGATGAATGTGAGGTTCAATTCTTTCAGCGGAATATCCTCACGCTTGTAGGTATGGGACAGGAACTCACGGATGTGCTTACAAACGGTCACATAACGCTGGAACGTTCCCTTTGCTCTGCTGTGTCCCACTTTCTTGGAAAACTCGGTGTTGTGTTGCTCGAAGAGTTTTAGCAGGGTTTCCTGCTTGACACCGATACCGAGATAGGCATCCTTGAGTTTGGCGGCAGTAACATATCCGTCCGTCTGCATCAGTTCCTGATAGCGACGGTTTACTTCTACTCGGATTTTATCAACGGCAATGTTGATTCGCTGCGCTTCGACACTTTTGCCCGAAGCACGGTTGTTCTTCACATCCCACAGCCGCAAGGGAACATCCATCTTGCAACTGAATTGTTTAATCTCTCCGTCCACCGTAAGGCGGCACATTAAAGGCAGGTTGCCGTTGGTTTTCTCACTGCCTTTCTTTACATAGAACAAGACCTTAAAAGTACTTCTCATAACTCACTCATTTTTTTGGTTACAAAATTAGTTTATAGTGAGTTACCGACAGATACGACAAATGAAGCCAAACGATGCAAAATTTAGGTTTCGCAAAAAAATTGCATCACCACACGGGTAATGATGTGGTAACTGAACTTTTGCGTCATTTGTCTATATTATGGTTTTCTTTGGCTTTTTGCCGAGAGAAAAATATAGCATAACGAACGCTGTTCCAGTACATTCGCTACGCTTTTCTCAAATTTACTATTTCGCTATGTGTTTATTTTAAAATCTTACTATCAAGTAAAGCCTGTCAGTAAGATAATAATCTCTGTTGAAAAATCCGAAAATTTTATATTATTATTTTGGGGATGTGTTATGGCAGGTTGTATACCCGTTTTAATGCCTTCTGTACAATTCAGTAATAAGAACTCTATTGCTTTTGAACGCCTAAAGAATGCAATTGATATATTAGGTGTAGTTACACTTATAACAAATGATATTAATCTATTTGAATATTATAAATCTTCATTTCATAAAGCTGTGTGTGTTGAAGATATTATGAAACAATTGGATTTGTTGCAAGATTATTCTTTACACATACCTAAAAGAGATAGTAAAGATTTATGTGTTATTCAGTTTTCATCAGGAAGTACAGGGGCACCCAAAGGAGTCATGCTTAGTTTTAACAATATTTTAACTAATTTGAAAATAAAAACTCTTGCGGATGAAATTACAACTGAAGATACTTTGATTCACTGGATGCCATATTTTCATGATTATGGTCTATTTGGAAATCATTTGGTTTGTTTGTATAACCAAATTACAGAAATAAAAATAGAGCCTTTTTCCTTTTTAAGAGATCCTTTGATTTTTCTAAAGAAAATTTCCGAATATCAAGTAAGTATTTGTGGCGGTACGACACCTTCAGGATTGGATTTGTTAATTCAAAAGTTAGAACAATCTAATGACATAAAAGAATTGGATTTATCTCAAGTGAAGACTCTTTCAATTGGAGCAGAAATGGTTCCATCTAATTTATACGTCCGATTATCCCCCCTTTTTCAACTTGGGTTTAATCGAAATGCATTCCGCCCTTCATATGGAATGGCTGAAACAACATTGATTGTTTCTTCCTGTTTACCGGGTTATGGAAATAAAAATATAAGAATAAATAGAGAGGCGTTCTATGAAGGGATTATCAAATTAGTCGATAAACAACAAGATTTTTGTGAATTTGTTAGTGCAGGTAGAATATTACCAGGCTTACAAGTACGCATTGTTAAAGACGGTATTCCTCAAAATAATTTAAATTTAGGAGAGATTCAAGTAAAAGGCGCTTGTGTCATGTCTGGTTATTATAATGACATACAATCAACAGATGAAGTATTAAAAGACGGTTGGTTAAGTACAGGAGATTTGGGCTTTTTTGATTATAACAATATTCTTTATATAGTAGGTCGAAAAAAGGAAACAATTATAGTAAATGGACAAAACTTTCATCCTTTTGATTTAGAAAATTGTGTCTTAGAGAAATTTGGTCTTTCAATTGAAAAATATGCTTGTATTACCCTTTTCCGATATAGCAGTGGAAATTGTAGAGGACAATCCTTTTGTAACTTCTGCAAATCTTTTTAATGAGGAAAAAATATTCATTAAAAGAGAATGGTCTGAAATACGTCTTAAAACTTATATTTTGGGACGTTGTGCCGCACATCGTGCCTTACAGACTTTACAAAAGGAAATAGTTCCCATTTTAAAAGGAAGAGATGGTGAACCAATATGGCCATTTGACATAGTTGGTTCTATATCTCATAAAGATGCAATAGCAGTTGCTGCTGTTGGAAAGAAAAAGAGGTATAAGGGTATTGGAGTAGATATTGAAGATCAAACGACGATATTATCAAAAAAGGAATATTCTCTTTTTTGTACACCCCAAGAGATAGCGTGTATAGATAAGAAAGAATTTTCTCCTATTGACATTTTTTCACGTAAAGAAGCTATTCTAAAGGCATATTATACAGCATATAGTAAATTATGCAATTGGATTGATATTGACACGATAAATGTATCTAAAGCTTCCAATGTAACTATAATATGCATGTTAAAAAAAAATTTTATTATAAACCTATGTTGTGTAGAAAAGTAAAAACAATTTTAGTCATTATGGGAATATGTTGTTTCCCTATGATATCTTGGGCACAAGTTTTTCTTTCTGGTCGAATCGTAGATAAAAAGACAAATGAACCTGTTGTAGGAGCTTCTGTATATATACGAAAAAATCAGGTTGGAGATAATACAAATGATAATGGGTTATACAGAATAAAATTACCTCAAAACGGAACGTATCTTGTAGAGGTTTCTTTTATCGGATACAAAACAATAAAACAGTCTGTTACTGTAAATAGAAATACAACTAAAAATTTCTTTTTGGAAGAAAGTACAGAAGTGTTGAATGAGGTCGTGGTAAAAGCATCCTCACAGCAGGCAGAAATAAATCATATACGTAAAGGTCCTATGGCTGTAACGGTTGTTGATGGAGCAAAATTAAGAGGTCGTTCAACTGGAATTGAAGAAGTACTTACTCGTACTTCTGGAATCAAAGTTAGAAAATCCGGAGGTTTGGGTAGCTCTTCTAAAATGTCCATACATGGTCTGGAAGGAAAAAGAGTAGCTATTTATATAGATGGTTTTCCTTTAAATAGCCCCGATGGTTCATTTGATATAAACGACATACCTATTGATGCCATTAAATATATTGAGATATATAAAGGAATAGTTCCTGCTGAATATGGCAGTGATGGTCTGGGAGGAGCGATTAATGTTGTTACAAGAGAGGACGAGTGTGATTTGGTAGGCTTTACTCAGGAATTTGCTTCATTTGGTACTTCCAAAACTTTAGTCAGTGTAAAAAAAATGTTTGAAAAACCAGGTATTCAGATTGGAGGAGGATTTTTCCATAATAAATCAGATAATGATTATAAAATGACTTATCCTGTTTTTGAAACAAATTTACCTTCAAGTGCCTACCAAGAAGTAATAAGAAATAATGATTATTATAGATCCACAATGTATAATGTAGGTTTAACATTTACAAAGCTCTGGTTTGATAAGATTGAATTAGAATGTGCTTTTTATAACAATAAAAAAGGAATTCAAGCTTTAGATTTTGATTCACGTTTTTCCCATACATATGGGACAAACGTTATGCCTACTTTGACCTTAGAGAAGAAGGATTTCTTATTTAAAAACCTTGAATTCAAGTCTGGCCTAGTAACTCCAATCATTCATACACATTTGGTTGATACCGCTAGAACAAAGCGGCAATGGGATGGAACCATAACAAATACAATGGGAGAAACTGATGATAATTTATTAAACTATTCAGATGACAAACAATTTGAAATCAGACACAAATTGAATTTGAAATACAAATTAAAGCAACACACTTTTAATCTTAACAATCAATTCACATATTCAAGATATAGGCCTAAAGATGATTATACGGCAGAATATGTCGGTTTTGATCCTAGTGGTTTTCCCAGTAATATGAAGGGAAATACTTTGGGGTTAGCACATGAGTATTCTTCACGTAATAACAAACTTCGAAACTCTTTAATGTTCAGTCTATACTATTTGAATTCTGAAATATATAGGACAAGTGATAAAATAATAGATGAATCTGAAAGTGTTAAGAAAGAACCGGAAAGAACAAAAATAAATAAATTTTACTATGGGATAAGTGAAGGAATCAGTTATGAATTTCTCAAAGGAGTAAGAGGTAAATTTTCCTTATCACATAACGTGAGGCTTCCTGATACGGGAGAATTGTTTGGAGACGGGGTAACAGTAAAGCCTTCAGTTGATTTAAATCCAGAAATAAGTAATAATATAAATTTAGGGTTAATCATGGATAAAAATAATTTTATGGGGTTAAGCCGTTTTCAGTTAGAGGCAAATTTATATTATATGTATATAACAGATATGATAAGTTTATTTCCTGCTGATATACGAATGATTTATACGAATTTAGGTAAGACTCAGATCATGGGAGGGGACTTTGATTTAAAAATAGATGTGACTCCGCAGCTTTATGGTTATTTTAACTTAACCTATCAAGATATTCGGGATAAGCTAAAATGGACTACTAATGACCAAAGTGTAAACAATCCGACTTATGATAAACAGGTTCCCAATATTCCTCGTTTTTATTTTAACTATGGCTTAGAGTATCATACAGAGGGGTTATTGGGGAAACATGAAATATCCAGAATCTATATAGATGCATCTTATGTCCATGATTTTGATTGGAGTTGGCAAATGAGTAACTTGCCAGAGCAGCGAAAGAAATGGTTAATTCCTCGTAGTCATCTTTTTACGGTAGGATTCCAGCAATCTTTTTGGAAAAATAAAATCTCATTAGGGTTTGAAGTTGAAAATATATTCAACAAGGAAAGTTATATGGAATTTAAAAAGCCTTTACAAGGTCGTACTTTTAAAATCAAATTACGATTTAATTGGTTTGGTGATGAATCTTCAGGAGGGGCAATGAGTTTGTAACATTATAAATAATTATTTTATTAGTTAAAAAATGAAAAATCAATGGTTTTTATTGTCGCTAATAGCGACCTTTTTAAGTTTTACTTCATGTAATGAAGATGATCCGTTTCCAACAAATGAAGAAGGTGATATGAGCTTTGTTCATAGTGTCACGGTGGGTGATAATGCTTATGTTAGTCTATTTAAAGATTTAAATGTAGAACAGACAAGTACACAAAATTCTTTGGTCTTTGCAAAAGAATCTTTTCTTTTTACTTATGGGGGTAACATTTATGTCTTAGAATCGATGAATGCCCGTTTATATAAGTACAGAGTCGAGAATGGTTTGCTAATTCAAGAAAAAGAAACGATGATTCTCCCTTCCGGTTCTCTTCCTGCATTCCTTACATTTGATTCAGAAGAAAAAGCTTATATATCATGCGTAGGATTGGGAAAATTGTATATAATAAATCCTACGACAATGCAAAAAACAGGTGAAATAGATTTATCTGAATATGCAATTGGGAAAGAAAGTGGTGATAAAAATCCTGAACCTGGTGCTTCGGTTATTAGAGATGGTATTTTATATGTAGGATTAGCTCAAGATAAGTCCCAGTTTAACCCTAATACTGGAGCTTATGTACTTTTGATTGATACAAAGACAGACAAGCCTATTAAAATGATATCTGATAATAGAGCTACAATGGCAACCGCTTATGAGTATTCAGGTGATCCTTTCATTGATGAAAAAGGCGATCTTTATATTTATTGTGTAGGAGGCTTCGGATATTTTGCAAACTGTACAGAAGGTTTCTTGCGTATAAAGAAAGGAGAAACAGACTTTGATCAGTCATACTATTTCCCAATAGAAACAATTAGTATACCGGACATAAAGGGTAATAAAGCAAATTATATTTATAGCAAAACATATACAGGAAATGGTAAGCTATATGGATATTTCAATGTTCCGGGATATGTTAGTAATCCACCTGATTATGTAAATGACAAATCAATGCAAACATTTGAAATAGATGTTTATAATAAAACTGTCAAAAAAATGAACTTTGACGGAACTACGGGTTGGTCATGTAGTCAATGTAAAGCAGGAGACTATATGGTGTTCGGGATGGCTTCTACTCAAGGAACAGGTTATTATCTTTACAACTATAAAGAAGATAAGTATGAACCTTTAAAGATAAAAACAGAAGGTAATCCCTTCAAAATTCAATATTTAAAATAAATAAAGACTGCCGGAAGCTAAAAGATTCCGGCAGCTTTTTAATTTTTATGGAATGAACAATCGTAATTATGACTGTATAATCATTATAAGTGTAATCTCAGGTTTATTTATCACAACCTGCGACTATCTAGTACAGATGAAAACTGTTGAAACAGATTATTTTGTTTCAAGACTACTTTCTTTAGAAGAAACTATTTTAAATTTATCATCTTTTGGATGTATTTTTACTTTTCCTTTTTGGATATTAGGGACATACTTCATATACACAACAATGTGTAAAGTTAATAAAAAGCTTGCGCTTATTAATACATTCTGTATATCTTATTCTTTATTGATGTTGGGGTTTTATCATTACAGCTATGCCATAATATATAGTATTGGTACATCAAAAATGATAATGCAAACAAATATAGATTGGCAATTATTAACAGGATCTAATATACCTTTTTTCCCCTTTATGTTTATTCTACTTCCAGTGACCTGGCTGATTGTTGGATTTAGTAACTTTTCATCCAAAGCTATAGTTCCTCGATGGTCTATAGTTGTGAACCCTGTTATACTAACAATTATTTTATCTATTGTCACTTGGATAATTCCCAAGACCGAATGCTTACTACCAGGCATTTTTAGTTTGGGGATCACTCTGTATTATATAATTTGTTGGATAAGCTTAAAAAAAGATAGAAATTTATATATAGAAAATAAATATTCATTATGTATACATTTCAAGAAAGAATATGAAGAATATGCTAAAAAAACTCCAGCTTATATGAATCAGGAATTATGGCTGTTTGCTATTTTTTACTTGGTAATTATTGTGACAAATATTTGTCTAACTACGACAATATATATTTAAATAAATAATGAAGAAAAAAGAAGGATTATCTAGGTTACTGGAAATTGCGGGAGAAAAAAAAAGTTTATTGCTTTTCTCCGGGTTATTTTCCGCTATAAGTGCATTATGTATACTTATACCATTTTGGTCTATATATGAAATATTAAAGGAATTGCTTGTTCATGCTTCTGATTTATCTACGATAGATTCTGAGCTAATGATCAGTTGGGGGTGGCTTGCTTTTATTGCTTTGATTGTGGGTGTACTATTTTTGTATGCGGGATTAATGTTATCTCACATAGCCGCCTTTCGTATTTTATATGGGTTAAAAATAAAACTTTCAGAGCATATAGGTCAGTTGTCTTTGGGATATTTAAATTCGACATCTATCGGTTGTATAAAGAAAATCATGGAACAAAATGTCGAAAAAATAGAGCATTTTATAGCTCACACTATTCCCGATTTGGTGAATGTGTTTGCAACCATAACTTTTATGTTTATTATCTTTTTTTCTTTAAATGGTTGGATGGCATTCACCGCTCTATTATGCATACTTTTAAGTATAGGAATGCAATTTTCTAATTTTGTAGGGAAAAGAGCTACTGCACTTACGAAAATCTATTTTGATGTCCAAGAACGCATGAGTGCTTCAGCTGTTCAATATGTGAGAGGTATGCCAATTATAAAGATATTTGGACAAAGTATACGTTCTTTTCGGCAGTTCAATGCCGAAATCGAAGCGTATAAAACATTTGCTTTAAAATGCTGTAATAACTATCAAAATGGTATAATTGCATTTATTATTCTGTTGAATTCAATAGTCACGTTTATTCTTCCTGTAGGAATATTAATAATGACCTCTGATCCTAAAAACATCTCATTAGCTGCAATTTATCTTTTTTTCATCGTGATGGGGCCCGGAGTAGCTTCCCCTGTATATAAACTCGCATTTTTAGCTTCAGGAACTGTAGAAATTAATGAAGGAGTAAAACGTATAGACAAAATATTTGAGGAAAAAAAACTATGTGAACCAGTTGTTCCTCAAATACCTCAGACGTATGATATTGAATTCAGAAATGTAAGTTTAAAATGCAAAGTTACTACAAAAAAGTGAAATGCGGAAGAATATGGTAATGGATTTGATTTACAGGGGTTTCATTTACGCTGCCAATTATTCCGAGAGCCATTACAATCCACGCCGAAGCCAAATCAAGACGGAGCTACGTTACTTGTTCGTAACCACGCCCAATAGGTGACGAAATGGACACGAATAACGAAACAAGGCTTTAAGGATTAGTGAGTTACTGACAACTCACGCAAAAAATCCGGTAACGAAAAAAGATTGCGCCGTTCTTCCGCAATTTGCGTATCAGAGGAGGGCTCTTCACCAACTAATTTTGAACAAAAAAATTAAGGACGATGAAGAGTACATTTTCAGTTATTTACTACCTCAAACGTCAGGTAGTGAAAAAAGACGGGACGGTTCCCGTCATGGGACGCATCACGGTGGACGGCAGCCAGACGCAATTCAGTTGCAAACTGACCATCGATCCCAAGTTGTGGGACACCAAAGGGGGACGTGTCACGGGCAGAAGCACGGCGGCACTCGAAACGAACCGCATGCTTGACAAGATGCGGGTGCGCATCAACAAGCACTATCAGGAAATCATGGAGCGTGACAACTTCGTCACGGCAGAGAAGGTGAAGAACGCCTTTCTCGGACTGGAACACCGCTATCACACGCTGATGCAGGTGTTCCAGCAACACAACGAGGACTATGCCAAGCAGGTGGAAGCAGGCATGAAAGCCAAAGGCACACTCTTGAAGTACAAGACCGTTTACAAGCACCTGCAAGAGTTTCTCAACATCCGTTACCACGTGAAGGACATCGCGTTGAAAGAGCTTACCCCCGCTTTCATTTCCGACTTCGAGATGTTTCTGCGCACGGACAAACACTGCTGCACCAATACCGTGTGGCTGTATGTATGCCCACTTCGGACGATGGTGTTTATCGCCATCAACAACGAATGGCTCACACGCGACCCGTTCAGGGAGTATGAAATCAAGAAGGAGGAAACGACACGCAGTTTCCTGACCAAAGACGAAATCCGCCTGCTGATGGAAGGTAAACTGAAGAACGCCAAACAGGAACTATACCGCGACCTCTACCTGTTCTGCGCCTTCACGGGCTTGTCATTCGCCGATATGCGCAATTTGACGGAAGAGAACATCCGCACCTACTTCGATGAACACGAGTGGATAAACATCAACCGCCAGAAGACGGGCGTGGTGTCTAACATCCGCCTGCTTGACATTGCGAAACAAATCATCGACAAATACCGCGGGCTGTGCGAAAACGGCAGGATTTTCCCTGTTCCCCACTACAACACGTGCCTCGCCGGAATCCGTGCCGTCGCCAAGCGTTGCGGCATCACCAAGCACATCACGTGGCATCAGAGCCGCCATACGGCAGCCACGACGGTGTTCCTCTCCAACGGTGTACCCATCGAAACAGTCAGTTCCATGCTGGGACACAAGAGTATAAAGACAACGCAGATATACGCGAAGATAACCAAAGAGAAGCTCAACCAAGACATGGAGAACCTTGCCGCAAGATTGAACCAAATCGAGGAATTTGCAGGATGTACCATCTAAAACAGAGAAGCCATGAAACGTGACATAATCATCATAGAGGACAAGTCGGTCAGCGTAACCGGTAACGATGTATGGATGACCGCCGGAGAAATCGCCGGACTGTTCCACACAGGTGTCCCGGCAGTGAACGCCGCCATCAAAGCCATCCTCAAAACGGACGTGTTGAGTGACTACGAGGTATGTCGCTACATTCAACTTGAAAACGGTCTGTATGCGGATGTTTATTCGCTTGAGATTATCATCCCCGTCGCTTTCAGATTGAACACCTACTGCACGCACGTGTTCCGCACGTGGCTGGTGTGTAAAGCTCTCTCGAACGAAAAGCGACAGGCATACGTGATGTTCATACAGAACGGGAAAGCCGGGTATTGCTGAACATACATATAGACGAAACAAAAGGAAACGGACAGCCCAATTTGAGTTGTCCGTTTCCTTTTGTTTCGTTTTCATGCCGTCTTTATTCCATCGGCTTTCGGTAATTCGCCTCCAACAGGTCACACAATCCCGATTCGGGGTAAAGCACCTTCCCGCCTAAAAGGATAAAGGGCAGCACCCTGTTGTTGCGGTATTCCTGCAAGGTACGGCGGCTCACACGGAGCAACTCCGCCACCTCCCTGTCCGTCAGGTAACGTTCCCCGTCCAGTGGCGGACGGTAACTTTCCAAAAATGCGGAGAGCCATTTGGAGCCTTTGAGCATATTCTGTATCGCGGTGGCAACCTGCTCGTCCTCCATTGAGAAAACCTCGTTGTTCTCGTTCATCATAACATCGGATTAAGTGGTTAATAAAAACAGAGTCATTTTCCATCGGGATAGATCGTGCCGATAAGCGGAATAAGCCGCCTGACCTCCTCCGGCCTGTAATAGAATCTGCGGTTCATCTGCGAGTAGCCGATAAGCCGCCTGTCACGCAATGACTGCAACGTGCGCGGGCTGATTCTCAACTGCCCGCAGACCTCCTCGCCCGTGAGCCACCTTTCCAGCCGCCCGCCGTCGCTTTTGCGCCTTAGGGCGGCGACTTTCTCCGAGAGGGCGTTGAATGACGCCAGCATCATCTCGAAGGTCTTTTTCTCGATAGATACGATTTCCATATACCAAAACATTTAATGATTTACCGCAAAGGTAACGCAGCCGCCTTGAATGCGTGCCGTTTTCCGCTATATGGCAGTTTGTTGCGCCGGTTGTCCGGGTTACGGAGTCACTTTCAAAGAAAATCTTACGTGAGTCACGTAGTGAGTTGTTAAAGCTCCTTTTGTTTATTGCCGAATTTTGCCGCAGAGAAACAAAAGAAAGGACAAAATATGAAAGTGATAACGATTGAAAGTTCCGCCTTCACCGCCCTGACGGAACAGATAGCCGAGATAGCGGTCTATGTGCGTGCCGTTTCCGGTGAGAGGAAGGGAGAGTTTTCCGACATGCTGCTCACCACCCGCGAGGCGGCGCACCTGCTGAACGTGAGTACCCGTACCCTCCAACGTATGCGCAGCGAACAGCGCATCGCCTATGTCGTGCTGCGCGGCAAATGCCGCTACCGCCGGTCGGAAATAGACCGCCTGCTCGCAGACTGCACCGTGGCAGAAGATGCAGCGACACTGACGGAACTGAAACGCAACCACACGCTGCGCACGGGCGGCGGCAAACCCAAAGGAAGGAGGACATAAGATATGGAACTGCTTACACGAAACAATTTTGAGGACTGGATGCAGAAGCTGATGGAACGGCTCGACCGTCAGGACGAGCTGCTGCTCTCCCTGCGACCGTCCGGCAAAGCCCCGAACCCGATGGAAAGTATCAGGATGTTCGACAACCAAGACCTCTGCATGCTGCTCCAGATAAGCAAGCGTACCCTGCAGCGCTACCGCAGCATCGGTGCATTGCCGTACAAGACGCTCGGCAAAAAGACCTATTACAGCGAGGAGGACGTACTGACATTCCTCTCCGAACACGTAAAGGATTTCCGCAAGGAAGATATAGCCTTCTACAAGGCGCGTATCCATAATTTCTTTAATAAATAACCCATTAAAACATTTTTCAAATGGCAAAGAAAACAACAGAAAAAGACGTGCTGATAGTCCGCGACGAGAAGACGGGCGAGATTAGCGTGGTAGCCGGGCTTAACGCCGACGGCTCACCCAAGCGTACCCCCGCAAAGGCGGAGAACGCGCAGAGTTTCCTGCAATTCGACAGGCACGGAGACGTGCTGGACAACTTCTTCAAGAACTTCTTCCGGCAGTGCAAGGAACCCAGCCGCTTCGGTTTCTACCGTGTCGCGGCGGACCAAGCCGACAAGCTGCTGGAAGTTATCAAGGACTTGCTGAAAGACCCCGAGGGCAACAAGGAGATGCTTGCGCCCCACAAGGTGGACACCTCCGGCTACGAAAAGAAAGTACAGGAGGAGCAGTCCGCCGAAAAGCAGGAACAACCGGAACAGAAACAAGATGACGAACCTAAAAAACAGGAAGAAATGGAACAGAAAAACGAACAGAATCAGAAAAGCCCACAGCAGGCGCAGAGCAACCGGGGCTACCAACCCATCGACGAGAGCAAGATCAACTGGAAGGAGTTGGAGGAGAAATGGGGCGTGAAGCGCGACGACCTTGAAAAGTCGGGCGACCTTGACCGGATGCTCAACTACGGCAAGTCCGACTTGGTGAGGGTGTCGCCCAATTTCGGCGGAGAGGCTTTCGAGCTGGATGCCCGCCTCTCCTTCAAGAAGGACGGCGAGGGCAACGTCAGCCTTGTGCCGCACTTCATCCGCAAGGAGCAGAAACTCGACGAGTACAAGGAACACAAGTTCTCCGACGACGACCGGAAGAACCTGCGCGAAACGGGCAACCTCGGCAGGGTTGTGGACCTCGTGGACAGGGAAACGGGCGAGATCATCCCCTCGTTCGTCAGCATCGACCGCAAGACGAACGAAATCACAGATGTCCCGGCAAACAAGGTGCGCATACCGGAGCGCATCGGCAAGACGGAAATCACCAAGCAGGAGCAGGACATGCTGCGTGCCGGGCTGCCTGTGCGCGACAAACTCATCGAGCGCAAAGACGGCAGGAAGTTCGTCACCACCCTGCAAGTGAACGTGGAGCAGCGCGGCGTGGAGTTCGTGCCGGGAACCGGCAGGTCGCCACGTGCCGCACAAGCACAGGAAGCCAAGAACAACCCCACACAGGGACAGGCGCAGGGTACGGAAAACACAGCCAACACGAACAAGGAGCAACGCCGCAACACGTGGACGAACGCCGACGGCAGCATCCGCCCCATCAGCAAATGGAGCGGCGTGGACTTCACCGAGCAGCAGAAAGCCGACTACGTGGCTGGCAAAGCCGTGAAACTGGAGAACGTGACCGACAAGCAGGGCTTCCACGCCACGATGTACATCAGGTTCAACCCGGAGAAGGGACGCCCGTACCGCTACGACACCAACCCCGACAACGCGCAGAAGGTCGCGCCTTCCAACGAGAGCCGCACGCAGGTGGCGGTGAACAGCGAGGGCAAGACCAACGAGGCTACCAAGAACCTGAAGGAGCCGTTGCGGAAGGGACAGACCGCCCCGAAGGACACCGCACAGCAACAGCAGCAGGAGAAGCCGCAAAAGAAAAACAATAAGGGCATGAAGATGTAATCCGGTGTCCGCCACTAAATCCGAAGTAACATTTGTAAAATTCAAAACGACAGAAAAATATGAAGACAATCATTGCAGAAAAGCCGTCTGTGGCACGTGAGATCGCCCGTATCGTGGGCGCGGCAAAGAGAGAGGAAGGATATTTCGAGGGAGGCGGCTACGCCGTGACATGGGCGTTCGGACACCTCGTGCAGCTTGCCATGCCCGACGGTTACGGCATACGCGGCTTTGTCCGTGACAACCTGCCCGTCATACCCGACACCTTCACGCTCGTCTCCCGTCAGGTAAAGACGGAGAAGGGCTACAAGCCTGACAGCAGCGTGGTGGCGCAGATTAAAACCGTCGCCCGGCTATTCAAGGAAAGCGAACAGATCATCGTGGCGACCGATGCCGGACGCGAGGGTGAGCTTATCTTCCGCTACCTCTACCATTATACCGGATGCACCACCCCGTTCGTCCGCCTCTGGATAAGCTCGCTTACCGACAAGGCTATCCGCGAGGGACTGCGCAACCTCGAAGCGGGCGACAAATACGACAACCTCTATCTTGCCGCCAAAGCACGGAGCGAATCAGACTGGCTCGTGGGCATCAACGGCACGCAGGCACTCTCCATCGCCGCCGGACACGGCACTTACTCCGTCGGGCGGGTGCAGACACCCACGTTGGCGATGGTGTGCGCACGCTATTGGGAGAACCGCCGCTTTACCCCCGAAGCCTTCTGGCAGCTCCATATCGCAACGGACGGCTGCGATGAAGGAACGGTGAAGTTTTCCTCTTCCGAAAAATGGAAAGAGAAAGAGTCCGCGACGGAACTGTATAATAAGGTGAAGTCGGCAGGCACAGCCACCGTCACGAAAGCCGAACGCAAGGAGAAGACGGAGGAAACACCGCTCCTGTACGACCTGACCACGCTCCAGAAGGAAGCCAACGCCAAGCATGGCTTCACGGCGGAACAGACGCTTGAAATCGCGCAGAAGCTCTACGAGAAGAAGCTCATCACCTATCCGCGAACCGGAAGCCGCTACATTCCCGAAGACGTGTTCGCGGAAATCCCCAAGCTGCTTGCCTTCACCGGCAGCCTGCCCGAATGGAAGGGCAAGTTGCAGCCGAAAGCCGTGCCGACACGCCGCAGCCTGGACGGCGGCAAGGTGACAGACCACCATGCCCTGCTCGTCACGGGCGAGAAGCCGCTGTTCCTCTCCAAAGAGGACAGCACCGTCTATCACATGATAGCCGGGCGCATGCTTGAGGCTTTCTCCGAAAAATGCGTCAAGGACACTGCCACCGTCACGGCAGAGTGTGCCGGAGTGGAGTTCGTGGCAAAAGGCAGCATCATCAGGCAAGCCGGATGGCGTGCCGTCTATGGCAAGGAGAATGGAGAAGAGAACAACAGCCAAGAGGAAACCGCCGCCATTCCCTGTTGGCAGGAAGGCGACACGCTGGCACTGAAAGCCGCCTCCATCACGGAGGGAAAGACCAAACCCAAGCCGCTGCATACCGAAGCCACCCTGCTGTCCGCGATGGAAACGGCTGGCAAGGAGATAGAGGACGACGCATTGCGGCAGGCTATGAAGGATTGCGGTATCGGCACGCCCGCCACCCGTGCGTCCATCATCGAAACGCTTTTCAAGCGCGGCTATATGGAACGCTGCAAGAAGTCGCTTGTCCCCACCGAAAAAGGGCTTGCCCTCCACTCGGTCGTGAAGGCGATGCGTATTGCCGATGTCGCCATGACGGGCGAATGGGAAAAGGAATTGGCACGCATCGAGCGTGGGGAACTGCCCGCCGATGACTTCCGCAGGAAGATTGAGGCATATACACGGGAAATTACCTCCGAACTGCTGTCGTGCGACAAGCTGTTCGCCCGCAGGGATTCCGGCTGCAAGTGTCCCAAGTGCGGAGCGGGGACGATGCAGTTTTACGGCAAGGTCGTCCGCTGCGACAACGCGGAGTGCGGTCTGCCCGTGTTCCGCCTGAAAGCAAACCGCACCCTCTCTGATGATGAAATCAAAAACCTGCTCACCGACGGACACACGAAACTGCTCAAAGGATTCAAGAGCAAGCAGGGCAAGAGTTTTGATGCCGTAGTCGCCTTTGACGGGGACTATAACACGGTTTTCGTGTTCCCAGAAAGAAAAAGTAAAGCGACCTCTGCGAAAAGAAGAAAATAAATGTTTAACTTTGCCACTGGTTCAGAGTAATGAATTGTTCTTCGATACCGGATTACACTCATACTTTGGATTTAGTGGTGGCACTCGGAGGGATACCGGGTGCCTTTTTCTTCTCGTTTTCCAACGATTATCCCTATCATCATTATCAATCCACTAAATTCCAAAGAAATGAACAACAAGAAGAAAAACGAGGGTCGGACCGACTTTTCCTATTACGGTCTGTACCTGCTGGACTACCTCACCACGAACAAGTTCGAACAGGCAGCCGATGAAGCCTTCATCCGAGAAAGAACCGACCGTGCCGCCGAAGCGTATGAACGGGCAAGGCTCGAAGGCTATCCTGCCGACGGGGCGCAGGAACTGGCGATGAAGGTGCTGACGGAGGGCCTTCGCTACTCCAGGCACGCCATCCTGCGCGAAGTCGTGGAGAACGAATTTGCGGGTGAAGTACCGGGAGAAAAATGTGAAGCCTTTACCCAGAAGCTGCTACCGCTTGTCGGAAACGTATTCTCCATCTATGACCTCTCGGACGACAATTTCGCCCTGTCGCCCGAATATGACCTGCTCTACACGGAGCTGACGGGAGCCGTCATCCTCTATATCGAAGAGTATGGCGTTTAACCGCAAACAGAGGCTGCGGGACAACATCGAGGCGATACGGACGGCATTCCTCCTTGACAGGGAACAGCGCACACCCACCGCACGCGAACGGCTCTTGTTAGAGCGTTATTGCGGTTTCGGGGGACTGAAGAGCATACTCAACCCTGCAAGGGAACTGACGGATGCCGTCCACTGGGCGAAGTCCGACCTCGAACTGTTTGCCCCTACCGTGGAACTGCACAGGTTGCTGCGGGAGAACACAAAAGACGAGACGGAGTACAAACGGTATATGGATGCCATGAAGCAGTCCGTGCTGACCGCCTTCTATACCCCGCCGGAGATAACCGGGACCATCGCGGACGTGCTGCATGAACACGGCATCCGTCCCGACCGGGTGCTGGAGCCGTCGGCAGGTGTCGGTGCATTCGTGGACGCCGTGCTGGAGAACAGACCGGACGCGGACATCATGGCTTTTGAGAAAGACCTGATGACGGGCAAGATACTGAAGCACCTGCATCCCGGACAGAAAGTAAGGGTACAGGGCTTCGAGAAGATAGAAAAGCCGTTCATGAACCATTTTGATTTGGCTGTCTCCAATATACCGTTTGGCGATGTGGCGGTGTTCGACCCGGAATTTTCGGGCAGCAAGGATCCTGCAAGGCACTCGGCGGCACGGACGATACACAATTACTTTTTCCTGAAAAGCCTTGACGCGGTGCGTGAAGGCGGAATCGTGGCGTTCATCACCTCGCAGGGGGTACTGGATGCCCCGACCAACGCGCCCATACGCGAGTATATGATGAACCATACCAATCTGGTGGGCGTAGCCCGCCTGCCGAACAACCTCTTTACGGATAACGCGGGAACGGAGGTGGGCAGCGACCTGATTATCCTGCAAAAGAACAGCGGAAAGAATGGTGAACTGTATTACAACGAAAAACTCTTCGTGCAGACCGAACAGACCCCTATCGGCACTTCCGTAAATGGGTATGTATGGAGCATCGGCTCGCTTTCACACACGGATTTGATCAGAAGTACCGACCCGTACGGGAAACCAGCCTATAAACTCCTGCACCGTGGGGACATCGCACAACTGGCGGAAGACTTGCGGGAGCATCTGAAAATAGAACTGCAACAACTTGACAGGAAACTGTATGAGAAACACAGCCTGCATCCGACAAAGGAGGAAAGCACGGCTGCGGAAGTGCAACCTGCTCCGAAAACAGAAAAGGTATCACCTTCTGTAATAGCCCCCGTTTCTGTAATTGAGCCTGTCAAGGGAGTGGAGAAGCCGCAGGCACAGCCCATAGAGGAAAAGCCGGAGATTGAGCCGCGCCAACCCAACCATTCGTCAGCCGTGCAGCTTACCCTGCTCGACCTTTGGGGTATGCCCATAGAGGAACCGGCAAAAAAGAAAAAGGCAGCGAAAAAGGAAAGCAAGCCGAAGCCTATGCCGTCCACGCCTAAACCGCAGGTCAAAGTTACTCCACCCGTTGAAGCCGCCAAGCCGGTAAACGGTAATAAGGAAGAAAAGCCGGAAAATGCCGAAAAGCCAAACGACCCGGACGACATTTACGCCACTCTGGATTGGGAAACCAATCCTCCCATCAACGGCTTCTATGAGACAATGATGAGTCTGACAGCGGAACGGCGCAAGGCCCTACGGCTTGAGGCAGAACGGCACAGGCAGGAACAACTGAAAAAGATGGGTATCAAAGACACGTTGAACCCTGCTTTTGCGCCTTCTTCGGACAATATGGATAAAAAGCCGGAACAAACGGAAGAAATAAAGCAACCTGAAACACCGGCAGAAGTTGTGCCTACTTCCGAAACGGTTGCCACTTCCCTGTTCCCGGAACTTGAAACGGAAAAGCCGAAGGAGGAAGTCATGGACCTTTCTCCCCGTCCGTTCAACGGCCTGCTGGAGCCACACCACCGTGACGGCTCGATGGTGCTGGATGCTTCACGCAATCTCGGTTACCTGAAAGACCTCACGCCTTACGGTGCGACCTTCCAACCGCTCGACCTCCGTGGCTATCAAAAAGAGAAAGCGATGCTGTATATATCGCTCCGTGACGCTTACGAACGTCTGTATAGCCACGAGACGGAGAACCATACGGAACACAAACCGCAGCGCGGGTATCTCAACACCTACTACGATGAGTTTGTCATGCGTTACGGTAACCTCAACGCCAGACAGAACGTGAAACTGGTGATGATGGATGCCGGAGGGCGCGACATCCTTTCGCTGGAACGTGCGGAGGACGGCAAGTTTGTCAAGGCGGACATCTTCGACCGTCCCGTTTCCTTCTCGGTGGAGAGCCGTGTCAATGCAGGCTCTCCCGAAGAAGCCTTGTCCGCATCGCTCAACAAGTTCGGCACGGTCAATCTCGGCTATATGCGGGAGATAACCGACACTACGGAAGAGGAACTGCTTGGTGCCCTCAAGGGGCGCATCTTCTACAACCCGCTCGTAACCGGTTACGAAATCAAAGACCGCTTCATCGCGGGGAACGTGATAGAGAAGGCGGAACGCATAGAGGGCTGGATGGAGGACAATCCCGAAAGTGAGCGGATGCCGGAGGTGAAACAGGCGTGGGAGGCATTGAAGGAAGCCGAACCGCAGCGCATAGCCTTTGAAGACCTCGACTTCAACTTCGGTGAACGCTGGATTCCCACGGGCGTGTATGCCGCATACATGAGCCATCTTTTCGACACGGACGTGAAAATCGCCTATTCCGCCAGCATGGACGAATTTTCCGTGGCGTGCGGCTACCGCACCATGAAGATCACGGACGAGTTTTTAGTAAAGGGCTATTACCGGAACTATGACGGTATGCACCTGTTGAAGCACGCCCTGCACAACACCTGCCCCGACATGATGAAAAGTATCGGCAAGGACGAGAACGGCAACGACATCAAGGTACGCGACAGCGAGGGCATACAGCTCGCCAACGCGAAGATAGACGAAATCCGTAACGGGTTCTCCGAATGGTTGGAAGAACAGTCGCCGCAGTTCAAGGAACGGCTCACGACGATGTATAACCGCAAGTTCAACTGTTTCGTGCGCCCGAAGTATGACGGCTCGCACCAGACTTTTCCCGACCTCAACCTGAAAGGGCTGGCAAGCCGGGGAATCAAGAGCGTTTACCCGTCGCAGAAGGATTGCGTCTGGATGCTGAAACAGAACGGCGGCGGGATCTGCGACCACGAGGTGGGAACCGGCAAGACGCTGATAATGTGCATAGCGGCACATGAGATGAAGCGTCTGAACTTGGCGCACAAGCCGATGATTATCGGGCTGAAAGCGAATGTGGCGGAGATTGCCGCCACCTATCAGGCGGCATATCCCAATGCGAGGATTCTCTACGCTTCTGAAAAGGATTTCTCGACCGCCAACCGCATGCGTTTTTTCAACAACATCAAAAATAACGATTACGATTGCGTCATCATGTCGCACGACCAGTTCGGCAAGATACCGCAGTCACCGGAGTTGCAGCAGCGCATCCTGCAGGCGGAGCTTGACACGGTGGAGGAAAACCTCGAAGTCTTGCGGCAGCAGGGCAAGAACGTGTCGCGGGCGATGCTGAAAGGGCTGGAGAAGCGCAAGCACAACCTTGTGGCGAAGCTGGAGAAGGTGGAACACGCTATCAAGTCCCGCACGGATGATGTGGTGGACTTCAAGCAGATGGGCATCGACCACATCTTCATTGACGAGAGTCACCAGTTCAAGAACTTGACTTTCAACACCCGTCATGACCGTGTGGCGGGATTGGGAAACTCGGAAGGAAGCCAGAAGGCCCTGAATATGCTCTTTGCCATCCGTACCATACAGGAACGCACGGGCAAGGACTTGGGGGCTACGTTCCTTTCGGGCACGACCATTTCCAACAGTCTGACGGAACTGTACCTGCTCTTCAAATACCTGCGCCCCAACGAACTGGAACGGCAGGACATCCGCTGTTTCGATGCTTGGGCTGCCATCTTCGCCAAAAAGACGACCGATTTTGAGTTCAACGTAACGAACAATATCGTTCAGAAGGAGCGTTTTCGCTATTTCATCAAGGTGCCGGAGCTTGCCGCCTTCTACAACGAGATTACCGACTACCGCACGGCGGAGGATGTAGGTGTGGACAGACCAAACAAGAATGAGAGACTGCACCACATACCGCCCACACCGGAGCAGGAGGACTTCATACAGAAGCTGATGCAGTTTGCCAAAACCGGCGATGCCACTCTGCTTGGCAGGTTACCCCTGTCGGAAACGGAGGAAAAGGCGAAGATGCTCATCGCCACCGACTACGCGAGAAAGATGGCTCTTGATATGCGCATGATAGACCCGAACTACGAGGACCATCCCGACAACAAGGCAAGCCATTGTGCCAAGATGATTGCAGAGTATTACCACAAGTACGAGGCGCACAAGGGTACGCAGTTCGTGTTCTCCGACTTGGGGACATACCAGCCGGGGGAAGGATGGAACGTGTACAGCGAGATAAAACGCAAGTTGGTGGAGGATTACGGCATACCGGCAAGTGAGGTGCGCTTCATTCAGGAGTGTAAGACGGATAAGGCTCGTAAGGCGGTGATAGATGCCATGAACGCCGGGACGGTGCGCGTGCTGTTCGGCTCCACAAGTATGCTCGGAACGGGCGTGAATGCGCAGAAAAGATGTGTCGCCATCCATCACCTTGATACACCGTGGCGACCGTCCGACCTGCAACAGCGTGACGGACGGGGTGTTAGAGCCGGGAACGAGATTGCCAAGCATTTTGCCGAGAATAACGTGGATGTCATCATCTACGCGGTGGAAAAGTCGCTGGACAGCTACAAGTTCAATCTGCTGCACTGCAAGCAGACGTTCATATCGCAGCTCAAAAGTGGAGCGATGGGCGCACGTACCATCGACGAGGGAGCAATGGACGAAAAATCGGGTATGAACTTCTCGGAGTATATGGCGTTGCTCTCCGGCAATACCGACCTTTTGGATAAGGCGAAATTAGAGAAGCGTATCGCCTCGCTCGAAGGGGAACGCAAGTCGTTCAACAAGGGCAAGCGCGATTCGGAGTTCAAGCTGGAATCCAAGACGGGAGAACTGCGCAACAACACGGCTTTCATCGAAGCCATGACGGAAGACTGGAACCGTTTTCTTTCCGTTGTGCAGACTGATAGGGAAGGCAGTCGTCTTAATCTTGTCAAGGTGGACGGCGTGGATTCAACGGATGAGAAGGTCATCGGTAAGCGTTTGCAGGAAATCGCCAAGAACGCCATGACTGGTGGACTGTACAAGGCTGTCGGGGAACTTTACGGCTTTCCGATAAAGGTGGTCAGCGAGAGGACACTCAAAGAAGGTCTGGAGTTCACCGACAACCGCTTCGTGGTGGAGGGCAACTACAAGTACACCTACAACAACGGGCATCTGGCGATGGCAGACCCGATTGCTGCCGCACGAAACTTTCTGAACGCATTGGAGAGGATTCCGACCATCATCGACCAGTACAAGTCTAAGAACGAAGTGCTGGAAAAGGAGATTCCGCAGTTGCAGGAGATAGCGGGCAAGGTGTGGAAGAAGGAGGACGAGCTGAAACAGCTGAAGTCCGAACTCGCCGCACTGGACCGCAAGATACAGCTTGAGCTGGCTCCGGCTCAGGAAAACACGGAAGAGAACCGGCAAGGCAACGAGAAAAAACAGACGGAACAACAGCCGGAAAGCCCGCACGTGGACTTTGTACGCAGTCATTTAATTATAGGGAGACCCGGTTTATCGGAATCCAAAGGTGTAAAACTTTAATATCGAAGTCTTGACAGAAAAAGCCAGTGGTTGAATTTTTTCACCACTGGCTTTAATTCTAATAATTTTTCAATCTAATATGACCGAATCTATAACGTTAAATCATAGATTATGTGTCTATTTGTGAAGAAAAAGACGTAACTTTGTATCAAAATCAAATAAGCATAACAATGGAGCCATCTATATCTATATACAGTTTTTCACTTTATACCGCACTGCCGTTGATGTTATTCTTCGGCTTTTATTTTTTGTTTGCAAAGACTCCTGAAAAGAAAATTTTCAAGAATTATCTCCGCTCCCGACAGATTATGGGTATAGCTATGCTGCTGCTTTCGGCAAATTATTCGGTACATTTCTTCTTTGGTATCCGATTCAAAAATGCGGATTCTGCCATATTGATGAACATGTCCACATACTTCCTGTGCTATTCTCTGTTCAGTTCGGCATTGATAATGTTGCTTGATCGTTTTTACATTACCAAACGGCGTGTGTGGACACATATCATTTTATGGATTATATTTTCAACTCTTTCCGGAGTTGTGTTGTTCCTGTTGCCAAGCGGAATCATGCAAAAATTCTCTTTATTTGCTTTAGCTGTATGGTTAGTCGTTTTTGGAGTCGTTTTAGCTCGCAGAGTCATAATTGCATACCGTAGAGCCATTCGGATTTTCAATGAAACTCAGGCGGATGATATAGGTACATATATCGAATGGCTTTCCATATTCACTTATTGGGCTGTTATCTTCGGTGTCGGATGCGGATTGCTGACATTTCTGCCAGACAAATTTGTTTTTATCTGGATTTTGTCGTCAATACCGTTCTACAGCTATCTTTTCTACAGCTATCAGAACTACCTGCTGTTCTATGAACAGGTAGAAAATGCGTTTGAGCAGGATATACAATCTGAAGAAGAACTTCTGACAAATTCGGGAACTGAACCCGAAATGGTTTCAGAAGAGGAAGTTCCAGTGTCCTATACAGAAATTATAGAGAAAGTGGCCAACTGGATAAAGACAGACGGTTATGTCCAGCAGGGACTTACCATAAAAGAACTGTCCGAAATACTTCATACGAACCGTACCTATCTTTCCGCTTATATCAAGACTACGTATAAAATGACATTCCGCGAATGGATAACCGGTCTCCGGTTGGAGTATGCGAAAAACATACTGAAGGAGCATCCGGAAATCAATATACAGAAGCTGGCTGAGTCTTCCGGTTTTCTTTCCCGCAGTAACTTTATCAAATCATTTACAGAGAAGGAAGGATGTACGCCTGGCAAGTGGAAAAAAGCAAATCTGGAATAATTTGTGTGGTAAAAAGCCGATGAAAAAGGTCTCAGAAGCCCATTTTCAAAAAGTGCTCAAGCGACAAAAAAGTGCTAATTCGACAAAAAAAAGTGCTCAAACGACAATTTGAAAAGTGCTCAAACGACAATTTTTATAAAACGCAGTATTTCAACAGAAAAAGTTTTTGTAATATTTTTGGCATTTATTACCTTTGGAGAAGACAAAGATAATAAATTCAAGTTTATATGAGCAGAAAAATCACTTTTCTTACCCTGTTTCTGTGGCTGATGACGGTAACTTTTCCTGTCATTGCGCAGCAGAAAGCAGACACGACCTACACCTTCCGGTTCGTTCCGCAGAAGGACATGTTCTACGTGCCTTGGAATGGCAATGACACGGAACTTGCCCGTCTGCTGGAATGTATCGAAAACAACAAAACCACAATTCTTGACGGCAAGCTGCCGCTATTGGTTGACGGCTACTGTAATTCACTGGGCAGTGAAGCCGAGAACCTTGCCACGGCGAAGATCCGTGCCAACCGTGTGAAATCCGAACTGATTATCCGTGCGGAAATAAAAGAGGAGAATTTCATTACCCGCAACCATGCGACTGAGGGTGATTTTGTCACCGTGCGCCTGACGGTACCGGTAAAGGGAACTGCCGCGACGGATGCGGAAGCACGACGCAAGGCGGAAACCGAACGACTGGAAGCCGAGAAGCGTGCCGAACAGGAACGGCTTGCCGAAGAGCAGCGCAAGGCGGAAGAAGCCCGACTTGCCGCTGAAAAGGCAGAAGCCGAGAAAGCCGCTCAACAAAATACACTTGCCGACACGCCGTCGGAAACCAAAATCACAACTGATTATCATCTCTCCCTGCGTGCCAACCTGCTGCGCTGGGCTACCCTGACACCAGATCTTGGCGTGGAATGGCGCATCTGCCCATCGTGGGGCATTGCCGTAAACGGCTCGTGGACTTCATGGACGTGGAGCGACAAGGACCGCCGCTATGCACTCTGGGAAGTGGCTCCGGAAGTGCGTTACTATATGGGTGAGAAGAAAGCCTGGTATCTGGGCGCGATGTTCAAGGCCGGACAGTTCAACTACAAGTTCTCCGAAGCAGGCAAGCAGGGCGACCTGATGGGTGGCGGCATCACCGCCGGCTATCAGCTGCGGCTGAACAAGGCACTGGCTCTTGATTTCAACCTCGGTCTGGGCTACCTGAATGCCGATTTCGAAAAATATGAAGTCATCGACGGTGTACGTGTACGCCGCGGCAACGAAACAAAGGACTGGTGGGGCCCCATCAATGCCGGTGTGACATTGGTATGGAAGTTATTCTAATACGGAGGAATAGAGTATGAAAGCAAGACAATATATAAATATGATGGGAATGGCAGCCGCCGTGCTGCTCTCTTCCTGCGTGAAGGACACGCTTTATGACACGCCGCATCCCGACTATGGGAAGATTGCGGTGACAGCCGACTGGTCGGCACGCGGTGAGGGTATCGACATACCTACCACATGGACGGTTACCATGGGTGACTATACGGGTACGGAGACTTCCGCCACCCATGCCCCCAACCATCTGTTTGCTCCAGGCAGCTACACCCTTGCGGTGTGGAACCCTGCTGAAGGAATCATGGTAAATGGTACCACCGCCACCATTGCCGCAGCCACGGGAAACCGGGCAGGAACGGATGCCTTTGTGAACAATGCCCCGGGATGGTTCTTCACCTATACGAAACAGGTGAGCATCGAGAAAGACAAGGACTATCCGCTGACCGCCGCAATGAAGCAGCAGGTACGCGAACTGACGCTTGTCGTCAAACCGACGGGTGATGCCGCCGGACGCATCACGGAGATTGTTGCCCATCTGACGGGTGCAGCCGGAACACTCGATTTCGCTACCGATACCTACGGAGCCGCTTCAAACGTCGTGCTGCCCTTCACCAAGATTACCGAAGGTGACGATGCCGGCAAGTGGAAAGCCACGGTGCGGCTGCTGGGTGTGACCGGCACGGAACAACTGCTGACGGGTGAAATCCGCTATGCTGACGGCAACCCGAGCCCCACCACGCTGAAAAGCGACCTCACGGAAGCCCTCAAGGATTTCAACACCGGAAAGGGCGAATCGCTGACCCTCGGCGGAACGCTGGTTGAGACTCCCGAAGGCATGGAAGTGGACGGAGCCGAAATCAACGGCTGGGAAGAAGTGAAAGGTGATGATGTAAATGCTGATTTGTAAATAATAAAATTATAGATATAATGAAGACGAGATTTTTTACACTTGCAACGCTCGCCCTCGCACTGGCAGCCTGCAACAACGACAACGAGAACCTGAACGGTGACCCCGTGGCCGCCCAGTTTACCGCCAACATCGCCCCCGCCACCCGCGCCAGCGGAACCACCTGGACTGGCGGCGACCGTATCGGCATCACCGACATCGGCAACGATTCCCAGTACGGCAACGTGCCTTTCATCCTGAAAAACGGGAAATTTGAGGCAGAAGGAAAGGTTATCTATATCGAAGATACAAAGACCCATACTTTCCGCGCCTACTATCCGTACAACACGACGGGAGGCATCCTCGCAGCCACGACCGATGCCACGGCGCAGCAAAACAAGCCTGCCATCGACTTCCTCTTTGCTTCAGGAGCCACGGGAGACAAAAACAACCCGGTAGTAAGCTTTACCGACAAAACCGCCAAAGGCGGTGAAGACAACTCCTTCCACCACCGCATGAGCCAGATAACCCTTACCTTCGAGGCGGGCGACGGCGTGGATTTCAGCGTGGTCAAGCCTGAACGTTACACGCTAGACGGATTGTTACTCACCGGTACGTTCAACACGGCCGACGGTATTGCCACCGCAGACAACGGAGTACAGACCGGAGAACTGGCCATGAATCTGGCAGACGGCAATCTCACGTCATCGATCATCCTCTTCCCGCAGACAGTTGCATCCCTGCCGTTGGTTGTGAATTACAAAGGTCAGGAATATCATGCCACACTCACCATGCCCGAAGGCGCACTGCTGGCGGGCAACAACTATACCTATACCGTCAAGGTACGCAACAAAGTCCTTGAAGTCAGCGAAGCCACCATTGCAAAGTGGAACGATATAGACGGTGGAGATGTGGGTGCTGACCTGTAGGATTTTAATAATTAATCGATTAGAATAAAGAATTATGAGACATAGATTATTTATCCCCGCAGCCACCGCACTGCTGTTCGCCCTCGCCGCCTGCACGCAGGACGAACTTGCTGACGATAACCGTCTGCCCGAAGGTGAATACCCCGTCGTCATCCGTGCCACCGGACTGTCCGTAGAAGCAACGCCGCTGGCAGCCCATTCCACCCGTGCCGCTGTGGACGGCGACTGGCAGGGCGTCACTTCCGTGGCACTCAAGATGGGCGATGCGGTAAAGGAATACACCGTAACGGCTTCTACCGATTTCAAGAGTGCCACGCTTTCACGCGAGAACGCCCCGTACTACTGGACCAGCCGCGACCCGATTACCGTATCGGCATGGTGGCCCTTCGACAATGCCGACATCACACAGATGCCTGCCGTGAAGGTGGCCGAAGACCAAAGCAAATTGACTGACTTCCAGAACAGCGACTTCATCTCTGCTGAGAACCGGAAGGTGGAATTTAACAACCCGACACTCGAATTTACCCACCGCACGGCACGCGTGACAATCGAACTGAAGCCCGGCACGGGATTCACGAGCGTCGCTGGTGCCACGGTGAGCCTCATGAGCCTGTCCACCGATAACGGCAACCCGACCGCCATCAAGACCTACAACGCAAGCGGCAACACCTACGAGGCACTGACCGCCCCGCAGACCGTTGCGGCAGGCAAACCGTTCGTCAAGGTGGAACTCGGCGACGGCACCTTCTACTTCCGTCCGCAGAACAACGTCGTATTAGAAGCGGGCAGCCGCTATAAATATACCGTTAAGGTGAACGCCACCGGCTTGACGTTAGAGGGTTGCACCATCGGCAGCTGGGTTGACGGCGGCGGCGAGAGCGGCGAGGCTGAGGATTTGGGCTACATCTACGACAGCAACACCAAGACCTACACGGTCTATAACGCCAACGGCCTACTGGCATGGAACAAAGCCATACAAAAAGATGAATCGATAAATTGCACCCTCACCGCCGACATCGACCTGACGGGTAGGGAATGGACACGTTTAGACACATGGCCAGGCTACTCCGGCGTCTTTAATGGGCAGGGACACAGCATTACGGGATTAAACTTTTCAGCAGCGAGGTTTGGACTTTTTCTTTTTTTAAATCAAAGTGGAGTGATAAAGAACCTACAACTCATAGATGTGAATCTGGATGGCAGTAGTGGAGGAGCTGCTGGAATGGTGGACCGAAATCATGGCCAAATCATTGCCTGCTCTGTGACGGGAAAACTTACTGTACATAGTGGTGGTATAGCCAATGCAAATTATGGCGATATCATCGCTTGCTGGTTCAACGGCACATTGAAAGATGAGGCTGGCTGTGGAACTATAGTGCGTTTCAACTACAAGAATATAACTTCCTGTTATTGGGGAGGCAATGCCGAGCAAGGAGTACTCCGTAATGAAGGAGGAACGGTAGTTGCCACGAAGGTAGACGGCGCGACCGTGAAATGGCAGACAGCCGTCGACGGCATGAACACCGCCCTCACCGGCAACGACTACCAGTGGACACTCGGCACCGGCGGTCTGCCCGTACTGAAAAGAAACAATAAAAACCCCTAAACAACACGCATCATGAAACGAACAAACATCCATATATTCGCAGCCCTCGCCCTGCTGTTCGCCCTCGCCGCCTGCACGCAGGACGAAGCAGGCTTCCTGTCTGAAGGGGCGGAAGGCACACCCATCGTCTTCACCGCCACGGGGCTGAACCCCGCCGCGACAGCCACCGCCGGCACCCGTGCCCCGGTGGACGGCAATTGGGAGGGTGTGCAGAGCGTGGCAGTCCTGATGGACGGCACGGTGAAGGCATACGACGTGACGCCCACCAACGCCACGCTGACCTCCACCGACCCGCACTACTGGACCAACCACAAAGACATCACCGTCACGGCGTGGTGGCCCTACACCGCTGGTGAGACATCCCCGCCTGCGGTGAAGGTAAAAGCCAACCAAAGTGCCCGGAAAGACTTTGAGGGCAGCGACCTCATCGTAGCCGACGGGCAGACGGTGACCTACGGCAGCCCCACGCTCCGCTTCACCCACCGCACGGCGCGGGTGACCATCGTTCTGACGGACTACACCGAGGGGCTGGCATCCGTGCAGCTGACGGGTCTCTCCACCGAAGGCGGCAACCCAGCCGAAATCATCCCGTATGACAAGGGCAGCAACACCTACACCGCCCTCGTAGCCCCGCAAAGTGTAGCAGCTGGCACGGCCTTCATTACCTGCACCTTCACTAACGGCAAGACCTTCGTTTATAAGATGAAGAATGCTACCGACTGGCAGGCGGGCGGTGAATATACCTACACAGTCTCCCTCGCTGCGGCAAAAGACCCAGGATATACCATAGAGGGCAACGGCAGCTACACCGTGACCTCCGCTGATGGTCTGATGAATGTAGCCGAATTAGTGAACGGAGGTAAGACCGACATTAACATTACCCTCGACAAAAACATTGACCTGACGGGCAAAGACTGGACGCCGATAGGCACAAGCTTCGACAACTCATACACCGGCACCTTCGACGGCGGCGGCCATACCATCACGGGGCTGACCATTACGACAAAAGACCAATTTGTGGGTCTGTTCGGCTATCTCAATAGAGCTGGTACGGTGAAGAACGTGGTGATGGAGGGCATACAGATAACAAGCAATCACATGTTTGGCAATACTGGCGGCGTGGCAGGATTTAGCTGGGGCACCATTGAAAACTGCTCGGTGTCGGGCAGCGTCAGCGGCACGAAGTGCGTCGGCGGTGTGGTGGGTGCTCAAAAGGCCGGTTCCATCACCGGATGCAGCTCCTCGGCCACAGTGAAGGGAACGGTCGATGTCGGCGGCGTGGCAGGAGAAAAATGGGGCTCCATGACCGCTTGCTATGCCACAGGCAACGTAACCTTAGAAATAGACTCCCCAAAGAATCTCTCTGGCGGCGGTCTGGTGGGATTCAACGGAGGAAGCAGCGTCCTTGCCTGCTATGCCACGGGCAACGTAACCAGTACGGGTAGTAGCACTGGCAATGTACATATCGGCGGCTTTTTGGGAGATAACTACACCACCGTGACCGCCTGCTATTGGAAGAACAATCATGAACAAGGTATCGGCTACAATAACAAAGTCACCGAAGCCACGAAGGTGGACGGCACTGACGTTACCTGGCAGAAAGCCGTTGATGCCATGAACACCGCCTTGCAGACCGCAGGCTCAAAGTGGCGTTACGAACTTAACGGAGCATTGCCTACCTTGAGGAAGTTGTAAACCGTTGCGGGCGGAAAAGTTACGCCCGCAACGGAAAGAACCAGAGTAATAAAATAACAGATATTATGAGGATAAGATTTTTTGCACTTGCAGCGCTCGCCCTCTCACTCGCCGCCTGCACACAGGACGAAGCGGGCTTCCTACCAGAAGGGGCGGAAGGCACACCCATCGTCTTCACCGCCACGGGGCTGAACCCCGCCGCGACAGCCACCGCCGGCACCCGTGCCCCAGCGGATGGCAATTGGACGGGTGTGCAGAGCGTGGCAGTTCTGATGGACGGCACGGTGAAGACGTACAACGTGACGCCCTCCACCGTCGATCTCACCAGCGCCACGCTGACCTCCACCGACCCGTACTACTGGACCAACCACAACGACATCACCGTCACAGCGTGGTGGCCCTACACCGCTGGCGAGACAACCCCACCTGCGGTAAAGGTAAAAGCCAACCAAAGTACCCAGAAAGACTTTGAGGGCAGCGACCTCATCGTAGCCGACGGACAGACGGTGACCTACGGTAGCCCCACGCTCCGCTTCACCCACCGCACGGCGCGAGTGACCGTCGTTCTGACGGACTACACCGAGGGGCTGGCATCCGTGCAGCTGACGGGTCTCTCCACCGAGAATGACAATCCAGATAAAATCACCCCGTATGACAAGGGCAGCAACACCTACATCGCCCTCGTAGCCCCGCAAAGTGTGGAAGCTGGCACGACCTTTATCACCTGCACCTTCACCAACGGCAAGGTCTTCGTTTATAAGATGAAGAATGCTACCGACTGGCAGGCGGGCGGTGAATATACCTACACCGTCTCCCTCGCTGCGGCAAAAGACCTGGGCTATACCATAGAGAGCGACGGCAGCTACACCGTGACCTCCGCCGACGGCCTGATGAATATAGCCAAATTAGTGAACGGAGGTAAGAGCGACATTAACATTACCCTCGACACAGACATTGACCTCACAGGCAAAGACTGGACACCGATAGGCACAGACTACGACAACTCATACAAAGGCACCTTCGACGGTGGCGGCCATACCATTACGGGGCTGACCTTTACGACAAATGACGAATATGCGGGTCTGTTCGGCTGGCTCAATAGAGCTGGTACGGTGAAGAACGTGGTGATGGAGGGCGTACAGATAACAAGCAATCAAATATATGGCGGCAGTATTGGCGGCGTGGTAGGATATAGCTGGGGCACCATTGAAAACTGCTCGGTGTCGGGCAGCGTCAGCGGCACGGTGTATGTCGGCGGTGTGGTGGGTGCTCAAATAGGCGGTTCCATCACCGGATGCAGTTCCTCGGCCACAGTGAAGGGAACGGTCGATGTCGGCGGCGTGGCAGGTCAGACGAATTCGAGTGCCACCCTGACCGCTTGCTATGCCACGGGCAACGTGACCATAGAAATAAACCCCGCAAAGAATATCGCTGGCGGCAGTCTGGTGGGAATGAACGCAGGAAGCAGCCTCCTTGCCTGCTATGCCACGGGCAACGTAACCAGTACGGGTAGTAGCACTGGCAAAGTACATATCGGCGGCTTTTTGGGAAATAACTACACCACCGTGACCGCCGGCTATTGGAAGAACAATCATGAACAAGGCATCGGCTACAATAGGGAAAGCACCGGAGCCACGAAGGTGGACGGCTTTGTCGTTACCTGGCAGAAAGCCGTTGATGCCATGAACACCGCCTTGCAGAACGCAGGCTCAAAGTGGCGTTACGAACTTAAAGGAGCATTGCCTACCTTGAGGAAGCAGTAAGCCGTTGCGGACGGAAATGTTCCGCCCGCAACGAACATTAACCGAAGTATAACCCCAATAAAAAAGGAGGACGTGATGGAACACACGGAGAATCCACCATATTGGTTTTGGCATCAAGGCATTGTCAATAATAATAATATAGACTCCAGTGTAAATATGGAAGCTGTAAGCCGGACATTGTCAAGATTGGTGCTCATTAAAGGCAACAAATCAAGTAATTAAAT